>ERZ772874.210-NODE-210-length-31307-cov-4.725906_pt1 | contig 31307 bp, 21 predicted proteins | sample MGYA00580586_ERZ772874 | MGnify/ENA primary metagenome ERZ772874 (study PRJEB29015, sample SAMEA2737952) | human oral metagenome | biome: human oral; feature: human-associated habitat; material: dental | place: China | collected 2154 ... | reverse complement strand
CCCTCCTTCTCGGCCTGGAGTGTGAGCTTATTGTTTTGGAAGCCCGTGCGCTGGTTGATTAGCACAGAGCTGAAGTACTTATCCTTGAAGGCAACCCACTGGAGCGACTCCTTAATCTCCTCGGTGCTCTCACTGCTCGTCTCGAGACGCTCTACATCACCCTTAGGGAAGTGATAGTAGATACCGCTGTACTGCCCCTCGAACTTCCAGGACTGCTCCTGCTGGGGCATGCGCTGCCGCCACTCTACATCCTGCGTGGTCATGTTCACGGGCAGTAGACGACGTAGCTCGTGCCCCGTGATCGTGAGCCCCACACGGTAGTCGTCGGGGCGCAGGGTGTAGGCAAAGTCTAGGTAGGCCACCGAGTCGATCTGCATACGTAGGACGGCAGCACTGTCGCTCTGACTAACGATGTCGAAGTAGGCGGTAGAGGTATTGACGATCTTATTCTCCAGCGTACGTAGAGGGAGGTTGAGCGTCGCATCACCTCGGCGGAAGAGCTGTACGGGCTTCTTCTGCTGGTCGGTGTAGTCCGCTAGCGTAGCCTCTACGGGAGAGCCTCCCTTGTTGGAGAGCTTGAGGGTGAGCTTCTTGTTCTTCAGGACCACAGTCTGCTCGGGGCGCTCCTGCTGGTAGGTTGGGAGTACGGGGCCGACTACAGAGGCGGAGTCCCCTGGGTGGTCGATCGTACAGCCATCCGCTCCCGTCGCTGTAGCTCGGAGGGCTGACTGACTCTGGGCTACCACCTGAGTCGTATCCGCAGTAGGAGTAGCCTGTGGCTGCGGACTCGACTGCTGAAAGAGTGTGAACCCTATCAGTACAGCACCGATGAGTAGGGCTCCAATGATTGTATTCTTATCCATTTATCATTTACTGACCGAATGAGGGAGGGGGCTATCACAGCCTCCTCTCCACTCGGATGCTATACTATATAATGCCTTAGCACTTGCCTTGGTTCTCTTGGCTATAGCTAATAGCCTCCTTGACGAATGCCATGAAGAGAGGGCTGGGATGGAGCACCGTACTCTTGTACTCGGGGTGGAACTGTACCCCTACGTACCAGCGGTGGTCGGGGATCTCTACCGTCTCGACGAGGCCTGTATCGGGGTTCTCCCCTGCGCAGACCATACCCGCACGCTCGTAGTCCTCGCGGTACTGGCTATTGAACTCGAAGCGGTGTCTGTGTCGCTCACGGATGAAGTCTGCTCCATAGGCCGTAGCGATCCGTGATCCTGGGCGCAGGATGCAGTCGTAGCCACCTAGGCGCATAGAGCCACCTAGCTCAGAGATGCTCTTCTGCTCCTCCATCAGGTCTACCACCTTGTGCGTGGTCGAGGGGTCGATCTCTGTCGTATGAGCATCCTTCCAGCCGAGCACATTGCGGGCGAACTCGATGACCATACACTGCATCCCGAGACAGATCCCTAGCGTGGGGATACCTTGCTCCCGAGTGTAGCGTAGAGCCTCAAACTTCCCATCCACACCTCTTGACCCGAAGCCAGGGGCGACCACTACTCCGTCGACCCCCTCTAGCAGGGAGGCGACATTGGATGGGGTGATCCGCTCGCTGTGGATAGAGATGAGGCGGAGCTTGCGTCCGTTGTAGGTCGCCGCCTGCAGGAGAGCTTCGTCGATGGACTTGTAGGCATCCTGGAGCTCTACATACTTCCCTACGAGGGCTATACGCACCTCCTCGGTAGCCTCCTCTCGTAGGGCGAGGAAGTGCTTCCAAGGCTTGAGCTCGGGCGTTCCCTCGGGTGTGATACCACACTTCTTCAGCACGATCTCGTCCAGATGCTGAGCCTGCAGGGCAAGGGGCACCTGATAGATTGTAGGGACGTCTACGCTCTGCACGACGGACTCTGGGGAGACGTTGCAGAAGAGGGCGACCTTCCTCAGGATGTCACTGCCGAGGCTATGCTCGGTACGCAGGACGAGGATGTCGGGCTGGATACCTACCTCCTGTAGCTGCTTGACGGAGTGCTGGGTCGGCTTGGTCTTGACCTCTCCGGCCGCAGCGATGTAGGGGACGTAGGTTAGGTGCAGGCAGAGACAGCTCTGCCCAAGCTCCCACTTGAGCTGACGGACGCTCTCTAGGAAGGGTAGGGACTCGATGTCCCCCACCGTCCCCCCGATCTCGGTGATGACGAAGTCGTAACGCTTCTTGAGCCCGAGGAGCTTGACATTACGCTTGATCTCATCGGTGATATGGGGGATGACCTGTACGGTCTTGCCGAGGTAGTCGCCCTTGCGCTCCTTGCGGATGACGTTCTGATAGATACGTCCCGTGGTGATGTTGTTGGCTCGTGAGGTAGCGACGTTGAGGAAACGCTCATAGTGCCCGAGGTCGAGGTCGGCCTCATGCCCATCATCGGTCACGTAGCACTCGCCGTGCTCGTAGGGGTTGAGGGTGCCTGGGTCAATGTTGATATAGGGGTCAAACTTCTGGATCGTGACGCTGTAGCCACGTGCCTGAAGGAGCTTCCCGAGGGAGGCTGCTACGATGCCCTTCCCGAGGGAGGACACGACGCCTCCCGTCACGAAGATATACTTTGTTTCCACTGCCGCTGTGTATGTGATGTTGTTGTCTACGTTCCCTGTTGCTACGCCCTCCATGCTCCCCACGCTCTGGCTCTCTGCTTACCTCGCCTCCGCCTCGGGAGGGGGGGATGGGTGTACCTGAGCTCAGAATGGTAGGGGGGTACCGGGGCTGTATATTTTATCAAACAAGGTAGCCTAGGGAGCGAAGGATCCAAACATCCCTCCCCAAGCTACGCATACAAAGATACATCTTTGCACGGTACTAACACTTTCCCTAACCTATACCTCCCCTCCCCCCCGCTAGCTATGTTCTACACGAGGGCAATACTCAGCAGACAATGGGGAGTCGTGACTTACGTCCCCTCTGTCCACGCCCCATGCGCTTTCGGACTCTACAAGTACAAACCCTCCATGTACTGAATCTGTGCCTTGGCATCTGTCAAGGACACTTAATAGCCGATACTCTCTCCCGCTACATCTCGATCCAGATGGAGTCGCCCCGCACCAGCCCCTGATAGAGCTGGTAGCCCTCGTAGCGGTCAGGTAGGGCATAGCCTTGTGGTGAGGTCGGAGCCTCTTGGTCTCGGAGCAAGTAGACATTCAGCGAAGTACCTTCATCCCGCAGTCGTACGCTCGCCTGCCAATCGGGGAGCATGAAGTGCCAGCGTCCACGGATGAGGCGAAAGGCCAGCAGACTGTACACGTACTCCCGCCGACTGCGGGCAGGCAGGAAGGCCAGACGATGCACATAGGGACGTAGCTCACCCTCCGTCACGACAGCCTCTGTCGCCACGGAGTGCGCCGCATGATCTGGTAGGAAGGAGACCTGAAACCAATCGTGCCCCCTCTGAGGTGTCAGCAGATAGTACAGATGTCCCTGAAGGTAATAAGCGCACTCACTCCAGTTAGCATGAGGGTACTGATAGTCAAGGCGCGGCTTGGGCAGACCATCTACGATGGAGGGCTCCAGATCGACCACCCAGGCCTGATCCCACACGAGCACCTGATGGGTAATGTGTCTTCGTACCCGTTCCTCGTAGAATCTGAGGGCATTAGTAGACCACTTAGGTACATAATGGGTATCACTGATTCGTTCGCGCCGGGGATAGCCCTCGATCATCGTGTAGTAGCGTAGCCGAGGGAAGATCCAGTTGCTCTGATCCTGGCGCACGAGGTAGTAGGCCGTATCCGTGTGGTTCTGGTATACCACATGCAGGTAGGGCACATCGAGCTCTCGCCTCAGCGTATCCATCGGATTTCGCTCCCGATGCCAGTGCACCTCGAAGTGTACCGAGACCCTCTCCTCGGCATGGATGGCTCTCACCGCCGACAGTAGTAGGATAATGAGGACGAGCCTCCTTAGCAGTGGCATAATGGTATCCATCTTCTCCTCATTTTACATATCGATCCAAAGGGAGCATCCCTTCACCCGACCTAGATAGAGCTGGTAGCCCTCATAGAGCTTGGGAAGAGGTAGTTGGGACTCCCCATTATAGAGTGGATTTGGATCTCCCTCCATTCCTAGAGCCTCATTAGCGATAGTCGTATCCTTCGCCACCCAGTTCGGAATGACAAAGTGGAAGCGCCCTCGTACAATCCGAAAGGCCAGTAGACTGTAGATATACTCTCGTTCGCTCCGAGCCGGGAGGAAGGCTAGGCGCCCCTCCAGCAGGCGCAGTATCCCGTCGGTCTTGTAGGGCTCCTTGGCTACAGAATAGACGAAGTTCTCTGCACGGTGGTATCCCGTCCAGAGCATAAGGCTAGAAGGCTTCGTCCCTGGCTTCATGAGGTAGCACAGAATATACTGAAGGGAGCCTAAGGATACATTCCAGTTCAGCTTAGCGTCCGTGGAATACCTATATCCATCTCGGGCGTCTCGCAGATCTACCTCCCAGCATTCGGAGTGGAGCACGACCTGATGTTTCTTCTTCTCTCGCTCTGCCTCGCTGTATACTTTGAACCGTAAGGCTTCCGTCTCACGATCATGTACAAAATCATGATTATCTAAATAGTAACATTGCGCCTCATCCAAAAACTCGACGTAAGGGAAGATCCATCTAGGCCTGTCTCTCCGTACCAAATAGTAGTTCGTATCGCTGTCATTGCGATACACCACATGCAGGTAGGGCACGTTGATCGGTTGCCTTAGTGTATCCAGCGGGTTCACCTCGATGCGCCAGCTGACCCTTAGGCTCATCGTGATCTGAGCCTCTGCGCTGAGAGTGGCGAAGACGATGAGAATAAGGACTAGACCCACTGTAGCCTTCATCTTATTCATAGCACAACAAAATAATATCTCGTATGGGTAGCCGTCCATGGATAATCGCGAGGATCACGCATTGGGCTATATCTTGCAATCAGGTATAGGTACTTCATAGAGAGCCCTGTTTCTTGTTTATAGTTAGTAATTTAGTAGTATGACAAATGTAGATATTCCTTAGTCGAAAAGCAAGCCCCCTCAAGGGGGATCACACCAATAGCTACCTCGGCGACATTCTATCCGACACAACGGTCTCACATACGAGGGGAGCAGTACTATTTAGTCCCACCCTGACCTCCTCTCTAGGGTAACGTGCGTGAGCATATACGGGGAGGGACTACCCCTACTCAATACACTTAACGACCTATCCAATAGTCCTATATACCCTCTCATGCTACAGACTTGAGGGGGGCATAAAATGTTTGTCTCCGCCACCTAATGCAAGGGGATGGAAACGCTCTTACCGAGAACGCCTCTGCGCTCTTACCGAGAGCGCAAGAGCGATCATACCGAGAGCGTGAATGCGTTCATACCGAGAGCGTAGAGGCGCTCTCGGTATGAACGTTTCCCCTCCCTCTGAAGAGATAGATACAGAGCGTGTTACGGAATCCCCTAGATTCACACACTCTCTCCCCAATCAAGTAGTCCACTTAATTTGCACAGCCAAGGATATTTTGGCTTTCATAGAAAGGACACTCTATATAGTGTAACCCAATGCTATTCTGACACTCTGAGCTCATTCATTACCGCCAGAGATGAGAAGCAAGGAGATCAGAGCCTATCTATACCAACTCTCTGCTGGGGCTTTAGGCGAGCCTTATCGGTGTTTTTCGCATCTTTGCACTACATTATTATATATGTATTAGGAAATGCTCAAGATACACCAGTTTGTATTCAGCCCCGTGCAGGAGAATACCTATGTCCTCTATGATGAGGATACACGTGAGGCCGCCATCATAGACCCGGGTTGCATGGTACGCTCCGAGGAGGCTCGACTCAAGGCCTTCATCGATGAGGAGGGACTGACACCACAGCTCCTGCTGTGCACCCACCAGCACTTTGACCACGTATGGGGATCGGCCTACGTACTACGTACTTGGCCCGAGATCACCGCCTATACCGATGCCCCAGACTTCGACCTCCTACCCCGCCCCTCGGAGCAACTTCGCTCCTTCGCCATTCCCCTCCACCTAGAGGATGTCCCGAGGGAGAGCTACACCCTAGTAGGACAAGACGACCTCATCCGCCTAGGACGTGAGGAGCTCCGTGTGCTCTTCGTGCCGGGACATGCACCTGGGCACATCGCCTTCTATGCGGAGGAGTCGGGGATCCTACTCTCGGGGGATACGCTCCTACAGGGGACGATCGGGCGCACCGACCTCTGGCACGGGGACTATGACCAGCTCCTCAGCTCCATACGAGAGCAGTACCTCCCCCTACCCGACGAGACGATCGTCTTCAGTGGCCATGGCGAGGAGACGACGATCGGGCACGAACGTCGGCACAATCCCTTCCTAAAGGCTACGAAATAAGGCTCTTCGGACAATTTCACTACCTTTGGTATGCTGTAGTGTGCAGCGTACATCTTACTAACTATAAACAGCTATCGTTCGCCAATGAACACCAATGACTTCTCGATACGCCATATAGGCGTAGATCAGCTGGATGCTGATGAGATGCTCCGTACCATCGGGGTCAAGACCTTAGACGAACTCATCGAACAGACTCTGCCTAGCAATATCCGGCTCCCTAAGCCCCTTGACCTACCAGAGCCAATGACAGAGCGGGAGTTCGCTGAGCATATCGCCGACCTAGCCTCTAAGAACGAGGTCTTCACCTCCTACATCGGCCAGGGCTGGTACGATACCGTGCTCCCCCCCGTCATACAGCGCAATGTCCTAGAGAACCCCGTCTGGTACACCTCCTATACGCCCTATCAGGCAGAGGTGTCGCAGGGTCGTCTCGAGGCGCTCTTCAACTTCCAGTCCGTCATCACCGACCTCACCGCACTGCCTCTGAGCAACTGCTCGCTACTCGACGAGGCTACGGGGGGTGCAGAGACAGCCTTCCTCCTCTTCAACGAGCGGAGCAAGGCCAAGGCTAAGGCAGGGGCACGTAAGCTCTTCGTCGACAAGGAGGTCTTCCCCTCTACACGAGATGTCATCCTCACCCGCTGTGCACCACAGGGGATCGAGGTCGTGCTCGGCAAGTGGCAGGAGTTCGACTTCAGCGGTGAGTTCTTCGGCGCGATCATCCAGTACCCAGGTGCCCTAGGGGGTGTCCACGACTACAGTGCCTTCGTAGAGAAGGCGCACGAGGCAGACATCAAGGTAGGTGTAGCCGCCGACCTAATGAGCCTCGTCCTGCTGACCCCTCCAGGCGAATGGGGCGCAGACGTAGTCTTCGGCTCAGCACAGCGCTTCGGTGTCCCCATGTATTATGGTGGCCCCTCGGCAGGCTATATCGCCTGTCGCATGGAGTACAAGCGTACCCTCCCCGGACGTATCATCGGGCTTAGCAAGGACCGCCTCGGCAAGGAGGCTTATCGCCTAGCCCTCCAGTCTCGTGAGCAGCATATCAAGCGTGAGCGTGCCACGAGTAATATCTGTACGGCACAGGCTCTGCTCGCCTCGATGAGTGGCTTCTACGCCGTCTATCATGGACCCGAAGGGCTCAAGAACATCGCCCGACGCATCCACTCCTACGCAGGCTTCCTCGCAGGCAAGCTCAAGGAACTTGGCTACAAGCTCCTACACGAAGACTTCTTCGACACCCTCTGTATCATCCTCCCCGAGGAAGAGGGCTTCATGGCCAAGCTCCGTGAGATAGCCGAGGAGTGTCGTGTGAACCTCTTCTACTCCCCCTGTGGCTGTGTCACCCTCGTAAGCATCGACGAGACGACCCTACCCGAGGACCTAGGGGTGCTCTGCCACATCTTCGCCTCGGCGGTAGGTAAGGACAGCAACTTCAACGATGAGGTCGGGGAACACACCATCCACATCGACCGCAAGTACGTACGTACCTCACCCTTCCTCGGCTACGAAGTCTTCAACAAGTACCACACCGAGACCGAGATGATGCGCTACATCAAGCGTCTAGAGCGTAAGGATATTTCCCTCACGCACTCTATGATCTCCCTCGGCTCCTGTACGATGAAGCTCAACGCTGCTACGGAGGTTATCCCACTGAGCAACCCAGCCTTCTGCAACATCCACCCCTATGCTCCCGCTGATCAGGTACAGGGCTCCATCGAGCTCCTAGAGAACCTCAAGGAACTCCTAGCAACCATCACGGGTCTACCTGCTGTATCCCTACAGCCCAACTCGGGAGCCGCAGGGGAGTATGCAGGCCTACGCACCATACGCTCCTACCACGAGGCACACGGCAATGGTCACCGCAACAAGGTACTCCTACCTGCCTCTGCCCACGGGACGAACCCCGCCTCCGCCTCGCAGTGTGGCTATCAGTGCGTGATCGTCGCCTGTGACGAGCACGGGAATGTGGACTGGGAGGACTTCATGAAGAAGACCGAGGAGCATCGTGACGACCTCGCTGCGATGATGATCACCTACCCCAGCACGCACGGGATCTTCGAGACGAACATCATCGACCTCTGCAAGCGCATCCACGACTGTGGCGCCCTCGTCTATATGGATGGAGCGAACATGAACGCTCAGGTAGGGCTCACCAACCCGGGCTTCATCGGTGCTGACGTCTGCCACCTCAACCTCCATAAGACCTTCGCCATCCCCCACGGCGGTGGTGGCCCTGGTAGTGGCCCGATCTGTATGACCCACGACCTCGCGCCCTATGCTCCTACCCATGGCTATGGAGTGGACTTCGAGCCCATCGAGGGGAACGTCGTCGCCGCTTCGCCTCAGGGTAGCGCAGGGATCGACGTCGTCTCCTATGCCTACATCCGCCTACTCGGTACCGAGGGACTCGAGCGTGCCACACGTACAGCGATCCTCAATGCCAACTACATGGCCGTTCGCCTCAAGGACACCTACGGCATCGTCTACACCGGTGCCACCGGACGTGTCGGGCACGAACTCATCCTCGACTGCCGCCGACTCAAGGAGACCTGCGGTGTCGATGAGAGCGACATCGCCAAGCGTCTGATGGACTTCGGCTACCATGCCCCCACCCTCTCCTTCCCCGTACACGGTACCCTGATGATCGAGCCCACAGAGAGCGAGAGCAAGGCTGAGCTGGATCGCTTCCTCGACGTGATGCAGTGCATCTGGGACGAAATCCAAGAGGTCAAGGAGGGTCGTGTGGATGCTGAGGACAACGTCCTAAAGAATGCCCCCCACCCCGAGTACGAAGTGGTCTCCGACACGTGGACACACAGCTATCCCCGTGAGAAGGCAGCCTACCCACTGCCCTTCCTGCGTGAGAATAAGTTCTGGATCAACGTGGCTCGTGTCGATAATGGCTTCGGCGACCGCAACCTCGTCCCCGCCTTCTGCGCCTGCCTAGCCCCCACGATAGAGGGATAAGCAGGTCAAGATAAGCCCTACCTCTACATCTGCACGATATAGGGGTAGGGCTTACTTTTCTACTTAGATATATGTTACAAGCAATACTACGTAAGAAGAATCTTAGGACTCCTACAGGTAAGCGATCTGAAGATGCTCTTACCTCCAGCATCATAGGTCTACTACAGTATCTACCAGACGAAACCTTTTGGCAGATACTCTATGAGGCTAGTGGGCATACGCTACCAGAGTTCTCTGATGCTGGTGCGATCGAAAACATATCCTTTTGGGAGGAAATGTCTGCGAAAGGAACAACCAACCAAAGGTCTGTAGAGCCTGATGTATGGCTTGAGCTAGAGCGGATACACCTCATCATCGAAGCTAAGAGATCCGAGGAAAAAGGACAATATGAAGGTCAATGGCTTAATGAGATACAAGCCCTTCTCAACACACTTGCGGAAGACGATGAACGACCAATATGGTTGCTTGCTTTAGGTGGAAACTATCAAACCACCGAGGAATCGCGAACTATAAGAGGTCGGGAGTATACTATCGTCAAGATGCATTGGCAAACACTACTTGAGGAAGTCAAGAAGTATACGTATGAATCCTCATCTTGTAGCGATGCAGAGAAGCGAATATGCAAGGACATCATTAAGGCTTTTGAGCTATTCGAGTACTTTTCCCTTAAATGGCTGGATAGTTTCGCCGACACCTATAAGGATACCCCCGCAAGACTCGCTTCCTCCTCTATCAGCACGTTATTCCACCTCTCTAAATACAAATAAGCATCATGGAGACAACCACAGACAACCTCTCTAAAGCTCTTCTAGACGTTAGACGAGCACACCGAATGCTCTATGCCTACCAGAGGCGAATGTCTAATCTTGCATACTTCATCAAGTGCAAGCTAACAATGCCCAAGTTCCGTGGGTTCAAACACTTCTCCAGGCCTATTAGTAAAAATAGTGGGTACCTAACAATATGGCATGATATGTGGGCTTGGGACTATCTTTATTCCTACCTCTTTGAGTACTACCTCGGAGAAAAAGAGGCTGGCGATAAGCTACACGACTACAAACTTAGTCTTATTCAGTATAGCGACACGGGATACTTCGACCAAGATGGACAGAGCAGGTGTAGGATTAGCGGATTCGGTTCAGAGGATGAGTCTAGCTCTAAACTCCTATTCTTCCTTGAATATAAACCCAAGGATAGAAATTGGGAATGGGGGGATGGAACTAGCCTAGAGAAGATAGTCCTAGACAAGCAGATCGGGAGGAAGGAGCACACTAAGGAAGTCAGATATACCTCCACCGGTGGTAAGCAGATTCTATGCTCCTTCCCCTTAGAGCGATTTATCAACATGGAGGCTACACTCGAGGTACTTCGTGAATTTCGCTCCTACTGCAAAGAACAAGGGATTCATGTCTTCGACAACCTAACATTAGAACCGACGTGCACACCTACATCGTCCTCCTCAGAGGGGTAATGCCCTCCGGCAAGAACCGTATCCCCAAGATGGCTGAGCTACGTGATGCCATCGAAGCGGAGGAGTTCGCCGAGGTCACGACCTATATACAGAGCGGGAATATCGTCCTTCGCTCACCCCTATCTAAGGAGGAGACCTCCGTACGTATCGCAGAGATCATACATGCCTATTGTGGTGTGGAGCTAGAGGTCATCACCACCGACGCTAGCGAGCTCAAAAAGCACCTCCGAGGCAACCCCTTCGGTGACGAATACCAGCAGGATCGGGTATTCTATACCACTACGATGGAGCCCATTGACCCGAAGCGAATCGCAGCCCTCTGTCAAGAGGACTTCGGGGAGGAGGAGCTCCGTATGGTAGAGGGTAGACTCTATATGTACCTCCCGAAGGATGCAAGCCGGTCGAAGCTAAGCAACAACTTCCTAGAGAAGAAACTCAAGTGCACCGCTACGACACGTAACCGCAATACCCTCGCTCGTCTCATCGAGCTCGCCGAGGCTCTTGCCCCCTCCGACTAGTACGCACCGCCCCCCCAACTAGCCTTACCATGCCTACACACTACATACGCTTTATTCGGTATTTATTCCTCACCGCCACCTTAGCCTTACTCCTCGCTCCCTTAAAGTTGTCCGCCCAGCAGGATAGCCTACCCCGACAGGCTCATCCCTGGGAGGACTATATCGAGGAGCAGAGGCACCTAGGTCTACTCTCGGACGAAGAGGCGACAGAGATCCAGCAGCTCTATGACGAGCTCAGCCAAGCTCCCCTAGACATCAACCAACTACTGCCCGAGGAACTCCAACGTATCCCCTTCGTACGGGATATACAGATTACGCACTTCATCGACTATCGTAGACTCTATGGCCCCTTCCGTGAGCTAGGTGACCTCAAGCTCATACAAGGGTGGGATAGCAGACTCATCAGCCTCCTACTTCCCGTCCTCACCTGTAGCCCACCCTCTGGAGTGGAGCAACGAGGAAGAGAGGGACGCCTTGAGGTCGGGGGAAGAGCAAGTACACGACAGCTATCCCCGCAGAGACAGAGCTACCTCGGGGGCAATAGTGCGCTACTACTACGCTTACATTACCGCAGTGCACGTGCGAGCAGTCTCTACATCAGTGCCGAGAAGGATGCTGGCGAGCCGTGGAGCTACGACGGACACCGAGGCTTCGACAGCTACAACCTCCACTGGGCGCTCACCCAGCGAGGGCTCCTACGTCAGTTCGTCCTCGGGGACTATCGGGTCTCCCGTGGCTGTGGACTACTCCTAGGCCAGGGGGTGTACCCGATGAGCTTCCGAGCACTCTCCCCTCGCCTTCCCGAGGGGATCCGCCCCCTTCGCTCCAGCACAGAGAGCGACTTTAGCCGAGGTATTGCCCTAGAGATGGGGCAGGAGCGCTGGCGGATAGGAGCCTTCGCCTCCTCACGTAGCCTCGATGGCAGGATTGACGAAGAGGGGCATATCATAGGGCTCTCGGAGACGGGGCTACACCGCACCCCGACGGAATGGCGCCATCGGAGGAAGGTCCCCAGTCGCCTCCTCGGTGGCTGGATCGAGTACAGAGCATCACGGGGGCATATCTCTCTGCAAGCCTTGTACCACGACTGGCGAAGGTATCCACTAGCTGTAGCTACGGGGGCTTCGCACCGCCCACACCTACAGGGGCTCTCCTCGAGCTCTGCCCTCAGCCTATCCTATGGGTGGCAGAGTAGGCAGGGGCACCTAAGGCTCAGTGGCGAGCTAAGTCGGAATATGCTCGGGGCATGGGCGCTGATCCAGCACCTGAGCCTACAGCAGATGACGCTCGGCGATGCACGCTTCTCCTACTGGCGTATCGCACCCGACTACTGGAGCTACTATGGGCGAAGTGGTACGCATAGCCTTCGCCCAAATGACGAGGAGGGCATACGAGCCCTATGGAGCCCTCCTCTACCTATCCGAGCCCTACAGCTACAGCTCTATGCTGGCGGCTACCGAAGGCTCTCCGAGCGGGATAGCCTCACCCCGAGGCATCGGGGCTGGGACTATGGGGCGCACCTAGAGCTGGGTGTCGATCGGGCAGGGAGCACACTGCTCCTGGCCTCCCTTCGTGAGAGACAGCTGGCTGTGGGGGATCGAGCACAGCGCCTCAGCCTAGGCCTGCGTCATGAGGGAGAGGGGTGGACGGGAGCACTCACCTATAGCTGGGCGAAGGCCAAGAGCAGCCCCAGCTGGGCAGTCCTAGCAGATGTACGGCTCTCGCTAGGGGATCAGCTACGTGTCGGGCTCTTCGCCGACTACTTCCGTGCTCAGGACTGGCAGGCAAGGCTCTATGCAGCACACCCTCGGGTACGCTACGAATACACCTCTACGCTCCTCTTCGGCGAAGGGTTTGATGTAGGGATGCGTCTACGCTGGCAACCCTCCTATGCCTACACCCTCGAGGCCAAGCTCCTGCACCAGCACCAGCGTGTAGAGACCCGCCCCTCGATGACCTTAGCTGTCCTCACCCTTCACTACCGCCACTAGCTTATCCATATCCTGCGGAGCTATTAGGTGGACAGGGCTGACGCATGAAATCACCATAATGCGAGGTAGTGCGCGGGCAAGGTCGTCAAGGAGTATAAGCCTAAGATAGAAGATAGAAGTATCTATATCCTAGTCTCGATATGCCTCGCGAATACCTCCTACCTAGAAGGGATGAGTGTACACGTGTGTACACAACTGTATACCCACGTGTACACTACTGTATACACGCGTGTACACAAGTGCGCTCTAAGTACCACCTCTCTAGGGCTCGCTAGTATGTCTGTTTCTTGGAGATAATGCCTAGGATCTTTAGTGATAGGCTAAGGCTCCCTGGGATATGAAAGAATACCCCCGAAGATCTAAAGGCAGGAGTGTGCGAGCGAGTTCATGCGAAGCTATTAGGTGGATAAGAGGCGGAACGTACAGAGGGAAATAGTGTACCTTTGTGCCTCGAATTCGTAAGATACACCCCTAGAGAGGATAACCTCTGCCCTACTCCATAAGTAAGGGAAGCAAAGGAAGCAGAGGAATTACCCTAGAGCAAAGGAAGCAAAGGAGCTACCCTAGAGCAAAGGATATACCCCAGGGGATCACAACCAATTAATTAGATGAGTAAGGTCAAGGATCTGACGCAGGGTGACCTCACGAGACTGCTCTACCAGCAGGCTCTACCCATCATGGGTACCTCCTTCGTGCAGATCGCATATAGCTTCACCGACATGGCTTGGCTGGGGCGACTAAGTAGCGAGGCTCTAGCAGCTGTAGGAGTGGTCTCCGTCTTTATTTGGATAGCCAACTCTGTGGCTTGGCTCAACAAGACGGGCTGTGAAGTCACCATCTCCCACTGTGTCGGCTCGGGAGAGCTGAGGGAGGCGGGACGATATGCCTCGCACAACGTCTCGATGAGTCTCCTCGTGGGCACACTCCTGACCATCGGCTATGCACTCTGTGCCGAGCCTATGGTCGATCTCTATAGCTTAGAGGAGGGAGTCCGTCACGACGCTCTGAGCTATATGTATGTAAGCCTCATCGGCTTCCCCGAGATCTTCCTCACGGCTACCCTCACGGGGCTGTACAACGCCATTGGGCACAGCAAGGTTCCCTTCCGCATCATGTGCATTGGTCTAGGGTGCAATATGCTCCTAGACCCGCTCTTCATCCACCTCGTCGGCTGGGGAGTACAAGGGGCTGCTCTCGCCACAGTGATCAGCCAGACGGTGGTACTCTTCCTCTTCGTGAGGAAGGCTCAGCGAGATAAGCTCTTCGATAGCTTCCCCTTCTTTGTCCGCCTACGTAGGAGCTACGTGCTGCGTATCCTGCAGGTAGGTGTACCCGTCGTGCTACTCAATGTCCTCTTTGCCTTCGTGAGTATCTATATGGGGGGAGTGGTCTCTCGTATCGGCGGGCATATCGGAGTGGCGACGATGACCACGGGGGCACAGATCGAGGCGCTGACCTGGAATACCGCCAATGGTGTGACGACCGCCCTAGTGGCTATCGTAGGACAAAACTGGGCAGCTGGCCACCTACGCCGTGTGTATGAGGTCTACCGAAGAGCTCTCACCTTCACGCTCTCAGTGGGCTTCGTGGGGATGCTAGCCTTCCTCCTGTTCAGTGAGGAGCTCTTCTCGCTCATCGTCCCCGAGCGAGAGGCCTATATCGCAGGAGGGCTCTACCTCAGGATCGTGGGGCTCAGCCAGATGTTTATGATGCTGGAGATCACGACTGGGGGGCTATTCAACGGTCTAGGCAAGACCTACCTATCCGCTGGGATAGGGATTGTGGGGACGTATCTGCGCATCCCGATGGTATTACTCTTCGTCTCCCTAGGCTGGGGGCTAGAGGCAGCCTGGTGGGCGATCAGCCTGACCTCTGTGCTGAAGGGGCTTGTATTCTTCGCCTTCTTCCTCGTATGGAGAGCCCGACTACAGGCTCATCGTGCTCCACATCCCTAGGGTGAGGGAAGGGGGTTCCCCTAGATCCTCTCGTATCGTACGCCTAAATAGTTGTACTTTTGTCCTACAACAAGCTCAATAGTGTATAATTAGGACTTCAAAGCTATCAGAGAATGGGACACGATGACGACCAGCATAATGAAAGTGCAGAGCTAACCCACCAGGGGCACGAAGGAGCACACAGCCACGACCAGCACGAGGAGGGGCACCACTGTCACACTCATGAGCACCCTCATGAGCATGACCATGAGCACGACGGGCACTGCCACGACGACGCTCATGCCCACAGCCATGCGCATAGTCATGGCCACGGACACCATCACCACCATCATCACCATGCGGAGGGGAATATCCTCGTAGCCTTCCTACTCAACCTCTTCTTCGCAGCCGTCGAGCTCGTCGGGGGGCTCTATACGGGGAGTGTCGCCATCCTCTCGGACTCGCTACACGACCTCGGAGACTCCTGCTCTCTCGGTGTCGCTTGGTATCTGGAACGACTCTCGAAGAAGGGGCGTGACCGCTACTTCAGCTACGGCTATAAGCGGTTCTCGCTCCTAGGCTCGTTGCTTATATCGGTGATCCTACTGGTCGGCTCGTTCTTCGTCATCACAGAGTCCATTGAGCGCATCATCCATCCTACACGCCCCCACGCCGAGGGGATGTTCCTACTGGCTATCTTCGGCCTCCTGATCAACGGCTATGCAGCCTGGCGTATGAGCGGGGGACACTCCCTGAACGAACGCTCCATGCGCCTACACCTGATGGAGGATGTGCTGGGGTGGATAGCAGTGCTGATCGTCAGTGTCGTGATGTACTTTGTCGATCTGCCGATCCTTGACCCCCTACTCTCTCTGGGGATCACAGCGTGGATATTGTACAATGTGTACTTCAATCTCCGTGACAACTTCCGCATCCTCCTACAAGGTGTCCCTGTGGAGGTAGACCAAGAGGGCTTCGTACACGAAGTTGAAGCCCTACGAGGCGTCCTCTCGGTACACGACGTACATATATGGACGCTCAACGGGGAGCAGCACATAGCCTCGCTGCACCTCGTCTTCGACTGTCCGAGCTACCCCTCGCCCGAGGCTTGGGCTGAGCTCAAGCAGGAGGTCCGCCGAGTAGCCTCTCGCTACCAACTAGAGCACATCACCATCGAGCTCGACCCTAGGGGCTGTAGCTGTGGGATGGAGCACTGCTAGGGGGGAGAGAGCTGCCTTATCAATAGATATTAGATGAGATTACAGACCATACTACTGACTGTGCTGCTACTCGTGAGTGCCGTAGCACAGGCGCAGGTGCCCGAGCGGCGCACCTATAGTCCCTACGAGGTACGAGACGTCGTAGAGATCCCCGATGAGATCAAGATGGTGCGTGGTGACAAGCTACGTGCCTACCGCATCACCCCCAGCGTCGCCAGAGCGGTGCAGGTGCAGATGCCTGATACGCTCACCCACTACACCTTTGAGTACATATCCCCAGAGTTCCGTTCCCTAGGGACGGCCTATCAGGGGAATATGAACCACGTCTGGCAGGCGAAGCTCTTCTTCGACCGACCTCGTCGTGTGGGGGACTTCTTCTACACCGATGGCTACTATCGTATGCTCTACACCCCCGAGGAGGTACGCTTCTACGACACGAAGACGCCCTTTACCTTCGTGCGCTACCAGCGTAACTTCAAGACCAACGAGAGTGAGGACGTCGTATCGGGGGACTTCGGTGTGAACATGGGGCGAGAGATCAACTTCGGGGCGAACTTTGACTACCGCAATGCCCAGGGCTTCTATACCAATAGCCGTAGCAAGGACGCACGCTATCGCCTCTTCGCTAGCTACCGAGCCGACCGCTACGAGCTCTACGCCTACGTAGCCAACGACTACTACAAGCAGCAGGAGAACGGAGGGATCACCAACTCCGACTACATCCTCAACCCCGACCGCTACAACACCAACGGGCGTACCAAGATCAGTGCCAAGGACATCCCCGTCCTGATCACCGAGCCCCTCACGAACCGCATCCGTGCAGGCCATGCCTACTTCGCCCAGACCTATCGCCTAGGTAGCTATAGGACCGTCCGCCGTACCCCTACGGACGAGGAGCTAGAGATGGCTTCACGCTCGGGGGATAGCCTTCGCCTCGACTCCACCTACTTCGTCCCTGTGGGAGGAGTATCCCTGACGACCTACTACAACAAGCAGAGCCGTCGTCTGCAAGCTCAGGGGGAGCACGATCTCTGGAAGACCGTCTTCGGTGAGCCCGTGACGACACAGACCCGCACCCCAAGTGGTGGAGGCACACCTGTCCAGTATGCCTATCCCAACGATACCGCCCAGCTCACTACCCTGCACAACACCCTAGCCCTATCGCTCATGGAGGGCTTCCGTCCCTGGGTGAAGTTTGGCCTATCAGCCTATGTACGGCAGGAGCAGTACTGGGCGAAGAACCCCGATGCCACGACACACCTCTATGGGGTGACCGACCGCTTCTCCTCGACCTTCGTCGGGGGGCTCATCGAGCGCAGGGAGGGCACGGGGCTTAACTTCTCCGCTCGGGGTGAACTCGGTGTACTCGGCTCTGACCTCGGTGCCTTCCGCCTAGAGGGGGATATACGTACGGCCTTCCGTCTCTTCCGCCGTGAGTTCGCCCTCGAGGCCGACACCTACATTGATAATGCTCGTCCCTCCTACTTCGCTGCTCATCACCACGGCACCTATGGCTGGTGGGACAAGGATTTGAAGTTCACCCGTCGTCTCGAGCTCGGGGGGAAGGTACATCTCAGCTCCTGGGGCACCCAGCTCGAGGCACGCACAGCGAGCCTACAGAACTACATCTACTACGGAGCCAAGGGCGAACCCAGCCAATACTCCGACATCATCCAAGTCCTCTCCCTACGGGCAAGGCAGACGGGGAGCGCAGGCCTACTCAACTGGGATATAGAGGCCGCCTACCAGACCTCCTCACAGCCCTCTGTGCTTCCTCTCCCCCAGCTCGCGGTGGCGGCTGACGTCTACCTGCGCTTCCTCGTAGCCCAAGTCATGCGCATAGACCTAGGGCTCAAGGCCTACTGGCACAGTGCCTACCACGCACCCTACTACCTACCGACGACCCAGCAGTTCATCCTACAGACTGAGGGTAAGGTCGGGGGCGAGGCTCCGCTGATCAATGCCTATGCCAACTTCCGTCTGAAGCGTGCCCGCTTCTTCCTCCAGATGTACAACGTCACCGAGGCCTTCGCTACCAGCTCCCGCCTAGCGATGTACAAGTATCCCTACAACCCGATGTACCTCGCTGGGGGTGTCATCGTAGATCTCAATAACTAACCCCGCCCTGACCCATGCAGACCAAGCTCCTCAAGGGACGTACTCTCCTCTACCTCGTCCTACTCCTCCTCGTCGTCGCTGTGATGCTCTACCTGCGCACCCATAGCGGGGGCGAGGTCTCACCGCCCCCTACCGCAGGGCGTGACTACCCCGAGATACGCCGTGAGGGCACACTCCGTCTACTGACCGCCTATACCGAGGGTGGTGTGCATGCCGAAGGTGGCGAGCTCACAGGTGCCGTCTACACCCTAGCCAAGAAGCTCCAGGAGCGTAGTGGTCTACGGGTAGAGGTCATCCTAGAGAATAGCTGGGAGCGTGCCCTACAGCTCCTGAGTGACGGGGGGGCAGACCTCGTCGTGCGCCCGATGGCCAGTACGGCAGATGTGGATACGACCCGCTTCCTACTCTTCGGACAGCAGACCTCGGGCCCACTCTTCCTCGTACAGCGTAGGGCGGACAGCACGACCCTCGTGAAGAGGCAGATCGAGCTAGCGGGGCGGACGATCACCCTACCGAAGGGCTCTCCCTTCGCCCTCTTCATCGAGCACCTGAGCGAGGAGATCGGCGACAGCATACACCTAGATATCGACAGCCTCTACCAAGCCGAGCAGCTGGCCATGCGGGTTGCCTCGGGTAAGATCACCTATACGGTCTGTACGGACACCGAGGCAAAGGCCTTCAGCAAGGCCTTCCCCGAGCTGGACTGCAGCATTCCACTGAGCTACTCCTTCCGTACGGCATGGCTCCTGAGGCACACCTCACTCGCCCTACGTGATAGCCTATCCGTCTGGATGGCTAGGTAGCCCGCCCAAGGGAAGGAGCAAAGCCCCCCACATCCACCCCCCTCCCGAGCACAAGGAGACCCCTCTGTAGCCCTCATGGCTAAAGGGGAAAAACGCTCTTACCGAGAGCGTCCTTGCGCTCTCGGTAAGAACGCCTCCGTCACCTTACATAGGTGACGGAGGCGTTCTTTATAGGAGCGTCTGAGCGCTCTCACTAAGTGCAAATAAGCACGCTCGGAAAGAGCCTCCCGAGCCCCCCATAATGTGCTCAGAAGCCCACACTTCGGACTATCGTATCCGCCTCCTAGCTATTCGGCTGTTGCCCCTTGCCTTGTCCTCACCTAATTCCCCCCTATTATTCTTATCTTTGCTAGAGTAACGACTACATTAGGGCGTGGTATCTGTCGTGGCGGATCACACACGCTCCCCAAACGCGCTAACGACACTACAGGTATGGCTGAGAATCGTGTATCTATCCTCCTGGTCTACACAGGCGGTACCATCGGTATGGTAGAGAACCCCTCTACGGGGGTGCTTGAGCCCTTTGACTTCAACTACCTCAAGGACAACGTCCCCGAGCTACGTCGCCTGGGGTGCGACATCTCCATCGTAGAGTTTAACCCTCCCCTCGACTCTTCTGCCATCACCCCCGAGGACTGGGTGCGGCTAGCCTCGATCATCGAGGAGAACTATCAGCTCTATGATGGCTTCGTGATCCTACACGGCACCGATACGATGGCCTATACCGCCTCGGCACTCAGCTTCGTCTTCGAGGGGCTAGACAAGCCCATTGTCTTCACCGGCTCTCAGCTCCCTGTGGGGAAGCTACGCACGGATGGCAAGGAGAACCTCATCACAGCCATCGAGATCGCAGCGGCACGAGATGATCGGGGACGCCCTCGGGTACCAGAGGTCTCTCTCTTCTTCGAGAACTACCTGATGCGAGGCAATCGGACGAGCAAGATCAGCGCCGACCAGTTCAGCGCCTTCGAGTCGTTCAACTATCCCCACCTAGCCTACGCTGGCATCGACATCCGCTACCACGAGAGGTCGATCTCCCGAAGCGAAGGGATCCCCCTGGCAGTGAACAAAACCTTCGACCCACATGTAGCCATACTGAAGCTCTTCCCCGGTATCACCCGCGAGGTCGTAGAGGCCATACTCGGCATCCCGACACTCAAGGGAGTCGTACTGGAGACCTTCGGCAGTGGGAATGCCCCGATGACCCCATGGTTCCTAGATGCCCTGCGTGAGGCGGTCGCCCGGGACATCGTGATCGTCAATGTCACTCAGTGCGTCACGGGCTACGTGGAGATGCAACGCTACGAGACAGGACTCCTACTACAGGAGATCGGGCTCATCAGTGGTCGGGACTGCACCACCGAGTCAGCGCTAACCAAGCTGATGTACCTCCTAGGTCGGGGCTACAGCACCGAGGAGGTCAAGCGGCAGATGGGACTCTCACTACGTGGGGAGCTGACCCTAGAGCCGAGCGACGAGGGAGGGGGTAGAGAGCCCCTGATATACAGACATTAGTAAACGGATATAAGGAGAGAGAAGGCAGTGATAAGATTTATGAGCTTGGCCAGTGGGAGCAGTGGGAACTGCTACTACCTAGGCGACGAGGAAGGGGGACTACTGATAGACGCAGGTATCCCCATCCGCACCATCACCAAGACGCTCAAGGCCGAGGGCATCACCCTCGACGGTGGACACATCCAGGGTACAATAGTGACCCATGACCACGCCGATCATATACGTACGATCGGTGTCATCGGTGGGGTCTACCACCTCCCCGTCTATGCCACGGCTCCTGTCCATCGCAGTATCAGCACTAGTCGCTTCGTCCTAGACCCGATAGGCGCATCACGTAGGGACATCGAGACGTTCACCCCCTTTGAGGTAGCAGGCTTCACCATCGAGGCCTTCCCCGTACCACATGATAGTGCGGAGAATGTCGGGTATCATATCACCAAGGGGGACTTCGCCTTCACCCTAGCGACAGATGTCGGGCACACGACCGAGCACATCGAGGAGTATATCAGCCGTGCCACCCACGTCGTGCTGGAGGCGAACTACGACCGAGAGATGCTCCGCACGGGGAGCTACCCAGAGTTCCTGAAGGAGCGGGTCTCCAGCCCCCTCGGCCACCTCTCCAATGACGAGGCCGCCGAGCTCCTCGCCCGTACCTACCACCCGGGGATGAAGAACGTATGGCTCTGCCACCTCAGCAAGGACAATAACCACCCCGACCTGTGCTGGAAGAGCATCGAGGCTCGCCTCTTCTCTGAGGGCATCCGTGTCGGCAAGGATCTCAGCCTAACAGCTCTCAGACGTACCACAGCCTCCCCCATGTACCTCCTAGAGCCCTAGGAGCAAATCCTTCACTACCTCACGTAACAATCGACTATGGATACAGAGAAGTCCAAACTCTACACCAAGGGAGGCGACAAGGGTCGCACCTCTCTAGTCGGGGGACAGCGTGTCCCCAAGTACGACATCCGCCTAGAGTGCTACGGCACGGTGGATGAACTCAACTCATTCGTCGGTGTCCTGCTTGCTCATCAGCTGGAGGAGCCCGATGAGCAGTTCCTCTACTGGCTCCAGCACAAGCTCTTCTCCGTCGGGGGCTACCTCGCCACCGATACGACTCAGGACGAGCTCCACAGTGTCACTGCCGTCACCGAGCGCGCCGTGGCCAAGATAGAGCGGGAGATAGACCGCCTGGATGGGATGGTACCACCGCTGAAGGCCTTCATCCTCCCCTCGGGTGGTGCGATCACAGCAGCAGCGCACGTCTGTCGCACCGTCTGTCGTAGAGCCGAGCGAGTCATCTATCGGCTCAACAGTGAGACTCCACTAGAGCCCAATGTCCTACGCTTCATGAACCGCCTCAGTGACTACTTCTTCGCCCTAGCCCGCAAGGAAGTCCTGCGCATACACGGTCAGGAGGTCGTCTGGACCTACGACCACAACGACGACTAGCCCCATCCCCGAGACAGACGCCCCGAGATAGACGACTAGATGAGCAAGCTCACACAGCAGCAGAAGACCGAGCAGAGCCTCTCCCTCACCCCCGCACAGATCCAAGCCATCAAGATGCTGGAGCTCACGGGGCTGGAGCTAGAGGCTCGTATAGAGCACGAACTAGAGGAGAACCCCGCCCTAGAGGAGAACTACGACGAGGCCTCCACCAGCGAAGATTCCCCCGAGGAGCACGAGGACGGCTCGAGCGACCAAGACTGGGAGCTGGGGGAGTATGCCAGTGAGGACGACATCCCCGACTACAAGCTCCGAGAGCTACAGGAGCGTCAGTCCTTCCGTGAGGAGATCCCCTTCGCCGCCGGTGCGCCTTCGCTCGACGAGCTCCTACTGAGCCAGCTCGAGCTAGCTACCCCACTGACCGATCGGACTCGTGAGGTAGCCCGCTACATCATAGGCAATATCAGCGAGGATGGCTACCTCACCCGCACGGTGGAGGAGCTACAGGATGACTTGCTCTTCAAGGCGGGTCTTGACGTCACCGCCACGGAGCTCACCCACTTGATCGAGCTGATCAAGACCCTTGACCCTGCAGGCGTCGGAGCACGAGACCTACAGGAGGCACTCCTACTGCAGATCAAGCGACTCCCGGCGGGCGAGCTACGCCAGCGGGCAGAGCTCGTCCTAGGGCAGCACTACGAGGACTTCGTGAACAAGCGCTTCGACAAGCTCCGCTCCGCCCTATCCATTGACGAGACCCAGCTCGCCGAGCTCTACGACTATATCAGCCACCTCAACCCCAAGCCCGGCAATGGACTCAGCGATGGAGCAGAGGGACGTCTGGCACACTTCACCCCCGACTTCATCGTCACCGAGCGTGGGGGAGAGCTCCTCATCTTCCTGACCGAGGAGCGTGAGATCCCCGCCCTGCGCCTTAGCCCTACCTACCTAAGGATGCTGGAGGAGAACAAGGCTCGGGCTAAGGAGAGCCGTCAGAGCCGTGAGGCTATGACCTTCCTCAAGCACAAGGTCGAGCAGGCACGGTGGTTCATCGATGCCCTCCAGCAACGCCAGCATACCCTGCGCACGACCATGGCGGCCATTGTCGCCCATCAGCGAGCCTTCTTCCTCTCGGGGGAGGTCTCTGATCTGCGCCCGATGATCCTCCGTGATATAGCCGAGGCGACGGGGCTCGACATCAGCACCATCTCCCGTGTGAGCAACAGCAAGTCCGTACAGACAGACTTCGGGGTCTATATGCTCAAGTACTTCTTCGGCGAAGGGATGCTCAACGACGAGGGAGAGAGCATCTCCACCCGAGAAATCAAGAAGGTACTCACCGAGCTCATCGAGGGCGAGGACAAGCGTGCCCCCTACTCCGATGAGCGACTGACCGAGCTCCTCAGTGAGCGGGGCTACCCGATCGCCCGCCGTACGGTAGCCAAGTACCGTGAGCAGCTCCACCTACCCGTGGCTCGTCTGCGCAGAGCACTCCCCAGTCAGACGAAGGGTTAGGCTAGCGAGTACAGCCTTCCCAGCATCTTATCTTCCCCACGTATGCCCCGAACGCACGCCCACATGCCCCTCACACATGACCGATACACATTAGTCGCACTCACATCACGAAGCGCCCCTCTCCCACCCTCCTCACCGAAGGTGGGCACAGAGCGGGACGCTCCCTAATCACCCCTATACTTAATCCACTCCCTATCATTATGAAGCAAGCTTGGCTACTCATTCCCCTGCTCCTGCTCACCCTGCTCCTCCCATCCGTGGGGCTAAGAGCACAGGACAATAGCGACGTCCCCATCAACCCGAAGCCCTTTGTCGTCCCAGAGCTCACCTCCTGGACAGGAGGGCGTGGCGCCTATCGCCCTACCCGTATCGTCCTCGGCTCCTCCAGCCGTGAGGTGAAGGCCGTAGCCGAAGAGCTGGCGAAGGACTACGCAGAGATGTTTGGGCGCAAGATCCAGATCGACAAGGGGCCTCGCAACAAAGGCGACCTCCTCCTACGTCTCGTCAAGCCCTCGGAGGATAAGCACAGCCTGGGCAAGGAGGGCTATCGCCTAATGGTCGGCGAGGAAGCTATCCTAGAAGCCACTCATGCCCAAGGCCTCTACTGGGGTACACGTACCCTTCTCCAGCTCTCCGAGCAGGATGAAGACCAGATGATCCCCTGCGGGACGACCATCGACAAGCCTCAGTATGCCCTACGTGGACTGATGCTGGACGTAGGCCGTAAGTACATCCCGATGGACTACCTACAGCGACTCATCCGAGTACTCGCATACTACAAGATGAACACCCTGCAGCTTCACCTGAATGACAATGGCTTCAAGGTCTACTTCGGCAACGACTGGGCGAAGACCTCCGCGGCCTTCCGCCTAGAGAGCACCACCTTCCCTGGGCTTGCCCCCAAGGGAGCTTCGTACTCCAAGGCTGAGTTCATCGACCTACAGAAGCAGGCCGAGCGTATCTTCGTGGACATCATCCCCGAGATCGACATCCCAGCCCATACACTTGCCTTCACCCACTATCGCCCTGAGCTGGCAAGCAAGGAGCATGGTGCCGATCACCTCGACATCTTCAAGGAAGAGACCTACACCTTCATCGATGCCCTACTCAAGGAGTACCTAGGAGGGAAGAACCCCGTCTTCCGCAGCAAGCATATCAATATCGGTACGGACGAGTACAGTAATGCCACAGAAGAGCTCCGTGAGAAGTTCCGCTACTTCACCGACCGCTATATCCGCTACGTAGAGAGCTTCGGCAAGCAGGCCTACCTATGGGGAGCACTCCGCCATGCCTATGGCAAGACCCCTGTCAAGCTCGACCAAGCCGTCGTGCTGACCTGGTCACGAGACTTCGTAGACCCCATCGCCACCAAGGAGGCAGGGGCTAAGCTCATCAGCACACCCGACTCCTATACCTATATCGTACCTGCTGCGGGCTACTATCAGGACTACCTCGACACCCGCTACCTACACGCCAAGTGGACGCCTGCTGTCGTGAGCTCCGCTGTCACTCTGCCCGAGGGCGATCCAGCACTGCTCGGTGGGATGTTCTCCGTATGGAACGACCACTACGGCAACGGGATCTCTGTCAAGGATATTCACTATCGCATCATGCCCGCCCTACACTACATGGCACTCAAGATGTGGACGGGCTCTGGCACGAGCATCCCCTACGAGGAGATGGAGCAGCGCCGTCTAGTGCTTAGCGAAGCCCCAGGTGTGAACGAGCTCGCCCGATGGCAAGGTGGCCAGCGAGAGGTACTGCACCGCTCCAGCCTACCCTCGGGCAGTGGACACCTCGGTGAGGCTGTCCCCGAGATCGGCTATGACTACAGCGTCACCTTCACCATCGACGCACGTGAGGAAGCTAAGGGGACGGTACTCCTTCGCTCACGCAATGCCACCTTCTACCTCGCTGACCCTCGTCACGGACGACTAGGCTTCGCTCGTGATGGCTACCTCGACACCTTCGACTACACCCTTCCCAAGGAGGGCAAGGTCACGATCTCCATCGAGGGCGACAATAACAGCCTCACCCTCTACGTCGATGGCAAGCGTCGGGAGCACCTCAGCCGAATGCTCCTCTATGCCGAGACGCCTGATGCTGATGCCCTACGCCTAGACAAGCAGTACGAGTCCCCCGATCGCTTCGAGCCCATTGTCTACCGCTCACGCACCAAGGGGCGAATGTTCTACATGCGTACGTTGGTCTTCCCTCTTGACGAGGTGGGTACCTTCCGAAGCAATATCACCGACCTGAGGGTACACAACTACAAGCTACACAAGTAGCACGGGGCATCGACACCCGTCTATTTCGACAAGCCTCCCTCATCTGCCAACCTGACACTCAGTGCACTAAGGCTGGAGGTGAGGGGGGCTTGCTGTACCCTATCCTGTAGCGAAAAAGGTGAAGAGAAGGGGAGAGAAGGGGAGAGGATAGACTAAGATTTCGCTGTGGGAGGTAGGGCTGACGCATGATCTCACTCGCACACTCCTGCCTTTGGATCTTAGGGGCTATTATTTCATATCCCAGAAAGCCTTAGCCCATCCCTAGAGATCCTACGTATTATCCCCAAGGGACAGACATACAAGCAAGCCCTACAGAGGAGATACTTAGAGCGCACTTGTGTACACGCGTGTATACAGTTGTGTACACGTGGGTATACTGTTGTGTACACGCGTGTATACAGTTGTGTACACGTGGGTATACAGTTGTGTACCCATGTGTACACTCATCCCTCCTAGGTAGGAGGTATTCACTTGGTATATCTACACTAGGACATAGATACTTCTATCTTCGGCGTATGCTCCTTGACGACCTCGCACTATGGTGATTTCATACGTCAGCCCTGCTGTGGGAGGGCTATTTGGATAATTCTTTCGATCTTTGTGCTAGGTAACGACTAGTACATACCTCCTACACTATATATTACGACACACATGAGTATACCTAGGTACACCGCCACCTGGCTCATAGGGCTTGCCTTAGCTGCCCTATCCGTACAGTACGTAGCAGCTCAGACTCCATTTACTCTCCGCATCCTATCCCCCACGGGCAAGGCATTGGACTCCATTGCGCTCCGCATTGCCTTCGCTGACACACTCGTCGTATCGGGCTATACCGACCGAGAGGGACTCTTCACGACGACTGCCCCACGTGGCTGTACCCAGGCGCACCTATGGGCTTGGGGCAAGGGCTATGCAACCCTAGAGGCCAATATCCCTACCGAGGAGACGAAGGAGCAGAGCCACACCCTAAGGCTTCCCCTTCGTACCCTCCCCGGTGTGGAGGTACTCCGTGACCAGCGGGGGAGCAGTAGCCCCACCTCGGAGAGCTATCGGGTCTCTCCCACCAGCCTACCCCAGGGGGCTAAGGCCGACCAAGCCCTGAGACGTCTACCAGGGCTCCTCCTCACAGACGAGGGCGTCTGTCTCATCGGAGCGACGAGTCTAGCCCCGATCTACGTCAACGAAGTCCCGGCCAGCATAGGCTTCATCCGTAGCCTACCTGCCTCCGACCTAGACCAAGTAGAGGTACGCTATCGGGACACACAGACCGAGGGAGAGGCGGGAGCTGTCTATATCACCCTCCGACGAGAGACGACGACTACCCTGCGGGGGGATCTCTTAGCCTCTGCCGGGGTGCTACGTCCCGAGTATCGGCTACACCCGAGTCTATCGCTCTACACACAGCGCTTTGACCTAAGGCTCTTCTCCGCAGTCAGCTACAGCCACCTATACCCCGAGACGCATCTGTACCAAGGTGAGCGGGAAGTCCTCCGCCAGAGCAACGAGGATCGCTCTCTAAGCCTTGCCCTAGGGGGGCTGGTCAATATCGACCTGAGCCCAGAGCTACAGGGTACGGGCTCCCTACGCCTAGGGGGAAGGCAACTACGCACCCAGAGCAGAGTTACCCAGCCTATGAGCGTCCGTGAGGGGAATCTCTCCGAGCAGGAGGGGTCGCTGGAGCTTAACCTCCTCCTCGCCTATCGCCCCTCTCCCGCACAGCGACTACTCGTCAAGACTCGAGGGAGGATGCTCGGCAATACCTTCGCCGACCTGAGCGATCATAGGTACAGCCTCGGGGACCTCTCCATCGCTACTGACCTCGTCTATGAGCAGCGGGGGGTAGAGCTCCTCAGTAGACTACACGACCTGACCTTCACCCTCAGCCAGCAGGGTACGAGCAGTCGCCTGCACAGCCTGAAGGGACGCCAGTGGAGCACCCAGCTACGTCTCTTGGCCGAGGATCAGCTCCAGCTATCAGCAGATCTATCCGCCACACTTACGCTAGGGGTACAGTGGGGACGCTATGGCTTAGGCGCAGACAAGCAGTACGTGACTCCACTCCCTGCACTCGCACTACGCTACACACGCTGGGGCTACACGGGTCGCCTAAACTATACACGCTATGTGGAGCATCCCTCTGCCGAGCTCCTCTCCCCTAGCCCCTACTACCTCAACGAACTCGAGCAGGTGCTCGGGCAGCCTACCCTTCGCCCTCAGAGTACCGACCTCGTACAGCTCTCCCTCGCTAAGGCCTTTGGCCAACATGCCCTCAGCCTATCGGCCTCCTACCGACACCATGCCCAGCTCATCGCCGCTCACCTCATGGAGCCATCTACCGACCTCCTCGCCTTCGCCAACGTCGGGAGCGGACATCTCTCCGACCTGATCCTGAGCTATCGTAGCCGCTTCCTCGGGGATCAGCTCGAGGTCAAGCTCTACGCTGGACTCACCTATGCTGCCTACCTGCTAGATCCCGCCTTCCGCCCACAGACGCGGGGGCGAAGTAGTATGGGCTGGGAGGTAAGGGGCGGTGGAGAGCTCTCCTACAGCCTACGGGAGGGGTGGCTCTTCGACCTCAGTGCCTCCTACCACAGCCCCCGCTTTCTCTTCGGGAGACGTAGGACGAGTGATCCCCTTATCCAGCTCGGGGTGCAAAAGCAGTTCCTAGAGGGACAGCTAGCGGTCAGCCTAAGGGCAAAGGCTCCCTTTGGTCTCGGCGAACGGGTACAAGAGTACTACCGCCAGCGTCTACACCAGCAGACCAAGGAGCTACACTACTCCCTATGGAATATCAGCCTCGGGGTCTCCTACCACTTTGACCGGGGGAGTGAGAAGCCCAAGCCTCAGCTCCCCACCCTCTATCCCGACCACAGCCTTAGGCGTCAGGACATGCACCTGCGCTAGCCCTTCTCGGTGGGAGGTACTGCCTGCAGATCCCGTCCCAACCACACCGCAGAGGAGGGTACCTTTATAAGAGTGAGGGGCAGGACGAAGCAGATGACTTCGTCCTGCCCCTCACTTCACTTGTGGGCTCTCCCTCGGCTCTAGGGGAATACCTCCCTAGGGCGGTACCTAGGCGCCGTGGAAGAGATATTCCTCCTGGATATCCTCCGTGAGGCGAGTGAAGAGGGTCTCGATCAGTTCATCCGTTACCTGCAGTGCTGCGAGGAGGATCTGATCCGAGAAGCTCTGTAGGAGCTCTTCCGCATAGTAGGGCTGGCTCTCATAGACGGCTAGGTAGCGCTGCTCCATCTCACGCTGGCGGGCATCGGTCTCTGCCTCGAAGCGTGCATAGGTCTCTTGGATAAGGGGGGCATAGCGGTTGTAGTTCACCATCCCTAGAGCTTGTACCTTGCGGAACTTCCAGTAGGCCGAGTCGTGGCTGGAGTGGTTCGTCCCCTTGGTATAGGCCTCGGGATAAGACTTGATCCCCTGATAGAGGGGTAGGAAGACCCCGAGGTCGGCCATCCCTAGAGCGACATAGTTGATACGTCCGATGGCCTGCGGTAGCTCGGGGCGAACCTGCAGGATATGCGTCTGCGTCGTGCGGAAGATGGAGACAGGACGGTAAGGCTCCCGAGGGTTGGCATGCAGGTAGGGATCATGCTCTGTACCCTGATAGTGGAAGCGGAAGACTCGGCGCAGATCATCCATCCCCAGAGGATGCTCTGCTCGGGCAAAGACGGGGAAGGTATTGCGGGTGACGTCATTGGGGATAGAGGGGCTCAGCATGGCCTGTAGCCCCCAGACACGAGGATAGTTGTAGGTCGTGTCCAACGCTACATCACGGATATAGGCCTCGTGGAAGTCAAAGTCTCCCTTAGCTGGGTCATACAGTCCGTGCTGGATGGCATGCTCGATGAGATCTGCGCTGGCTAGATAGTGCTCGGTGTCGTGCGGGTCGTAGTGTCTAAAGCGACTCTGATTCCCCGTGACGAAGTACTGATCCTCGGGGATACGACAGGCGAGCCAGCGGTGTCCCGAGGCGGTCTCTAGGTACCAGGTCTCATAGCTATCTACGAAGCCAACCCCAAAGCCCTCGGCCACGCCATGCTCCTCGATCAGTGCCCCTAGGCGAAGCACCCCTTCGCGGGCAGAGCGGATATAGGGCAGGACGATATTGAAGACGGAGTTCTCTGCCACGCCCTCTGCTACGAGGGGGTCAGACTCTAGGGCACGATCGCTACTGAAGATGCTCTCGGTTGCACTCATCCCGACCCCAGCGGTATTGAAACCCGCACTGCCCCAGTGTCCTGGTAGGTGATAGGGGGCGAGGGCAGAGTATCCCAAGGCCTCTCGGGGGAGCTCACAGCGGAAGGGGCTATCCAGAGCGACAAAGCGCTCGGCACCCGTAGAGGTATCGGAGTAGATCTCGAGGTTCTTAGCGAGCATGGCATTCCAGTCTTCGCTACGAGCTACGATCCTCGAGCCATCGGCCATCATCTCGGGGCCGACGATGATGGTGGTACATTCGGAGGGGAGAGAGGACGTCCTCTCTGGGGTCTGTTGGTTCTGTTCCATGATGAGTTAGTGATGTATTAAGAGTCTGCCCGATGCAGACATGCAATATTACACCATTCCCTCCTCATTGTCAATACCCAATCCTAGGTATTCTCCTCGTTAAGTTCCTATATACGAGGGGGGGGGGAAGCCTCCCCTCCTATCGGACGGAGACTAGAGGTCTCCTGCGCTCTCCGCTCTCTGTGCTTGGCTCAGCACTCGATCGGCATAACCAATCGTCCCGTCCTTAAATACCTGATGGCTCTTGGTGGTGTAATTCTTGATTATCCATAGCTCCGTATGAGCATCTTGTATTTGCTTCATCTCGACGATGGGGGAGGCATCTTGGCTTTTCCCCATCACCCCATACTTACCCACCAATAGACTCTCTATACGATTGAGCGCCTGCTGCTCCACAAAGGTCAAGGAGACAAATACCAGCTGCCCTCTGTAGAACTGAAACAAGACCCTCCGTGTAGCGCTACCCTCATACATAAGCCCCGTAGCTATGTAGGTCACGGTGTATCGAGCAGGCTGAGGGGAATAGTAGTTTTGGATGATCTCTCCACCTAGCTTTTGGACAGTAGCCACCACTTGTTTAGGGGTAGACACCCCGAGGGTGCAGCCGAGGATCGTACGCTCGATGGAGACCTTGCTCTGCTTTATTTGGGCTTGGATATTAGGT
>ERZ772874.209-NODE-209-length-31332-cov-11.759632_pt1 | contig 31332 bp, 27 predicted proteins | sample MGYA00580586_ERZ772874 | MGnify/ENA primary metagenome ERZ772874 (study PRJEB29015, sample SAMEA2737952) | human oral metagenome | biome: human oral; feature: human-associated habitat; material: dental | place: China | collected 2154 ... | reverse complement strand
AGAGCATCACGCCCAAGGATTGGTTCGCCGTCGTCGTCTGCCGGATCACGGCGATATTCGCGGCGGATGAACTTCTCAAGGACGGGCGGATCGACACGACAAAGTGGCGCCCGCTCATCTACAAGTTCAAAGAGTATACGACGACGGGCGCGCGGATCGGTCTGAATTTCGGGTTCAGCGAATACTGAGATTACAGTACATCCCGATACGCAGCATTGCCCGTCATCATCTTGTCCGCGTAGGAGCAGAGCGGGACGATCTTCTTCCCCGCACGGCGCGCCTCGGCGACGATCTCCTCGATGAGGCGGCGGGCAATGCCCTGCCCTCCGTAGGCGGGGTCAACCTCGGTATGTGTGATGACCCAGCATCCGTGCGTGTCCTCGATCTCAGCGACGCCGACGAGCTTTTCTTTGTCATAGGCCGCACTGCGGGGCTGTTCCGCTTCAAATACGATCTGCATGGCGATTCCTCCTTTGCCCGTATTGTAACGCATGAGGAATGTGCCTGTCCAGTATGCGGCAGCAGATTATAAATTGTGCATAGCAGGAAATCGGAGGGCTTTTCTCGAATACCGAATGCAGGAGTGTTTCCTGACGAAAAGGAGGAAATTATGGACAAGAAAGGGTATGCTCTGTTGAGCGATCCGTTTCAAAACAAGGGGACGGCGTTCCGTGCCGACGAACGTGTGCAGTTTGGACTTACGGGCCTCCTGCCGCCGCATGTTGACACGATTGCGGAGCAGGCGCAGCGCATCTATCAGCAGATGGAGCGCAAGAGCTCGGGGATCGAGAAGCGCCGCTTCCTGATGGATGTGTTCAACCGCAACCGCCGTCTGTTCTACTATGTGTTTCGTCAGCATATCGCAGAGCTCATGCCGATCGTCTACGATCCCGTGATCGCTGAGAGCATCGAGCAGTACAGCGAGCAGTTTATCAACCCGCAGGAGACGGCGTATCTCTCGATCGATCATCCGGAGGAGGTCGAGACGACGCTGCAGCAGGCGGCGGGCGGCCGTGAGATCCGTCTCATCGTTGCGACGGATGCTGAGGGCATTCTCGGCATCGGCGACTGGGGGACGAACGGAGCAGATATCGCCGTCGGAAAGTTGATGGTCTATACCGCGGCGGCGGGGATTGATCCCGCGTCGGTACTGCCGGTCATGCTCGACTGCGGGACGAACCGCGAGAGCCTCCTGCAGGATCCGCTCTACCTCGGCAATCGCCACAAACGCGTGCGGGGCAAGGCATACGACGACTTTATCGATGCCTTTGTGCAGACGGCGGAGCGGCTTTTCCCACGCCTCTATCTCCACTTCGAGGACTTTGGACGGCCGAACGCCGCGCCGATTCTGCGCCGGTACCAGAAGACCTATCCCGTCTTCAACGACGACTGCCAGGGGACGGGCATCATCACGCTCGCAGGGCTCCTTGGCGCGATGAAGATCACGGGGCAGAAGCTCACGGAGCAGAGATATATGTGCTTCGGCGCGGGCACGGCAGGCGCAGGCATCACGAGCCGTATCTGCCGCGAGATGGCCGAGCAGGGCCTCAGCGAGGAGGAGGCGCGCGGGCATTTCTACCTCGTGGACAAGCAGGGACTCCTCTTTGACGACATGGGCGACCTGACGCCGGAGCAAAAGCCGTTCGCGCGAAAACGCAGCGAGTTCGACCATGCGGATTCGCTCACGACGCTTACGGCCGCCGTGATGGCGGTAAAGCCGACCATCCTTGTCGGCACGTCGACAATGCCGGGCGCGTTCACGGAGACGATCGTGCGAGCGATGGCATCGTGGTGTGATCGCCCGATCATTTTTCCGCTGAGCAATCCGACGGAGCTTGCCGAGGCGACGGCGGAGGACCTCATTCGCTGGTCGGATGGGCGTGCGATGGTTGCGACCGGCGTTCCGCGTGATCCGGTCTCCTACCGGGGCACGACCTACGAGATCGGGCAGGCGAACAACGCACTGATCTATCCGGGACTCGGCCTCGGCAGCATGGCGGTCGACGCGAAGCTCGTGACCGATGAGATGATCTCGGCTGCGGCGCATTCACTCGGCGCATTCCTTACGCCTGAGAAAAAGGGCGCTGCCGTCATCCCGCCCGTCACGCGTCTCACCGAGTTCTCTGCCGCTGTCGCTGTCGCCGTCGCGGAGTGTGCCGTGAAGCAGGGCCTGAACCGACGTGCGGCTGCGGATGTAAAGGCCGCTGTCGAGGAAATGGTCTGGAAGGCGGAATACTGACGCATTGAGAAATCCCCCTGCATCCCAAATATGGATGCAGGGGGATTTTGTCGTTCCGATGCCGTAAAGATCAGAAGAAGAATTCGACGCGGCCGAAGAGTTTCGAGACCTTGTCGTCGTTGGTTGTATTTAGGGGGTTCAGATCCTTGCCGTTGAAATACTTCGCCGAGAGGACGACATTCGGGAACAGAGTGTAGTCCGTCCCGATCTCGATGCCCTTCGAGCCCTCCATTGCACCGTCGGTAGTCGGCTCGATCGATGCGCCGCCAATGTAGCGATAGGAGACGTATGCGCCCCACGAGCCCTTGTCCTCGGGCTTTGCGCCCTTGTAGTCATAGCTGACCTGATAGGACTTATTGAGCTTGTTGCCGAGATTCAGGTTGTTGTTGCGGGCATAAGCGGCCGAGAGGAAGTTGTTCTTGTCGAAGCTGTATCCTGCGTTCACTGCCCAGACATTCATGGTGTGCTTATGGTTCTTCAGGATCGAAGCCATGTCGCTGGAGTTCATGCGATAGTAGGCAGCGCCTGCCGTGAGGCGGCCGTTGTACATGAGCTCGACGCCCTGGTAGTTGGCGGGATCATTGGGAAGCTCATCGGAGGTCATGCGGCCTGCCTGCAGCTTGACGCGCAGATCCTTGCCGAAGGAAACCTCGGCGCCCGAGAACTCGCGGTCAAAGATGAGCGCGCCCGGCTTTGCGTAGGCCTCTGCCGAGAGGAGCTCCATCTTGCCGAGCTTGACCTGGAAGTTGCCGTAGTCGCCCTGTGCCCATGCACGCTTGAGCGAGACCTTGTCGCTGCCGTCATTGCCGGCATCAGACTTCATCTTGGTCTCGGCATCGAGACGCGCATTGACATGCCAGTGGCTGTTCACCTCTGCGCTCGGCTCAAGACGGAAGAGCAGGTTGTTGTCGTTTTTCTTTGTCCTGCCGTCAGCATTGCGGCTGAAATCTGCGCGCTCGCTCGTGTAGGTGTACTCGAGTTTGCCGTTCCACTTTACCATGTCCGCGTTGCGCTCGAGGTTCGAGACGCGCACGCCGAGGTTGTTGAGCTCATCCGCGAACTCAGCAGCCAGACGATCGACAAGCGCGCGGTCCGAGGCCGACATATTGCCCTTTGCCATCGCCTTTGCGACCATCTGCGCCATCTCGTAGCGCGTGATGTTGCGGTCGCCGCGGAACGTGCCGTCGCCGTAGCCCTCAATCACGCCGTCCGAGGCGAGCTGGGTTACAGCGTCGTATGCCCAGTGATCGCGCGGCACGTCGCTGAACGGATTTGCCGCAGCGAACGTCGTTCCTGCAGCTCCGATGACAAATGCCGCCGCGAGCGCAGATACGAGAGTTTTCTTCATGGGGAAGCCCCTCCTTTTGAAATCTGCAGGAATGGACATGTCCCGTCCGCCTCTGTTTCCAATGCAGCATTGTGTCCGCGGTGCACGAGCACACATCCGCTCCCTGCGTTAATAATGAATGTATCATCATTATATATAAGTAAAAATCATTGTCAAGCAGAAACTTCCGAAAATAGAAAAATTAATGAGCGCATCGGAATATATTTGTGCTTCTTACAAAAGAAGGGGCTCTGTGCTATAATGGAGAAAAGAATTTTCGGATTGAATTGATCGGGAGGAAAGCATCATGAATGAATCGATCAAAGCAGTAGAGAAGCTGCATCCCGAGACCGCGTTATCCGATGTCTCTGCATTCGGCAAGGAGACCGCCGCGCGTGCGGCAGAGTTCCATCGGGGAATTCCGGGGTATGAGCCGACCCCGCTCGCAGATCTCGTGCGGCTTTCGGCAGCGCTTGGCATCGGGCGGCTTGCGGTAAAGGATGAGAGCAAGCGCTTTGGCCTCAATGCGTTCAAGGCCCTCGGGGCGAGCTATGCCGTGGCGCGTTATCTCGCGCAGTATCTGGGTCTGCCCGAGAGTGAGATGACCTATGAGAACCTGCAGAAGCCGGCGTACCGCGAGCGTCTCCGCAATGTCATCCTCGTCACGGCGACGGACGGCAATCACGGGCGCGGCGTTGCATGGGCGGCGAAGCTGTTCGGTCTCTTTGCACACGTCTTTATGCCCAAGGGCGGCTCGCCCGAGCGCCTCGCGAACATTCGCGGCCTCGGCGCAGAGGCCGCGTTCACGACATACAACTACGATGATACGGTGCGCCATGCGGCGACGATGGCAAAGGAGCAGGGCTGGGTGCTGATGCAGGACACGGCGTTCGACGGCTACACGGAGATCCCGCTCTGGATCATGCAGGGATATACGACGCTCGCCGCGGAAGCGACGGAGGAATACGGAGAGCTGCCGACGCACATCTTCCTGCAGGCGGGCGTCGGCTCTCTGCCGGGCGCGATCACGGGATATTTTGCGGCGCATTATGGAGCGCAGCGTCCTGTCATCACGATCGTCGAGCCGAACCGCGCGGACTGCCTCTACCGCACCGCCGCTGCGAACGACGGCGCGCCGCACATCGTGACGGGCGAGATCAACTCGATCATGGCGGGGCTCTCCTGCGGCGAGCCGAATCCGCTTGCATGGGATATTTTGAAGGACTATGCCGATCACTTTGTCTCCGTGCCCGAGTGGGTCGCGGCGAAGGGCATGCGCATCCTCGGCAGCCCGACGGGCGATGATCCGCGCGTTGTCTCGGGCGAGAGCGGTGCCGTCACCACGGGGCTCGTTGCCGAGCTCATGCAGAACCGCAGCCTCGACTACCTGCGTGACCGCATCGGCCTGAACAAGGATGCGCGCATCCTCTGCATCTCCACCGAGGGCGACACGGACCGCGCGAACTACCGCCGCGTTGTATGGGATGGCCTGTATCCGAGTTTTTGAGAGAAAAATATTGCAGAACAAAGGGCCTTTGTACCAAGATTTGTTTTGTACAATGTCCTTTTCGCTGTTTGGAGGTGTCGAGATGAATGAAAATGAACGGTACATGCGGAGCGTGGCGGTACGGGACGTGCCGTGGCACAGGCTGACGACGCCCTACGGCAGGGCATCGGAGTTCCCGCGCTTCTTTGCCGTACTGGAGACGATGCGTGATCGTGCGGCGGCGGATGAGGCCCTGTATGAGCTGACCATCCACACGGAGCATCAAAGCACGCTCTGGCATGCGACGCCCTTCGCGATGATTTTTCTCACGCGGATCTTTCGGCGCGCGCTTGAGGAGCAGGAGCGCAACGCGACGGCGCGGGACATTGCGGCGCAGCTGCTGGAGCACTTCCTGCTGATCGCCGAATGCGTCCATGACGGCAGCGAAATGGCGCACGCAGATCCGCTGCCGTACTTTTCCGATCTCCTCCGCGAGGAATATCTGTGGTCGAAGGTGTACGATGAGGACGCGGATGAACGGCGCTGGGAGGACGACGACGTTTTCCCCGACGATTTCTTTTACAGCTTTTATTACTATTCTTATCAGGCGCTCCTGTCCTGTCGGAGCGTGCTCGGACAGGCGGAGGGATCGCCGCTCGGCGCGCGGGCAGCGCAGCTGGAGGAGATGCTGCGGAGGCGCTGAGATAAACGCACGCTTTGCAGCAAGAACAACCCGCCGAATGGCGGGTTGTTTTTCTTATGAAACGGCTCCAGTGGAGCAATCAAAACCCCCGAGGACTTCCTCGGGGGTTTTGATTGTATTCTGCTCAGTGACGGAGCCGTGAGAGCCGCTCACCGGCATTCTGCTGCGGCAATGCCGGCTTGTTACTTCTTCTTGTCCAGATCGCCGAGGTCGAGGTTCTGTGAGGAACGCACGAGATCGTTGAAGTCGTCGATGACCTCGTTGGCATCCTCTGTGCCTGCGACATAGCTGCGCAACGTGCCGATGAAGCGGTTGAGGTTGGACTTGTAGGAGCCGAGCGCCGGAACATCCGGCACTTTGGCCGCGAGGTCGTTGATCTCTGCGATCTTTGCCTCGGCGGCGGCCTTGTCGACGGCATCACTGTCCATCATATCCGCGAGCTCGCGTGTCTTGATGCTCAGCTCGATGAAGTTGGCGGCGTTCGTGCGGCCCTCCTTGCGCATGTCCTCGAGCTGGGCGAGGCGCACTTCCTTGAACCGTTCCGTGACGACGGCGTCGAACTTGTCATACGCCGGTTCGAACTTGTCATAGAGAGGGAGGAACTGCGCCGTCATCTTCGCAGCCTCCGCGTAGTCGTCCGCCAGGTAGCCCTTGGACGAATAGTAGCTGTCCATCTTGTCCGCGAGCGGGGCGAGGTCGTTTAGGATCGCGAGCACGGCATCCGCCTCCGCGTCGATGTCCTTGAAGACGCCTGCGGTCTGCGGATTCGCACGCGCCTCTTCGAGATCTTTCTTCAGATCGGAGAAATGCGGGAGCGCGATGCTGGTCTGGCGTTCGCCGCTGCGCAGCTTCTCGAGCGAGGGGGCGATGGCGAAATCGAAGGTGACGATGATATGATTGTATTTGTTGGTTGCGTCGAGATAGGGGGCGATGGCGTCTACTTTGTCCTCGGTCGTATTGCCCGCGAGGAGCCCGTTGATGCCGGATGCGGCGGATTCTCCCTTGTCATCGCTGCCGAAGCAGCCCGTGAGGAGTGCAGCGGGTGCGAGCAGGAGACCGCCCACCATGAGAACGGAGAGGGCGCGGCACATCGGATTCTGAGACATGAAAATCCTCCTTTGTTTGCAGCAGGCTGAGAGCGCAGGACTGCGCATTTAAACTACATTAATACTGCTGCTAGTATAGCGCAGCAGCATACTTGTGTCAAACTGGAGAAAAAGCCGCTGTCGTCTGTGTGATTCCGATGAGATGCGGTACCGATCAGTGTATGGCTCAGGCTGCCTGCTGCATCGAGCCGCGGATGATCTCCGTGATGATCTGCGTCCAGTTGATGCCGCGCGTGTTTCCGTCCCGGCGTGCCTGCTCCGCTTTGCGCTCGGCGCGGCGCAGTCTCATCCAGAGTTCGTCGTCGCTCTTGTCCGAGGCGTCCCATGCACTCTGCAGCTCGTCTGCGGCCTCCTCGTAGCGTCCTGCGTCGTAGTAGATCTGACCGCGATACTGATGCAGGCGCCAGATGGGATAGAGTTCGTTCGTGTGCGGCGTGCGTTCTGCCGCGGCAAAGTCCGCGAGCGCGAGCTTGTCGCTGCGCAGCTCATAGTAGGCGCGTCCGCGCAGATAGTAGGCGTAGGAGCGCGCGCTGCCCGTGACGCTCGGGTCGTCGATGAGCAGGGAGAGGTCGGCGATGGCATGTTTCTCCTCGCCGCGTTGGATCATCGCTGCCGCATCGTCAAAGATGCGCCCGAGGCTGTAACTCTGCTCGAGCTGTGCGCCGATCTCGGCCTTTTCCGCGCCCTGCGCACGCTCATAGCGGGCGAGGAGCGCATCGTTCTGGCGCTTCAGGTCGTCGCGTTCTTTCTGCAGACGTGCGAGCTCCGCTTTGTTCTGTCCGAGCGCCGCGAGATCAACCTTTGACGTATCTACCTCGCAGACGAGGTGCACGCGGTAACGCCACGAGTCGCCGATGAGTTCGGGCGTCGTCTGTTCTCGGATGACGCGCAGTACCGTGCCTGCAACCATGCGCACCTCGTCCTTAGTCAGCGTGAGGTTCTGCGTCTCGGTGTATGTCTCAACGTAGACGCCCGCCTGCTCGGTTGCCGAGCGCATCGCCTCCTGTCGTGCGGCATCACGGGCGATCTTCGGCGAGTCGTTGTCGCCCATGACGTAGATGCCCTCCGCCTCGATGGTCTGCGGCGCGGCAGCGGCATCTGAGGCCGCGGTGAGAAAGAACAGCGCGCACAGCATAGCGGCGCGCAGCATGTGTTGTATCATTCATTTCACTCCCTGATCACTGGGGGCTCTTGCGAGGATTCCCCATAGAGATACATTCGTATTTTATTTCGTATTGTTCCAAAACTTCCTTAAAGATGCGTGAAATAAGGATTAGTCCCTCATAATGTTCGTCGCCCGAAAAGCGCAGAAAAATTTTCTGCCAGGGTTGACAGGACCGCCGCCCTCGGTTATAATTCCACTATCGCCGATGGGGCGGTAGTGCTGATTTAGCTCAGTTGGTAGAGCAGCTCATTCGTAATGAGCAGGTCGTAGGTTCAAGTCCTATAATCAGCTCCATTTGAACAGCGAAGGCTTCCGAGAGATCGGAAGCCTTTTTATCATTATGAGGGGGCTTTGCGATGCAGGGGCGTGTCTATTTCTATGCGGTCAGCGCGGTTGTGATCTGGTCGACGCTCGCGGCAACGGCAAAGAGTCTCCTGACGACGATTCCGGCGTTCGAGGCACTCTTTCTGAGCAGTATCACCGCACCTCGGGGAAGAGCTGAGCGGCGCTTCTCGCTCTTGTGCTCATCATGGGCGGGATCCTGCTCCAGAATATGCGGCGGGGGCGTGGGTAGACGAGGCTTACTCTGTATCGATCATGCGCCAACGAACGGATGAGAACATGGCGTCGAGCATATCATCAGTGATCTCGCGGTCATCGGCTCTGTATTCAAACATGACAACCCAATCCTCTGTGTCGGTACAAACGAAGAGATATTCCATCTTAAAAATATGCCACTCTCCGCTTTGAAACCGATAGGGATACATGACGGAAACCCGTTTGACAGGAGTGCTGCCCAATCGTGATGATTCACTGCGCAAAACGGTCCAATTTGGTGTATCATTGTCGGTGAGGCGATCCAGTGCTTTTTCGATGACCTCCTCTCGGGATGGGCGGGAGAGGGGGGCGTCATTTGACGAAGGAGGCTCGTAGAGCCGGTGGAAGAGGGCAAAAGCGATATGTTCATTCTTGCTGGTGAGAAAATATTCATCGGAATCTCTATACCTGCGAAAAGGTCTTCTTACATCAAACGGCAGGCTGATGTACAGTGCATGCCCCCGATCCTTTAGCACATTGTCGTGCAGTCCCCATGACGGGAGAACGGAGGACGAGCCCTCGCCCGTAAAAAAGAGCACCTCATCGCCAACGTTTTCCGTCTGTGCCGAGACAGTCGGCATGAACAGGAGTACGGCGCAGATGGTCAGTGCATAGATTGTTTTGATGGACATAATAGGCTTCCTTTCGTGTGCCCCGGGAACCACGGCTGAAATGAAGGCAGTTGATTGGCGCAGACTTTTTCGTCCAAATGAGGTGAAAAAAGGGACGCACAGCAATGGCTGCGTGGAGAATTTTCCGTCGAAGCATGGAAAAATGTGTCAAGAGAGGCTGTCCGAATGTATCCGCCGTTACCCTCGGTGAGCGCATGACGCGGGGGCGGCGCTCCTCGCGCTCGTGCTCATCATGGGCGGGATTCTGCTGCAGAATGTGCGGCGGAGGCAGGGGGCTCTTTTATGTCGGTGCTGATTTTTGCAGAGGCTAGGAGGTCATCTGCGTGATCGGCAATCGTATTGTCGTGCGCGTCATAGACCAACTGGACGAGCCAGATATTGTCTTTATCAGAGAGAAAAAGTCCGTCCGCGATTACGTCCCGTCCGTTTTTCCGCATATACATGCTGAATCGATGTGCCGGATTGCCGCTTTGTATCAGTGATTCGTCACGGCGCACCTCCCAGACACGCGCCTTTTCCGGAGCTGTCACACTGTCCCTAAAGCCTGCAATTGTTGCGTTGAATCGCTGTTCGATGGTGGATTCCCGTTCTGCAGAAGACGGCAGGAAATGGGAGACCGTTACAACGAGCGGCAGGAGAGCACCGTCGTTTTGAAAGGAAGGGTTGATAAAAGTAGTGGGGCCTGTGTAGCTGGGATGGTAGGAGAATGGCTGCGTGTATTGCGGAAGATTCATCGTCAGGACAGCGTCGTTGTGGTGAAATTTTGTTTCTTTTACACGCAACAGAGAACGTAAAGCAGCACCATCTTCTGCTGATGTTGCTAATAATATGGAGTCCGTATTCTGCTCTATCCGTAATCCTGCTGTATCCATATCAGGCTTCATTTCTGCCGAGACGGTCGGCATGAACAGAAAAATGGCGCAGATCAGCGGCGCAAGGTTCTTTTTGAGGGACATGTCGGACTTCCTTTCGTGTGCCATGGGAACCACGGATGAGATGGAGTCGGTTGATTGGCGCAGATTTTTGTCTGAACGAGATGGGCAACTGGACATGTGCTTCCTTTCGGTGATCCATGTATCTGTCTTGCTGCGGATGAGCAGGATCTCAGTGATGATGTTTTGGCCATGATGGAGCGCCTGCACTGTCAGCCGCCGTGCAGGACAGCCGTTCTGATGTTGGAATTCGTCGCGGAGAATTTTTCTCGCTTCCCTGCGGGGAGGTCAGAATGCCATGGATCAGCACGGCGGCATGAGCGCTGAGGCTGCGGCGGTGGAAGCCTCTGTTTACTTCGATGTGCGCGGTGCGCTGAAGATAGAGACCCTCCCGGGCGAAGCGGATGTGAAGATGGTGTCGATGCTCTCACCGAATTCTTTCTCGCTCGGTGCAGATGTGTAGACGGCCTCGATGTTCCACTCGCCGCGGTCCGTGAGGATAATCAGCGTGTCGTAGATCGTCTGCGCTGCATCGCCTTCGGTGCGGCTTTGCGTCAGGCGTCTTGCCAGGCGGCTGTCGATGGTGAGTGTCTCGTCGCGTGTGGTCTGCGTGCCTGTGGGACGCGCATGCTCCTTGGTGTAGCGGGCAACGCTCTTTTTCAGCTGTTTGGGGCTCGTCGGATCATACTGAGCGGTGCCGGTCGGGTTGGCGAAGGGAATGTGCGTGACACGCAGCGTCAGCGCATGGTCCTTATATGTACCTTGAAAACTTTCGCAGGAAAAGACCTGCTGACCGGTCTCCTTCCGCTCCGCTTTGAACGTGCCGGGCGGGAGCACGAGCTCCAGCGCATCGCCACGGTCCGTGAACGTTGATGCGCGCAGCTCGAGCAGCAGCGGATTGACCGCGACCTCTGCGTGTGCGGTTCCGGCAAGCAGAAAGAGCGTAAGGATCAGAATGTGTACAAGAAATTTTCGGCTGGACATGGGAACGACCTCCTTTGCATGTGCCGCGCTGCATCCGATTGGGACAGCGCGCAGGTGTAGATATTATTTTTCCTCCGGCAGCGCCGCATGGAGCGTCGCGCCGATCGGTTCGCGGATGACAAGCTCTGCGCGGCGGTCTGCACGCGTCTCGCTCTTGTTGATGAGGACGAGATGTTCGCCGCGGAAGTAATCGATCAGCCCCGCTGCGGGATAGACAATGAGCGACGTGCCGCCGATGATGAGCGTGTCCGCCGCACGGATCGCGGCAACGGCCCCTTCGATCGTTGCGGTATCGAGACTTTCCTCATAGAGCACGACGTCGGGGCGGACAGTGCCGCCGCAGGAGCAGTAGGGGATGGGTGTGTGCTCCATGATGTAGTCGAGCTCGTAGTGCGCGCCGCAGTCCATGCAGTGCGCGCGGCGGATGGAGCCGTGCAGTTCGTAGACGGTCTTGGAGCCTGCCGCCTGATGGAGCCCGTCGATGTTCTGCGTTACGATCGCCGCGAGATGCCCGCGCCGCTCGAGCTCTGCGAGCGCGGTGTGGCCCGGATTCGGCGCAGCATCGAGATAGACGAAGCGCCGCCGGTAGAAGTCGAAGAACTCCTCCGGATGCGCCATGAGAAAGCTGTGCGACGCCATCTGCTCGGGACTGAATTCCTGATGCAGCGTCTCACTGTATATCCCCCCCGCGCTGCGAAAGTCCGGAATGCCCGACTCGGTTGACATGCCCGCCCCACCGAAGAAGACCGCGCGGCGGCTTTGGCTGAGGATGGTGCGAAGTTTTTCGATGGAATCCATGATTGTCCTCCTCTCGGAATCCAGTATCCATAGATGGGAGTTATTTTTCTGTATCTTCGCCGATGCTCACAGAGGAGAGGAGGCGAGGAAGGAGATCGACCGTATTCGTATCATCGGCATTGCAGTCAAATTGAACGAGCCATGCTCCCGATGAATCGCCAATCCACAGGATTTCGACAATGGTATCTCTCTCGTGTGTGAATACGCTCATCGTCAGGCGCCGTGCGGGAGAGCCATTCTGTTTTAGTGTCTCGTTGCTGAGGATCTTGACATTGCGCATGAGGGGCGATGTCTGGTAGGAGAGGATGGTGCGGTCAGCGTCATCTTTGAAAGGTTCGGCTGTCGTCTGTGCCTTGCCTGCAGGAGCAGGCATATGCGTGAGCAGCGCTGTAAGGCGCAGCGGCACATCGCCGTTTAAAAATTTGTCATTGACAAATAGGGTAATGCCGCCCCTGAGCCTATAGATATCAAACGGACCATTAATGAGCGGTACTGACATCGTGAGGGCGGAGTCCTGGTCACGGAATCTCAGGTGTTCTGTCGCCAATGAAAATCTTGAGCGGCTGACCGCATCCTCGGGAACCGGCTGGACTGACGTCGTTTTGGGAAGGGGCTTTTCTGCGTGAACCTGACTGCATGGGGCCAGGAACAGGAGAGGCAGGAGAACGAGACTCAGCAGGAACAATTTTTTCAGCATGATAGATCCTCCTTTATTCACATTCTACCGAAAGTAGGAGCGAAATGCAATGCGCTCATGCAGCAGAATCAAAAACGGCGCATCTCCACGATGAGACACGCTGTTCCTACGAGCATTATTGCCGCAATCAAAAGTGACAGCCTTTCAAAAAGCGTCACGTGCATCACCTCCCTAAAGGGAGCCCCCCAACATTCACCAGCCGCTGGATAATATTATAGTACATACTTTTGCTGCTTGGAAGCACAAAAGAAGAGCAGACAGATTTTGTCTGCTCTTCTTTTATTGCTGCGTATGGTTAGAAGTTATACGTCCCGCCGAGGATGAAGTGGCGACTCGGTGCCGCATAGCCGCCCAGGGGCGACCAAATAGACGGTGTTGCACCCATGGATTCATACGATTCATCGGTGAGGTTGACGCCCTTCAAGTAGATCTTGAAATCCTTCGTCACATGATAGTTTACGCCGAGATCAAGCGTCAGATAGCGAGAGTCGGTATAGTGTACCGTGCTGCGTCCTGTCACATAGTTGAGGTCGAGATCCGCATCCCATTTTCCCTGCGTGTAGGAGACACCGAGATTGTAGCCGTTCGGGCATGTATTCGTCCGAAGGAAGTCCTTGGCGGGATCGGTGGAGTCGACATGCGCATAGCTGTATGCCGTGCGGATTGTCCAGTGGTCGTCGGCGCGATAGCGCGTGCTGAGTTCGAGTCCGCGGCGGTATTCCGTATCGACGTTCTCGTAGTGACCCGGATTACCGCCCGTTCCGTTCACCCAGTTGAGCGCATTCTTTAGCTTGCTCCAGTAGATGCTGGCAGAGACGTTCCACTTGCGCGTGATTTGACTGTCCGCGCCAATGGTGAAGGTGTGGGATTTCTCCTGTTTGAGATCAGGATTCCCCATCCAGAAGGGCGTTCTTGCATAGCGCATCTTGAGGGACGGATTGTTGACCGCCTGCCCCCATGAGATATAGGCGTGCGTTTTGCGGTCGAACTTCTTGTTGAGGCTGATGTGCGAGGTGACATCCGTGCCGAAGTCGTTGTGGTTTTCGAGGCGCGAGCCGAGCTTCAGCGAGTAACCGCGCCCGAGCTGCCAGTCATCTTCGAGGAAGAGCGCCTTTGTGACGGCGGATACATCCATCGGGACATTGCCGCTCATCTCATGAATTTTCTCCTGCGACCAGAGGAAGCCGCCGATGAGCATATTTTTATCGTTCAGCATCCACAGCTTTTGCCCCTCAAAGGCGTTGCGGCGCAGGTGGTGATCGTACTGCGAATTGAATCCGCCGACCGCAGTTGCTTCATTTCGATAGAAACGCAGGAAGGTGCCCTCGCCCTCCTTCTCCGAGCCGAACATATAAGTGATGCCGTAGCCCGTATCGACGATGTCTGTGCGTCCTTGATACATGGATGCACCGGTTCGCGGATTGCTCAAAAGAACGCCGTAGCCGTCGTCCGCCTCGTGGCGACTGAACTCGAGGCGCAGGCGGTCATTGCCAAGGATGCGGTCAAATCCGACGTTGTAGTCCGTGCGGTTGATGTCACTGTTCTCAAAGGTGCGCTTTTCGCCATAGGCGTTCTTATATTGGAAGTCCCTGCGGCGCTCATGCGCGATGCCGACCTTGATGGTGTTCTTTTCATCGCCGCCGCTGACGTTCACCCCCGCACGCTTTTCGCCCCACGAGCCAAGCTGCATGTTGAAACTGCCGGACGGTTTTCCCGTCGTTGGACGCTTTGTGATGATGTTGATGACGCCCGAGACGGCACGCTCACCGTACAGCGAGGAGTTCGGCCCACGTACGATCTCGATGCGCTCCACGTCGCCGATGGCGATCTGATCCACATCGACGGCGTTCGTGTCACCGCTGACGACGAGGTGATCCCAGTTGACCTTCTTGCCGTCCACCATGACAAGGACGCGCGAGTCGCCGTTGATGACGGGATAGGAGGCAAAGCCCTTCTGTACAACGTTGATGTTCGCGCCTTTGAGCGCGTCGGAAACGCTCGTATAGTTGCCGCGCTCGATCTGTTCCCCCGAGATCAGCGTGACATCTGCCGGTACGTCACTGATCGTTGTTTCGCTACGGCTTGCGGTGATTACGATCGCGTCCGTCTCGTAGGTTTGTGTGCTCTCGTCCGTCGTTTCCTCCGCACTCGCCGACGGAGCGGCATACGCCGTTACAATCGTCAGTACGCCCGTGATGAGGCCGCTTAATACCGATTTTTTCATCTTTTTATCCCTTCCTTACTCACCTTCAAGGGCATCTAGCCCTCTTGCTATATCTTCCAGCGCTGTGATGCAGCGTCCGTTCCCGTTGTTGACATCGGAAAAATTCACGACAATGATGCGGTTCTCCCGCACGGCTTTCATGTTTTGGAGGTTGACGTCCGCACGCAGCTCCGCGCGCGCTTCTTCCGGCGGTATGTCCCGCGGATTCACGCAGATGATAACGTCGGGGGCAAAGCCGAGCACGCGCTCGGGGCCGACCGCACGCATCTGACGCGTGACGACGTTGTCCGCGCCCGCCTTGCGCGCAATGTCGTCGATGATGTAGGCGGGGGCGTACATGCTGTAAAGACTGTTTCCATGCGATTGCAGGATCATTGCAGAAAAGCGTTTCCCGCGTACAGCGGTGTGGTCTTCGACGGCAGCAACGCGCGCTTTTAATGCTGCGATATAGTCCGCGGCACGGTCCTCCGCGTCGAAGATGTGTCCCATATCCGCGATGAACGGATAGACTGTCTCCTCGAGCGTCGGCGCTCCCCTGCGCACGGTGGCGGGCACAATGTACGCACCGACACCGTGATCGAAATAGGAGTACACATCGCCGAGCGCCTCGGGGGTGAAGTGGTGCGACCAGCCAATGATGAGATCGGGGGCGAGTGCAACAACCTCCTCGCGGCTCGGCACATAGGGCGCGGCGAGAATCGGCAGTTCCGCATAGGCGTCTGCATACGCAGGCGGCTCCTTCCCATAGGGCGCGGTCGTGCCGATGATCCGGCGCTCGAGACCGAGATCGATCATGAGCTCCGTCGCGCCCGGATAGGAAACGAGCACGCGCTCAGGTGTATGGGCAAGTGTGAACGTCGCAGGGCGTCCCTCGCTGTCCGATGTCGTGTAGGAAATTCCGCCTGTATGCGGTGCTGCTGCCTGCGTCCCGCGCCCATCGGTGAGGGACAGCCAGAGGACGAGCGCGGCGAGCGCGAGGAGGGGGAGGAGATGGAGCATATGGGAGATGCGGCGGAGTACTTTGCCGCTCGTCTGCGCGCGCTTCACGTCATCTGCTCCGTGCGGTAGTCGACGAGCGGAAGTCCCGCCGCATCGTGGGTGACATTTGCGCGTACGCTGTAGATATGTGCGAGCATGTTCTCCGTGATGATCTCCTGCGGCGTGCCGATACGCTCGATGCGCCCCTCCTTCATAACGACGAGGAGGTCGGCGTACATCGCCGCGAGATTGAGATCGTGCAGTGCCGCGATCACGCCGATGCCGAGCCCTTTGACCAGCTCCAGGATATGCAGCTGGTACTTGATGTCGAGATGGTTTGTCGGTTCATCGAGGATGAGCAGCTGCGGCTCCTGCACGAGACAGCGCGCGAGCATGACGCGCTGCTGCTCGCCGCCCGAGAGCTCGTTGAAGCTGCGCTGTGCCGCGTCCGCCATGCCGACGCGCTCGAGCGCGGTGCGTACGAGCGCGAAGTCCGCCGCCGTGTCCTCCTCGAAGCTCTCCTTATACGGCGCGCGTCCCATGAGCACGATCTCCTCGACGCTGAAGTCGAAGTCGACAGCATGGAACTGCCCCATGACGCCGATCTTCTGTGCTGCGGTGCGCAGAGGAATCCCGTCAATCGGCGTGCCGTCCATCGTAACTGCGCCCTCCTGTACGCGGTGGACGCGGTAGAGGTGCTTGAGGAGCGTCGATTTGCCGCAGCCGTTCGGCCCGAGGAGCGCAACGAAGCGGTCGGCCGGGAGGTCCGCGGTGATGCCGCGGAGGATTTCCTTTGCGCCGATGCGGAAATGCAGGTTCTCAATGCGGATCTCCTTCATCGCGAACCCCCAAAATTCCCGCCGCCGCCGAAGAGCAGCTTCATGAAGAGGGGCGCGCCGATGAGCGCCGTGATGATGCCGATCGGCAGATCGCCCGCGGGCAGCAGTGTGCGCGCGAGGAGGTCGGCAATGACGAGAAAGATCGCCCCGATGAGGAGCGCCGCCGGCAGCAGACGACGATGTGAGGCGCCCGTAAACGAGCGCACGAGATGCGGGACAACGAGTCCGACGAAGCCAATGATGCCGCAGGTCGCGACGAGGACACCCGTCAGCAGGGCGAGGAGTCCCATGTAGAGGCGGCGCTTCGCGCTCGCGTCGATGCCGAGCGTGACGGCGAGCTCCTCTCCGAGCAGCAGCACGTCGAGCGTACGCAGCTGCGAGAGGAAGTAGACGGCGAGCGCAGTGACGATGAGGACGGGTAGGAAGAGGCTGTGCCATTTTGCATCCGCGAGGCTGCCCATCGTCCAGAACGCGGCCGACTGCATGCCCTCCGCATCCGCCGCCATGTAGACGATGAAGTTCGTCACCGCAATGCACAGAGCGCTGATCGCCGCACCCGCGAGTACGAGCTTCACCGTCGAGACGCGGCGATGCATCCCTGCGAGTATGAGTACGGCGAGCGTAGCGAGGATTGCGCCGACGAAGGCGCAGCCCGGCACACCGAACGGGATCGCCGCAGAGCCGATGAAGATCGCGAGCGTTGCGCCGACGGACGCGCCCGAGGCGATGCCGAGGATGAAGGGCTCCGCGAGCGGGTTCTGCACGCTTGCCTGCATGACAACCCCCGCGAGCGCAAGCCCCGCGCCCGCTGTCATCGCAAGCAGGACGCGCGGCACGCGCAGCGACCAGATGATGTCCGTGACGGCAGGATCGGCGGCGGGGACGCTGCCCGTCAGCTTTGCCGTGATGATAGCGAGCGTATCGCCGGCGGGGATAGAGACGCTGCCCGCCGATACGGCAAAGACGGCGGTGAGGAAAAGCAAAGCAGCGAGTGCGGGCGGTGATGCGAGCAGCGATCGAATATGCACGGCGATCTCCTTTCTGTGTTTGTTTTGAGAAGCACTTAAAGACGAATTATATTCACTTTTGCAGAATACGGTATTTCAGAGATGCTGTCAATGAAAATCTTTCGCAAATGCTATAATAGATATATTCTTGCAGATTAGAGGCATTCCGGCGCACAAAAAAACCGCCTGCACCGCGTGGGTGCAGACGGAAAAGGGAGGCTGGGGCAATGTTGATGTTATGCGTCGAGGTCGATGTCGAGGATGCCCGCTGCGTAGGAAGCCGCCTCATAGCGCTGAATGAGTACATGGATGTGTCCGTTGGCATCCATATAGATGTCCTTGGGCGCGGTCTCGAGCTTTTTGAAGTCCTTGGCCGCGCCGTCTTTCGGCTCGGCGAGGCGCTTGTTCAGTGACTCCAGCGTGTAGCGTGAAGCATGTTCTTTCCGATCCGGCAGCTGCTGCACGTCGGCGAGGGTGAGTGCCTTGCCGTCGGACAGACGGAAGATATAGCCGTGTGCATAGGACATCGGATGCGCCGCTCCCTCCTCGGATATGAGTTGGTTCGTCTTCAGGCTGAGCAGATCGTCGCTGCTCTTTGTGATCTCGTAGCTCATCTTTGCCGTGGGCGGCTTGCCCGCAACGCGTGCGGCGTCGATCTCCTGCATGAATGCCTTCACATCGTCCTCGATCACCGTATTGATGCGCTGCTGTGCCTCAGGCGCATCGGCCTTTACGACGGGATAGGTGAGCGTCGCACCGTCGCTGGTCTCCTGTCCGTCCGTGACAGTCGCCATCGCAAAAGCCGCGCCGGAAAGCATCGTCGTCATCGCCGCGGTAAGCGCCGCGGCGCGCAGAGTTTTCTTCATCATGGTTCCTCCGTGTGTTCTTACTGTTGATTGCGGACGAATGATAGTATAGCAGATAGAATGGGGAAGAGCGTAAAGAGGGGATTATATGTTGGTAAAAATATGCGGCCTGCGGCTCTCCTTTTTTCTTCCCGTATTCACTTGCTGATTTTGCCTGCCGGATTTATAATTGAGAAAATATGACTGCGAGGAGGCTCGTATTAAATGAAGACAATCGAGATGCGGATCGGCGGCGCGTACGTTTCGGGAGAGAGCACGCTGCCCGTCTGTCACAAGGCGACGGGGGAGCAGATCGCAGCGATTTGTACGGCGGGAGAGGCCGAGGTGCGGGCAGCCGCAGATGCGGCAGAGAGGGCTTTCCGCGAAGTGAAGCTCAGTCCCTATGAACGTTATGAGATCCTCATGCGGGCGGCAAATCTCATGCGCGAGCGCCGCGAGGAGTTTGCGGAGGCGCTTTCTGCCGAGGCGGGAAAACCCATCCGCGACGCGCGCGGCGAGATCGACCGCGCCTATCAGACGCTCATCCTCTCGGCAGAGGAGGCAAAGCGTCTGCGTGGTGAGACGGTGCCACTTGCGGGAGCGCCGGGCTGCGCAGGCCGCATGACATTTACGATCCGCCGCCCGCTCGGCGTTGTCTGCGCGATCACCCCGTTCAACTTCCCCGTCAATCTCGCGGCGCACAAGATCGGCCCGGCTCTTGCGGCGGGCAATACCGTCATCTACAAGCCCGCCTCGGCAACGCCGCTCACGGCAGCGCTTCTCTGCGATGTATTTCAGGAGGCGGGGCTTCCTGCGGGGTGCCTGAATCTCATCTACGGCGAGGGCGGCAAGGTCGGGCGTCTCCTCACCGCGGACGAGCGCATCCGCATGTTCTCCTTCACCGGCAGCGTTCCTGTTGGGAAGGTGCTTCATGAGGCGGTGGGATTTCGCCGCATCTCGCTCGAGCTCGGCTCGAACTCCGCGAATATTGTGCACGAGGATGTGGCGGATGTTGCATGGGCTGCCGAACACTGCGCGCGCCATGCATTCGTGAATGCGGGGCAGGTCTGCATCTCCTGCCAGCGCGTCTACGCTGCGCGCAGTATTTATAAGAAGTTCTGCGCGGCGGCGGCGGAAGCTGCGCGGAATTTCAAGGGCGGCGACCTCATGGACGTGCACACGCAGATCGGCCCCATGATCTCCGTGCGCGAGGCAGAGCGCATTGAGGCATGGGTCGAGGAGGCAGCGTCCGCAGGTGCGCGCGTCCTCACGGGCGGGCAGCGGACGGGCGCATTCTACGAGCCGACCGTGCTTACGGATGTCACCCCTGCGATGAAGGTTGTCTCCGAGGAGACCTTTGCCCCCGTCGTCAGCATCATCCCCTACGACACGATTGAGGAGGCCGTCGCCGCCGTCAACGACACGCGCTACGGCCTGCAGGCGGGTGTCTTCACGCGCTCGCTCGCCGTTGCGAACTACTGCGCCGAGCATCTCGAGGTCGGCGGTGTCATCATCGGCGACGGTGCGACCTTCCGCATGGACAACATGCCCTACGGCGGGGTCAAGGACAGCGGCATCGGCCGCGAGGGTCCCGCCTACGCCATCCGCGAGCTCACTGAGGAGAAACTGATCGTGCTTAATATTGAGGGATGAGGGACAGGTGCTCTAAGGGAATGTATGAGCGTGTAGAAAGAAATGAGGGATAGATCGTGCTGCAGTGGGGACTAATGGCGTCTTTTTTTGTCATTGATATTGGGCTTCTTTGGTACGTATGGAAATATTGCATTTCCAAGATGATATCAGCCGAGGACGAGATTGCGCACACGCTGGAGGAGTTGTCCACATTTTCGCAGGAAGATGCTGCGCTACGCTATGAGGATGTGCGCGGGATTGTACGGAAAAATGAGATCCTAAGGGCGGCATGGAACGACTTTGACCGCTCTGTTGTTACACGGATGAATGCAGACAAAGGATACGATGAAGTCTTTTCCGTTGTTGACACGGGTGATATCCTCTCATTTTCCGTTGTGACGAAGACAATGAACCTCTCCTACTGGCAGAATTTCGGCGGCGTATTCACGGGTGTTGGTATTCTGGGAACTTTCGTCGGTTTGGTCTTCGGGCTGAGCGGTGTCGATTTGACGAGCTCGGATGTGAGTGTGCTGAAGGACGGAATCGGAAATCTTCTGGGAGGAATTTCGCTTGCTTTCGTTACATCTTTGATCGGTATTTTATTTGCACTGGTCTATGGTGGAGTTCATCAGCATTACCTTGGAAAACTGCAAGCTGTGGTCACTCACTTTGCTGCACGGATCGAGGCACTGTATCCGCGCCGCAGTGCGGAGTGGTGGCTGGCGGAAAGCCATCGCCAGAGTGAGGAGCAGACCAAGACGCTAAAAAACCTCAGTCAGGATGTAGCGAGCAGTCTCGCTGATTTGTTGGCAGAGCAGATGAACAGCGGATTTTCCGAGTTGTGTGAAACGCTTGATCAGCAGATGAAACCGCTTTTTGAAAAACTATATGAGGAACTTGGGAAACTCAGCAGCGGCGGGGCATCGCAGATCGCTGATGTGGTGAGCGAGCGGGCGGGCGCGCAGCTGGATGCGTTTGCCGACACTCTGAAGCGGATCCCACAGACGGTACAGGATAATATGGATGCCGCACGGAACATGACGGAGGAGAACAACCGCGCACTCGCCGCGACAATGGAGGAACATAACCGCACGCTGACTGCGACGATGACGGAGATGAAGAATGCCATCACTGCAGGAGCGGCGGATGCCGCACAGATGCAGAAGGATGCCGCGCAGACGATGGCAGAGCACGTAGAACATATCGGTGCGGCACTCCAACAGGGGGCTGATGGAGCAACACAGCGTCTTGCTGACATCACGGCAGAGGCGGAGCGGATGCAGGATCAGATGCACGAGATGGCGCAGCACCTCCACGGCGTGCTTGAGAAACACGATGAGACAATGAAAAACACTTATAACCGGTTCATAGATATCGCGGGCGGATTCAACGCTCTCCTATCGCAGGCAAAGGCGTCCGAGGAGGCTCTGCAGAGCGCGGTCGAGCCGCTCCGTGACGCAAGTAGCTCGCTGCGGGACGAGCTTGTGCGTATGAGCGAAGAGACGCAGAAAACGCACGATGTACTCGCGGAACAGATGAAATCTCTTGCTGAAAACGGGCAGCGGACGGAGAAGAGTATCGGTACGCTCATCAAAGGAATGGGAGAAGCGGAGAAGCGTACAGGAAACGCATGGGGGCAGTACGAATCGCATTTCGACAAGATTAGCGGCGAGTTGGAAAACGCGACCAAGGTCATCACGGATAGCCTGTCCGCCTATAACACAACCATGCAGGAAGGAATGCAACAGCAGTTGTCGGCGTTCGATCAGCATATGGGAAATGCGGTTGACAAGCTGGGGAGTGCGATCACAGAACTCGGGGAGCTTACGGAGGATCTTGTCGCCGCGAAGCATAAGAATGGGCGGAGCTGATCGGGATGCGCAGACGAATGGAGGAACGTGAGGAAGGGCGGCAGGATTTTTTCACCATCAGCATCAGCGACCTGATGGCAAGTCTTCTGGCGATCTTCATGCTCACGATATGCTATTTCATCCTGAATTTCAGTCAGGCGACCGCGCAGCTCACACAGAACGATGTGACACGCGCGGAACTTTTGATGCGCATTCACGAACAGCTCGCGCAGGACGGCATCAAGGTGACAATCGACGAGCAGCATGGAATCCTGCGCATCTCAGAGGGGGTCCTTTTCGATGTCGGCACGGCGGAGGTCAAGCCCAAGGGGCGGCGCGTGATCCATAAACTCGGCGTCATCCTCACGGATGTTCTGCAGTCCGACGAGTTTGCAGGAACGGTCGAGACCATCTTTATCGAGGGCCACACGGATGATGTTCCGATCAACAGCCCCGACTTTCCGTCGAACTGGGAGCTCTCCACGAAGCGCGCGATCAATACATGGCGGCTGATGGTGGCGGGCAGTCCGCTGCTGGATCAGTTGAAAAACGAAAGTAGGCAGCCGATCTTCTCGTGCAGCGGCTACGCGGAGACGCGTCCCATCGCGGACAATGCGGATGCCGAGGGGCGGCGCGCTAATCGGCGGATCGACATCCGCTTTACCATGACGCCGCCTGGTGAGGACGATATGAGCATTGTCAAATTCGTGCATAGGAAGATGAGCGATGAGTGACCTGCGGCAGGCGATTAAGAGGATGCGAAATGTCACACGAAAATTCCGCACGGAGGACGCTCACTTTCCCCTGCTGACACACATACAGGCGGCGGCACAACGGCTGGCAGAGAGCGAGAACCGGTATGAGATGACGTCAACGACCGATCCGAAGACGTTGTTGAAAAAACTGAAAAATGGTGATGTGCTCTCGCCGCATGAGGTGCGCGATCTCCCCTTTATCCTCTATGAGGCGAAATGTGATATGGAGCTCTTTGCGCATGCGCTGAGAGAGATGAATCTGCGGCGCGGCAGACACGTGCGGCGGCTGCTCTACGTGTACCTGATGAACTACGATCCATCGGAAAAGACGCGTCAGCTCTCCTCACGGCTGCATAACTGGTTCAAGGCGGGACTGCTGCAGACATCGAATCCGTTCCTACGGAGCACGGAAAAACATGCGCTCTTCTTGTTCGGCGATAAATGTATGGACAATATGTCGGTGCTCTTCATCCAACAGAGAAATGTGGATGCCGTGATGCAGCAGCTGAACTTCCCTCCACTACTGAAGGGCGGTAACTTTCTGACCGAAGCATTGAAAACATTCTTTGGTAGCAACAAACTCCCACTCGCGCAGAAATACGAAATGTTTCGCGAGATACGGGAGGATGAGGGAGTCTCTCACAGCGTATTTCCGACCGTGGCAAATGCCTTGATTCCGCAGATTGATACTTTGTCGCCGAAAGAACAGGCGGCATATAAAAAGGATGCAATGGATGCGTTCTATCGACTGCTCGGTGATCCGCGTTTTGGCATCGAGAGCATCCGCTGGAACGCTGTTTCTGATGACACGCGGCGAATCTTCTTGCACTGGCTTGCAGAGAACGATCTGGAACTCTTCTTCAAGATTATCAAGGAAACTGCAGTGGATCGTATGTGGAGTGAACGTAAGAAGTTTTGGAAGCGTTATCTGCCGCACATCAGTGAAACGAAAGTATTTTTTGGAACGAGGGCACTCGAATATGCACGCTCGTTGGATGGTATGTATATGAGGTATGGAGAATTGAAAGGTGTAGACCCCAAGCACAGTATTTTTGTGTTTCGTATGGGGCGATTTACCTTTGTTGAGTGGAGCCATAACGGAGCCCTTCGGGTGTGGATGGAAAGTGATGCGCGGTTCTTCTTCCAAACGAATGAACTTCACCGAAATGATGTTGTCTATGCACGGCGTGAGGCGGAATGGTATCATCGGGGAGATTGGCAAAGTAAAGTACAGTCATGGATTCGGAAGCACTGCGGCATAAATGTGTAGGGGGATGTTGGTATGGAATGGACAGTGACGGAGCAGGGGATCGTGCTGCATACGGCGCAATTCGGTGCGGCGGCGCGTGACCGGCTCGAGATGATGTGTCTCGCCGAGCAGGCGCAGGAGTGCGGCGATGCGGTGCTGATCTTGCATGATACGCTCGCGGCTCTGTCCGATGAGGCCTGCGGGCTGTTCGGTCTGCCTGAGCGCAATCCCTACCATATCGCAGTGTATGCCGACGGCGATCTGGGGCACGCCGACCTACGTTACCGCATCAACGTGCTGCGCCCCGATGAGACGATCTTTGTGAATCCCGTATTTCAGGGCGCACTTCTCACCATTGACAGCACACAGACCTATCGTATGAGCTCTGCAGAGTATCGTCTTGTGCGCACGGCAGAGGAAAGCAACCGTATGATCGGCGATGTGGGGCGTACGGAACTCGCAGCATTCAACTGTCTCAATCTGGCAGAGATTCAGCAGTGTGCGCGGACGGCACAGGCGCGACTGGAGGAAACGCTGTCCGAGCGCAACAATCGCATCATCGTCCCTGAGCAGCTTGATGTGCAGATTGCTGAGGACGGGAGCGTCGCGCCTGTGCTCCTCGCACGGAATGACAGCGGGCAAACTATGCCCGTGGATTCGGAGACGTTTGCTGCGTTGTTCGGACGGCAGCGGCGCGTATCCTCCCTCTATCGAGGGAATGATGAGCAGCGTACACGCTATGTCTGCCGTCCCGCCGTCCAAGACGGGCTGGCGCAGATCAAGGCGGTCGGCAAGGTGCGCAGGGAGGATGTGAAGCGCTTTCGCACACAGCCGCGTGAACTCTTTGCGGACGAGGTGTTTTCCTTTGCCGCCAGCAAAGATGATGCGGAGACAGAGGCATACAGTGTGACGGAGGACGGCGGGGAAGTCACCGCTGACTGGCTCGCGGAGGAGGGGCAGTTTGTCGATGATGCCTACTCGGATCGCGTGACGGGACTCGTAGCGATTCACAAGGGGACGTACTACGGTAGCGGGCATCGGACGGACTGGATTGCCGATGAAGGAGAAGCGGAGACTGCCGAAGTCCTTTCCGATGCGGCGGAGCCGCATGAGGAAGCGGAGCACAGTGTGTCTGCCGCAGAGAACATGACGGATGCGATGTGTGAAGATGCCGCACCGTTGGATCTGGATACGGAGACTTTCGACGATGTGCCCGTACCGCCGCAGACGGCAGATGAAAAGCCACAGCCGATCGCATTGCAGGCACTCGACATCAAGGCGAACTTCGACATCGTGGACTATGCGCCGACGATGGAGCAGCGCACCGGTGCGTTGGAAGCGACCGCACTGAACGCGGATGTCAAACTGCTCGACTACCAGAGTGCGGGTGTCGCGTGGATGTTCGAGGCGTGGCAGCGCGGCTACAAGGGCGTTCTTCTTGCAGACGATATGGGGCTTGGGAAGACCTTGCAGACGCTCGCCTTTGCGGCGCAGCTCCGCAAAGGGACACCTGAAGCTGCGGATGCGCAGAAGCCGATGCTGATCGTCGCGCCGATCGCGCTGCTGAAGAACTGGCAGAACGAATACCGAAAATTTATTGCGGACGGCATTTTTCGGGACGTTATGCCTCTGCATGGACGTTCTCTGCGAGATTATGAAACAGGAGAAGGGACGCCAAACGGCAAGAAGAAGCTGGAGATCAGGCTGCCTGTTGGGGCGATCGCACTGACGACTTACGAGACGCTGCGGGACTATCAGTTTTCCTTTGCCGAGGTGAGCTGGGGCATCATTGTCGTCGATGAGGCGCAGAAGATGAAGAACCCGTCCACGGGCGTGACAAAGGCGATCAAGGCGATGAAGTATGACTATGCGATATGTCTGAGCGGCACGCCTGTGGAGAACTCGTGGGTGGATCTGTGGAGCATCATGGATTTTGTGCAGCCGGGACAGCTGGGCGTACTGAAGGAGTTCCAGAATCGCTACATTGCGCCATTACGGCAGATGAGCGATGCGCCGCACGAGATCGAGGCTCTGGGAAAGCATCTGAAAGATGCACTGAACCCACTCTTTATGCGCCGCATGAAGCGGGACAATCTGGAGGGACTGCCGAAAAAAACCGTCTGCCCGCGCCCCGCGCAGATGCCCTCATACCAGAAGGAACGGTATCGGACAGTGATTGACGCGGGACGCCGGGGGGAGATTCATCCACTTGTGATGCTTGCTCGTCTGCGGAACATTTCGCTGCATCCTGACCTTGGTATCAAGAATTCTGCAGCGTTCTACGAGACGGAGGTGGAGACGGTCATCGGGCAGTCGGCACGGCTGATCGAACTGTTTGCGATCTTGGAGGATGTCCGCCGTCGCGCCGAAAAGGCGTTGGTCTTCCTCGTCAGCAAGGATATGCAGCTGATCCTCAAGCACCTGTTGCAGGAGAGATTCGGCATCCGCGTCCATCCACCCGTCAACGGCGATATGAACGGTACGGTGCGACAGAAAATTGTCGATCAGTTCAACGCCTCTGTCGGGTTCAACGTGTTGATTTTGTCCCCTGAGGCAGCCGGTGTTGGCTTTACCATCACGGCGGCGAATCACGTTGTTCACCTCAGCCGCACATGGAATCCTGCGAAGGAGGATCAGGCGACCGATCGCGTCTATCGTATCGGGCAGAAAAAAGAGGTGTTCGTCTACCTTCCAATGGCGTGTCACACGGATTTTGGTACGGGCGGTTCTTTTGATGAAAAGTTGGACGAACTTCTTGCGTACAAGCGCAGATTGAGTGCGAATGTGTTGTTTCCGACGACGGATACAAGCAAAGATGGTCTGGACCTCGCAGAGAAGTTGACAGCAGAGAAAGAGGCGTGCGGGCAGAACTATTACTGGAGTATGGAGGACGTGGACACGGTGAAGGGAGACGTGTTCGAGTGTCTTGTTGCGGATCTTTATCGTGGGATGGAGCAGTATACGGTCGAGCGCACGCCGCACAGCCATGACAACGGGGCGGATGTGGTCGCCGTGGAGCACGGCGGAAGGCACGGGCTGCTGATTCAGTGCAAGCACGCTGAGGACGCCCGCAAAACAATAGGAAAGGATGCTGTGCAGGAAATCAGGACGGCAGTTTCCTACTACGAGAAGAAGTACGGCGGCGTGTCTTTCACTCCCGTCGCTCTCACCAATGCATCGCATTTTTCCGAGGGGGCAAGGGCTCTCGCGTCAGCGAATGGCGTGACTCTCATCGAACGCTATGAGTTGGGGGAACTGCTGAAAAAGTATCCGTTGGTGCGACGTTATTGAGAAGGATACCGTCATCAGGCTGAAAAAAGGGAGGCATCGCTGCGGGGATATGTTCGGACCTCATTACTACAGAAAAGCGGTCACGCAATATGCGTGACCGCTTTTCTTGTATCATGCTATTTCTTTGCGAGGAGCTCCTTGCCCTGCTTGCCTGTCATGTGGGCGATGCTCATCTCAAGCATGCAGAATCGCTGCCATGCCCCGTCGATCTCCGCGGCGTGCTGCTGTTCTGTGTTGTCCGGCGCATATTTCACGGCGAGTTTGTGTATGGATGCGCGCTTTTCTGCATCGTCTTCGATGATGCGGATGCTGCCGAAGACGATGACGCTGCGAAATGCGGTCGTATATTTTTCGGGGATGATCTCGTCCTGATCGATTACGGCGAAGGACGCATGCGGATTCTGGCGGACGGCGTCGATCTTGTGCCCCTCAAGTGCGCTGTGAAAGTAGATGTGCGCACCGTCATAGACGTAGCTGATCGGCACAGCATAGGGAAAGGCCTTGTCCCCCGCGAGCGCAAGCACGCCAGCCGTTCCGCGCAGGAGCACGGCCTCGGCTTCCTCCGGAGAAAGCTGCTGTATCTTGCGGCGCATCGTGTGGAACATCATGTACCTCCGTATCAAAAAAGGAGGATATCCGCATGGATTCCTCCGTATATGGTCAAGAATGGTGGAGACGAAGAGGATTGAACTCTCGACCCCCAGATTGCGAACCTGGTGCTCTCCCAGCTGAGCTACGTCCCCGTGACTGACAAAGGACATTATAACGCTCTGAAATGGAAAAAGCAAGTGATTTTTTCAGACATCAAGATGCAATTCGTTATAGAAAACTTGTTCGCTTTATTTGACTTGTGGTATACTGAATGTGTTGCCATCCCTATACGGGCACGGAAAGGGAGGTGACTTGTATGGAGCAGCTGCTCGTTTCGTTTTTTGTATCCGTCGCGGCAGGTATTGTGTGCCGCTATATCTGCAAATGGCTGGACGGATACAAGCAGTAGGCAGCCAGCCTAGGGCATAAGCCACCCTGCAAAAACGGCATAGAAAACCCCGGAGAGTGCCGTCTCCGGGGTTTTCGCTGACTTGTAGGAGCTGCTCGTTTCCTGCCAACATTATAGCACAAAGCGGACAGAAATCAAGCATCATATTCCTATTTCAGAGCATCTCCCGCACGACATCCGCTGCAATCTGCGGGGCGGTGAGGTGATGCTCGCGTGCAAGATCATGGGGATTGTAGCGGTTGAAGAACTTCTTCGGCAGTCCGCAGCAGCGCACACGCATATCCGGCGCATCCCCATAGAACGCGGCGACCTTCTGCCCGAACCCGCCGTCGAGGATGCCGTCCTCGAGCGTGAGGACGAGACGGTGCTTTGCGCGCAGCGAGGTGAGCAGCTCCGTATCGAGTCCCGAGAGATAGAGCGGATTGATGACGGTGGCGCGGATGCCCACACGTGCAAGTTCCGCCGCCGCCTCGGAGGCGAGCGCGGCAAAATTGCCGACGCCGATGAGGGCGACGTCCGCACCCTCGGTGACGACAACGGACTTGTTGAGCGCGCTGTAATCTGTGCGCACGGGATAGGGACTCTCTGCATAGCCGGAGAACGGCATGCGGATCATGACGGGATGCTCCGTCTGCTCCACTGCCCAGCGCAGGACGGCGATGTGCTCGGCGACGCTCGTCGGCGCAATGTGGACGAGGTTCGGGATATTCGAGAAGATGGCGATGTCGTAGAAGCCTAGATGCGTCACGTCCGTTGAGCGATAGAGTGACGTGCCTGTCGCGAGAAAGACAGCGGGGCTGCGGTTGATCGCGACATCCTGTGCCATCTGATCGTAGGTGCGCTGGAAAAAGCTGCTGTATGTGCCGAACACCGGACGCGCCCCGCCGCGCGCGAGCCCCGATGCCATCGCGACGGCGTGTTCCTCAGCGATGCCGACGTCAACGTACTGGCTGCCGAGTGCCGCACGGTCGGCGGGAGAGAGGTTGATGCCGCCGACAATGCCCGCCGAGAGATAGACAAAGTTCGGATTCTTCCGCGCCGTTTCCAGCACGAAATTCACCGTAGCTGCGGCATAAGGTTCGGGCGTGCCGGGCTTCTTGCTCACGCCGCTCTCGATGTGAAAGGGCGCATGGCGGTGCCATCCCTCGGGATCGTTCTCGGCGAAGGAGAGCCCTTTGCCCTTCTGCGTGTGTATGTGGACCACGACGGGCCTCTGCATGTCCTTGACCGCGGAGAATGCGCGGATCAGTGCCTCCGCATCGTTGCCGTCCGCGACGTAGCGGTAGTCCAGCCCCATCGCGCGGAAGAGATTGTCCTCGGCTGTGCCGCCGGTCTCGCGGAGCCGCTTGAACGTGCGGTACATGCCGCCGTGGTTCTCGGAGATGGACTGCTCGTTGTCGTTGAAGACGATGATGAAATTCGTCGCCATCTCGCCTGCGGCGTTCAGCCCCTCGAGTACCTCGCCGCCGGACATGGCACCGTCGCCGATGAGCGCGATGATGTTCTCCGTGCCGCCCGCGCGGTCCCGCGCCTTTGCAAGTCCCGTCGCAAGACTGATCGCCGTCGACGTGTGCCCGATGTTGAAGATGTCGTGCGCACTCTCCTCCGTATTCGTAAAGCCCGAGACCTCTCCGTACCGCGCCTCATCAATGTAGGCGGCCGCGCGTCCCGTGAGCATCTTGTGCGGGTAGCACTGATGCGAGACGTCGAAGATGATCTTGTCGCGCGGCGAATCAAAGACCGTGTGGAGCGCGATCGTCGCCTCGATGATGCCGAGGTTCGGCCCGATGTGCCCGCCGACCATGCTCGTACGCCGGATGAGTGCATCGCGCATCTCCTGCGCCAGCGCACGCCGCTCATCGGCGGTATAGCATTTGATGTCCGCAGGGCTGTTGATATTCTCAAGGTACAAGGGAAATGCCCCTCCCAGATTGACATATGGAAATACATTTTTGTTATTATAGCATAAATTCTAAGAAAATGCTGAAAAGTTTGCCTCAGAATGCAAAAATCCCCGCAGTACTCGCTGCGGGGATTGCTGTTTTCGGCAGAGCCGGGATTTACTTTGCGTGCGCGCTGATGTTGTCGGCGCACATGGCGGCCTTGAACTCATTGATGCGGTAGTCGGCGAGGCCGGGGTAGAGCACGTCGTGCGAGATGATCTCGTCGATCTCGGCACGGCTTTCTGCCTGCGCGATGATGATGCCCGCGTGCTCCCGATCGAGATAGGGGCCGAGGATGAGGAACTTGCCCTCGTTGAAATATTTTGCGAACCACTCTCTGTGTTGGGCGAATACGTTCTCGTAGTCCTCGGCGGGGATGCGGTCGGCCTTGACCGCGACGTCGATGATGAACATAGTGTCCTCCCTTTATGCGAGTGCCTTGATTTTCTCGACGAGGCGCTTTGCGTGGTCGTGCGCGGCGGCAGTCATCTCGGCGATGCGTTCGGCGCTTGCGCGGTCGGCGTAGGAAACAGCGCAGGTCGCGACATAGCCCTTGTAGTCCATGCCCGTGAGCGCCGCGGTCTGGACGAAGCGTGTCGTCATCGTTTCGAGCGGGAACGGATCGGCATACGCCTCGGCGGGTGCGCCTGTGGTAAAGGAGAGGACGAGCTTCTTGCCGACGAGCGCCTTGCCCTTCGAGCCGTGCGAGAAACCGTGGACGAAGACGTCCTCCATCCACTTGGCGAGAAGGGCGGGCATGCTGTACCAGAATGTGGGGTACTGCAGGACGATGATGTCCGCAGCAACGAGTTTCGCCTGCTCTGCCGGGACGTTGATCTTGTAGTCGGGATAGAGGCGGTCGAGGTAGTCGAATGTCGCTTCGGGGAGCAGCTTCTCGAGGTCCTCCATGATGATCTTGTTGGCAAATGAGTTATCCTTAAGCTCGGGGTGTCCCGAGACGATGAGTACGTTTTTCATATTATCCTTTCAATGCAGCGAGCGTATCCGCGGCGATCTGCTCGGCGGTGAGATGATGGGCACGCGCGAGCTCTT
>ERZ772874.203-NODE-203-length-31653-cov-8.966422_pt1 | contig 31653 bp, 30 predicted proteins | sample MGYA00580586_ERZ772874 | MGnify/ENA primary metagenome ERZ772874 (study PRJEB29015, sample SAMEA2737952) | human oral metagenome | biome: human oral; feature: human-associated habitat; material: dental | place: China | collected 2154 ... | reverse complement strand
AACCGCAATATACCGGCGACATTGTGAAGCAATTGAGCGAGTCGGAGCTGATGGTAGTTGAAGGAACAATTTACCCGCTGCTGAGCCGTTTGCAGAAATATGGCTACCTCAAGCACGAATGGCAGGAAAGCGAGCAAGGTCCGCCGCGCAAATATTATTCGCTAACTGACAATGGCAAGCAGCTAGTAAAGGAATTGAAGGATCGTATAAAAATGTTGAACACTTCGCTAAAAGATCTTGAGAAAGGGGCAAAGCGATGAAAGAAATAACTAGAATTCATTTGGCAAAAACACCGTTTAGCGTGGAAGTTGATGCCAAAAAATCATTGGAAAAGTACCTTAATTTAATCCAGAAAAATATGCACGCGGAGCCAGAAGCTATGCGCGAAATCGAAGCGCGAATGGTGGAGCTTTTGGCGGAGCGCGGCGTGTCGAAAGATGGCGTGATCAGTCACGACGACGTCCTGGCGGTGCAAAAACAAATGGGCGAACCGCGTGATTTTTCGGATGATGACGAGGCGGTGGAGACCGATGACGAGCCCGAGCGTTCAGAGCGTTCAGAGCGACGGCTGATGCGTGATACGGAGCATGCGCTGATTGGTGGCGTGTGTGCAGGCATCGCTGCCTATTGGGGAACCAATCCTTTGTGGGTACGATTATTGTTCATTTTTTCGCCATTTATTACCTTTGGTGCGGCGGTATTGATTTATATCGTGATGTGGCTGTCAGTTCCAGAGGCGCGGACTGCCTCTGATAAGCTCCAAATGCGCGGCAAGGCAGTAACGTTTGATTCGCTGAAGCGTCAGGCCAGTCGGAATGAGCCATCCGTAGGACGGAATAGTAACACGGGTCATACGGCAGCAAAAGTATTTCGATTTATTCTTGGTGTTGGTATTCTCATGGTAACGCTGGGGCTGTTGGTGGCACTGATCGTGGGGGCGGTCAGTGGCATCGCGGTGATTGGTTTGCTTGATGGATTCTATGCACAGCCGTGGGCGTGGGGTCTGTGGGCATCCTTACTCGTTGGTGGCGTGGCGGCGGTATGGCTGGGCGCGATATTGAGCCACAGCGCCTTTACGTGGACATTAAAGCGGCTATCGGTGGTTATGACGGTGGTGGCGCTAGTCGTGGGAGCACTATCGGTTTCGGGAATGACGCTGTTTGGCGTCGGCATGGCGAATGAGCTAGCACGTGACGAGGAGCGCTTGACAAAAATCGTGCCGGTTGAACTGCCAAGTGATATGAAGGGCGTGAAGTATGTCCAGGTCGAGGGTGGGAATGTCCCGTTACATTTTGGGGATACGACCCGAGGTGATATCAAGGTTGAACTGCGCTATATAGACCTCAAGGGCAAGCGCCAGCAGCCAAAGGTGTCGGCGGTACGTGACGGTGATAAGCTCGTGCTCAGAGTTGAAAACCAGCGTAGTCGCTGTCGCACGACGTGGTTTGGCCTCTCGCCAGAGCTTGACGTCGACTGTTTCGGGTTTGTGCGATTGCACGTGTCTGGGCCGCTGTCGCCATCGCCCGCACCACAATCAAGCAACGCATAGTGAGCGTGAAGGTTGGCGAATGCTTATTGAGCTGCTACACTGAAGGGATGAAAGGAGCTATTAAGCAGTGGCGTGGTGGCAGGCGATCATCCTCGGCATCATTGAAGGCGTAACGGAGTTTCTGCCGGTTTCTTCGACGGGGCATTTGACGATCGTCGAGAAATTGATGGGGATGAGGATTGACGATCCGAGTCTGACGGCGTTCACGGCAGTAATTCAGATCGGCGCGATCCTGGCAGCGATCATCTATTTTTGGGGCGATATCTGGCGGGTGCTGAGCGCGTGGTGGCGCGGGCTGTGGTGGAAGCGGGCGCGGCGACAGTTTGATTATGTGTATGGCTGGGCGATTATCATCGGTTCAGTGCCGATCGCAGTGATTGGACTACTGTTTAAGGATCAGGTCGAGACGGTGCTGCGTAGTTTGTGGTTTGTGGCGGTGGCGTTGATCGGCTGGAGCCTGGTGATGTGGTGGGCCGATAGGCGTTCAGAGAAAGCCAGTCACCGCAGCGAGCAGCAAACGACGTGGCGAGATACGCTGGCGATTGGCGTGGGGCAGTGCCTGGCCTTGATACCGGGTATCAGCCGGTCGGGGGCAACGATCTCGGTGGGGCTGTTGCGGGGATTTGACCGAGTGACGGTGACGAAGTTGAGCTTTTTCCTCGGTATTCCGGCCTTGGTGGCGGCTGGATTACTGGAGATGCTGACCGCCTCAAAGCACATTGCTGGCGGCGTTGGTTGGGTAGCGACGGGACTTGCGACCATCGTGTCGTTTGTAGTCGGCTACATTGCGATATCATGGCTGCTCAAATTTGTGGCGCGGAATGACTTCTCGTTATTTATTTGGTATCGAGTCGGGCTGGGCGGTCTGATCATTGTTTTGCTGATGAGCGGCGCGATCGGTGCGGTCTAGCCTATCGTTAAAAGTGTATGGTCACTTTTTTATGCTGCTACCTCGTATCCTTTGGGTTGGGCGACTACGGACGCGATTAGGAAATTATAAGTTTTGATCGTGTTCTTCATTCTATGATACGATTGTAATATAGAGGTCAGTGGTCATGACATCTTGTCCTTGTTATGACGAGAAACTGCAGGAGTTAGGAGGGAGAATGATAGAAGTCAAACATATTACCAAGACGTACGGCGGCAAGAAAAATGCTTTCGTGGCGCTGGATGATGTTAATATCGAGATTGCTGATGGGGCGAGTGTGGCGATTTTAGGCAAATCTGGTTCCGGAAAATCAACGCTGATGCATGCTATCTCAGGCTTGGATAAGCCTGAGCGGGGCGAAGTGTTGGTTGATGGCGAGGATATTTTGCGCCTCAAGACGCGGGCAACGGATAGGTTCCGCGCTGAGAAGATAGGCTTTATTTTTCAGAGTTTTTTCGTCGAAGGTGGTGAAACGTGTTATGACAATGTCAGTTTGTCGCTGGAGACTGCTGGCGTCCCTCGTGCTCAGCGCAAGCGGCGCATCGAGTCGGCATTAAAAGCGGTTGATTTGACTGATAAGACCAAGGTGCGTGCTAAATATCTCTCTGGTGGGCAAAAGCAGCGCCTGGCGATCGCCCGGGCTATTGCCGGTGAACCAGCGATTTTGTTCGCCGATGAGCCGACCGGCAATCTTGACTCGGTAACATCGGCGGTGATTGAAGATCTGTTATTTGAGTATCAAAAACAGCATGGCGCAACCTTGATTATCGTGACGCATGATGAAGATTTGGCGAAACGATGTGAGCGGATTATTCGTATCAAAGATGGTCGAGTTGAATCTGATTCAGCGATTGAAGATGCAATTCGGATCGCTCAAGGTAAAATGGTGGCCTCGGGGGCTCATCGTCATGCCGCCACCGTGACAATTGCTGCCGCAGCTCCTCTACCTGAGCCAAAGAAGCCTCGTCGCCAGACGAAACAGTCAAGAACCACGAAAGCTACCAAGAAGGAGGCGAAGAAATGAAAACGCTAGATATCGTACGTCGGGCTGGGCGGAATCTGCGGCGAGCTAAGCTGCGCACCTTGCTCACCAGTGTCGCTATCGCGGTGGGTGGCTTTGCGATTACCGCGAGTTTGATGGCCGGCGAAGGGGCGCGGCAGTATGTTGATCGGATTATTAGCAGTAATTTTAATCCTCAAGGATTGATGGTTAGTAAGGCCAGTGAGACATTCACTGGTCGTAGCAGTAAGTCACTCAAAGAATATAAGCCGGATACTGGCGCGCATCGTGGCGGGAAAGTTGAGCTATTGACTCTTGATGATATAGCCAAACTGAAAGCGCGCAGTGACTTGAAAGACGCGATGCCACTTTACCAGCTAAATCCAAAATACCTGACGTTTAGTGCCAAGTCTGACAAAAAGTACACGGGTGAGGTAGCGATGCGCGATAGCGGTATTCGTGTTGAGACAGCAGCGGGCAAGGCAATGTCCAAGGGTGCTCAGCTGGGGGATAATGAAGTGATGATACCAGAGTCCTACCTTGAGGAATTGGGAATCTCTGCAGACAAGATCATTGGTAGCAAGTTGACGCTCACCGTTGAGCAGGCGCCGCAGAAAGTCAGTGAAGAGGATATTGCCAAGGCGTATCGGCAGCGCGGCGAGGCTGGCGTGCGTGAACTAACAAGTAGTAAGTTGAAGCACAAAGAGCTGACCATTGTGGCGGTATCAAAGAAATCGCCGGAGCAAGCGACGAATACACCAAATACCTATGTCAGCCCAGAGACTGCCAAGGAGCTGACTGAATTTGCGACGCTCGGTACGCCGCAGTACCAAAAGTACATTACCGCTTCAGCAACGGTGGCTGACGGTAAAAAGCCCGAAGACGTCAAGAAAGCTCTTAAAGATGAGTTGAACCTATCAGCGGTAACTTCAAAAGATATCCAGGAGCTGCTCTTTACGTTTGTAAACTTGCTGCAGTGGATTGTGTTTGGATTTGGTGTATTAGCGTTGGTGGTGAGCATCTTTGGTATTGTCAATACACAGTACATTTCGGTGCTGGAGCGGACGCAACAAATTGGGCTGATGAAGGCACTTGGTGCTAGTCGGCGTGATGTTGCCAGGCTGTTTCGCTATGAGGCGGCGTGGGTCGGCTTTTTGGGCGGTGCACTCGGGGTGCTTGGCACGTGGGGAATTGGTGAGCTGTGTAACCCAATGATCTCCGGGGCGCTTAATTTAGGAGAACATTCACTCCTGATATTCGTACCAATTAGCGGTCTCGTCATCGTTGTTGGGCTGATGTTAGTAGCAATCATTGCGGGATTCTTGCCAAGTCGCAAGGCCGCGAAGCTTGACCCAATTGAGGCGCTGCGTACGGAATGACTGGCTCATACTACGTAATTGTGGCTGACCTGTCGTAATTACCCGCGATTTTTGATAAAATTATGGCTTTTAGAATATGCTCATGCTATAATCACGGTAAATAGGCGTATAGCAAGATCAAATAGGGGATATAATACAATATGAACGAGCGCTCAGATAAAACATATGCGAGTCGTAAACTGGTAATATGTTTATTTATCGTCACGATACTAATCATTCTACTGCTGTGGTGGTGGCCGTGGGGCGGCGGTAATCGCTTTTACAAGGGGGTTCGTCCAGATCAGATTAGCCTGCGCCAAAGCAATGGCAAGGTGCAGTGGCAGTTTATGGACGGCGACTGGCAGGATATTGTCTCTCTTTCTGAGTTGCGAGGTGATAAGGGCGAGAAAGGCGACAAAGGTGACAAAGGTGACACTGGTGAGGCCGGAGCCGCTGGTAAAGACGGTAAAAACGGCGTAAGTACAGGACAGCGTGGAGCTAACGGTCGGGATGGAGCGAATGGTAAAAACGGTGCGACCGGGCCAAAAGGTGACACCGGTGCTCAGGGTCCAGCTGGTCCACGGGGCCAAAAGGGTGACAAGGGCGAGAAGGGCGATGCCAATGGTGTCGTCGGTCCGGCTGGCCCACAGGGTCCCAAAGGCGACAAAGGCGATACTGGCCAACAGGGTCAAAAAGGTGATAAGGGCGACAAAGGTGATACTGGCGCTAAGGGAGATAAAGGAGACGCCGGCGCCAAGGGTGACAAGGGTGACAAGGGCGAGAAGGGCGATGCCGGCCAACAGGGTGCTAAAGGTGATACTGGAGCGACGGGCGCACAAGGCCAAAAGGGTGATGCTGGTAACGATGGGCGAGAGATTGAGTTACAGAAAACCGCGTTGTATATCCAGTGGCGCTACAGGGGTGATGCTACGTGGAGCAACCTCATTGCATTATCTGACTTGAAGGGTCCGAAGGGCGATAAGGGTGATACCGGTCCACAAGGTCCCGCTGGCCCGCAAGGTGCAGCAGGGTCTCAAGGTGCAACCGGTGCACAAGGTTCTCAGGGGCCTGCTGGTCCACAAGGCCCGAAGGGCGACACTGGCCCTGCCGGCCCACAGGGCCCAGCTGGTCCACAAGGCCAAAAAGGTGAGAAGGGTGAAAAAGGTAATGATGGTCCACAAGGTCCTGCAGGTCCTCAGGGAGCCAAAGGTGATACCGGTCCGGTAGGTCCAGTCGGTCCCGCTGGCCCGCAAGGACTCAAAGGCGCCAAAGGTGATACTGGAGCGACGGGCGCACAAGGCCAAAAAGGCGACAAAGGTGACACTGGCCCAGTAGGTCCTCAGGGCCTGCCCGGCCCCCAGGGTATACCAGGTGTTAAGGGGGATAAAGGTCCTATCGGCCCACAGGGCGCTAAAGGTGAGACTGGCCCTGCCGGCCCACAAGGAGCTAAGGGAGATGCCGGTGCACCCGGAGCTAAAGGCCCGAAGGGCGACGCTGGTCCTCAAGGACAAAAAGGTGATAAAGGTGAAAAGGGCGAAGCTGGTGCAAATGCAACAGTTAATGTGACGAATAGTACTCAGCCATGTTCGACTGGCCTTACTGTCACGGGCAGTGGTACGCCGAATATTGGACTGACATTTACCGGCTCAAACATTCCGGCCGGTGGGTCAATTGGTCAGGTACTGATGAAAAAGTCGGCGGCAGATTGTGATGTTGCGTGGAGGAGCTTGCCGCAAGAAACGATGTTTGCTGGCTCGATCGGCGTCGGTAACGGTAACATCGCGGCGGTAAATGTTAACGCTGACACTTATACAGCTATTCCGATGACAACGATCACCACGAATACCGGCGGTGGTACCTGGGATCCGGTGAATCACACGTATACTATTCCAAGTGATGGTGTATATTTCATCCGTTCCAGTATTCGTACCGTTGACAACTCGCCAGTGCGTAATATTTACCAAATTGTTAATGATGTGAACGGTGATCGTCCAGAGGGCGCATGGTCATCTAACCAAGCCGGTGTTCGTCGTTCGACACTGCCGTATTCACGGATGATGCGAGCCACAGCTGGTACCAAGCTAAAGTTGATCGTCGTATCAGACCTCCAAAGTGTGCAGCTTAGCGACGCAAGCCTGACGATTACCAAGCTTTCAAACTAGTCAAGTTAGCGAGATAAATTATCGTATATCTGCTACAATGATACCATGTTAGATATTCGCTTTATTCGAGATAACGCCGAAGCAGTGCAGACTGCGGCGAAACACAAGGGGTGTGACGTGTCTATTGCGACATTGTTGCAATTAGATGACGAGCGTCGTGAGGCGCAGCGGCAGGTTGATGAGTTGCGCCAGCAGCGTAATGAGATTGCTGCCAAAATGAAGGGCGGCAAGCCTGAGCCAAGTTTGATTGAGCAGGGCAAGGCCATCAAGGCCAAGCTGAGCGGGCTTGAGGCTCAGCTGAGCGAGGTCGAGGAACGATACACGGCACTACTAAAGCAGGTGCCTAATATGCCGCACGCCGACGTGCCAATTGGTCTGAGTGAGGATGAGAACGTTGAGATAAAGGTCGTCGGTGATATTCCAGCCTTTGATTTTGTGCCGAAAAATCACTACGAAATTGCCGAGGCAAAAGGCTGGCTCGACAAAGAACGAGCCGCCAAGGTTGCTGGCGCTCGCTTTGCTTATATCATGGGTGATTTGGTGTTGTTGCAACAGGCAATTATCCAGTTTGTGATTACATCTCTCACCAACCCAGCGGTGATCAAGGAGATCGCCGAAAAGGCTGGCCTTGGTGTCAATACAAAACCATTCATCCCAGTGCTGCCGCCACTGATGATTCGGACCGAGCCGTATGATCAGATGGATCGTCTCCAGCCAAGTGACGATCGTTATAAGATTGAGGGTGAGGAACTGTGGCTCCAGGGAAGCGCTGAGCATGTGCTCGGTAGTATGCATGCTGGTGAGATTTTTGACGCCAAGCAATTACCGCTTCGGTACTTAGGCTTTGCGACCAGCTTCCGCAAAGAAGCGGGGACGTACGGCAAGGACATGGAGGGGCTGATTCGGATGCATCAGTTCGATAAGCTCGAGATGGAGAGCTTCACTGAGGCGAAGGATAGCTATAGCGAGCACCTCCTATTTATTGCCATTCAAGAGTGGCTTTTGACTCAGCTCAAGCTGCCGTACCATGTCCTGATGAAATGCACCGCTGATATCGGTAAGCCAAATGCGCGTGGTGTTGACATGGAAGTCTGGTTACCGGGTCAGGGCAAGTACCGCGAGACACATACTGCTGACTACATGACTGACTATCAGGCGCGTCGTCTACAGACTCGTGTACGAAATACAGAAGGTGTTTCGCTTGTCCACACGAATGATGCGACGGCCTTTGCATTGGGTCGCTGTATGGTGGCAATTATCGAAAATTACCAGACCGCGGAGGGCGATGTCGTGGTACCAGAAGCACTGCATCCGTATATGAATGGCCGCGAGATGATATAATGGAGTCTAGGAGGGTATATGGCACTGACGAACGACATTAAAGAGATCTATGATGTTATGTTTTACCGCGCTAGCATATAATAATAGGAGGAAGAAATGATTAAAGATATTACCATTACCGGTGTCAAATACGAATTGACGGACACCACAAAGAAATACGTCGAGCGCAAAATCGGTGCGCTGGGCAAGTACTTGCCGCGGCATGCCCGCAAGAGCGCGACTGCTGATGTAAAGATCAAGCAGATTGATAATCCTGGTGGCAATAAGTACGAGGTTGAAGTAATTATTAATGTACCGGACAAGAAAATTACCGCCAAAGATTCGACGATGAACGTGCTGGCGGCCATCGATATCGTTGAAGCGAAGCTGAACGGGCAGCTACGTAAATACAAGGATGATGTGTTGGCACATGTTGGCAGCAGCCGCGGCGTACTGGCACGGTTCAAGCGCGGTTTCCAACGCGAGCAGTAGAAGGGATTTTAATTAACACCCTTTAATTTTCCAGCCCTGCACGGTATAATTGTATACAGTTTTTGAAAATGCCTGAAAGTGAGGGAGTTTTGAGTTTATGGCAATGACACAACAAAAGGCGCTGAGTAAGATTTTTGGCGATCCGCAAAAGAAGATTTTGAAGCGGCTGCGTAAACAGGTTGACGTGATTAATGGTCTGTCTGAAAAATATGAAAAAATGTCGGACGAGGAGCTACGAGCACAGACAGAAGCGCTGAAAAAGCGTCTGACGAAGAAAAACGTAACGCTAGATACGATTTTGCCAGACGCCTTTGCAGTGGTGCGCGAAGCAGCCAAGCGCGTCATCGGCGAGCGTCCGTACGATGTCCAGCTAATCGGCGGCATGGTACTTCATGAGGGTAATGTGGCTGAGATGAAGACCGGCGAGGGTAAGACTTTGGTGGCGACGCTACCGACATATCTCAACGCGCTGGAGGAAAAGGGCGTTCACGTGGTGACAGTCAATGATTATCTGGCGCAGCGTGACGCTGGTTGGATGGGTCAGGTATATGACTTTTTGGGTCTGACGACTGGCGTGATCATTAACGAAGCGTCGTTTGTCTATGATAAAGATTACGACAATGAGCATCACGACGATCCACGCATGCGCAAGCTCCGCCCAGTTACTCGTAAAGAAGCTTACGCGGCCGACATTACGTATGGCACCAACAACGAGTTTGGTTTTGACTATCTGCGTGACAACATGGTGAACGATGTTGACTTATTACGTCAGCGCGAACTGAACTTTGCTATCGTTGACGAGGTGGACTCAATTTTGATCGACGAAGCGCGGACGCCACTGATCATCTCGGCGCCAGCAGCGGAAAATCCAGATAATTACTACGCGTTTGCTAAAGTTGCTGCCAAATTGGTACCGGAAGATTACGTTTTGGATGAAAAGCGCCGCAGCGTGGCCTTGACCGATGAGGGCGTGGAAAAGGTCCAGAAATTGTTGGGAATAAAAAATTTGTACACGCCGGACCACGTGCGCAGTGTGTATCACATGGATCAGGCTCTGCGAGCACAAACATTGTTCAAGCGCGACAAAGATTATGTGGTGACTAATGATGGCGAAGTGATTATCGTCGATGAACACACTGGTCGTTTGATGCAGGGCCGCCGTTACAACGAAGGTTTGCACCAGGCAATTGAGGCCAAAGAAGGTGTGCCGGTGCTGGAAGAAAGCATGACGCTGGCGACCATTTCGTTCCAGAACTATTTCCGTTTGTACAATAAACTTTCCGGTATGACTGGTACGGCGTTTACTGAAGCCGAAGAGTTTCAACAAATTTATTCACTGGACGTCATCCAGATTCCACCGAACAAGCCAGTTATTCGCGACGACAAAGAAGATCTGATTTTCAAGACTGAAAAAGGCAAGCTGAAGGCGGTGGCTGAAGCCATCAAAGATTATCACAAGCAAGGCCGGCCGGTGCTGGTTGGTTCTGGTTCGATTGCCAAGAACGAGCAGATTGCTAAATATCTGGAAAAGGAAGGCATCAAGTTTGAGATTCTAAACGCCAAGAACAATGAGCGTGAGGCGGCCATCATCGAGAAGGCTGGTGAAAAGGGCGCGATTACACTGGCGACAAACATCGCTGGGCGTGGTACTGACATTAAGCTCGGCAAGGGTGTCAAGGAACTGGGCGGCCTGGTGGTGATTGGTTCGGAGCGGCACGAATCACGACGCATCGACAATCAGCTGCGCGGTCGTGGCGGTCGTCAGGGCGACCCGGGCGAGACCCAGTTCTACGTATCGACCGAAGATGATTTGATGCGAATTTTCCAGGGCGAGCGTATCGCGGCGTTGATGGATCGGCTGGGTGTCGACGAAGATACGCCGATTCAAAACCGCGCTGTGTCAAAGACGCTGGAAGCAGCACAGAAGCGCGTCGAAGGCTATAACTTTGATACGCGCAAAAATGTTGTTCAGTACGACAACGTCATTAATCGTCATCGCCGCGTGGTCTACACGATGCGGCGAAAAATCCTTGAAGGCGACAATATCCAGCCGGAAATTGAGCGGTTGTTGCGGGACAGAGTCAAAGAGTTAGTGACGCTACCAACCAAAAACAACCCGAAGTTTATCGAGGAATTTACGTCGGCCTTTCCAGTCGATGAAGCGGCAGTGCGCAAGGTTGGCCGCGAGAAGAAAGACCGTCTGCGCCTCCAAAAAGCCCTAAAACTAGCACGTCAGGCCTACCAGGAAAAAGATGAAGAAATCGGTACTGAAGAGTTGCGTGGTGTGGAGCGCGAGGTGTATATGGCGGTGCTTGACACCCTGTGGATGCAGCACCTGGAGAACATGCAACACCTACGCGAAGGGATCCACTGGCGTAGTGTCGGTCAGCGCGATCCATTGGTAGAATACCGGGCGGAGTCACAAAAATTGTTCACCAGCCTCCAAGAAAATCTGCGCAACGAAGTTCTGAACACAATTTTTCATATTCATAAATCCGACGCGGTAATCCGCCAATCGCAGGATGATGAGTATGATACCGAGCTAACGCGCCTAGCCGAAAGCGCAGTTGAGCGTGGTGTTAATGAAGTTGGTGCGGGCGAGGAAAATCGCGACGGTGACTTTTCGGTGAAAAAGGGCAAATCAAACGCCGAGTCGAACCGTGCCAAAAACCAAGCACGCAAGAAGAAAAAAGTGCAGCGCCAAAACCGCAAAAAGAACCGCAAATAAATCTAAAACCGGTGGGCAGAGAGCGACAGACAGATGAAACATACGGTCAAAGAAATAAAATTGAAAAACGGTGCGAAAGGCCTGTTCATTGATGTGCCAGACGCGACAGTGATGAGCTTTCAGGTGCAGTTTCGGGCGGGCAATCGCTACGTTCGCGGCAAGGATATCTACGAGACGGCGCACATCATGGAGCACATGGCGTTTGGGGCGAATGAGAAGTTTCGTTCGGAGCACGCCTATGAGCAGGAGTTTACTAAGAATGGCGCCTATCATAATGCGTTCACCTCTGATTACTCAATGGTGTACGAGACGGCCTGTGCGGATTTTGAATGGGATCGGATTTTGGAATTACAGCGGCTGGCGATCACCACACCGCGCTTTAATGCCGAAGAATTAGAGGCCGAGAAGGGTAACGTTCGGAGCGAGCTGACCGGCTATCTCAATAACCACAACCGCGTGATGTGGCCGCGGGTGCAGCAAGCGCTGGGCGAGGATATTTTGACCTATAATCAGCGGCTGAAAACGATTGACGCGATTACCCTAAAAGACATCAAGGAGCATCATCGGCGGACGCACACCCTCAATAATATGCGGTTTGTGGTGGCGGGCAAGTTGACTGGGCGGATGGCGACGATTCGTGAATCGCTGGAGCAGTGGCAGCTAGAGCCGGGCGAGCGATTTGCTATTCCACACGATAACCTGTCGAGTGCCGCACCGATTTTTATCCGTCGCAAGGAGGCCTCGAATCTGACATTTGGCTGGTCGATGAATCTGCCGCGTGAGCTGAGCGATGAGGATTCTGACGCTATGGGCTGCTTGAATCATATCTTGACCGGGACGATGAGTTCGCGGATTTTCGGGGCGGCACGCAAGAAAGGGCTGGCTTACGGTGTGTTCAGCGACACCTCGGTTGGGTTTTATGATTCGGCGTGGGACTTTGGCGGCCAGGTCAACCTCGAGACGGCAGAGGCGCTGTTCGATATCATCGTGCGTGAGCTGCGCCGGGTGCTGAACGGAATAATCACCTCGGAGGACATCGAGAATGCCAAGTCGTATGCACTGGGCCGCTATCAGATGGGGGCACAAACGGTGGCACAGGTCAGTAATTTTTATACCGGGCGTTATTTTGCTGACGATTTCGTCAAGGATTATGAGGGCGTGCCGACAGCAATTTTGGCGGTGACCGCTGATCAAATCGTTCGGGTGGCACGAGAGTTTTTTGCAGCAAATACCTGGGTGCTTGCTGGCGTGAGTAGCGGCGATAAAGAACTGCTTGGGCGACTGCAGGAGAAGCTTGAGGGGCTGTTTTAGTAGTGCTCAATGCTATAATGAAACCATGAAGATTATTATCGCTGGCTATGGTCTTGAGGGTATATCAAGTTTGAGATATTTCCAGCAGGCTTTTCCTGATGCTGAGTTTGTAATTGCTGATCAGAAAGCGGTTGAGAGTGCGCCGGATGATGTGGCGGTGCGGACTGGTGAGTCGGTGTTCGCCGAGCAGCTGCAGGATGCCGATATGGTGGTGCGAGCACCGGGTGTGCCGCCGCGGCTACTCAAAACGTCGGGCAAAATATGGTCGGCGACCAATGAGTTTTTCGACAAATGCCCAGCGCCGATTATCGGTGTGACGGGGACGAAAGGCAAGGGTACGACCTGTAGTCTGATCGCGGCGATCTTGCGGGCGGCTGGTCAGACGGTGCATTTGGTGGGGAATATCGGTGTGCCGGCGCTGGACGTGCTACCGAATATCACAAAGGACGATATCGTTGTCTATGAACTGTCGAGTTTTCAGCTGTGGGATCTCGAGAAATCGCCGACCATTGCCGTGGTATTGATGATCGAGCCGGACCATTTGGAGGTGCATACGGATTTTGCCGAGTACCTCGACGCCAAGAAAAATATTCGTCGTCACCAACAGGATGGTATATGTTTATATCACCCAACGAATAAATACTCACGGGAGGTAGCCACCGCGCCGCTTGATAGGCCGTTGTATGGGTGTGACTGCGAGACATGTAGTGAATACTGCGGAGATGATGAGTTAAATTTCGCGCACCGCTATGCCGTTCCCGACGAGAATCAGGTGTATGTCCGGGACGGCTACTTTTGCGTGCAAGATCGGCGGATTTGTCGCATTGATCATATGCGACTGGCGGGCGCACACAATCTCGAGAACGCTTGTGCGGCGATGAGCGCGGTGACAGAATTGCCGATCACGGTGACTGACGAGCAGTACGCGGCTGGACTAGAGAGTTTTACGGGATTGCCACATCGATTAAAATTCGTTGCTGAGAAAAACGGTGTGAGGTATTACGATGACAGTATCGCTACCACACCGGGCAGTGCCATTGCAGCGCTGCGGGCGTTTGAAGCGCCGAAAGTATTGATCGTCGGCGGGTACGACAAGGGAGCGGATTACGATGAAATGGCCACGGAGATTGCCAAACAAACGGTGCGGGCGGTGATCATTATCGGGGCAAATGCGGCAAAGATTGAGCAGTCGCTGCGTCAAGCATCGGTCACGGCGACGATAGTAGTCCTTGGTCAGGCAACGATGGTGGATGTCGTCGCCCAAGCCAGTCAATTATCTCGCCCAGGCGATGTTGTCATCCTCAGCCCAGCGGCCGCTAGCTTTGGGATGTTCAAAAATTACGTCGACCGCGGTGAGCAGTTTGTGATGGCGGTGGAGAAGCTTTATCCCTGATACACCTCAGGTTTCAACACCCCGATATATGGTAGATTCCGGTATTGTTGGCGAAAATCTAGGCCGTAGCCGACGACGAATTCGTTAGGGACGGACAGGCCGACATAATCGGCGGTAACGTTGGCGATACGTCGTTCGGGTTTGTCGAGTAGTGAGCAGACTTTGATTGAGGCCGCACCGCGACCAGAGAATAATTCTAGCAACCTTTCCAATGTTCGACCGGTATCGACGATGTCTTCGACCAGCAAAATATGCCGCCCAGTAACGTCGCTGTCGATGTCTTTGAGAATGGTGACCGCGCCAGACGATTCAGTCGCGTCGCCGTAGCTAGAGACGTCAATGAAATCGATTTCCATATAGCAATCCATGGTGCGCACCAGATCGATCATGAACGGCGCCGCACCGCGCAGTACGCCGATGACCAGCGGATTCTTGTCGCGGTATTCACTGGTCAGCTCTTGGCCCAGCCGCGCCACCGCATCATTAATTTGTTCAGTAGTTACGAGGATGGTAGCGATATCTTGATTCATAGGGGTAGTATAGCAGTTAATTGGCAAAATCACTAATACGTTTGGCGATGTTTGCGGTAGGCTCAATAATGAGGCAGTGAGGAAATTGATACCTCAATCGTTCCTCAAGTGCCAAATAATGCGTGCAACCGAGGATGATGATATCACTGCCATGTGCGACACTGGTTGCTACTTCACCAAGTGCGATGTCATCAGTCAAACCCTGATCGATCATGCACGCCCACGTGCGAGTATCTGGTGTGTCAATATGAATACCAGCAGCATATTCACCGATAAGCGTATGCAGACGCTGACTTTGTCTAGTGGTGTCTGTTGCTAGCAGGGTAATGTGATGCGATTTAGTTAGCGTTGCCGCTGGTTTAATCATCGGTTCAAAACCAATGAAGCGGACATTGGGATAGCGCTGTCGTAGCGGCTGGATGGCGATTGTTGTTGCGGTATTACATGCGAGAACGATGATATCGCATGATAGCAGCGGCTGGATGGCGGCATTGGTCAGCATGATAATCTCTTCCGGTGAACGATTACCGTACGGTGCGTGCTCGCGGTCGATCGCCGTGATGTACGAATGTTGCGGCAGTAATTTTTTCAGCCTCTTTGCTACTAATTCGCCGCCAGTTCCCGTATCAAATATGCCGATCTTCATACAAAAAGTATAGCAAAATTGTTACAATGGTATCCATGCAGCCACTCAAAAAACGCATCCAAATCCTGCGATCAGAAGTAGAACAGGCCAAGGCGGCGCTGGATTTTGCGGCGCTGGAGCAAGAGATGGCGGCGCTGGATGAGCGGCTTAATCAGCCAGAGATTTGGCATAATCCGGACGAGGCGCAGGCGCTAGCCAAAAAGGCGGCTAGCTTGCGTCAGACGGTTGAGCCGTGGCAGACGCTCGGGGTACAGCTGGCGGATATCGCTGAGTTGATGGAGCTGGGCGACGATGATTTGCTGCCGGAGTTTGAGGCGCAGGTGGCGGCATTAGAGCAAGAATTTACTCAGCGCAAGACCGATTTGCTGTTCAGTGGCCCGTACGACAACCGCGAGGCGGTGGTGCGTATTTCGGCCGGCGTAGGCGGGCTGGATGCTCAGGACTTTGCGGCCATGCTGGAGCGGATGTATCTGCGCTGGGCGGAGAAGTCGGGAATGAAAGCTGACACGCTGGAGCGCTCGACCAATGATGATGCTGGGATAAAGACAGCGGTGCTGGAGATTTCTGGGCCGTTTGCCTATGGGAAATTACGCTCAGAAAATGGCGTGCATCGGCTGGTGCGCCTCAGTCCGTTTAATGCCGATAATCTGCGCCAGACTAGCTTTGCGCTGGTGGAAGTGCTGCCAAAGATTGATACACCGGACGAAATTGCGATTGACCAGAGTGATCTGAGGATTGATGTGTATCGTTCGGGCGGTAAGGGCGGCCAGGGCGTGAACACTACTGATTCGGCGGTGCGGGTGACGCACGTGCCGACGGGAATCACGGTGGCGATTCAGAACGAGCGCTCGCAGATCCAGAATAAAGAGACGGCGCTGAAGATCTTGCGCTCCAAGCTGCTGGCGATGAAGCTGGAACAGCACGCCGAAACGCTGTCTGATCTCAGAGCCGGTGAGTCAGCCAACTGGGGCAGTCAGATCAGAAATTATGTCCTGCACCCATACACGCTGGTCAAGGACACCCGCACCAAGCACGAGAACCGCAATGCCCAAGGGGTGCTGGATGGCGATATTGATGAGTTTATGACGGCTTATTTGCGTGAGTTGCGCGGCTAAATAAAGAGCCAGTATATGCCTATTCGCACCATCCTAAAAAATCTGCTATACTAGTAGAAATGATTTTGTTAGATAGGGTTACCAAAACGTATGGCAAGGATAACAAGCCGGCCTTGAACCGGGTGAGTGTTCATGTCAAGCCGGGCGAGTTTGTGATTCTGGTCGGGACATCGGGCGCGGGGAAATCGACGCTGCTCAAACTGCTGACCCGCGAGGAAAAGCCGACTGGCGGCAAGATTGTCGTCGGTGGGATTGATTATGACACGCTCAAGGACAAGCATATTCCGCTGCTCCGCCGCAAGATCGGCGTGGTGTTTCAGGATTTCAAACTTTTGCCGAACCGGACGGTGTTTGAAAATGTGGCCTTTGCGCTGGAGATTGCTGGCATGACCAACCGCGAGATCAAATCAACAGTGCCAAAGGTGATCGAGCTGGTGGGCCTGAAAGGCAAGGAAAAGAATTTCCCAAACCAACTGTCTGGCGGTGAGCGCCAACGGGTGGCGATTGCCCGGGCAGTGGTTCGGCAGCCAAAGATCTTGATCGCTGACGAGCCGACTGGTAACCTTGACCCAAAGCATAGCTGGGATATTGTGCGCTTGCTGGAAAAAATTAACAAATACGGCACCACGGTGCTGCTGACCACGCACAATGTCGATATTGTCAATAAGCTCAAACGCCGGGTGATCACCATTGATCACGGTAAAATCACCTCTGATCAAGCCAAGGGGAGTTACAAGCAATGACCGATATTTCACGTAAAGCCGCCGCCAAGGCGCGTGTCGATCCTAAAGTTCTCAAGCGCACGCGACAACGCCGCCGCCGGGTGCTGACGTTCTGGCGGATGTGCCGGTATGGTATCAATAATTTTAGCCGTAATACCTGGCTGACGATCGCAGCGACTGCGGTGATGGCGGTGACGCTGCTCATTATTGCCGTTACTATGGCTGCTCGCCAGGTGCTGGTTGACTCGGTCGATACAATTTCGCGCAAGTCCGATATGTCGATTTTCCTCAAAGGCTCAACCGAGCAAAAGGTGATCGACGAGCTGACATCGCGCCTGAGCAAGCTCCAGAATGTCGAAAAGGTGACGTATATCTCGGCAGAGCAGGCGCGTCAGGAGCAAATCGAGAAGTATAAGAATGATCCAGCAACTCTCGAGGCGATCAAGGAATCAAGTAACGAAATGCCAGCATCGCTTCGGGCTTCGCTCAAGGATTTAAACGATCAGCGGGCACTGATTGAGTTTACGAAGCATGACGAGCTGTATAAGAAGCACAAAGATCCGACCAAAGAACCGTCGTTCATCGGTGATCGGCGTGATGCGATCAACGCTATCGGTGATTGGGTGCGGTTTGCCAGTATCGCCGGCTCGATCGCTACCGTGGTGTTCGTGGTGATTTCGTCGCTGGTGGTGTTTAACACCATCAGGATGGCAATTTTTAACCGCAAAGACGAGATCCAGATGATGAAGCTGATCGGTGCTGATCGTGGATTTATTCGCGGGCCATTTATCGTTGAGGCAATTATGTATGGATTTATCGCGGCGCTGGTGGCCTCAGGAGTCGGGTATCTGTTGCTGTTTTCGGCACACGACAAACTGGCGGTGCGGCTGCCGATGGATAATTTGATGAATATTGGCACCACGTATGCTGGGCTGGTGGTGTTAGCGATGATTCTGATCGGTGCGGTGATTGGCATTGTCTCGTCATTGATTGCGACGCGCAAATACTTAAAATTATAAGTTGTTTCGCTGCTGACCCCTGAACATTTACTGAGCCAAGACGCTTGACGTCCATATGTCGCTTGTGCTAAAATAAAAGGTAATGAAGATAAGGTCCACCACACCAGTTTCAACATCACGGGCCACACGGGCAGCTCTCGTGGCGGTTAGTGCTGTTGTTTTGGGCGCTGGCGTATTCCAGCTCAGCCCACACGTATTTGCACGTGACTATGATGCAGAAATTGATGCCCTCAACCGACAGGCACAGCAGGCGCAGAACGAGGCTAATCGTCTCGGGACGATGGCAGCGACGCTGGAGGAAGAGCTGGGGCGCATTAACGCCCAGATTGATTCGATCCGAACGGAAATTGCCAAGAGTCAGCAAAAGCATAATGCACTGGTCGCGGAGATTACCAAGAATAAGTTGGCAATTGAGAAAAGCCGTAAGGTCATGGGCAAAATCTTGTCAGATATTTACCTTGATGATCAGATTTCGCCGCTTGAGATGCTGGCTAGCTCCAAGTCGATCGGTGATTATGTTGATAAGCAGGAGCAACGCAGTAGCTTGCGATCATCACTGAACGATAAGATCAAGGAAATTAAGGCATTGCAGGCTGAATTAGAAGAGAATAAAAAGTCAGTTGAGAAAGTGCTCAAGAATCAGAAAGCTCAGCAGACGCAACTAGCGTCCAAGCAAGCAGAGCAGGCCAAGTTGGTTAATGATACCAAGAATGACCAAAATGCCTATGCGGCTCTCGCAACGCAGCGCAATAATCAAGCAGCGAAACTGCGCGAAGAGCAGGCGGCGGCTAACCGGCGAGCGCTTGGCGGGGTATCAATTCCGGGTGGTATCCCGGGCGGCGGTGGCTATCCAGGTGCCTGGGCAAATGCACCATTAGATGCCTACGTCGATCCATGGGGTCTGTATACGCGTGAGTGCGTGAGCTATGTGGCATGGAAGATCCACAGTACCGGTCGGTTTGTGCCGCACTTCGGTGGCGCGGGTAACGCTAACCAATGGCCATCAACAGCGGCGCGATACGGTATTCAGAGCGGTTCGACGCCAAAGGCCGGCGCGGCAGCGGTGATGCACGTTGGTTATTATGGGCACGTGATGTATGTTGAATCGGTCAATAGTGACGGCACGATTACGGTCAGTGACTATAACTTAGCGTGGGACGGTCTGTACCGAAAGTATACGCGTTCAGCTTCGGGTTTAACCTACGTGTATTTTTAATAGCACGATGAGTCAATAAAACCCTCGCATCAGCGAGGGTTTTTGTGTACAATAGATATATGACAGAGCAACGGAGGGTAGGAAGGCGGGCTCGCTTGTTTTTGGGCGGGCTGCTGATCGCGATTGTGAGTTTTGTGGCCGGAACGCGGTCGGATCTGATCATGGCGCAGGTCGGGTCGCTGTTTGGCCTCAGGACGGCGACGGGGTCGCTGGATGTATCAACGGTGCAGCGCGTGTATCGTGAGTTAAAGGCTCATTATGATGGTACGTTGGATGAGCAAGCACTTACGCGTGGGGCGGCGCGCGGTATGGTGGCAGCGACGGGCGATCCACACACGGCGTATATGGATCCGGACGAAGCCAAGGAGTTTGAAAAGAGCTTGTCGGGTAATATTGGTGGCGGTATCGGGGCGGAAATTGCCAAGCGGCATAACGTGCCGACGATCATCCGGCCGCTCAAAAATAGTCCAGCCGAAAAGGCGGGCATCAAAGCTGGTGATGTCATCGTCAAGGTTAATGACACGGTGGTGACTGATATGCCGGTTGATCAAGTGGTGCAGCGCATTCGCGGTGATGTCGGCACGACGGTCAAGTTGGTATTGTCGCGTGGCGGCGAGCGTAAAGATGTGACAGTGACGCGCGAGAAAGTCGTTGCGCCGGCTGCTGAGTGGAAGATTGATGGTGAGATTGGTATTTTGACGGTCAGTCGCTTTAATGATGACACCGGCAAGCAAGCGCGCCAAGCCGCCGAGGAATTTCGTTCGGCAGGTGTTAGGAAAGTCATCCTCGACCTCAGGGGAAATCCTGGCGGTACGGTGGCGGCCGCGCAGGCGTTAGCGGGGTTGTGGCTCAATCACGAGGTGGTGATGACCCAGCGGCGCGGCGAGCAGGTTATCTCGACGGAGAAATCGACCGGCCAGCCGCTTCTCGGTGACATCAAGACGGTTGTACTAGTCAACGGTGGTAGTGCCAGTGCTAGTGAGATTGTGGCAGGGGCGCTCAAAGATCATGGCAAGGCAACGCTGGTCGGCGAAAAAACCTATGGCAAGGGCAGTGTGCAGCGGCCGATTGATTTGGCAGATGGCTCGGTTCTAAAAGTGACCGAGGCGCGCTGGTATACGCCGCATGGCAAGAATATTGACAAGTCAGGTATTGAGCCGGATGTTAAGGTCGAGATGACGGCTGGGGCGGCAGATAATGGACGCGATCCACAGTTAGAGAAGGCAAAGAGTGTATAGACTCAAAAAGGGAGGGTAAAGATATGCAACACAGAAAAAAAATACTACTGGTTGAAGATGACACGGCACTGGCGGCGGTCTATCGGTCGCGGCTTGAGCTGGAGGGCTTTGAGATTCGTGAGGTGCATAATGGCGAGGATGCGCTGTCGGCAACGGTGGCGTTTCGGCCGGATCTGATCGTACTGGATGCTATGATGCCGAAAATTAGCGGCTTTGACGTGCTCGATATCCTGCGCAATACGCCAGAGACGACCAACGTGCGGGTGATCATGCTGACGGCGCTCAGCCAGCAGAAAGACCGAGAGCGGGCAGAGGCGCTGGGCGTGGATGAGTACCTCGTCAAGTCACAGGTGGTGATCGGCGATGTGGTAGCGCGAGTGAAGCATCATTTGGGTGTGTCGTAGCTGCCTGGAGAAACTAGCCGCTCAAATACTACTAGCGTAGCGGGATAGGCAGCTAAATGAACGGGTGTAATCAAATGGGTGCAATCTGGACGCCGGGATAGCAGGTCATAGAATAGTGCTGACTAGCCGACGCAAACCTGGGTTCGTCGCTCGGTTTTGCCGGTGAATTTGGTTTTCTTGACTCGCTTAAAGGTGACGACACCAGACTTGGCAGCGTGGATGGTGTAGTTGCGGCTCATGTATGCACCCTCACCAGCAACTTTCGTAGCGCCTGTTTGGCGGACGAGTACTTCGCCGGCATTAACTTTTTGGCCGCCGAAACGCTTGACGCCGAGGCGTTGGCCAGGGTTGTTGTGGATGTTTTTACTTGAGCCGCCAGCTTTGACTTTTGACATTGAAACTCCTTAAATTTTCTAAACCTAATCCGTACCAGTATAAGTGACGGCTGATAAAAAGTCAAGGGGCTTTACTTGATTAGCCAAGTGTTATATAACTAGGGGCTATGAATGGGCAGAATATGACGGAAAGAAAAGCTGGGCTGGGTGAGCGAGTAAATAGAAGAACGCTACTACTGGGTATCTTGGGTACTGTTGGCGCAGTGGCATTCGGTGGTGCTGTGCACGAATCTCGAGAAACGCCTCGCGACGGAGAGGCGCTGCAGGCACTGCACACAGTACAGGCGGCAGCAGCGGAAATTGCTAAGCACGGCGTGGATGGCCGGACGACATCAGAAGAGACAATCGAAGCGATACTGCGACGCGAGAGTGGTTCGATAGCAAAGATGGGGGTCGCACTTTCTGAACCGCTGGAGCACTACGCTACGGGTGAGGGGCCACATGCGTCAGCTGGGGCAAATATGGTGGATGGACTGCTAGGTCAGATTGGGCGAGAGATATTTGCTGATACCGATCAACAAATGACGACGGAAATAATCGAGCAGGTGCGGCCAACATTGGCGTTTTTGGTCATGGCGTTGAATCAGCGACGCATCGGCCTGGGCGCCGGAGGTCTACTAGCGATATGTCAGTGGTATTACCGGGATGCAGTCACTCCTCCTGCGGATGAGAAAACAGCAGAGGCGCGTCAAGCACAGCTTGACCTTTTGGAGAATGAGTTGGTGGGTCATTTGGGGCAGCTCGCAGACTATGATCCGGCGTTACGGCTTAACCGTCCGGTGCTCGGCTAGTCCGCAAGATCAGTAGCTCGCGGGCGACGGTTTGGTCGGGGCGGCGATAGATGAGCGGGATGTGGTTGAGTTGGTGATAGCCAAGTTTTTGGAGGTTTTTTATTAGCGGCAGATGAGTGGCCCGGCCGGATGCGTCGTACCACGCTGGCACGGCGATGCATAACGGCGTGTTTGGAGCTAGCTGCGGACGGATATTAGTGAGGAAGCCGGTGATAATGTGATTACAGTTGCCGACAACCTCTGCTAATTTTTGGGGTGCGGGCGGTGCGGAAAAGGGCTGGCCGAGGTAAGTTTCGCAGACAACGGCAGTGAGGTGCGTGCTGTTTGGCCAGTGGTGCGTGGTGGCGTCGGCTTGATGAATGTCAATGACGTTGCCGGGTGCGGTGAACGTTGATTGTAGCCACGACAGGTTCTCAGTGGTATAATCAACCATTTTTTGGCTGAGGTCGGTGCCGACGACGTCGTAGCCAGCAAGCAGCGCTTCTTGCAGGACGGTGCCAGTGCCGCAGAAGGGGTCAAGGATTGTTACGGCAGCTCGGCTTCCAGCCATCTCCTCCAAGTCGAATGCATCCGGCAACGCCGTCCGCGGAACCATCGACTTGTCAGAGAGGCTAGAAGCCGACCCCGTCACAGAATTGCTGCACGATCTTTGATGAGCTAGCGACCTAGCACCCAGCGCCAAATTCAGCATAATCTGCGCTAATTTGGGCGGCAGCATGCCAACGAAGGCGTCGCGCTTGGGACGATGGCGGTCGCGGCGGGTGTAGGCGGTGATGTTTTGGACGCCGCGGCTCTCGGCGATGATCAGGCGGCGGTCGGTCGTTTTAACAAGCAGCAGCTCGACTTTATGCGGCGAACCACCGAGCTTGTTATTGTGCGCGGTGGCGGTAGAGAGGGCTGGCTGATCGTTCGGGATGAGACGGAGGCTGGTGCCAGATTTTTTTAGGGATGATTTGAGGATGAGGCCGGTTTTTTGGATATCGCGGACGGCAACGGCTAGGTTATAAGCGCTGAGGCCGAGGGTGATTTTATGCGGCGAGTGCGCCCACTTGGCTTGATAATGCTGGGTGATGAAGCGCGAAGCGGCGAGGAGCGAGGCTTTATCGGCGCGGCTGGCTGGTAGCTCGGTGATCACTTTGGCGCATTTAACGGTGCCGCCTAAGGTGGTAATGTCAAATTGAGATGTTTGAACTTCGGCACATTGCTGGCTGATGCGATTGACACAGTCTGCGCCAAACACCGCCGCAAGTTCGGCGAGCGAGATCTCTGGCTGGCGGCCAAGCAGGGTGATGTACATGGTTTGATTATAGCAAAAACTGCGTGATATAATGGGCGATATGGTGTCGAAAGGGATACGGCAACTTTTGGAAGCATGTAAGTCACCACGGACGATCATGAGCCTCGTGACGTTGGCAGTGCTGGTGCTGATCATTTTTCTGTCGCGCGCCGAGCTAGCGCGGGCATGGGAGCTACTTGGCCGGGCAAATATCTGGCTGTTGATGCTACTGGTGCCGTTTCAAATTATCGTCTATTTTGCGGGCGGTGAGATGATTTTTGCCTATCTTCGTGATAAAAAACTGATCGGGCATATCTCGCGGTTTGAGCAGACGCGGATTGCGCTGGAACTGAATCTGGTTAATCATATTTTTCCATCGGGTGGTGTGAGTGGTATTTCCTACACGACGTGGCGAATGCACAAGCTCGGTGTCAGCTCAGCGCGCTCGACGTTTGCTCAGGTGATACGTTACGTGACGGGCTTTTTGTCGCTGATGGTGCTGCTGATCCTAGCGGTATTAATCTTGTCAATTGACGGGCAGGTCAATCGCTACATCGTAACGTCAAGTTTCTTCCTCGTGCTAGTGGTGCTGGCGCTAACATTTGGGCTGATTTTTATGTTCTCGTCGCGAAAGCGGATGCACAACACGGCGGTGCGGGTGTCGCGGCTAATCAACGCGGTAGTGCGTTGGGCGACACTGGGCAAGATCAAGCGGCTGCTGGTTTCGACGAAAATTGAGGCGTTTTTTGCCGAGATGCATGATGATTTCGTGGAACTGTCGGAGCATCGAGGCCTACTCATCAAGCCGCTGGTCTGGGGTGCGATTTATGCCATTTTCGATGTGCTGATGTTCATCGTAGCCTTTTGGGCGCTAGGCGTATCGGTTAATCCAGCGGTGCTGATCATCGGCTACGGCGTGGCGGGACTGGCGAGCCTGGTGGCCTTTACGCCGGGTGGTGCGGGTGTGTACGAAGCGATTATGATCGTTTTTCTCAGCATGACCGGTGTAGCGCCGGACGTGGCGATCGCTGGAATTGTGCTGACGCGTGTGATCTTGCTTGCAGGGACGATTATCTTTGGGTATATATTTTATCAGCACGCGCTGATCAAGTACGGGCAGCCAGATGACGACGATAGCGCCGCGGTTTAGTGTCAGCGGCTTTGTAGCGGTTGTCAATCAAGTGCTGGAGACGGCTGTCCCGGTCGTCGAGGTTGAAGGCGAGGTTGCTGAGTTCGCGGTGCGTCAGCAAAAGTTTGTCTTTTTTACCCTCAAGGACAATGAGAGCGCGGTCAATTGTTTCATGATGTCCTGGCAACTCAGGACGCCGATCGAGGAAGGGATGCGCGTGATGGTGCAGGCCTCAGCCAAGCTAACCGCCAAGGGTAAGTTTAGCCTAACGGTACAGGAGGTCAAGCCGCTGGGTGCGGGTCACCTCAAGCGCAGCGCCGAGTTGCTCAAGGCGAAACTGGCGGGCGAAGGGCTGTTTGATACGGAACGGAAGCGTCCCTTGCCGCCATATCCTGCTCGCGTGGCGGTCATTTCCAGCACGCAGGCGGCGGGCTACGCTGATTTTATGAAAATTGCTGGTGAGCGCTGGGGCGGGGTGAAGTTTATCGTCGCTAATGTTAAGGTTCAGGGCGACGGTGCGGCCGATCAGGCAGCGCGGGCGATTGCCCATTGTAATCAGCTGGCGGAGCCGCCAGAGGTGATTGTGCTGATTCGCGGTGGTGGTAGTGCGGAGGACCTGGCGAGCTTTAATGACGAATGCTTAGTGCGGGCGGTGGCGGGCAGCCGCGTGCCGGTACTGACTGGTATCGGGCACGAGGTTGATGAGAGCCTGTGCGATCTGGCGGCCGACGTGCGGGCAGCTACGCCGAGCAATGCTGCTCAGCTGCTATTTCCGGATAAACACGACGTGAGGCGGCAGTTAGTGTTGCGGCTGGGCGGCGTAGCGGATGTAATTCAGCAGCAGATTGCGGAGCGTCGTTTACGTGCAACAATGTCGCAACAAGCGGCGCTCGAACAGTGGTCGCGGCACGTCGAGATCGCCATGAACGCAATATTGTCGCAACAACGAATGGTTGCTGAATACGACCCAGAGATGGCGCTGCGGCGCGGTTACGCGACGATCAGCGGCGACTGTCAGATTGGTAGTATTGTAAAGATTACAACAAAAGATAAGATTATGAAAGCGAGGATTGAGAGTAGTGAAAAACGATAAAACGAATGAGAAAACGATTGAGCAAATGATGGCAGAATTAAACGAGCGCATCGCGTGGTTCCAGGGCGATGACTTTAATCTGGACGAGGCCAAGCAGCGGTTTATTGAGGCGCGGCAGCTGGCGAAGAAGATTACGGCGGCGCTGGACGATATGCAGCACGATATTACGGTGCTTAGCGAGGATTTTAGCGCGTGACATGGACGCTGTGGCTTGGTGGCGCGATTCTGATGATCTTTGCGCTGCCAGTATTGATCGGTGCGCCGTATGTGCCGTCACGGTCGCGCGAAGTGCAGCGGTTATTTGCCGAGGCGTTGCCACTCGGTAAGGGCGACATCGTGCTTGATATCGGGTCGGGCGATGGCGTGGTGCTCATGATAGCAGCCCAGCAGGGCGCGCGGGCGATTGGCTATGAGATTAATCCGTTCCTGGTGCTAATATCGCGCTGGCGGCTGCGAAAATTACCGGGCGCCCGAGTGCACTGGGCGAATATCTGGCGGCAGCCGGTGCTTGACAAGGTGACGGTGATGTATGCCTTTGGTGATGGTCGCGATATCGCAAAGATGTTTCAGCTGGCCAGGCGCCAAGCAGCCGCCCAGACCGAGCCGCTGACTTTCGTGAGCTACGGATTTTCTATCCCTGGCACGCAGCCGACAAAAGAATACCACGGCTATTTTCTCTATCAGCTGCCGGGAGGCTTTACATCGCCCGAAGCATAAGCTATACTGATGCATATGAGTAGAAAAACAGAGATGGAACAGGGATATGTCAATAGCTGGATGATTGTGGCGATTAGCGCGATCGTGCTGTTCGTGGCGGCTGGTAGCGCGGCAATTTGGGCGTACCTGGCATATTCACAGGAAAAAACTGCGGTCGAGAGTCGGATGGCGGTAGCTTCGGCCAAGGCGCGCGAAGAGCAATCAAAGGCTGACCGCGAGAAATTTAATGAAGAAGCCAAAAACCCGCGCATTGAATTCGTCGGCCCCGAGCAATACGGCCGCGTCTCATTTATGTATCCAAAGACCTGGAGTGTTTACGTGGCGGCTGACGGTGGCGATCGCGGCGATTACAAGGCATATCTCCATCCAGTCATCGTGCCACCAACGAGTACAAACAGCAATAACCCAAACAAGTTTGCGCTGCGCCTCGAAATTCTTAACAGTGACTTCAACAAGACGCTAGATCAGTACGCCAGCCTGCTGAAAAAGGGTGATTTGACCTCAAGTAGCGTCGAATATAACGGTAATACCGCGACGCGCATTGACGGTGCATTTAGTAAGGATCTGCGCGGCTCGGTGGTGCTGATGAAGGTGCGCGACAAGACACTGCGTTTTTCAACCGATGCTGATACGTTCAAGCCAGATTTTGAGGCTATTCTCAAGACAGTGAAATTTGTCCAGTAATTTTCTTGGCTGCGGCTGGTGCGTGAAATGATACGGAGCGGCAGCAGTTCTTTTTGGCGCCTCGGTTTGCTATACTAGAGGTATATGGCGCAGCCACAGTGGAGTGATAAGGAGTTTGCCGCGATGCCGAGCATAGCGGTGGCAGCGCATGAGCTGAAGGCGCCGCTGGCGTTGATTCGGCAGATGAGTTTATTGATCGAGGATGGCCAGCTCAGTCCCGTCGAGGCACAGCAGATGCAGCGGCGGCTGACGTTGACGGCGGAGCGATCGCTGGCCTTGGTACAGGACTTGGCACGTACCGTGAATGTGCAGCCAACGCTGTTTCCACTGGAGCCGGTTAATCCACTGGCGCTGCTAGCCCAATTGGCACACCAGTCGCGCGATATGCTGCGGCTGTATGACCGACGGGTGACGTGGCCGCGTACGGGCAAGAAGCGACTGGTGGTGGCTAATCCATTGCTGCTCGGGCGGATCATGATGAATTTTCTCGATAATGCGATGCGCTACAGCGAGGCTGGGGCAGCAATTCGCGTGACTGTCCGCCAGGCAGGGACGATGGTGCGGCTGGGTGTGCGGGATTTTGGACCGATGATGAGTCTGGCTGAGTATCGGCGGCTGGTGGATGAGATGACTACGTACAAATCAGTCAGAACTCGGCCGGATAGCAGTGGTCTCGGAGTGTATATCGCTGCAACGTTTGCGCGGGCGATGGGCGGGCAGATCGGGCTGATACGCCACCGAGACGGACTGACGTTTTATGTTGATGTGCCGCTCAGCGAGCAGATGAGCTTATTATGAAAAAACTCCTGATCATCGAGGATGATCCGCAGTGGGCGGCAGTGCTGGAGCGGTATGCGCTGGAGGCGGGGTATACGGCCCGGACAGTGGTGGCGGCTGGGCAAGCGATGGCGATGATTGATGAGTGGCAGCCGGATGGCTTGGTGCTTGATATGTTGCTGGCGGGTGAAACGGGGATGGCGCTGCTGAATGAACTGCAAAGCCACGAGGATCTGTCACTGTTGCCGGTGGTGGTGTGTAGTAATGTAGTGCTTGATGTGGATCAGCTGCGGCCATTTGGCGTGCGGGCGGTGCTCGATAAGGCGCGAATGACGCCCGACGACGTGCGAGCCGCGCTCAGCGTGCTAGGCGAGGAGGCTGAATGAAAGACGGTGAGCGGCTCAAGGCGATTGTGCTACGGCGGACGGATTATGCGGAAGCTGATCGGGTATTGCAGTTACTAACGCCCCAGGGGCGGCGGGCGGTGATCGCCAAGGGGGTGCGCCGCGAGCGGAGCAAGCTGGCTGGCGGCATTGAGCTCCTGGCGCTGTGCGACGTGGTGATTCGTTCGGGCCGTGGTGAGCTGGGGCTGCTAACCAGTGCCAGGCTCAGTGCGTTTTATCGACATATCCTTGAAGATTATGAGCGGATGCAGTTTGCCTACCAGGCGCTCAAGCTGGTGGCGCAGGCGACCGAGACCGTTGATGGGCCGGAGTGGTTCGCGGTGCTTAGCCAGGTGTTGGCGTGGCTTGATCGGCCGGCGGTTGATCGGCTGCTGATCGAGACGTGGTTTTATATGCAGTACGCTGGGCTGCTGGGTGACGAGCTTAATCTACGCACCGACGTGGCCGGGCGGATGCTGACGAGCGATAAATCATACATGTACGATCCAAGCGAAAAAGCCCTGCGGCCAAGCGAACAGGGTGACCTAACGGCCGATCACATCAAGCTGCTGCGCCTCATCCAGGCCAAGCCGCTAGAAAATCTCACCCACATCGGCGGCCTCGGCCCGGTCATCGCCAGTTGCTGGCTGGTGGCTAGGCAGCATGCGGCGGTGTAATGTGTTCGACGGCAACTGCACCTAGGTAATCTGCCGATTTAGTGGGCAACATATCACTGGTTAGTACTTCTTGTTCCTTGCTGTACAGTGAACAAAAATACCTTGCTTTTTCGTACAGGTTTTTCGCTATACCGGGTTTTATGACGCTATACCGCGTATTGTTCTCAAGACTAGTGGCAAGTTCTGATAGCTTCATGATAGCGTCGGCTCGCCGGTTGGTGCTTTCCTCCTCGCTATAATGGCCAAGCTCGGCCAGGTCATGCGTGATCTGGGCGGCTCGCAGTCTGAGAAAGCCGGTGAAAAGGGCTGTCTTAGAGTCAACTAACATCTCGGCAATACGCTCGCCAACGACTGACAGCAGCGCCACTTTCTGTTCCTTGTCGATTTGTTGATGAGCATAATCGAAAACCGCCTGAATATCTGAGAGGCGTGATGATTTCTGGAGCCATAGTCTAGCCAAGGAGCTAGCTTCCTTTTCATTGACTATCTCTCGTAATGCTGGTGCAATACATATTTCAGGTACGGTAGGGCTGGGCTGTTGGCTCTTTGTTGCACGCCATACGCTCTCGAATAACCGAGAGGAAGGTAAACTAGGAATATTACCGGGAGCGATGCTATCAAAGGATGTGCGATACTGCTCGAAAGCGACAGCAGCGCGCTCTCGTAGTGTTTCTGGCGTGGCGTCTCCAATGATACTTTTATCGGTATTAATCTCAAGGAGTTTTTCAAGATAACTAGCGCCAATTAGTAGCTTTTGGATGTCCATTAGCCAGTAAATACGATTATCTAGATCTGGTGGGTAGTCAGTGAGAGTATTAAAACTCTGCCAAAACTCAGTCAGCTTTCGTTCGGGGGTGAGTTCTGGGTTACTGACGAGCATCTCCAGTTGCTGAATGAGATCACCCGTGGACACTTTAGGAAAGGTCAAGTCAGGGTTATTGGTTGGACTCTCACCAATAGTATTATGTCGTTGTGCGTATTTTTCACCCATATCACGTGCTTCCCTCGGCTCTTATTTTTTAAGCGTACCACGATAATTAAAGATATGTCAAATGTGCTATACTGGAGCAATAATGATGACAATCGTCGCGTTGCCAACGCGGAGAAAGGGAAGACTGTGAGTACTACAAAAATGGAAGATATTATCAGCCTGTGTAAGCGTCGCGGCTTTATTTATCAGGGGTCGGATGTGTATGGCGGTCTGAGCGGTACGTGGGATTACGGTCCGCTGGGTGTGCAGCTGAAGCGTAATATTATGAATTTATGGTGGCGCAGGTTTGTCGACGAGCGCGACGACATGTACGGTGTGGATGCGGCGATTTTGATGAATCAGAAGGTCTGGCAGGCGAGTGGGCATGTGGATACGTTTTCTGATCCATTAGTGGAGTGTAACCACTGCAAGGCGCGTTTTCGTGAAGATCATCTACTCAAAGATCAGAAGGAGAAACTGGATGGGTACGAGGCTCTCACCGAGAAGATCCAATGGTATCGCGAGCATGCCACGGCGCCAAATTTCTATGATGAGATCAAGGAAAAAGAGCCCGAGTTGTTCAAGAAAATACTGGACATGGAGCTTGGCCCAAGTGAGATTGACCTCGAGGAGGCCAGCGATTTTGGGCTGAAAGAATGGCCGCATGTGCTAAGAGTGATTAAATGTCCTAACTGTGGTACGCGAGGTGATTTTAGTGAGCCGCGACAGTTTAACATGATGTTCAAGACATTTGTCGGTGCTAGCGGGCAAAATGAGCTGGCGATTGATGAGTTGACGGGGGGCGCCGATGGTAGGCGTAGCCTTAATGGCATGAAGGCGATTACCTACGATCCACAGTCGATTTCTTACCTCCGTCCGGAAACCGCTCAGGGAATTTTTACCAATTTCAAAAACGTCGTCGATAGTTTCTATCCTAATTTGCCGTTTGGCATCGCTCAGCAGGGTAAGGCGTTTCGTAATGAAATTGCGCCGCGTGATTTTGTCTTCCGCTCTCGCGAGTTCGAGCAGATGGAGATTGAATATTTCGTGAATCCTGAGCATTGGCAAGAGGCGTTTGATGAATTGCTGGCGGCGACGCATGCGTTCTTGGCAGAGCTGGGCTTGAAGCCAGAGCACATCCACGAGCTGGACGTGCCAGCGGAGGATCGGGCGCACTACAGCAAAAAGACGATCGACATTGAGTACGATTATCCAATTGGCCGCGAGGAGTTGATGGGCATTGCCTATCGCACCGATTTTGACCTGATGAACATCCAGCGCGCCAGCGGCAAAAGCATGGAGTACACCGTCAAGGGAACGAACACAAAATTTGTTCCGCACGTCATCGAGCCGTCGTTTGGCGTGGAGCGGGCGCTGATGGCGGTGCTATCGAGCGCGTACCGTGAGGACGAGCAGAACGGTGAAAAGCGTGTGTATTTGGCGCTGCCAGAGCATTTGGCGCCGGTCAAATTTGCTGTATCGCCACTGTTGAAGAATAAGCCAGAATTGGCAGAAAAAGCCCGCGAAGTCTACGCCCAGCTCGCCAAAGCCAACCCTGGCCGGGTGATGTGGGATGACAACGGCAATATCGGCAAACGCTACCGCCGCCAAGACGAAATCGGCACCCCGC
>ERZ772874.199-NODE-199-length-31666-cov-6.907659_pt1 | contig 31666 bp, 42 predicted proteins | sample MGYA00580586_ERZ772874 | MGnify/ENA primary metagenome ERZ772874 (study PRJEB29015, sample SAMEA2737952) | human oral metagenome | biome: human oral; feature: human-associated habitat; material: dental | place: China | collected 2154 ... | reverse complement strand
TGGGGTGGGGGGAGCGGGGAGGGAACCACAGGGCGGGACTTGTCCGGTGTGTGGTCCCGTGCTAGGGTGGGTCCATGATCACGAGACGAGAGATCCTTGCAACCATCAACGCGACCACGAGGGAGACCGGCTATGAGCGCGTCTTGGCCGGTGACTTCCTGTCCGCCATCCAGACAGACAACATCGATGCGCTCGATGCCGCCCTCCTCGACCTGGCAGGTGTGGCCCTGACCTCCTGGACATTCACGTTAGCTGTCCACGCCATCTGCGGCACGATGATCAAGCGCCACACTGTGGGCAGCAGGTCTTCATGGTCCCGCGTCCCAGGGTGGGTGCGCCGCCACAGTGAAACACCACTGGCCGCGCTAGCCCTCGCGTGCTACCTGGTGCGCGAGGGCAGGTTTGATCGCGAGGGGGTGGAGGACCTACTGGTGCGCTCTGGTTGGTGGTCCTGACCTAGATTGATCCTGACCCTGTTGGGAGTGCCCCTAAACGGCCTCAAACAGGCCAGGGGTAGCCTAGGTAGGGTCAAGTGCTGTTAGGCCGTAAATTGAGGATGCCTACACGCTTGACGGGGTGTCTGGGTCATGCAAGGGTAGTTACCATGACTTGGACATGCAGAGACTGCAAGAAGAACATCACCCGGAGCAACTACGAGCACTGCCCCGAGTGCCACGAGACGTTCGGGGGTACCACCGCGGGAGATATGCACCGTACGGGCCGGCACGGGGTGACTGAGGGTCCGGACCGACGTAGGTGTCTGACCCCAGCTGAAATGTCTGCTAGGGGCATGCCACAGCGGGAGGATGTCTGGGGCACAGGTAGGAGTACCCCTGAGAGCTGGAGGGGTCGCTGATTTACGGCCTAGCAGCCCCTACCCGGTAGTCTAGCTAGGGTAGGGTGCTGCTAGGGCCTCAGATTTGAGATACACAGGAGTTAACACCTGTTAATAATTTCAGATTTTGGGTTGTAGTAGGCCAGCAGGGGTGCTAAGCTAGATCCAACGAGACACAGAAAGGACCACACACATAATCGCCTTCAGGATCCAGGACAAGAGCAGGGGCGTTGAGTATCTGCTCGACCCTGAGACCCAGTACAGCTGGCCCATGGACTACGACGAGTCGAAGGTTAGGCGTGGTGTGAGTGGATGCGAGACCATCGCGGATCTGGCTGCGTATTGGGCCACACACTCAGTCGAGGCCTCTGACCCCGTGCTGGTGCGTGTGGAGGGCCCTCAGTCAGAGGACACCCCCCTCGACGAGGAGTTCGGTGAGGTCCTGGTCCTACCCGAGACCGCTGAGGTCATCGAGGACACCCTCGTGTGGACACTGATCAGCTACCTGGTCGACCTCTACGATGGGGACTACACCCTGACCTATGATCAGCTTGTGGAAAAGGCTGAGGAATGGCTTGAGAATAGTCGCTGAAATTACCCCTAAATGGGGTTGAAATAGCCCTAATAACGTGCTAAGATAAGTAACATCAAAACAACCAGAAAGGCCTCAAAATGAATGTTTCATGGAAAGACATCCACACCACATTGTATATGACCACGCAATTTGAGACTGATTTGGCAGGCCTTACTGAGGGCCTTGGGGCAGCATTAAAGTCAGAGGACCCTGATGATCTCAGAAACGCCTTGGAGTGGTGGGTAGCTATAGCTCACTCACCGTGGGCATTTGCTATTGGGGTGTCTGCTGAGGCAGGCCAGCTCTGTAAGAAGCTCACTATTGGCAGCAAGGCCTCATGGGGACGTGTATTGTCCCGTGTGCGCAGCTACGGTAAGGGCCTAGAGGGTATTGCTAAGGCTATGAGGTGTGAGCCCCCACTGTTCGCTATTGCGTACCTCACTGCACGTATGCATGATGACCTGATTGACCCGTCGGAGGTCGAGCTGATCCTGCATGAGTCAGGGTGGATTAACTAAGGTTAACAGTTTAGGTTCAGGGGTTGCGCTGGTCCACAAAGTATGCTAGGCTAGAGACATCAAAACAACACGAAAGGTTCAAAACAATGCTTAAGTTCATCGCCTACATGGCCGGTATCACCGCTGCTGTCGCAGCTGCACTAGGTGTCGGCGTCCTGGTCACCTGGATGATCTTCTACGGTCTGTGGTATGTGGCCCTCATCCTGATGGCCATCGCCGGTGTGTGGTTGGGGTTCAAGTACGAGTCTAAGTACGGCCACAAGGACGAGTTCGGTGATTGGAGTGAGTTCTGATGTATGAGTTCGGTGATCTGCCTCGGATGATCCAGAGCATCAAACCTGAGCGAGGCTGTATGTCGTCTGTGGTCTTCTATAGCCCTGATGGTATCTGGTGGGTGCCGGGTAAGTACTACCCCAAGCCCGGAGGGGCTTATATCCACCCAGTAATGAGGCTGCTAAATGAGGTTGGGGGGTCACGCCCGGGCATTGCGTACATAATTAACCATGTTTGCATCACTTGTGAAGCTATTCTGAAGACTTTTCCACAGTTCGACAAGGTTATTGTTAGGAGCTATAGTGATCAATGAGATTGAGCTAGCCTATGAGATTGCCCAGCAATCCTCCCACCCTGAATGCAAGGTAGGTTGCTATTTCGTAAACACCTCTGGGGATTACCAGATATCCACGCATAACGTCGAGCTTGGCCCTAAATGCCACGACATTGCACCTAACGGGCAGTGCCTTGAGTACATCCACGCGGAGGTGTGGGCTTCTCAACAGCTTATGGAGCTGCCCTATCGTCTTAGGGAGGGCCATATAGCTATGACCTATGAGCCTTGCGCCCCTTGTGCTAGAGCGCTGCTTCTGGCGGGGTTCAGGGGGTCTCTGGAGTATGATAGGCCATGGCTTGACCCAGCTCTGAAAACACCAGACTGGCGAGAGCATAAACAGGGTATAACCGTACTGCGTAATGCCCGTGTTGAGGTCACTAGATCTCGTCCCGAGTACGGTGCAAGGCACTATAATGACCTTAATTTCGGTGACTGGTACCCTCAATGTATGGAGACCCTTAATTGGGGTAATATCCGGTTTAGGCACCTTACTAAAGATGCCTGTATGGCTATTCTTGAAGCTTTTCATAAGTATCTTAATATGGGGTATAGTGTAAGTTCTGAGGTCGTTTATGGGGTGACTAATTACACCCTGGCTAAGAATTTCAATAAGGCGGTTAGAGACTTTACCTACTGGGCTAAACATGGTAGCTCATGGGTTAAGGAACCGGGTTACATAATTGTCAAGTGTGTATCGGAGGCTTATCGCCGTGCTGTGTGAGTATGACCAGAACATATACCACTTGTCTAGACAGGCTGCTGAGCTAGTCACAGAAGGCCAGGATCACCCCTACTGGTGCTACGGGTCATGGAGTGTGGTATACACTCATGCACCTCTGTCACAGACTCGTAGAGTATCTGTGGACATGGCTCAGCGTGAGCTCCACTGGATGCTTAGTGGGTCAGGGGCCACACAGCAGGACAGATGTGCTAGAATCACCCCCGATGTGGAGCGTATGTGGTCTCCGTGGGCCACAGACGAGCTAGGGCCTATGTATGGTGTCCAGTGGCGTTACGGAGGTCCTGACGGGGCATACGATGCCATACGTGATGTCGTGGACAGGCTTGTAGCCAACCCCACAACTAAGAGGGCGGTGTGGGTTGCCTGGCAGGGGTATGAGGTCGGGGCTATGCGTATCCCACCGTGTCCGGTGGCGTGGGCGTTCAATGTGGTAGGTGGCAGGGTCAACCTCGACATATTCGCCCGGTCCACAGACGTCGTGTGTGGTCTGCCTTACGATACGCTCGAGGGGTGGATGCTTATCCACCTGATGGCCAACACACTGAGGCATCACGGGCACGATGTTAAGCCGGGCCAGCTACGGTTCACTACTGCTAATGCCCACGTGTATTGCCAGAATCTTGACGTTTGGCATAAGCTGTTGATGCCTGCTAGGGTAGAGAAGGAGGTTGAGTTCATACCGTCTAAGCAAGGTGTGCTAGAGTTCAAAGGTAAAGGTTTTAAGGCGGTCAATTATAAGGCGCCTATTTATTCAGCGAAAGTGGTAGTAGTTTAATGTTGAAGTTATTGTTCATTGGTGCGTCGTGGTGCTCACAGTGCCCACAGTCTAGGGCTAATTTTGAAAGGGCTATTCAAAAGTTCCCTTATCTTGGTTGGGAGTATGTTGATGTTGAGGTCAATCCTGACCTAGGGCGTAAATTCGACATCATGTCCGTGCCTACAGTTATCGCCTTGCATGAGGGTGTGGAGGTTGCTAGGATGGGTACTGGGACCACACTCCAGTACAAGAAGATGATTGAAGGAGCAATTAACTAATGTTTGAGCCAGTCACTAAGCCTAGAGACTATCAGCTGGCCGCGGTTAGGTGGCTGGCTAAAAAAGAGCACGGTATGCTGCTGATGGATACCCGCACAGGCAAGACCAAAACGACTATCGACTGGTTGTCGTGGCTGATGCACAACCGTGATGTTAGGTACATTGTTGTGGTCTGCCCTAAGATCGCTATTGACGTGTGGGTCAGGGAACTCCAGCAGCATTACTGGGGTCCTGAGGCGGATATCGTCTATGGCGGTGCCTATGAGGCTACAGCACTGCCCAAGATAGTGCTTATCAACTATGATAAGTTTTCCCGAGGATATCCTAGTGGTCTGTTTAAATGGGCTGAGTACCACGCCTCGGCCATTGTCCTGGATGAGTCACACCTTATTAAGACACCTGCCAGCAAGAGGTCTAGGCGTATTGTGGGTATGGCTAAATCAGCCCGGTATCGGGTATGCCTGACAGCCACACCTGTGGGTAAACGCAACATGGTGGGTGAGATTTATCCCCAGATAGTGTTCTCTGACCCTTCTATTAGGGAAGAATTCCCCTCTGCTAAGTCATTCCGGGAGTATTTCGGTGAGTGGTCTAATTTCGGGGGATTCCCCCGTTATATAGGTCCAAGGAATACTGAGGAATACCAGGCACTTATTAAAGCACACTCCATAAGTATTAGCCGTGAGGACGCTCTGGGCACTAAGGCTGTGCAGGAGGAGGTTGTGCCCGTATACATGGACGAGTCCCGTCATGCTACCTACCAGGCTATGGTGCGGGATGAGCTCGACGTCCTGGAGCAGCAGGGTGAGACTGGAGCTGACTCGGTGCTGGCCCTGTTTGCCAAGTGCCGCAGGCTAGCTGAGGGGCTATCCACAGGTGAGGGAAAGCTCATGCACAGCACCCACAAGCTCGAGGCCCTGCTGCGCATACGTGACAGCTACAGTGGCCGTATAGTGGTAGCTAGCGAGCTACTCGACTCCCTCACAGTGCTGGAGGGTCACTTAGACCCCACGTATAGGCTGGATGGTAAGGTAAAGGATAAGACTGCCGTGCTGGACGCCTGGAAGGCCTCTGAGACTGGCACTCTGGTGGTAAATCCTCAAGTCGCTGCCACTGCTGTGGATATGCGCGAAGCCGAAGTGCTGGTGTGGTACGGGGTGCCTACCTCAGCTTTGACCTACCGCCAGATGTCTGATAGAGTAGCTCTAGCAGCCGATCCGAAGGTCATTGTCCTGGTGACTCAGGACACTGTGGAGGACTCCCTGTGGTCTAGCCTAAGCGAGGCCACAGAGTTCCGTAAAGAGATCATGCTAAATACCAGAGACTTCATGTCAGGAGAGACTTATGCTAGTGAATCCATCTGACCGACTTGTCATTGCAGCCACCCCAGGGGTTACCCCTGAAGTCTTCGCCCGAGGGCTGGGGTACGCCCCCAGCGAGCTGGTTGTGGACCCACAGAACTCACACGGTGTCATGACCCGCTCGTGGGTTGATGGGGATATCCACGACTACGTGGGTATCAATTCTGAAATCCGAGCAGGGGCTAAGCCCACTGTTCCACTGGCTAAGGGATTCAACCTTGCAGTGATTGCGTTCAATCTTGATGACCTGTTTTCTGACTGGGGTAAACAGCTGTGGGCCGGTGCAGACACTGGTTATTCTTGGGCCGAATTCCTTGTCCTGAGCGTAGGGTACCGCTCGTGGGTAACTGAATGTTCGAGGACAGCTAGCTGGAAACTGAATAAGTTCAGGACTGCCACGACTTTCACTATCGGAGAGTCGTCTATTGAGTACAAGTCAACTACTGATATTAGTACTGCACATAAGCTTGCAAAAGAACTAACGAAATGCTATTTCTAGACATCGAGACCACAGGCCTTAATCCCAGGGCTAAGGACGCCGCCGTGCTTATGGTTGGTATCCTTGGGGATAAGCCTGAAGATGAGCCACGTGTTTTCCACATGGCCTCTAAGCACCCTGAGACATGGCGTGCTAGGCTTGTCAAGCTGTGTGGAAAACTACCATCAGTGGTGGGACACAACATCAAATTCGACATAGTGTATGCTAAGCGATTCGGCGCTCATATTGAGGCATCTGGAGACACCATGCTTGGTGCCCATATGGTCGATGAGAACCGGTCTCTTGGGCTTAAGTCTCTCATGTCTGACTTTATGGGTGGGGATTGGTCTTATGACGGTGTGTGGGATGACTCTGATCCAGAGGCTATGGCGGCCTATCTGAAGAAGGACCTCCTGGCCACACGTGAGCTTTATAGAATTAACAAAGGTAAACTCACACCTAACCAGAAAAAGCTCCTTCGTAAGGTTGTGGTCCCGGCTATTAATATGCTAGCTGAGACTGAGGATTACGGCATACCTATTAGCCGGGATAAGCTTGACATAGCTGAGCATAAATACACCTCAGAATTGTCCGAAATAGACGCTAAATTGCAGTCTGAAATACCCTCAGAAATACCCGAAGGTATGCAGGTTAAGTGGGGTACTACTAACTTTCAGCGGTGGTTCCTGTACGACTATCTGGGTATCCCCAAAAAGGAGGTAGGAAAGCCAACTAAAGCATTCCCTAATGGTGCTCCTAGCCTTTCTAAAAAGGCACTTGCATATATGGATCACCCTATTGCTAAAACACTATTGGAAAGGTCACGCTTAAAGAAGAATATAGACGGTTTTATTACCCCTTATAAAGAGCAAATAGACGATAAAGGACGTCTATATACTTCATTCAAGTTGCACGGCACAGTCACGGGTAGGCTATCATCAGGAAAAGTGTGCGACGGAGTCGGAGTGAACCTCCAGCAGGTTCCGAAGGACCCCTACATAAGGGGACTGGTAGCTGCCCCCGAGGGTTACAAGATCATCGAAGCTGACTACAGCCAGTTGGAGCTACGCGTTGCAGCTGTGGTCTCACGTGACAAGAACATGCTCCAGCTGTACCAGGACGGGGGAGATATTCACTCACAGACCACACGTGCTATTGGTCTTGACCCAGACAATAGCTTCGACCGTAGGAAAGCAAAGATTGTCAACTTCGGCTTCCTGTATGGGATGAGTGCTAAGAGTTTTGTCCAATTCGCTAAGGTAAGCTACGGTACGGACATTACCCTGGATGAGGCTGAGCAGTTCCGGGAGGACTTCTTCCGGCACTGGTCTGGCCTTAGGCCCTGGCACGCCAGAGCTAAGGCTCGAGCTCACAAGCTGGGGTACTCCAGCACGATGTTCGGACGCCGGCGACACCTGCCTGGACTGTATAGTAGCGATGAGTACGAAATAGCCGCAGCTGAGCGCCAGGCTGTCAATAGCCAGGTACAGGGCACTGGGTCCGACGTTATGCTGAGAGCCGCCGTACAGGTGTGGTCCAGCCTAGAGGGAGACAGCCACATACTAGGCCTGGTGCATGACGCTGTGCTGGTGCTGGTCCCTGAGGAACTAGCCGAGACCACAGCGTCCATGGTTAAGGAGGTCATGGAGCAGCCTCTGCCTCACTTCGACTGCCCTCTGGTGGCAGACGTCGAAATAGGAACTTGCTGGGGACCAGAGATAGAGGTATAGTAGGAGACATGCAGGTAACGACAAGCTTGATTAAGGCCTGGCTTAATTGCCCCCTGGAGGCTTACTATGACCTCCAGGGGATAACGGCTAAGCCTCACCCTGGTACGGCCCTTGACAGGGGCACGTACCTACACGCGTGGCTCGAGACAGGTACCCCTCCTGAGCGTCCGGCGGACCTTATGGAGGAAGAGCATCAGATCTACGATGACCTCGATCGTGTGTACCGTGCCTACGAGTACAGGTACCGTGATGAGCCACTCAATGTTCTAGCGTGCGAGCTGGACTTGTCGCGAGGTATCCCGGGGTGTAACCACACCTACAGGGGCAAGATAGACAAGGTAGTAGAGCTAGGAGGGCGTCTCTGGGTGCTAGATCACAAAACACATCAGACTCTACCCACAGCTGAGTACCGCCAGCTCGATATCCAGTCTCATGCATACCTATGGTTGCTTGAAGGTAACAAGAAGAGGCTTGGTTGGGACCTTCCTCTGGGAGGGATGATCTGGGACTACATCCAGCCACAGCGCGTGGTGTGGCCCCAGCTGACTAAGACGGGTAAGCTTAAGATCACGAAGGGGTCCACAGGTAGCACTTGCTACCGATCTCTGATAGACTGGGCTCATGAGCATCGGACGGAGATCACCTCAGCTGAGTGCGATGTCATTGCGAAGGATGCTGAGTTGTTGAAGCGTCAACATTGCCCAGCGTTCACCCGACTGCTGGTACCGTTCAACAGTCAAGTACACAAAAGGCAAATCAAGAGTATACTAAGGTGGGCAAGACAGGTCGGTGAGTACGACTGGTCTAAGCCGCCAGAGGACCGTAACCCATCAGTGTGTGGTAACTCGTATCTCTGCCGTATGGGAAAGCTAGCAGCAGCCAGGGTAGAGTTCGGTACCGATGAGCAGTTCCTTCAGTTTTTTGACAAGCGAGACCCCATGGAAAGGTACAAATGATCACACTAGTGTACGGCCAACCTAAGACTGGCAAGACCACATTCGCGGCAACAGTGCCGGGAGTACGTATCCTAGACCTCGAGGGTGGCACCCGTGCAGTACAGGCCGAGACCACACACGTCGATACGTGGGAGGCCCTGGCTAAGTCTGTGCAGGGCATCGTTGCTAAGCCCCCGGCAGCTGTGGCCCTCGACAGCGTCACGGTGGCGCACGAACTCGCCCTCAACTTCGTCTCTGGACGCAAGCGTGGCGACCTCTTGACTGTGGCTAAGCCGGTTAGCCTGCCCCAATACGGCCAGGCCAACGAACTGATCAAGTCACTGATCCTCACTCTGAGGGGCCTGGACATCCCTGTGGTCCTGACAGGACAGGCTAAGGTCACCTATGTCGACGAGGCTGATCCTGAGGACGCTGATGTGGCCCAGACTAAGGAAGTCACGTTGGCCCTTCCTGGTCAGGCCAGGCAGTTTGCGCTCATGTATGCCGATGTGATAGGCTACACGGAGTCAGTTAAGCGAGACTCCAACACCGGCTACCGTATGTGGCTCAAGCCCACACAGGGTATCGTGGCAGGGTGTCGGGCTGATATAGCTGCCCGTAAGCCCTGGTTGGGGTCTCCGACTTGGGAAAGGCTTGAAAGGTACCTCACACATGATTGATTTTTCAAAGGTCGCCAGTAACGCCCTCGTACGTCTCTGTGACCAGATGGATGACCTGCCATGGCGCTTCGAGCACCATGACCTGGCCGTCATCGACGTGCCCAACCCCATCACTGTGGCCCACCAGGTAGGTCAGTACGAGGTGCGCTACAACGATCATGTCAATCGTGATATGTTCACCATCACTGTTTGCTTCTTCACCACAACGTCCGCTACAATTGACTACATCCGATCAGTCCTTAAGGAAAGGAACTCTAACAATGGCTAAGCTCTCGATCGACTTCTCCGACGTCAAGGCCCCCACATACACCGCTGCTCACCAGGAGCCTGGTGTGTACAACGCTGAGATAGCCGGTGTGGAACTGGCCAAAGCTAAGAAAGACGGCACTGACATGCTTGTCTTTGCTATCAAATGTGGCCCTGGGCGTTACCCCTACTACTGCAAGATTGTCCCCAACCAACTGTGGAAGCTTCGTGAGCTGATCGAGGCAGCTGGTACTAAGGTTCCTAGCAAGGTTGTACAGATTGACCCTGACAAGTACGTTGGTAAAAAGATCAACGTTGAGCTTGAGGACGACACCTTCTATGGCAAGTTGAGGTCACGTGTGGCGCGTGTGTCCCAGTTCGCTGAGGTTGAGCCCAAGGCTGAGGAAGTCCAGCAGGACGTCGAAGATGACTTCGGCGAGTTCGACGACATTCTCTGACATAGTCTGGGGCAGGGACAGGAGCCCTGCCCTGGGCATGCTAGAGAGTACGTTCTCACGCCAAGTGCAAAAGTATGTAGAGTCACGTGGTTGGTGGGTTGTCAAATACCACGCCAGCCAGTACACTAAGAAGGGTATTCCAGACCTCATCGCCTGCTTCAGAGGTAGGTTCGTGGGGCTGGAGCTCAAGACAGGCTCCTCTTTGAGCCAGTGGCAGATCAAGGTTGGGGCTGATATCATGTCAGCCGGAGGGTATTGGGCGTGTGTCACCCCAGATACCTACCAGGAAGAAGTAGCTAGGGTTGAGGATGAGGTTCTTCGAGACAATCTGGGAGGGTTGTGATGGGTATTTTTTCATCTGTGGGATCACGTGGCCGGGTCAGGCTTTCAACCCGGGCAAAGCCTTTAGGGTTATGGACCAACTTGACGAAGCGAAACGCTACGTGCGGGATCTCGTTGAAGCTGGGCAGGATGTATATTTCACTCCCGGTCTTTTCAGTAAGCCGGAAAGGAAAGCGGAGTACCTCAAAGCGGGCCCGCTGATCTGGTCTGATGTAGACGATGGCCACACAGAGGGCACAAACCCCCTCGTTGTGTGGGCTAGTAGCCCAGGGCACACACAGGCTATCTGGAGGCTTACTGAGACTGTGCCTCAGCCTGATCAGGATAGCTTATCTAGGGCAGTCAGCCACGTGTTAGGTTGCGACCCTGGGGGCTGGGACGCTACTCAGCTACTCAGGGTACCTGGTACCCCCTCGCACAAGCGCGGCTGTATGGTGGGTAGACCTACGTACGGGACCCCACAAACTCCTGGTGAGCTAGCCTCAGCAGTGTACAGGACACTGGACGGTAGTTCCGCGTCTGTGGCAGGCCAGCTACGTGCCAGCAAGGCCCTTGGTGATAGGTCCTCACAGCTGTACGCGGCTATAGCCAGCCTGCTGGAGTGTGGTGTCGAGGCTGAGTTTATACCCGGCCTGCTTCGCCACACACCACTCAACAAGTGGGGGTCGATAGACAAGCTCAAGGCTGAGGTCCAGAGGGTAGCTACGAAGCTAGACCTCACACGGTCTAAGGTCGAATCTGAACCGATTATAGGGATAGTTGAAGATTCACCTAGAGAGCCCTTGCTTCAGATTAGGCAGCTGTCTGAGCTAGTCGACATGCCCCCACCACGGTGGCGTATTGACGGCCTGGTAGAGGAGGGTGGCTGTGGCTTCATAGCTGCTCCACCTAAACACTACAAGTCGTGGATCATGCTGGATATGGCTATTAGCCTGTCTCTAGGCCAGCCAGTGCTAGGTTACGCTAGGTCACATCAGGCACCCTGCCTCATCATCGAGGCGGAGGACAGCCTGTCACGTGTGTGGGCTCGCGTACAGACTATCCTCCAGTGTCGCTTCCCCCACCATGACCCTCGAGGGTACATAACCTGCAAGTCTGGCGTGCTGGAGCTTAACCCTCCTGACGGGGATATTCCCCTCTATATAGCAGGCAGGCCCACACAAGGGCTGTCACCTGAGCTAGCCGAGGAGATAGGCGAGACCATAGACTCGATGGGTATAGGCCTAGTGTGCTATGACACACTGTCTATGCTCACCACGGAGTCGATTAATGACTCACAGGCTATGTACGGGCAGATACTCCAGCCTATTAAGGCTGTAGCTCAGGCTACAGGATGCTCTCAGTTGATAGTGCACCACACACGTAAGGCGAGCAAGGACCAGCCCTCCAGTGGAGGTGCGGCACTAGCAGGCAGTGTGGCCCTGCACGCCTGGTCAGACAACTCGTTGTACATTACACGACAGGCAGAGTCGTTGAGCATTCAAGTAGAAACTAAGTCGGGGTCCCAGGACCTCGTCGTCACCGGGCTAGACACTCCGGGAGAGTGGCAGCCTGAGGTTGTGCAATCGCTCTAGAGTGTGGTAAGGTAATACCATGATCGAAACACAGGGAACAATCCGAGTTGAAACTGTCGAAGACTTCTACGGAGCTAGCATCGAGGCACTCCTCGAGTGTGGCTACCTCTACACCAGTGAGCTGGGAGATATCTACTGGGATGCCTCACAACACACACCAGTCGAAGCAACCTTTCTCGTAGTGGAGCGGTGAACAATGTACACTATTGATGAGCTTCGTAAAGTATCAGCCACACCAGGGCACCTTAAGGTCCTCGACAAGCTGTCCGAGTGGGGCTACGATGAGCTGCTAGATGACTTCATGTGGGAGTGGGATCTGTGGGTATGCCCTCGCTACTGGGCAGTGCAGTACTGCCAGAGGGCCACAGACAGGTACCTGCCGTGCGGTGAGGAGCTGTACGACCACATGGGTGAGGGCATCGATGACAGTATAGTAGGTGATCTCGTTACCGACCCCGTACCAGCACTCATGAAGAGAGCTGAGTGGGTACTAGACACTCACTTCAAAACTGTGCTAGAAGTAGAGGCGTTCAGGGCGATCCCTACAGACCTGACTCTGAAAGAGACAATCACAAGACTGAGGGCTATACCAGGAGTAGAAAGGTCACCATTGGTATACCTGCTAGACGATATGGAGGCAACACAATGCTAGGATTCAAACGCGATCCGGAGTACGTAGCCGAGCACGGTATTGATCTTGCTGAGCTACACGACCACGTCCTCAACGTGTACGGTGAGGACCTACAGGAGGGCATCCTCGTCAACCTCAAGATTGACATTGACCACGCTGCTGAAGGTAGGGTAACTTGGGACGGTGTGGACCTGCCTGATTACCTGGCCGCATACTGCTACTACTGTGAACTAGACAACCTCATGGACGAGATCGACTCGATTGGAGACGCACTATGGTGATCGACCCGGAAGCAATGGCAGCACAGCTGCGCTACTACTACCCACACACTACCCAGGAGCAACGCCTGGCGTGTGGTCAAGAGATTGCTCAGGTATCAGGCCTGTACTGCTGGCCACCTGAGAAAATCATCAAGCGCATCATCAAGAAACATCTTGGAGACAAGAAGTGACGGACTTTAGCAAGCCAATATCAAATGAGGACTGATATCATGTTAGAGATAGTTCTGCTAGTCCCAGTTGTGATTCTAGCGACCCTATACTTCGTCAACGAGTTGAGGTAGCCTATGACCCTAGTAAACAAATAACCCCCTACCTGTTAGGTAGGGGGTTATTTTATGCCTTAGATCAGGCAGTCACCTCAGGAGCCTCAGCACGACGAGGGACAGTGGTGTTCAACTCGTTCTTCTGCTCCACGGTAGGGGATGCAATCTTAGCTGCATCGTAGAGGCCACACGCACCGAGACCCATCAGCAGGTACTTAGCGGCAGCCTGGTAGACAGGATCACCTCCAAGGAAAGTCTGGGCCAGGCCCAGAGCAACGGACAGGACCACAGTCACCGGCATAGCTGCCTTAGCCGGCAGGCCGAGGCGCTTCAGAAGCTCGACAATAGCGAGCATAGCCGGTACAGTGGCGAGCGTAGTAATATCCATACTTCTCCTTACTTACAGTATCCCCGGGGCTCTCTCAGGGATGATGTACATATTCTCTTCCCAGGCGATGTTATTGTGCCACATCACCCCGAAGTTCTGATTCACGCCACACTGAACAGCGAAGTGCAGCTTGGTGTTGTAGGGTGAGAACTCAGTGTCGAGGTGCCTCACCATCTTGTCGTCTACAAACCACCGTATGCAGTCGGGGTAGATACGCACCCCGTACTTGTGCCACTGGCGTGTATCGAGGTCGATCGTCACAGGCCAGTGCTGTGGAGAGCGGTCCTTAGGTGAGGGCCAGTGGAGATTCAGCTGAGTCTTGGTCTTGTCAGACTGGGTCTCCATGAAGTTGATCTCGCCCTCAGGCCACCTAGAGTCTTCCTCAGGCCACAGCATAGCTACCATTTCCGTAGTCCACGACGGAGGGTTCTTCACCCACATGGACCAGTAGCCTTCACCCTTGACGTTGTACAGGGACGCCCATGAACCACACCTCAGCGAGTTATGCAGCGCCTTCTCGTGTGTGGCCCCTGACTCGACATACATCAAGTAGGCTGGCCTGTCGAACTGCATCTTGAGTTCGAACGTGCGGCCGTCAGGTAGTAACTTAGTCATGGCCGGGTCGAAGCGACCTAGAGTACCGTGCTCAGGACGCTGTATACCCCACCCACCGTATGACCTGTAGTCATATAGTGGTTTCTTTTTCAAGTAGTCTTTCATTGGGGAGAGTCCCCTGATACTATCTACCAGGGGACCACACCTCCTTTCAGGCTATCGCACTACCAGGCGTTGACGCCAGGATCCCGAGGAGCCAGTCCCCGAACCAGATCAGACAGCACAGAGATAGAGTTACGCAGCTCCTCCATCTGAGCCTGCACCGCGGTGATGCGTGTCTTAGCGTCAGCGATCTCCTGGCGGATCACGACCTGCCCATTAGAATCAGCCGACGGGTCGCCCGGCCGGGTGACAGACGCAGTCTGAGTGGCAGCCTGATGCGCGTAGTACGCAGCAGTCTGGCAAGCAGCCTGCATACGGCCGAGGTAAGCCCCGAACTTCTCGTCTCCCCAGTTCAGGCCCCCCACGCCCTCGCGTACAGCCTGAATCAAATCAGCTTTGTTCAACTCTGGTCCTTCCGTGCTTGATTGGAATCCTGCCAGTGTGGCCTCCATCAGGCCGATACCCTGTGCACAAGTCACCCACCTGGCAGGGGCTGGGTGATTATCAGAGGCCTTACGGCCGCGGTAGCCTAGGCCGTTGTAGCCCGCATGCGCAGCTACTACCTGGTACTGGCAAGCTGTGTCTGAACTTCCGCCAGAGTCACAGGCCACGTGAATATGGGGATCAAAACCCTGGCTACGATACCTAGCCCAGGCCACACCTCCATAGCGTCTGGCACAAGCCACTAGCCGCTCTATCTGAGAGCTACTCAGGTGCCAGTCCTGGAAGTCAAACGCCCACCCGTCAGAGTGAGTTCCGGCGCTAGCCTTAGCACCTCCTAGAGCCTGCGCTAGGATAACGCTGATGTCTGTGTTATCCCTGGCCATAACGCGCTTAAACAGTCGGTACCACTTAGCTGGAATCTCAGCAGCATAAGCTTCCTGTCCATTGTATTTAGGGCCCACAGACTCATACCCCATTTAACCCTCCTTCCTCGTTTCCACGGCCAGGATGCGCTGACCGTGCTCTTCTAACCTAGAAGTCAACATTCGCTCGGTATTAGACACACGGTCATTAATCTGGGTGATATTGTCGTTAAACCGTCCGATCTCTTTATCGTGACGGTTTAGTACCCCCTTAATTTCCGCCGTAGCCGACGACAGAATTTCTAAATCCGTGTTAGTCTTATCAGCTTGCTTAAGCAGAATATTCAACTTATCCTGAACCGTGTTACCCTCAGCATCAGTTTTGTCATAAACTAACGCCTCGGTATCAGCTTTCAGGTCAGCAGTCAGGTCCTTTATCCTCTTAAGCGACCCTGACATAGCTTTATAGACTTTTACACCGCTGTAGCCAACCGCTAAAATACCCGCTAGGATAGCCCCTATAAGACTTCCCATAGTCTCAGGGCTCAACATATCACCTCAACCACAAAACCACAGCGGACACGAAACACCGTCCGCCTCTGTTAGAACTACCACTATACAGCTTAGCCTGGCAATTAACCTCAATCCCCCCTTCTCGTTCGTCCGGTACAGTGAAGAATGGCCACGAGATATTCGATGGGATAGCCGATGAGCCCAAGAAAGACAAGAAATCAGGGCTATACTGACCCCTGCACTCGACCCTGCCCCAGCATGCAGGGGTGCCAGCGTTAGCATCGTAGTTAGGCATGATGGAACCGCCCGCTATAACCAGCGCTTTAGTAGCCCAGGACGGGGCTACGACGAATGTAGACACCCCTGTGGTCCAGCTAGTCACCGGGGACCAGTCCAGATTACGGGAATTACCGGCGTCAACAGTGATCTGAGACTTAAGTGCCTTGTCACCAATCAAGCCTTCGGCGATCTCGAGGGTGCCATCGAACTTAGCATGGCCCTTAACGTGGAAAAGAGATCGGTTATAGACCGCCCCTTCCCCACCAATAGTGGCCGTGAGCTCATTAATGCGACTCTCGAGACCCTCTAGGCGGTTAACTACCTCACGAATACCCTGATCATTAGACGGCCTATCGACCGTAGTAGGGTCGAAACTCATCAATCCTCCAATGAAAGCATAGGTTTAATCTTAGTGATCTCACCAGAGACAGGGTCAGGGTCACATACCCACCCAATAACCCTGGCTTTACCTTTGAATTGCAGCTCAGGGTTACTAAGATTAGTCATATCAACATCAACATAGTCACCTAGAACGAAGTCACGTCCTGGCATAAAGTGGTCCAACGTAGTCTCCACACTAATAGACGTCAGACCGTAGGACTGACTCTCCTTAGCTGAATACATGTATTGCTGTAGCACGGCGTCATTGACTGACCCCGTGTCAGGAGTCCAGCGCCTTTCGAGCTCAAGCCACCCATACTGAAGGACCTGACCGTTAGACGTGGTGAATTCCTTGCGCTCGTCCCCAGACCTATTCGAGACCACACGCCAGATAGTGGCCCCTTTACCGTCAGAGCAGTCCTCGACCTGCTGCCATGACCCTTGAGACAGCACAGCAGCACCAGCAGTGTCCTTGCCTACACCGCCAAGCCTGTATGCGGTGTGGACCACAATGCCGAGGTGACCATTAGCATGTAGTTCCCATGACGTAGAGAACTCTGCACCGTGCTTGGTCTTCATCAAATTCTGGAGACCAGCAAGACACGTCATATCCTGGTCAGCACGGTACGTCCTGTCGCCCCAATCAAGGGTGGGGTCCTCATCCAGACGCCCATTAAACTGGGCCGCAAGCCGATCTAGACCTATGCCTCGTGCAATAGTCGTATAGCGCTGATCCCTGAAAACCAGTTCAGGGATATAGTTGCGCTTGAGCCACTCTTCAGCAGGCTGGAGTGTGAGCTCCATAGCTTCACCTGACCCATACGACCGCTTCTCTACCCAGCCAGCCCACAGGACAATGTTGTCTTCTATAGCTGCCAGGACAGCTCGCATAGGCTGAGTACCATCATGCCAGTTAGCTGGCCACCTATCACAGACGGGGAGACTCACAGTCACAGAGTCTCCCCGCCCAATTATGGATGACAGGCTTGATTTGACAGCTAGACCAGGTAGCTCAGTCAGAGGCCTACCGTCAAGAGCCGCAAAAGACTGCCATTTAATCATTAGCCGTTCTCGATCGCTATCCAGTCGAAGTCACAACCACGACCATTCTTGACGAACATCTGAAATTGTGTCGCAGTGACGTTATATGGTTTAGGTGTATCCCAAGTAAAGTCCCCAGAAGCTGACCTAACCGAGGCCACAACACGAGGAGCACTGCTGAACCGGCCTGGAGGGAACTGGATAGTAAACACCGCAGGACCAGCGCTACTAGCCGTTACCGTACCCGACGCAATAGCAGGGATACGGGGAAGAGTAACCTGAGGAATCACAGTATCCTCGCGCCATGAGCTACCAGTCCACAGCATGACCTTGTTTGTGTCCAGTTCGTAGATGCGCTGGCCCTTCTGAAGGAACCAGGTTGTGGGCCTGCTATTAGAATAACACGGAATAGTACCGCCCACCGCACAGGTATACTGCCTAGCATCATAAATAGTAGGGCTACCAGTAGTCGACACGACCACACGTGCAATCAGCAGCGCGCCTGCTGGCGTAGCAGGTGTGGGGAAACTAGCCGACGCCACACCTTTGATCATTTCGAACGAGGCTTGGTACTTGTTACTGCCGTCCACAGTACCGTCGTACACTTTCAACACCAGAATATCAGTGCGCGGGTATGACGTGTCCTTAGCGTACAGAGGCAAGCTAATGTCATCGACGTTAGCCACCCTGTAGCTACCGTTATTCGAGACCACAGGAGTCACAATAGCCGTACCCGAGCTGACCCTGATCTGGCTACCATTAAGGCTAGGTGTCATTCCTGACGTCACTCCAGGCCTACACGCCAGAGGGTGGGTATCGTGGACCATAGTCGAGCCCACGTCAAGCCTACGGAATTCCGCGGCATTCACTGAAATATTGCCACCAATAGGTAGCACGTTATCGAGAGCCATTATATAGTCACCTGTCTCACAATTACATCAAGATAAGCAGTAGGGGAATACACATCAGACCTGAAACCAATAGTCAATTCGCCTCTACCTAACTCAGGCCATTCCCTGATAGTAGGGGCAGCAGAAGATTGACCCTGCCTAAGTGACGTGCGGTTAGTTAAATCAATGTCTAGCCACTCATCAGCCTGTAGGGTGAAATCCCACCGCAATCGCCCAGCCCCGCCAGGGCCAGAGAAGATCACAGACGGTATCTGTACATACCCGTAAAGCTTAAGGCTAACCCTGTTATGGTAGCCAGAGCTTACCGTAACCGAACCGTAGTTACCCGACTCCAAGAAAGAGATAGGATACTTGATCGGGAACTTAATACCGCCCGTAAGGTTGGGTAGATACAGCCTATGCTTAGCCGTGTACTGGTCATCAATCTGGCCATCAGGAGTCTGACCTCCACGCCACCACACAGGGTCAGGAGCTATCAGAGTAGCTCCCCACTCAAACGCTGACCCATTAGCCAGGAACGTGATATCGAGAGCACTGTCCCGGGCCACATACATTGTCTTCGGTCCGCGCGGTGTGTTAACAGTCAGTGGTGAGGTATTAATATCCGCGATACTCAGGAGAGTCTCCATAGCCTCCTCGGCGTCCTCCAGAGACTGTCCTACATAATAGCCCTTGATAGCCCCAGACTTAGCTCCATGAAAGGCCTTAGTACGCCATATACCATCGTAGCCCACACGCTGGCCACTCTGCGCAACGGCAGGGGCTGAGCCGAAGAGCTTGCACTCGCTCACAACCCAGTCCCCACCGTTGATCACGTGGCCATTCCACGTGACTTCTTTCACATCAATCTCCTCAGCTGCCGAGCAACTTCCTCAGCAGTAGCGTAAGGGTCACTGCTGTATGCATTGACATTGACCCTACTGGTATTACCTCCAGCATTAGCTCCGGCATAAGCAGGTTGAACACCGTTCAGATTAGGCTGGAAATTCGACTGGAAGTCGCCCATAACGCTCTTAGCTGAATCCAGAAGATAAGGCTGCTCATTCTTAAGACTATCGGCGAAGTCACGAATAATCGCTTTACCAGAATGAGTCACGTAGCCCTTGCCTGAGAAAGGTCCCCACTTAGCCGGAGAGAAAGGCCACAGACCACGCAACCAGTCCATGCCCTGCTTAACCCAGCCCACAAGCGAGTTCCATGCCCCTTGGATACCCCGCAAGAAGCCATCCACAAGAGCACCACCAGACCGGACCAGAAGGCTGCCTAGATCACCAAGAGCTCCAGTGATCTTGCCTGGCAGCGAGCGAGCGAACTCTGCCACCTGGCCACCTAGCTCCTGAGCCTTACGGAGGAATCCGTTCCACGCCTCAGACGCTTTCTGAGGGAGGCTCGACGCCAGTGACGCTATACCACCAATGATCTTGCCAGGCAGTTGCTTAACCCACTCAATAATCTCGCCACCCTTACGGACCATACTCTGGAAGAAACCACCGAACCACTCAGCCGCCTTACCAGCAAGCTGACCAAGACCAGCGAGCCATTCAAGTACCTTGCCGGGAAGAGACATCAGCCACTCGCCCACAGAGGCGAGCCATCCTGGAATGTACCCTAGGAACTGTACGAAGCCCACAATCAGGCCAGCGAAGATACCTATAGAGAAGCCCACAATCATGAGGGTAACCTCGCCAAGAGCTGCAAGACCATCAAGGATCATCTGAGGTAGGCCAGCAAAGAACTCAGCAATCTGCTGCCCAGCTCCAGCCAGACCTTCCATAAACCACTGGCCAATACCCGTAGCGAACTCCGTCAGGCCTCTGACGAAGTCTTCCCACAGGTGCCCAGCTCCTTCCACAGTAGCGTTCCACACACCACCGATGAAATCAGATACAGCCTGCCAGTTAGTAATCAGGAGGACAAGTCCGGCAGCAAGAGCGGCTATACCGACCACAATCCACGTGATAGGGCTGGCAAGAAGAGCTGCCGTAGACGCCCAGATACCAGCTACCCACGTAACGAAGGCGGGAATCAAGATACCAGCAATAGCTGCACCCAGAGCTCCGAACGCCCAGGTGTTCTCTTTCAGCCAGTTACCTATATCCTGGAGAGTAGGCGCCATAGCTGACAAGACATCAGCCAAGGTACTGAACACCGCTGAGCCCAGTGGCTCCAAGGCGAGCTGTGCGTTATTCTGAACTATCTGCCACTTCTCAGCGAAGTCCGACGTCTCACCGGCCACACCAAGAATAGTGTCATCAGTAGCGCCGATGGACTTCATCATGTCCTCAGCGCCGATCTTGCCCTGCTTTAGTGCCTCCACAAACTGAGTAGCACCCTTAGTACCAAACAGCTTACTAGCTAGTTTAAGAGCGGCAGCTTCATTGCCTGACTGGATATAGCTACCGATCTCGCCAGTAACCCTCTTAAACGCTTCCTTGGGCTCCTCACCGGACTTAGCCAGAGTAGTGAGACCCTTAGTCATAGAGGTCATGATCTGGCTTGAATTAAGCCCCGCCTTATCGAAGGCACCGATCATTGCTGCTGTGTCTTGGAACCCAAATCCAAGAGCCTTCATTGTAGGCGCAGCCTGAGCGGTTTTCTGGGCCAGATCATTGAAACCTAAACCAGTAGCCTGGCTGACCCTGAACAAATCATCCATAGCTCCAGGAATCTGCTTAGCCTCAAGGCCAAAAGCACTAAACGCTGCTGTGGTCTTGCTGATATCGACATCCTGACCCAGCAACCGGCCAGCCTCAAGAACCTGCTTAGCCACAGTCTCGAGGTCCTCGCCAGTCAGACCTAGCCTGGTATTCAGGTCAGCGACAACTGGGGCTATCTTAGAGAACTCAGCTGGTGTGGTGGAGCCCACACGCTTAGCAACATCGACTAGTCCATCGAGAGCCTCGCCTGTAGCACCAGTACCCGTGCGGATAGTATCAGTGACCTCGTCGAAAGTCTCGCCAACTTTGTATAGGGCAGCACCAATACCCGCAGCCACACCTGCACCGAGGGCCGCAAGAGAACTACCTTTAAGCCCCTCGGCTAGCCTAGTAGATAACCTAGCTCCACCTTCTTTGCCGGCCTTATCGGACCCCTCGTTTACAGCCCCAGTGATTTCTCCAACAATAGCTTCCTTGTTGCCTTTCATCGAAGGCACTAGCTGATAGTAACCTGTAGCTAGCTCAACAGAAGCCATTAAGCATCCCACCAATCATTGAATTCACTTAGAGGGATCGGATCATACCCGAAAGCACGCTCATCATCCCTAATCTCATTTGGCCTTCGAATAGGCTTAGGTGGAGGCTCACTAGACTTGCCAGCACGCTGCCAGTTAGCTCCAGCAAGGACGTCATAGATGTTAGCTAGCATATAACCGTCTGTGGTCCACACATACCCGAGGTCCTTAGCCAGCGGCCCTCCTGGCTCAGCATGGCTGACTATAGCCTGAAGGTCCCGCCAAGTAAGCTCATCTGTGCCTACCTGACGGGACCTCAAACCTAGCCCAATGAGCTCACGCTCTAGGGCTAGTGGGTGATTATGCCACACACCCACTAGCCCTATTATTCCCCCATGCTGATTTCAGAGTGCTCTTTCCACGCCTCCATAAGAGCCATAAACATATCGTCATCTAGCTGGCTAGTGATCCCTGGCACATAGTGCTCAAGCAGATCAAGCTGGAAGTCAAGCAATTCGGAAGTCTGTTTGGACGTGGGCTTCTTACCACGCTCCTGCTGAGCCTGAATAGCCCCAGCCAGATCACCCATACGCTTCCGAATACCCACAGGCAGCTTCTGAAGCGAGGGCAACTCATGAGTAACTTTAGAACCCGGCATACGGAATTTGAAGTTATCCGTAGCCTTAGGGCCATCGAGCTGAAAGACCTTACTCACGCCCCAGTCACCCCGTCATCAGTGGCGATGTACAGCGAGTTGCCCTGAGCATCCGGGTAGCAAGTCAGGGTCACAGGCAGCTTAATCGCGTCACTAGCAGCGAACGTAATGTCATCAGCCTCAGTGATCTGACCATCAGGCACCCAGATGATGATCTTAGCGTCGCCATCCTTCATGCGGAAGCACCAGGTCTTGTGAGGCAGCTCATCAGCACGTAGCTTCATCAACAGGCGAGTACCCTGCGAAGTCGTCTTCGGGGTAACAGTGACATTCTTCTCACCGAAGAAGTTCTTTGCGGAACCCTCACTCACCTCAAGGTGAGACCACTTAATAGAACCCGAGAACTCACTAAGGATCTTCTTAACCACAGACTGAGACCAGTCTTTGATGTCGTTAGTTGAACGCTTAACCGACAGAGTCAGGCCAGCGTCACTGACATAACCCGAGTCAGTCAGCTTAAGCGTATCCAGGTCAAGGTTGTACAGATCAGTAGGCAGCGTAGTAACCAGAGTAGTAGTGGATAGAATAGCCCCAGTCACTGCCTGATCCGGACGGCCTGCCAGCACATTACGGTTATTTACAGCCATTTAGTTAACTCCTGCTAGAATAGTGCGGAATGTAAAAGAATATCGAGCGATCCCGGAACCGCCAGAAGACTGGCTGCTATCAGGATCATAATAAGGGTAAGAAACAATATCGACTTTATGGCAAGGATATTTACCCATATGCCCGTAATAGGGTCTCTCTTCAACCCAGTTAAGACATTTAGCCGCCAAGTTAAAGGCTTCTGTGCTATCGGTGTTGTCCTTACCCCAGCACGTTACAGTCAACTGCACCCTAACCCTGCGGGGATCAAGACGAGTACCAGAGCTAGTCAGCTTGACTACACACTGTCGAGTTCCTAGCTTGTCTGCTTGCTGCCTTACAGGGACTCCCTGTAGGTGCGCCCTCAAGCCCATAATGCAGGCAGCCTCAGCGTCAGGGAACTCAGCAACATAATTACCCATGAGTATAACTCCCAAACGCGCTAGTCAACGTCTTGTTGTCAGCCTCAGACTTAGCCCCATAAAAGCTAGCCGGCCTCACCGTAGCCCTAGCTCGAGTCTGACCCACATACCCAGACCACTCAAAAGCATCGTCACGGCCAGCATTGTCATTAGCCTGATCACATATCTTCTGGGCCATATCGTTTAGAACTGAAGCAACCTCAGATGACTTAAGCATTTCTTGGAATCCCTCATCGTGGAATTCAAGTCGCTCAAGCATCAGTCCACCGCCACAAGCTTAATCACCTGGTGACTAAGGCCTAGGTAATCATAAGACCACACACCGGGAACGCCTGACACTCTGTACACAGGTGTGGTCTTGTTAAACCATTCTCCCGGCGTACCTTTGTGGTCCCAGCTGAGGATGACCAGGTCCTTAGCCTGCACGGATGCAGTCAGTGGTGCGTACACCGTGTACGCCCACTGACCGTCACCCTGCCTATCACCAGACAGCTCAGCAGCACTAGGCTGCTGAATAGAGCAGCCCTGGATAGTGAACTCCTTAGCTACCCGATCTTGAATCAGATTACCCCGGTCATCATACCTGTCCTGGAGCCTAGCCACCCAGATATAACCATTAGTAAGAAAGGGAAAACTCAAGGACGATACACCAACCTAAAACCATCAAGTGCCCGCTTAGCATAAGAGCTCAATCGAATACCCCCACCAGGAACTTCAAACGTACTCGATACTGAGCCCACGGCAGCTTGATTGATGCCCACCGGAGCAGTCCTAGAAGCTACAATAATAGACGCCATAACAACCTCAACCGTAGCTGGCAGCTCACTATACCCGTGAGTCATAGTAGCCTGAATAGCCCCCATAGCAGCAGGCAGTGGATCACTCAGCCTACACATACCAGCTTCAGACCATTCCTGGACCCCGCGCTCGTGACCGAGGTACTCGATCGTAGGCTCATCCTGAAGCATCAGTGTGGGCAGCTTAATAAAGCGCCCACCCTTATGATCTACCCGCTTAGTCTCAGTGATCAAAGGGTAGATATGCCATTCGCAGAATTCCCTAATAAGTCCGGAAGCCTGCCTAATAAGAATAGGGGTAAGGGGGTCATCCTTTTTGATGACCCCCTTACTTAGGGCTTCCAGAGTATCAGCCCCAATAAGATCCACGATCAGGCCTTGCGAGAAACCTTGCAGAAGGCCTTAGGCTGAGTGATGGTCAGCAACTCACGAATCTCCATACGGACCACAGTCACGTCAGACACAAACAGGTCAGCATGCGAGTTCGTGGCCTCGATACGGACACCACCCTTACGGACCAGCATACCGCCGGCCTTGAACGCACCGACCAGAGCAGTGCCCTGGGGGATGCGCGGGGAGATAACAGTATTCAGGCCCCACAAGCTAGGCACGATCTGAACCTGGCCGTTGCCGTATGCACCGGTGAAAGCACCGCCACCGTAGTACTGGCCATTGCTGTCCTTAGCCAGACGCTGCGCAGCATAGTCACGAGGGTGGAGAACGATAGCGTCGGCCGGGAAACCGCTCTGCTCAAGGACGTCCATCGCACCCTCAAGCACAGCCTCACCAAACTCAGGAACAGTAGCAGTTTTCTCAACCTCGCGAGAGATAACGCCTGCTTTAGACAGCACACCCTGAATCTGGCCATTCTGACCAGAGCCATTCAGCAGCTGATTCTCCTCAGCTACAGCGATGCGGTACACGCCACGGTTGTTAATGTGCGAAGCCATCCACGCGTGATCCTCCAGCATTTCGTCAGAGAATGCCAGGATACCCGTAACCTTCTTCAGTGCCTCAATAGAAGTCTTCGGGTTAACGAAGTGGATATTATTTTTCTTAGATCCTTGAGTAGTCGAGCCGGCGTCGCCCTCGACAGCGCTGTCCTCAAGCCAGGCCACAGCAGCGCTATCAGTCGCGCCCTGTGCAAACAGGTCGCCAACATACAGCGGAGGCTGGGCGTAATGCGCGGCCTTATCGTAATCGGTATCAAAACCGATCAGGCTGTCCCAAGTCAGGTGCCAATCCTCAGATCCCTTGAACTCAGGACCATTCACCGAGAAATTGTCACGGCCCTTAACCCGAGCAAGCTCAGGACCGAAGTGCTTAACGAAGTGGGCGCCCAGAGATTTGGCCTCGCGCTCAACTGCCACAGAATTTCCTTTCAGTTCATTGATAGCGTCCCCATTACTTTCGAAGGACTTAATCTTGGCCACAGTGGCCTTGTACTCTTCCACCAGAGATTCGGTATCTTTACCTACAACCCCTGACTCTTCAACGGCCTTCAGGCGACCCTTAATCTCAGCCGCCTTAACTTTCAGCTCTTCAATACCGCTCACGCAAACAACCCCTTAATCTCAGCTAGAATAGACTTAGCCTGATCATCAGCAGGCTTACCCTCAGGCTTACCCTCAGGCTTATCAGCTGGCTTGTCTTCAGGCTTGTCTTCCTCATCGAAATACTCATCGAGCTTGGACTCAAGCGCTTCGATAATCGGCTTGACCACAAGCTCAGCAATCTCTTCAGGCGTCATTCCTTCTGCCTCTTTCTTAGATTTGACGTCAGTAATAGCCGCTTCGGGATTAGCCGGAGCGGGGACCACAGACACCTCAAGCAGCGAGACTTTCTTAATATAAGTCACACCGCCTTTGTGGTCTGCGTCATTTACATAGAAGCCGAAAGACATACGGTCAATTCGGCCTTCCTTCAAAAGCTTATAAACGATCGGGCCATTGCCTGGACCCTCAGTATCTACCACACACCGAACAAGCAGGCCAGTGTCGTCTTCTTCAGCAGACTCAACATACCCGATATTGTTCTCAGGGTTAGTAAGGTCATGCCCATAGAAGACTGGAATCTTACGGCCTTCCCATTCTTTCAGGGTGTCGGAGAAAGCACCTTTCTCCATGACCTCACCGTAAGAGTCCACATTGCCGAATACTGAGGCATACCCTACGAAATAGCCTGACCCAGATTCCTCAGACTCTTCTGCTTTAACCTTAAACGACTTAGTCTTAATCGCTACTCCCAATCTATGCTAGTCGTGCAATTACAGTGAGCTACCTCAGCAGGGTCATCGTCATCACCGGGATACTTCATGCCGTTAGAGAATTCCTCATCCAGACCCACACGCTCACCGTCCATAGCAGCGTGGCTATCCCGAGCATTAGGTCCAGTGTGCCAGGTCTTAGTTGCCGCACCAGACTGCCTACCAGCCTCCTGTGTGGCCCAGCCCATAGCCCACGTAACCATCGACCCTGCCATACCTAGGGCGGCTTCTTTCAGCCAGTGTTCTACAGGCTCGACAGTGTCCGGAGGATCATCACCCTCCATAGCCTCTTCCCACTCAGCCTGCTCGTCCTCTAGGTCCTCTAGGCTATCGACTATACCCTGAGAGATTCGCTTAGCTCGCTTCTTCAGGTATGACCGAGTAGATCCTTTGTCATAGTCCTCGTCACGCCCCTCGAGTAGCTTGTTGCCTACCTCGCTGGTCAGCCCTAGATCAATGTCAAGCAGGTCCTCAGCAAGACTCTCATCAGCTGAAGCTTTAACCTTCAACCGCCCTGACTTATACAACCTCTTACGGGCATGAGCCTCAAGCACCATCGTGTACCTCTTAACCCACGACCGGCGGTCCACACGCACACCTCGAGACTTAGTCCTGACCTCACCTGAGTTCTGGTTGTACCCTCCCGGGTCCACACTCACGTTCAGTGGCGTGATCAGGTCATCGCCACCATCAATAGCTGGCAGGTTCAACCTGGCCCTAGCCTCATTACGAGTCATGTAAGCAGAGCCCACAGCCGACTGGAACCACTGAGCCTGCTGCTCAAAATCAGCCTGAAGTTTTTCAGCTACATTGAATTCGATATAGCTACCTTTAGCCCCACCCATAATAGGAATAAGGAATGCGTTAAGAGTGGACTCTATTTCAGCAATAAGCGGACCTAGAGTATCTCCGTAAAGCATTTTACGGAATTCCCTGACATTGCTGTAATTAGCATTGTCAAGAATACCAACCATTGTAGGGTTAACGTGGAACGCATTAGCTACTGTCGAATAAGCAAGCTTAACGCCTTCAATGTACTGCTGATCAGTAGCACTGAAGTCCACACGGTTAAGAGTCATCCCATCTTCAAGGATAGGAGTGCCCCCAGCACGCTTACCCGACCCAGTGTACTTCTCGTACCAATCCTCACGGAAGGTCTCACGTTGAGCGTCAGTCCAGCGAGGCGCGTCAACAGGGCGCTGAAGCACAGCTGAGACCTTGCCACCGCGAGCCCACAACTGCTGCCTGTATTTGCTAGCTTGAATCTGCTCAGCCAGCACTTCTTTCAGGCTGACAATCGTAGCGCTGCATCCGCCAGGATCAGTCGGGTGATACCCACCGAAGTAGACCACACGACTAGCATCCAGGACTAGCTTCTTGTCAGACTCGAAGCTGACCTCATGAGTAACCTTACCAAAATTGTCAGACTTAGTCTGAACCCAGCTAGGGGGCAGGCGGTAGACTTCCCAGTTACCGTTCTGGTTCACTACTGGCCACCAGTAGGCCCTATCATAAAGGGCCTTATCCACAACGAGAGCATAGATCAGCTGATACAGAGTCATGCTCTCATTAGCTTTGGCGCCAGAGAGAAACCCGCCAACAGGGGACGAGGTATCCCTCAGTCTACCCCCATCGCTCTGCTTAACGTAGGAATGCACGCCCAGATGGGCGATGTTCCTGGCAAGAAAAGTAACCACAGTACGCAGGTGTGGTTGAGTCTTGAATAGCTTAGCGGCTGAAACACCGGAAAGGTCGACCAGTTCAGTAGGGCCGACCTTATACTGCCGAGGCTCATACGTGGTAATGCCCTGAAGTCGGTTAAAGATACCAGACCAGAAACCCACTAATACACCTCCAATTCAATCCTGTAAACAGTATAACAGACTTCAAATAGATTCTAGTCCCGACACGCCGTAAGCCGAGACTTTTGTTTTGTGGAATTGCCACACATTCATAGCTGTGACTAATGCTGCAACACCATCAATCTTATCGCGCTTCTTTTGCTTAGCAGGTTTAATATTACCAGCAGGATCCATAGCAGGGCGGATATTGTCTATCTGCCATGCCATAAGAGGGTTACCGTCATGCTTAATGGCACCCCCCTGCATAACCAGTCTCTGAATCTCTTTCATAGGGCCAGACATAGACACGAAACCCTGACGGACTTTTTCAAGCCTATATCCATCAGCCTGAAGATCATTAGATACCTGTGTAGCATTCCACGGGTCGAAACCTATACACTGTATGTCGTAATGCTTAGCATCCTCATTGATCTGGGATTTAACAAAATCATAATCAGTGACATTACCTGGAGTCAGCTTAATCAACCCACGGCTAGCCCACACAGACGCATTCCTGTATGTGGCCCTGTCTAGCTCAGCCAAAGCAGACTCAGGCAGGAAGAATCTAGGCAGGATCTGGTATGTACCGTCCTCGGCAGGGAACAACCACACCAGCGCTGTGAGGTCCGACACAGCTGCGAGGTCAAGGCCGCCATAGCACTGCCTGCCCTCAATATTCAGCTGGTCCACAGCCCCCTTCATCCAGTCAGACCTGCTGATCCACGACTCATCCAGCCTGCCCCTGATGCCTAGATGCAGCCTCAGGAAGCTAGCCTTAGCCACAGGGTCAGTCTTAGCCTTATCAGCAGCTGACTGCATGAATGCCCGTGACGGAGTTACAGGGTACAGCGGGTTAGCTTTAGCCCATGTTTCTTCCGACCAGGGGTCATCTTCAGGTGATGCAGACCACACCACGCAGAACGATCTAGGGGCTTCTACAACCCCCTTACATATGTTGTCTACTAGCTCTCTGCGCTGGTCGTACGGCGTGCCCACACTGCCGTCATCAGCTGTGGTGATCACCATCGTCAGGGGCTGCTCACGAGCACCAGTACCAGTCTCCATAGCCTCCAGCAGGGACAGAGACTTATGCACGTGCAGCTCGTCACAAATAGCCCCGTGTAGGTTGGCGCCGTGCGCTAGGTCGCCCTTGCTAGAGACTACCTTGATGACAGAGCTTGTCCTATCCTGCTTGATCGAGTTATGCAGTGACCTGATGCCAGCCTGCTTAAGCAATGGTGAGTTATCGACAAGTTGCTTAAGGGGCGTGAAGCATGCCCCCGCTTGATCTCGTGAGGCTGCTCCAATAATGACTTCAGCGCCGCCCTCGTGATCACCAAACGCAAGGACCATAGCCAGTGCTGATGCCAGTGTTGACTTAGCTCCTTTACGTGGCATTTCAATATAGGCATCCCTATACAACCTCAGCCAACGCCCTAAAGAATCATCATAGACTTGCCAGCCAAACAGCGGGGCCACAATGTAGGCTATCTGTACATTAGTTAGCTTAAGGGGCTTACCCGCCCAACGGCCTTTAGTGTGCCTTAAAGCAGAAATAACCCGAAGAGCATGATCTACGCTCTTCGGGTTAAATCGCACTTGCATACCGTGGACCACACCTCCAGGATCTGGGCACTTGAGGTGTGGCCCCCTTTCAGGTATATCCAGCTTCCTACTGATTAAATACTCTTTAATTTCATTAGGGATTACATTATTCATCGTATTCTAATTACATAAGGAATGGGTTATCAGTGTCTTTATTCTTACCCGAATTCCTTGCTTTAGGCGTCCACCCGGCCTCTTTCATATAAGCAAGAAATGCCTGAGATTGTGACCGGAAAATAACCTCAGCTGGGTGCTTCTGCATCCTGTGGTTTGGGTTATCAGTAACCAATACCGAATCAGCTGAAATAACCTCATTCGACGCTTTTCGTGCAATAGCATAATGCCTACACATAGCCTCGATAAACAGGCCATCCATTTCATCAAGGTTGTCAAGAACTTCCTTGGGCATCATCCCCACAAGCTCGGACCACACTCCTCGCAGGACCTCATTATTGGCGATTCCAGGAGGAATCTCACTAAAACGCTCTTCCTCAGTCATATTACACACTCCTCAAATCTTAGTGAACACTGTTCACTTTAACGATCAACTAACCTGTATTTCACGGAGAGTTACCCCGGCGCGCATTTTTATTGAGCATTCGTGATTTTCTAGACGCTTCCCTTGTTTTCTTAGAATGACATTCATGACATAGTGATTGCAATTCATTTTCATCTAGAATTTTTATTTTGTTCTCTATTATTTTAATTCCTTGAATGTGATCAACTTCTGTTGCAATCATTCCGCACAAATTACAGTAAGGATTCTGTTTCAAGAATCTTTTCCTCAACTTCTGCCATTTGTACCTAGTTTTGTTATCTACTTCTAGCCAAGCAGTTGGACGCAATTCCCATCCAGACTTTGTCGGTGTGTGGGCCAGGCACAACGCTGTGCCTGGCAAACCTAGTTCTCCGCACCAGCATCGCTCAGGGGCTGAATACGGCATCCTACACGTCCTACCAGGGGTACTACGGGGGTACCTACCGGGGTATACCCCAGGGGGCTATTCCTGCACCCCCTGGGGTACCTTACCCGAATACCCCTGGGGTTCCAATCCAGGGGTACTCCAAACCAGTACCCAGGGTATATCTTCTACCCTGGTATACACCCTAGCAGGTACCCCCTACCATGTCAACTCGACACGCCGTCACCATGCCACGGTCACCTTCACCCAGATCACACCGAGCTCAATCACGCTCTCCAGCTGGACCACACGTTTGCCATACGTCGGCACTGCCTGTGAGATCGCCCTCGCCTCATACGCCTCTACCGGGTAGCCCGCCAGCTGCGCCCGATACCGCAGGCGTGTGGTCTTGCTTAGGTCTTCGTGGACCATGCCAGCCTCTTCCAGCCGTTGTGCGCAAGGTAGTGCTGGTACGTCACCCCATCCCGGCACCTCGACAACTCGCTTAATAATCTCTCGTGGAAACTCCATGACCTCAGGGTAGCACACTCCCCGCCAACCTGCAACACCTCCTGATAGCTAGAGGTATTGGCCTTAGACGGCCTCAAATCGTCTGGGGGTACTCCAGTGCCACCCCAGCCCTGTTAGGCCCTCAGAACCCATCCTCTGGTCTCTCAGGGGCATCCTGGCTTCTACTGCCCCCAGTGCTAGACCACACACCTCCTCAGATCGGCCAGACGTGCTGAAGCCAATCCCCGGTGTTTGCCTGCCCGCCGTGTCCCTCGGTCCAGGGCCGGGGCCCGGCGTTTACGCCTGGGGCCCCGGTAGCCCCTGGACCGAGGGCTCACACGGCGGGGCGCTGAGCGGCCAGGAAGCCAACAAAGAGAGAAAGGTCTCCCCCATACCCCCTCTAAAGAGAGAAATATATAACTAACTAACTCCCCCTGAGAGTCTCTCTCTCAGGCGTAAACGCCAGAGAGAGACTCTCAGGGGTTAGGGTGGATAGGGGGGTTTGGGGGGAAGGCGGGGAAG
>ERZ772874.197-NODE-197-length-31738-cov-4.896727_pt1 | contig 31738 bp, 22 predicted proteins | sample MGYA00580586_ERZ772874 | MGnify/ENA primary metagenome ERZ772874 (study PRJEB29015, sample SAMEA2737952) | human oral metagenome | biome: human oral; feature: human-associated habitat; material: dental | place: China | collected 2154 ... | reverse complement strand
TCTGTAAGTAGTACCGGTAAAGGCTCATCGGATTCGGTAAGCTCAGGTAATACTACAAAGGATACCGGCAAAGGTAAAACGGAAGTAAAGGAGAAAGAAAAGGAAGTTCGCTATCCTAATAAGTTGACGGCAAAAGCTCCTGCGAATAACAGTCAGGATTCATCAATGGAGTCTGCAAGTAAGAGTGTAAACACCAACAAGGGAGTAGCTTCATCTCCGTCAAAGGCGAGAGCATCCGTTACGGAGAATAAAGATAATGCAAATAAGGAGTATCCGATTCATCATGGAGATAGCAGCGATAACAAAGAAACGGATCAGTATTCGGCAGATGCAAGGCAGTTTATTACCTTTCAAACGAAAAACGGTAAGACCTTTTATTTAATCATCAATCATGATGAAGATAGTGAGAATGTAATGCTTCTTACGGAAGTATCTGAAGATGATCTCTTAAACATGGTGGAGAAAAAAGAAGCACCAAAGCAGGAAGTAGTAAAAGAAGAACCTGTTAAGGAAGAAGTAAAGCCTGAGAAGAAGGACGAAAAGGGTAATTTAGGAACCTATATTATTTTGCTTCTTGTAGTAGGTGGTGCATTAGGAGCAGGCTACTATTTTAAGGTTGTGAAAAAGAAAGAAGATAAAGAACTTGAAGCCTTAGAGGAGGAAGATGATGATTTCTTTTCTGAAGCTGAAAGCGAGGAAGAAATAAATGATGCAGATGAAGTAGAAGATGAAGAATAAACGCACCTAAAAACATATTATTTTGGGTGCAAAGTTAGGGCGGGAGAGTAATATCTTTCGCCCTATTTTGATTTATAACAGGAGGAAAACACAGATGAAGTTAGTTATTGCAGAAAAGCCGAGTGTTGCAATCTCCATTGCAAAGGTTATTGGAGCAAATAAAAAGAAAGACGGATATTATGAAGGAAACGGATATAGGGTGAGCTGGTGCGTTGGACACCTAATTCAAATGGCAAATCCGGACGCTTATGATGAAAAATATGCGAAATGGAATATTACAGATTTGCCGATTGTTCCAAAGAACTATAAGTATGAGATAGCAAAATCTACGAGGAAACAGTTTAACATCCTTAAAAAGCTGATGAATGATAAAGAAATAGATTCTGTTATCAATGCGTGCGACGCAGGTCGTGAGGGAGAAAGCATTTTTAGACTTGTATATAACGAAGCTAAATGCAAAAAGAAGATGAAACGCCTTTGGATTTCATCTATGGAAGATAGTGCTATTAAAGAGGGCTTTGATAATCTAAAAGATGGAAAGGACTATGACAATCTCTTTGAATCGGCACAGGCAAGAGCGATTGCGGATTGGTTAGTCGGGATGAATATCAGTAGGCTCTATTCTTGCCTTTATCAGCAAAATTATTCCGTTGGCAGAGTACAAACACCTACCCTTGCCATGATTGTAAAAAGAGATGATGAAGTAGCAAACTTCAAAAAAGAAAAATACTATACAGTAGAGCTTTCTACAAATGGTTTTACACTTTCAACAGACAGAATTAATGATGAAGTTGCTGCTGAACAGCTTATAAGTTTAGTAGGCGATAAGATTGAAATTATTGATGTCATTCAGAAAGAAAAAATTACAAAACCTGATTTACCTTTTGACCTGACAACACTTCAAAGAGAGTGCAATAAGTATTTCGGGTATAGTGCCAAGCAGACACTTGATTATGCTCAAAGTCTTTACGAAAAGAAGCTGATTACCTATCCAAGAACAGACAGCAGATGCTTAACAGAAGATATGATTACAAGTACCGTCAATAACATCTTAGGGAAGAATGACTTTGACACAGGGCGTATCAAGACGGTGTTTAATTCAAAAAAGGTTACGGATCATCATGCGATTATTCCGACAGTAAGCTCGTTGAGTGAAGATTTGTTGAGTATTCCTGAGAGTGAAGCAAAGGTATATTGGCTTATTTCTAATAAGCTTCACGCAAGTGTAGGCTATCCACTAATTGAGAACACAACGAAGATTGTAGCTGAATTTGACGACTTTCAATTTACGAGTACAGGAAAGATTATTAAGGACGAGGGCTTTACAAAATACCTTAAAGAATATAAGGCGAAAAAAGATGAAGACACAGAGCTTCCGGATGTAAGCGTTGGCGATGTATTAAGCATTGAAAATAAAGAGATTAAAGAAAAATTTACTAAGCCTCCGAAACACTTTACTGAAGATACTCTTCTTAAGTCTATGGAGATTGCAGGAAATGATGCCTTAGAAAAAGGTGTAGAAGTGGAAAGAAAAGGACTTGGCACACCTGCAACAAGGGCAGGGATTATTGAAAACTTAATCTTTAAGGGATTTGTAGAAAGAGATAAGAAAAACTTAATTGCCACGCATAAAGGAATTAGCCTTGTAACCATTGTTGAGGATGCCTTTAAGTCCGCTAAGACAACGGCTGAGTGGGAAATGAAGCTCACGGATATTGCACAGGGAAAGGCAAGTAAGGATGAGTTCCTAAAAGAAATTGAAACTGAGATTAAAAAGACGATAGAAAAATACAGAAAGTGAGTTTTAAGGGAATGAGAGATTATCTTGTTCCCTTATTTTTTTGGAGGTGATTACGATAGAAGAGATAAAAGTGTTGGAGCTTTTCGGTGGCATCGGTGCTATAAGAAAGGCATTTATAAGGCAAAAAATTCCATATAGGATAGTTGATTATGTGGAAGTCGATAAGAACTGTGTAAAAAGCTATAATGCACTCTATGGAGCATATTTTAAGCCACAGGATATAGTAAAGTATCATCCACCGGATGAAAGAATAGACTTTGTAATGCACGGCAGTCCTTGTCAGGATTTTAGCCGTAGCGGACTTAAAAAAGGCGGAGAAAAAGGAAGTGGAACAAGGAGCAGCCTGCTATTTGAAACGATACGGATAATTGAAGAAATGAAAGAAAAGCCCAAGATAGTCCTTTGGGAAAATGTAAAGGGAGTTCTCGATAAGAATATGAGAACTTCCTTTTTTCATTATCTAAAAGAAATGGAAAGGCTCGGATACGAGAGTAAATACAAGATATTAAACGCTATGGACTTCGGTATTCCGCAAAATAGAAAGCGTATCTTTGTTGTGAGCATACACGGACGAAATGATTTTGATTTTGAAGCTCTTAAAAAAGTGGAAACAAGAAGCATTGCTAATTTCCTTGAAAAAGGTGTTTCAGACCTTTATGAAGTAAGGCAGGAGTCAATGCTCGGATATTTATCGGGCAATCCTAAAAATAAGAACTTCAAGGGTCGCTTAAAAATCATAGATAAGTACGCCTATACTATTTCCACAAAGCAAGTACGAGTGCCGAATTCGGGACTTGTAGATATAGGAAACGGCAAGTACAGGTATCTTACGGAAAGGGAGTGTTTAAGGCTTATGGGCTTTGATGATGAAGACTTTAATAAGATAAGAGCCATTTACCCGAAAAGACCGGGCAAGACATCATCTATATTGTATAAGCAAGCGGGCAACAGCATTGTGGTGAATGTGCTTGAAGCGATTTTGAATGAAATATACAGGAGGTAATAATGAGAACGAACGATTTTTACAATATTCTGGAGCTTGTAAAAATAGATGTTTTAGATAGCGAAAGCGAATATCTGAAGCTCTTAAAGGTTGTCGGAAACAATCAGAAATATGACTTTTTAAGTCAATTAAGTATTTATGATAAAAATCCGAATGCCACAGCTTGCACAAGCTTTGATTTATGGCGAGAACGATTTAATCGTACTGTTATGAGGGGGCAAAAGGGTATACCCATCCTAAATGACAGTAACGCATTTCAAAAGGTCGGATATATCTTCGATGTCAGCCAGACAACTTCAATGGACAGGAATGTCAACGAGGTTAAGCTATGGTCTTTTGATAAAGAAAATGACGGAGAAGCTTTAAAAGACATGATTGATTTGCAAGGATATGAGGCAAGTGATAGCCTAACTGAAAATCTTTATACTTTGAGCCGAATATATGCAGATGAAAGCATTTACGAGCTTGCAAACAATCTAAGAATTGCAGATGAAGACAGAAACTCATTTGCAAACTTTATAAGAAACTCGATAACTTATGCCGTTTCAAGCAGATTTCAAATTGATTATCCGTTTTCGATGGATAATTTAAGAAAAAATTTTAAGTCTATCGACAGCATATCTTTAATGAGTGTCGGCACTTGTATTTCAAATGCTTGCAGCCAAATCATTGAGGAGACAAGAAGCAGAACAAGAAATTTTTCTAAAAATAGAGACCTGACAAAGAACCTTAGTGCCGATTATAATGAAAATAAAGTAAATGAATTAGGAGGAAATGATAATGTTATTCGATCAGATGACGAAAGAAATGATGAGCAAAGAAACCGAATTTTCGAGAGTGGAGAATACGGACGAGATAGTAGCAATCATCAAGGAGAAGACCCTAAGCAGCCTGGAAGAAGAGAAGAGCTTTATGGAGGAATTTCCGAATCCGACTTACGCAGTGATGAGACTGGAGTATCTTTCAGAGAGCAAGGACGAGAAGAACTATCAGATGCTAATCGACCTTTACAAAGAGAAGAAGATGGTATCTCACTTAATGGAAACTCAGAAGAGAGCAATCAGATTTATGAGGGACGAGAAACCGAAACTGATGAAAGCTCAGAATATAGTAAGCGAGAAAGATCCGAAGTATCAGACGATGATTTCAGCCTTGAAAGAAATGACAATCAAGGAAGTAGTCGAAGCGTAGAAGAAAACGGCATAAGAGAGACGCAAGAGGGAGCTGAAAATGCTTCCTTTTTCTATTCTAAGGATAATCCCGATGTGCTGATGACTGATGAAATGCTTGAAAGAGTGCCGAAACTTTATGAGCAGGAAAGTATCTCCCTTGCCGATAAGGAAGTACACGCTGCATATATCATTCCCTTTAGAAGTAATTGGACCTGGTATATGACGGAGTATGACAGAGAAAGTGGTGATGCCTTTGGACTGGTACTTGGGATTGAACCTGAATGGGGATATTTCAATCTTGAGGAGCTAAAGGAGTTAAATGCACAAAGGCTTATCTTAGAAGATTTCCCGAAAACATTTAGGGAACTTAAAGACACAGAGCTTAAAAAGCAGATGAGCGAGGAAGAGCTTCAGATGGTCTTTAATGGCGAGCTGAGTTTTGAAGATGAAAGACTTTATAAAGCAGCAGATAATGAATTACCGGACGAATACGCGGAAGAATTAAGTCCTAACTTTGCCGAAGAAGTCAGCTCTATTATGGAAGAATATGAGGTTTCAAGAGAAGAAGCCGTGAGCAGACTTGCAACAAGTAAGCTTGAAGAAGCTCTTAAAGGCACTAATATTTCTATCCACGATTTTAGTGATGAGCAGTTAGATGAGATTTTAAGTGCCATTAAAGAATATGATTTTTACGGTAATGAAATCACTGAAATTGCCGAGCCGAAACTTCCTGTTTGGAAAATGGAGCAGTTAAAATGGCTGATTGATGATTGGAACAAAGGAGAAACAAAAGTTACAGCAGAGAAGATACAGTATCTCAAAAATCTTGACATTGATATTGCGAAATTCAATGTGCTTAAAGGTTACCTTGTAAATGATGAGGTGAGCATAGAGCAGATTGAAAGCTTTAAGGAAAATATCGACTTTGTAACGATGAGCGAGTTTGTGGACAGTCTAAAAGAGATAGCTTCAGATAACCAATTTGAGAAAGTGGCAATCAAAGTCGGAAATGAATTTATCCTTGCAAGTAAAAAAGACGGATTTGCTATTAGTCTTGAAGATACGGGAAGAAAGGTTGTTGTTGAGGGGAAAGAATACTCTCTTAATCGTGGAGGCAGTTTTGAGGAAAGTCAAAAGGTAGATAAGCTAATAGATAGTGGCAAATATGAAGCCTTTAAGATAAATGATTACGCAGTAGAAAGCGATACCCAATTAGAAAATCAAGAAGCCATTCAAGGAAATATTTTTGAATATCTAAGCGAAGAAAAGGAAGAAGCTGCCACAGAGTCTAAAATAGATTTATCTCCTGGAAGAACGGTCTATATGAAGCATGAAGCCTATAACATTCACGAGGTAAGTAAGAATGAAATTATAGGCAAAAATGATTTATGGCTTGATCCTGTAAGACAAGGCAACCGTCAAATGCCAATCGTAAGCTTTGCTGATGATAAAGAGCTTTTGGAAAAGATAAGTTTTGATAGACCGAAACTCATTGTAGGAGATGAAGTCCATTACAAGGATAAAGACTTTACCATAACAAGATTTGATGATATGGGCGGCGGATTAAAGACTGTTACCATAAAGGATAATGCTGAATACTTAGGTGGTATGATAACAGGATCGGAGGTTATCCCATATAGGCTTGAAAGTGATTTGGAAAGACTATTCGGACTTGAGGATAAACCAAAAGAGAAAGCATCCAATTTTAAGATTACAGAGGAGATTTTACCTGAAAAACTCACACCGAGCGAAAGGTTAAACCAAAACCTCGAAGCTATCTCAATGCTAAATAGAGTAGAAAAAGGCGAAAGAGAACTTGACAGTACAGCACAGGAAGTATTAGCGAAATATGTCGGCTGGGGCGGTCTTTCAGAAGTCTTTGATGAAGAAAAGGGCGGTCAATGGGAGACAGCAAGAAAATTCCTAAAAGAAAATCTAACGCCTTTAGAATATGAAGCAGCTAAGGAGTCTACCTTAACTGCCTTTTTTACGCCTAAAACAGTTATTGACGGCGTATATAAGACACTTTCGGATATGGGATTTAAGAGCGGAAATATCTTAGAGCCGAGTATGGGAGTTGGAAACTTTATCGGAAATCTTCCTAATGAAATGAATAAGTCCAAGTTTTACGGAGTTGAGCTTGACTCTGTCAGTGGTCGCATCGGAAAGCTTCTCTATCCCGATAGTGATATACAGGTAAAAGGCTTTGAAGAAACAAGCTTCTCCAACAACTTCTTTGATGTTGCAATCGGTAATGTACCTTTTGGAGAATTTAAGGTTAATGACAGAGAGTATAACCGAAACAATTTCCTAATCCATGACTACTTCTTTGCAAAGTCCATTGACAAGGTGAGAAATGGCGGTGTTATCGCTTTTATCACATCAAGCGGAACGATGGATAAGAAAGATGAAAGTATCAGAAAATATATAAATGCAAGAGCGGGGTTTTTAGGGGCAATAAGGCTCCCAAACGACACTTTTAAGGGAGTCGCAGGAACGGAAGTAACAAGCGATATTATTTTCTTAAAGAAAAGAGACAGTGTTCTTGAGCGTGATGATGACTGGGTGCATTTAGCTGAAGATGAAAATGGGATAACATATAACAAATACTTTGTCGAGCATCCTGAAATGGTACTTGGCACAATGCGTGAAGTATCTGGGAGATTTGGAAATACTATTAGCTGCCAGCCAAAAGAAAATGCTGATTTAAGAGAGAGTCTTGAAAAGGCAAGCAAGGAAATCTCTAAGGATAGCAAGTATGAAGAGATAGAGCTTCTTGATGATGAAATAACTTCCATTCCGGCAACGGACGATGTCAAAAACTTCTCCTATACCGTTATTGATAACGATGTGTACTACAGGGAAAACTCGCTCTTTATAAAAAAAGAAGTGTCGGATAAGAACAAAGAAAAGATTAAGGACTATTTAAAGCTTAATGAAGCCTTAAAAGATGTTATCAAAAGCCAAAAGGAAGACTTCAGCGATGAAGAAATAAAGGCTTCTCAGGAGAAATTAAATGAAGTTTATGACAGCTTTTCTAAAAAGCACGGCTTTGTAAATAACCTATCAAACACAAGAGCATTAAGAGAAGACAGCAATTTCCCTCTTGTATCGTCCATTGAGATACTTGATGAAGAAGATAACTTTAAGGCAAAGGGAGATATTTTCTCCAAGCGTACTATCACAAAGGCAAGAGTAATTGACCATGTGGGTACATCACTTGAAGCCTTGGTGCTTTCTATTTCCCAAAAGGGATATGTGGACTTTGAATATATGCAAGGTCTTACGGATAAGGATAGAAGCACCATCATTTCGGAGCTTAGAGGAGAAATTTTCCTAAATATTCGTGAGGAGAATACAAGGTTTAATCAGAAGCTTTCATTTGACCTTGAAGACGGCGATTTGCCGTTTATCTGTAGTGATGAGAACAATTCCTTTAAGTATGCCTATGTAACAAAAGATGAGTATCTAAGCGGAAATATCAGAGAAAAGATAGGTATTGTGGATAGCTATATTGCAAGGCTAAGGCAGGCACAAAGAATGCTTCCGGATGAAAATACAGATGAAAAGGAAATGCTTGTAAATGAATTAAATCGCCTTGAATTTCAAAAGGCAGAGCTTCAAAAGGTTATGCCGAAAGAACTTGAAGCAAGCGAGATAAATGTCAGACTCGGTGCTACCTGGATACCTACAAAGGATATTGAACGATTTGTCTTTGAAACCTTAAAGACACCGGGCTGGGCAAGATGGGATATAAAGGTTAAGTTTTCTCATCTTACAAGTGAATGGAATGTTGAGGGGAAAAGTAAAGACCGAGGAAACGACCTTGCGGAAATGACTTATGGTACAAGTAGAGTTAGTGCCTACAAGCTGATTGAAGATGCTCTAAACCTAAAGGAAACAAAGGTATTTGACCAGATAATCAATCCTGACGGTTCTAAAACATCGGTCTTAAATAAAAAAGAAACGATGCTTGCAGGACAAAAACAGGAACTTCTGAAAGAAGAGTTTAAGAACTGGATATTTAACGATCAGGAGCGAAGAAACAGGCTTGTAAAGGTATATAACGAGAAATTCAATTCAATCCGAAACCGTGAGTATGACGGCAGCAATCTGACCTTTGAGGGTATGGGCGAGGGAATTGACCTATATGAACATCAAAGAAATGCTATCGCAAGAATTCTTTATGGCGGAAACTCGCTTCTTGCTCATGTAGTAGGTGCCGGCAAGACTTTTGAAATGGTGGCAAGCTCTATGGAAGCAAAAAGGCTTGGAATGTGTACGAAGTCATTATTCGTAGTTCCTAATCATTTAACCGGACAAATCGGAAGAGAGTTTATGCAGCTTTATCCGTCTGCCAACATCATGGTGGCCGACAAGAAAGATTTTGAGCCGAAAAACAGAAAGAGATTTATCGGAAAGATTGCAACAGGAGAGTATGATGCGGTAATAATCGGGCATAGTCAGTTTGAGAAAATTCCTATGTCAAAGGAATATCAGCAAAAGCATATTCAAGATCAGATTGATGAAATCATTAACTATGTTGAGGAATATAAGCACGACAGAAATCAAAATTTCACGGTTAAAGAGCTGCAAAAGACAAGAAAGAAGTTAGAAGCAAGGCTTGAAAAACTAAATGATGATTTCAAGAAAGATGATGTTATCACCTTTGAAGAGCTTGGCGTTGATAAGCTTATCGTAGACGAAGCCCACAACTACAAGAACCTTTACCTTTATACGAAGATGAGAAATGTAGCAGGCATTGGGCAGTCGGAAGCATTTAAGTCTTCCGATATGTTTATGAAGTGCCGTTATATGGATGAAATGACAAACGGGAAAGGTATCGTATTTGCCACAGGAACGCCTGTATCAAACTCGATGACGGAGCTTTACACCATGCAAAGATATTTACAATATGAAGACCTTAAGAAAAATGGTTTGGAGCATTTCGATTCATGGGCTTCTACATTCGGAGAAACACAGTCTGCTTTTGAGCTTTCTCCTGAAGGAACCGGATACAGAGTAAAGACAAGATTTTCTAAGTTCTATAATCTTCCGGAGCTTATGAGTATGTTTAAGGAAGTGGCAGATATTCAAACCGCAGATATGTTAAATCTTCCTACACCTGAAGCACACTATGAAGTTGTTAAGACAATGCCGAGTGATGAGCAAAAAGAAATATTAAAAGGTTTATCTGAAAGAGCGGATAAGGTCAGAAATAGGGAAGTAGAGCCTGAAGAAGATAATATGCTTAAAATTACCAATGACGGTAAGAAACTTGCCTTAGATCAGCGTTTGATAAATCCCCTACTTCCTGATAATCCTGACAGTAAGGTCAATGTCTGCGTTAAAAATGTATTTTCAATATGGGATAAGACAAAAGAGAATAAGTCTACACAACTTCTTTTCTCGGATATGTCTACACCGAAAGGGGATGGAGAATTTAATATCTATGATGATATAAGGGATAAACTTGTGGCGATGGGAATACCGAAAGAAGAAATCGCCTTTATCCATGAAGCTAATTCCGATAAGCAAAAGGATGAACTCTTTGCAAAGGTAAGAAAAGGAGAAATCCGTATCTTAATGGGTTCGACTCAAAAGATGGGAGCAGGTACTAATGTGCAAAATAAGCTGATTGCAATGCATGATTTGGATGTTCCGTGGGTGTGACTTGAAAGTCGCATAGATAATTGTTTAACTAGATAAAGATTAAACCCTCTATTCCGTTAGAGGTAGCCTAATACCACCTGCTTTATCAGCAATGATAATGTTTGGAAGCTGGTATGACAATGTAGCCCTCCACGAAAGTGGTAAAGTCGAAGCCGTGAGGCTAAGGCGAATCTGCTAGCAACAATGCGGTTAGGGAGCTAGGCTTGAGTAGTATGGCTAACATAAGTGAACTGTCATTTAAACGTCGTAACATCCAACGAGCCAAAGTTGCTGACAGGCTCCAGCCCAAAACGGGAAGCGGTCGGATAATCCTCTCCATGGTAGGATTACACGGATATAAGTACCGCCGGCGAATGAGACAGAGCCTAACCTACTCTTGTTATCTATGTGGAACAAGGTAAACCTGTATCTCTCCTAAGAATTTAGGAAAGTATTTTCGTAAGAAATACCGATAGAGGTGCAGGTATAGGATTGTAGAAAAAGCGAATGTCATTTTGTAATGGAATGAATAGGGGTTCAAAATTTGCCCTAACCCGAAAGGGTGCAGACTTCTACGCAAGGTAATTCTTTACAAGAAGCTTATAGAATTTTTGAAAGGAGTAAAGCAAATGAACGTTAATAAAAAGACGTGTGCAACTACCGACCGTGAATTTGCATGGAAATCCATTGACTGGAAAAAATGCGAAGCACAGGTTAAAAAACTACAAGAACGTATTGTAAAGGCTAGAAAAGAAGGTAGACACGGCAAGGTAAAATCCTTGCAATGGACACTGACGCACTCTTTTGCTGCAAAAGCAATCGCAGTAAAAAGAGTGACAACTAACGAAGGTAAGAAAACAGCAGGAGTAGACAAAGTATTATGGTCTACGGACAAAGCAAAGTATGAGGCTATTTTAAGCTTAAAAAGAAATGGATACAAGCCACAGCCATTACGCAGAGTATATATTAAAAAAGCGAATGGGAAATTACGCCCGCTTGGGATACCTACAATGAAAGACAGAGCAATGCAAGCACTATATCTATTAGCACTTGAGCCAATTGCAGAAATGACGGCAGACCCTCACTCTTATGGATTTAGGAAAGAAAGATGCCCACAAGATGCAATACAACAATGTCATACAATCTTATGTCGCAAAAACTCTCCCAAATGGGTATTAGAGGGCGATATAAAAGGTTGTTTTGACCACATTAGTCATGAATGGCTACTCAATAATATTCCTATAGATACCAAAATATTAAAGAAATGGTTGAAATGTGGAGTTATCTTTAAAGGAGAATTGTTCACAACTGATGAGGGAACAATGCAAGGTGGAATTATTTCACCAACACTTGCTAACATGACATTGGATGGACTTGGTGAATTATTAGCTATTAAAAACAAGAGAGTAAATCGAAAATATGAGAAATACTCTCCAATGGTTAATATGGTGCGTTATGCTGATGACTTCATAATCACTGGTAGAACAAAAGAGGCATTGGAAGACATCAAACCAATGTTAGTCGAGTTTTTAAGTGAGCGAGGATTAGAATTATCAGAAGAAAAGACTTTAATTACACATATTGATGATGGATTTGATTTTCTTGGATTTAATATTAGGAAATTTAAAGGTGTACTACTTACACAGCCGTCTAAAAAGAGTGTAAAGAAGTTCTTAGATAGCATTAGATATGTAATCGATAGCAATAAGTCTTGCAAACAAGAAACTCTAATAAGGCTGTTAAACCCTAAAATAATCGGTTGGGCAAACTACTATAGATGTGGAGCTTCATCAAGGACATTTCAAAAAGTGGACAACCAAATTTTCCAAAAGCTATGGCAATGGGCGAAAAGACGACATCCTAAAAAAGGGAAACGTTGGATTGCTAATAAGTATTTTCATTTCTATAAGACTAGACGTTGGACATTCTTAGTAAAGTCCATAAAGAAAGGGAAAGTAGATATATTTCCACTAAAATTTATGTTTGATACAAAAATCATCAGACACAAGAAAATAAAAAGTGAATCAAATCCATTTGATATAGAATGGAAATCATACTTTGAAGAAAGAATGACCTATAAAATGCTCTTGTCACTGAAAGGGAGAAAATCACTCTTGTATATGTGGAACAAGCAAGAACATAAATGTCCACTTTGCAATGAGAAGATAACTGCTGACACTCAATGGAATGTACGAGAACAAAGAGAAAATGGGCAAATAGTCCGTTATCTTGTACACGATAAATGCTACAAACAAAATCGTTAGTTGACTAGCCGACATCTGTATTGGCAGATGTTTTGAATTGCTTGAGCCGTGTGAGGGGAAACTCTCATGCACGGTTCTTAGAGGGGAAAGGGATAGTAATATCCCTGACCTACTCGACAGACCTGCTGACCTTGAGCAGCGTGCGGGTAGAATTGTTCGTCAGGGAAATGAAAACAAAGAGGTAAATATCTATCGTTACATTACTGAGAACACCTTTGATGCCTACCTTTGGCAGACCATAGAGAATAAGCAGAAGTTCATTTCTCAGATTATGACAAGTAAGACTCCTGTCAGAGTGGCGGAAGATGTGGACGAAAGCTCACTTAATTATGCGGAAATTAAGGCACTTGCAACAGGCGATCCGAAAATCAAGGAGAAAATGGACTTGGATAATGAGGTTACGAAGCTTAAAATGCTAGAAGCCAATTACAAGTCAAATCGCTACCGCTTGGAAGATAAGGTTGCAAAAACCTATCCTGATGAAATTGCAAAGCTTGAGAAACTTATAGAAGCCGTAAAAAAGGATATATTAAGCATAGAGCCATTAGGAGATGGCGAAAATAAGTTTACTTCCATAACCATTAACGGAGCGAAGATAACGGATAAAAAAGAAGCAGGCGAAAAGCTGCTTGAAGCTATAAAGACAGTAAAAGTAAATGAGAGCAAGGTTATCGGCAAATACCGAAATATGGACTTGGAGGTGAGTTACAACTTCTTTACCAATGAGCATAATTTCAGCTTAAACGGTGATTCTAAAACGATAGGAGAGCTTGGAACAAGCGCAGACGGTAATATCACAAGGCTTGATAATGCCCTTGAGAAAATGCCTGACAAACTAAAAAGGCTTGAAGAAAAACTCATCAGCACCAAAGAGCAGCTTGAAAATGCCAAAGAGGAATTAAAAAAACCTTTTGAAAAGGCGGAGGAGCTGAAAACTAAGGTATTAAGACTGGCGGAGTTAAATAAGCTCCTTGATATGGGAGAGGTGGAAGAAAAAGAAAATCCAAATCCATTAGTGGAAGATGTAAAAAGAGCCATCATTGACTTCTGTAACAGAGAGTATGAAGAAAATCATAGCTATGACGAATTCAATACGCTGTACCCTGATTTAAAGCACATAGGCATTGCCTATACGAATACGCCTGATGAAAAGCACGAAATACAGTTTGAACTTAATCTTGAAGACTTTACGGCTACGCAGCTTGTAAACGGCAAGGAGGTAAGCCATTACGATTATGTCAAAGAAAACGGCAGCGAAGAAAAGGCTCTTGATTGCATGAAGTTTGAAATGGAAAACGGCGAGTTTTCTACTTTTGTTTCTGTTGATGAGGAAGAATTAAAACAGGCATTAGGACTTGAAATTGACGATGATGGCAATTTCTATGATCCACTTGCAAAGGACTTGGATAATGACGGAATGCCTGACAGGTATGACAATGATTTTAGAGATAGCGACTACTTTGAGACTACCTATGATGTGGAAGACAATCTCCACGCAAAGGAAGAAAAACCGTCCATCTTGGGGCAGATTAAGTCGTTCCAGTCGGAGCAGAAAGAAAAAGAAGTAAAAGACACAAAATCAAAAGAACATGATGAACGATAAGGGGCTTGATTTAAGTCCCTTTTCTATTTTTAACAACAAATATGGAGGTATGAACAATGAATTACAAGGAAATGAGAAATACCATCGAGCAGATGGCAAACGAGAACTACGAGGACTTTACAAAGGCTCTAATCAGTTTTGAAAAGGGCGTGAATGACAAGGAAGCACTGGATATATTGTATGACAACTACACAAACAACGACTCACTGACACTGCTTAACGAGGAATTTGACTATATGATTGATGAGCTTCGTGAAAGCGGTCAGATTAAGGAAAATGAGAGCCTTGAGAAAGAAGATAATGACCTGGTCAATATTGTCGGGAATGTGGTAGGAGAAGTCGAAGTGGTCGAACGAGAAAATAAGAACGGAGAAGCCTTTAAGGTAGTTAATTTCTCCGTTGTGTCTAAGGACGATGAGGGCAATAAGCATTATACGAATTGCTCTGCTTATGGAGAAAAGGGCGATATTCCAAAGAACTTTAAGCAAGGCGATTTTGTAAAGCTCTTTGGTCAAGAGAGAAAATCTATTGACGATAATGGAAAAGAGCATACGAATGTGAGAATACTTGCTTCTAAGCTCTTAAAAGCCAATGAGAAAATGAAGAACCAGGAAGAAAAGAAAGAGTCCGTCCTTGGAGCAATCAAGAAGTTTAAGGCAGAAGAAAAAGCAAAGCCTACTGAAAAGAAAGAAGTTTCCAAAGAGGCGGAAAGATAAGGATTGTCGGTGTGGTCTTCGGACTGCACCGATTATTTTTTTGAGGAAAATTTTGTATCCAATAGACACAAAAATGAAAAACGATCACATGATATAACAGACATTCATATCATAATAACAACTAAAGCGTTTACAGTGGCAAATATATATGATATAATAAATCGAATAATGGAGGTGTTTAATGGCTGTTAAATGTAATCTTTCTCTGCTGATGGGTAGAGAAAAGTATCAAATCAAAGATGTTCATATTAAAACCGGATTATCTAGAAATACAATATCTAGCTTGTATAATGAAAAATCTACTAGAATAGATTTTGATACAATAGAAAAATTATGCAATTTATTTAATTGTGGAGTCGAAGAACTGATAAAGGTGGAGAATGATAATGGAAAAAAGTAGTGTAAATTATAATCCAACCATAGTTTCAACATTTTCTGGATGTGGAGGATTAGACCTTGGATTTCACGATTGCGGATATAAAACTGTTTGGGCAAATGATTTTTCTGAGTGGGCAGTTAAAACATTTAAGGAAAATCTTGGAGATGTGATAGTTTGTGGAGATATTACTAAAATAAACCCATATACCGATACTTCTATACCTGCGTGCGATTTAGTTTTAGGCGGATTTCCTTGCCAAGATTTTTCTGTTATATGGAAACAACCAGGCTTAAAAGGTAAGAGGGGTGGCTTATATAGAAATTTCTTGGAGTTTGTAGATGCAAAAAAGCCAAAAGCTTTTGTTGCAGAAAATGTGAAGGGCTTGCTAACGGCAAACAAAAGAAAAGCCATTGAAACTATATTGAAAGATTTTGAAACAATAGAACCCGGATATGTTGTGAAACCTCATTTATACAATTTTGCAGACTATGGAGTACCGCAATTCAGAGAGAGAGTTTTGATTGTTGGTATTAGGGTCGATACAGGGTTTGATTTTAAACATCCCCAACCGACTCATGGTCCTGGCACGAATTATCCCTATATTACCTCTGGAGAAGCAATAAAAGATGCTCATTTAGTCAAATACAATAACGAAAAGATCAATCAACTGGAAAAAACCACTAACATGTTGAAACTCATACCAGAAGGTGGCAATTTTACTGATGTTCCTAAAGATTCTCCCTATTATGTCAAGGGGATGATTAGTCATGTATATAGAAGATTAAAATTAGACGAGCCCTCTAAAACTATCATTGCAGCAGGAGGTGGAGGTACTTGGGGATACCATTATCCAGAGCCGAGAGCTTTGACGAATAGAGAGCGGGCAAGATTACAATCTTTCCCTGACGATTTTGTTTTTTTTGGAACAGTTGCAGAAGTGCGTAGACAAATTGGTAATGCGGTTCCTCCAGCAGGTGTTCATGCAGTTGCAAAAAAATTAAAGCCACTTTTTACGGGTGAATATGCTCCTGTTGACTTGACTGAGATTATGGAAAAGTTTAAGAAAATGACGGTGCAGGAAAGACTTGACTTCGTATCAAAGGAGATGGATTGATATGGAATTTTTATTTTCAAATATAGCACCAGTCAAAACAAGATATAATACCTTTGATAAGGAATTTTATAGTTTGCTTGGAGAGTCTAATGAACTAAATATTGCAGTAGGATATGTAACAGCAGATTCTATTTCGGAATTACATAAGACTCTAGAAATGAATAGAGGAAAAAAGCTAAATTTAATCATCGGAATGCATTACTTGGACTTGTTTACAAGAATGGAATATAACGCTGCCATTAGTTTAAACCAATTTCTAAAGCGTGAAACTATGGGAACTGTTCGGCTAGTTACTCCTTTCAGATTTCATGGTAAATTATACACATATTTTAAGGATGGAAATCCAGTAGCAGGAATTATTGGTTCCAATAATTTGAGCAGCATTGTCTCTCAAACTAGTAGAATTTATGAATCTTCGTATGTTTTCAGGAATGATAAGATTGTTCTTGAGATGAATGATTTTATAAGAAACTTGTCTAATAATGCAACGCGGTCTATAGAAGATTTATCAATAGATATATTCAAAAATAACAATCCGCTTTTAGAAAACCATGAACATGTAGCGAAAGTTTCTGATGCTGAAGTGGATAGATTATTTAATTTGAAAACAGGCGAACAGTATTCGATTCCTCTAAAAGATACGCCTAAAAGTAATATGAATGTGTTTTTTGGCGAAGGGCGAAGGCAGCCTAACGGAATTGTTAGACCGCGACATTGGTATGAGGTAGAAATAATTGTGTCAAAGAGTATTGCTACGCAACCGGGTTATCCTCAAAGTAAGACTGATTCAGCAATTTTTGATGTTGTGACTGACGATGGATGGAGATTTAAATGCAAAGTTAGTGGCGACTATAATAAGAATTTAAGATCAGCAGATGATCTTCAAATTTTGGGCAAATGGATTAAAGGAAAACTTGAACAAACAGGTGTGCTTAATGTTGGAGAGCAAGTTACGCGAGGCACATTTGAAAAATATGGTAATGATTCTATAACTCTATCTAAAACAAAAGAAAAGGGAGTGTGGCTAATGGAATTCAGGGGGAACAAATGAGTTATTTAATGAAATACAAGGAGCTTCTTATCAGGAAAAACAAGCAAGAACTTGCTTTGGCAGTTGAGAACTCGGCTTGTAACATATATACTCACACATTTAAAAATTTTGACTATATGTCGCACATATTGGCACTATTGGTTGGTAATGTTCAGAGTGGAAAGACAAGTCATATGTTTGCAGCCATAACTAAGGCTGCAGATGAAGGCTTTAATCTTTTTATATTACTAACAACTGATAATACGCTATTACAACGGCAAACATATAAAAGAGCAACAGAAGATTTAGAAGATTTTTGTGTGTGCTCAGAAATGGATGAAATTAAGTTTATAAATAACAAAATGCAGAAACCTGTTCTTATTGTGCTAAAGAAAAACGGGAGAGTGTTGCAAAAATGGAAAAACAACATAGCTTCTACAGACTATTGCAAAGGTAATCCATTGGTGATTTTGGATGATGAGGCTGATGCTGCAAGTCTAAATACAAAAGTAAATCAAAGGCAAATAAGTAAAATAAATTTTGAGTTAGATGGAATAAGAAAAACTTCATCTAGTAGTGTCTTCTTGCAGGTCACTGGTACACCACAGTCAATTTTATTACAAACAGAGCAAGGTGGATTTAGACCTCAGTATGTGTATTGCTTTGATCCAGGAAAAGGATATTTGGGAGGAGATTTCTTCTTCAAAGAAACCCCTAATCCTAATTTAATTATTACTGATGATGAAGAGACAAAAGTAATTGAAATTGACGATGATTTTCCTGAAAATGGTTTAAAAAATGCGTTGCATACACATTTAATTACCTCTGCACATCTTTTGTTAATTGGCATAGAGACATCGAATTTTTTGGTGCATCCAAGCACTAAAACGGATGAACATGAGATTTTTGCAGAGAGAATTGGAAACTATATAAATGAGCTTGGTGCACATTTTGAGGATCCGGATTCTGACGATGATATTCTTGTGGCTGAATATGAGAGTTTAAGAAAAACTTGTCCGGATATTAGTTCTTACGCTGACATACTGAACAAAATTGAGGAATTGATTGTAAATGATTCGATTTATATACACACGATAAATTCGAAATCGGTGTATGTTCCTGAAGAAGAATATCAAACAGGTGTTAATATAATCGTCGGAGGTAACAGTTTAGGAAGAGGCATCACATTCCCGATGCTTCAAACAGTATATTACTGTAGGACTGCAAAAAATCCTCAAGCAGATACTATGTGGCAACATGCTAGGATGTTTGGTTATGATCGTAATAGAGAACTAGTGCGAGTTTATATGCCAAGAAATGTGGCACACCTGTTTTCCGAAATCAATTCGATAAATAATGCGATTTTTACGCAAATAAAGAAAGACCCCAGTTTAGATTCAATTAAAGTTTTTTATCCTAAAGGGATAAATCCAACTAGAAAAAATGTATTAGACAAAGAAAAAGTAGAAACGATTATGGGTGGAGTGAATTATTTCCCTAACGATGTATCTAATAATGATATTTTAGCCTTAGATACATTTCTGGAGAAGTTTACATCGAAACCTTATTATGAAGTACATCCACAAATGCTAGTAAACTTATTAAATCTCATTGACTCAGAAGATCAAAAATGGGATAAGAAATTATTTGTTAATTTTATAGAGTCGCTTGAAAGCAAGTACCCTGGCATAAAGGTTGCGCTGATTGTAAGAAAAGATAGATCTGTGACTAAAGGAACAGGAACATTATTATCGCCAAATGATAGAAAGCTAGGAGATGAATTGAGCGATTATATTGTTTGTACCTTATATAAAATGACTGGCGAAAAAGGATGGGGCGGACAAAAAGTTTGGGTTCCGAACATCAAATATCCAGAAGGACTTGTTTTTTATAATGTTAATCCCTAACTAGATACACCTACCTCTCCATCTCTTTCCCCATATATTTCTCATAGTTTTTCCTGATTTGATACAGTTCTGTCATCTCAGATTTTGATGAAGAATACTCTTGCATAAGGGTATTCTTTTTTTCGTTCAGTTTCTCAAGCTCTTCAAAAATCTGCTTGGAATTTGGCATTTTAGAATATGACTTTTTAAGGTCGGCAAGGGCTTTTTCGTACAAGAAAATTTCCGATTTATGCTCACTGGCAAAGGCTTTGTCAGTAGGCTCTTTCTTATATGCCTGATAAATTTGGCGGTATTTCGTTACAGTATGGACTTGCTCCATAGTAGCGGAAAGGGTAACTATTTTCTCGTCAAGCACCTTTATTTCATCCTGTAGGCTTTGCCTTTTGTCTGCACTTTTTTTGATAAAATCATCAAGCTGAGCAAGAGACCTAAAGCCTTTTTCACGCATTAAAATAACAGTATCTGAAGCTACTTGCAGGTTATGTTTGGTAGCCCAGAATTCATATCCTTTGCTTGATTGTGCCTTCTCATTGTTCTTAATATCAATAATATTTCCGACACGCTTTTTAACTGTGAATGTCTTTTGATTGGCGTTTTCTAAAATTCTTTCCTTGAGTCTTTCTTCCGTATAATCTTCTCCGATAGTTTTTGCTCTTGTAAATCTTTCCTTGTCTTTATGCTTAAAAGCGATGTGCTTACCGTACTTGATTTCATAGTCGAGATCCGCCATCTTCTTTAAGAATTCATCCCAGTCTTTTGACTGTTTTATCATTCTATCAATGTCAAATTGGAGCTTACTTTTCCAAGAAGTACCGTTCTTAGCTTGTTCATTTTCATACCAGGATTTGCCGTTCGTCTTATACTTTTTCTTAAATCTTTCGTAGTATTCGTCAATGACTGATAGGCTATTTTCTTTGCATAGCTTATCGCTTTGATAACGTATTTGATGATAGCTTCTTTTGTTGGACTGATAGCATTTCCCCGTTACCATATTTACATTATTAAAGATGATATGGTTGTGAATATGACCTTTGTCAATGTGAGTTGAGAGGATAAATTCATACTCATCTTTAAGTATTCTGTTGCAAAGCTCCAGACCGATTTGGTGTGCCATTTCGGGTGTAGCTTCGCCCGGCAAGAACGACTGAATAAGGTGTCTTGCAAGCACAGAGCCTCGGACATTTGCTTCTTCTCTTCGTCTTAAAAATTGTGTATGAGCAGAAGCTGTGTGGCATTTATTGGTGCTGATCAGGATTTGTTCATCTGTCTTTTCAGCATTGGTTATATAGTCAATCGCCAAGTTAAGCGTAGATTTTATAGGGTGAATTTTCGTTATTGCCATTACTTATCATCTCCAGTTTCGGTGGCTCTTCCAAGCAGAAGAGAGTGAATTTGCCATATCTCTTTTGAAATATGGTCTATCTGTTTTTTCATATCATTGATGTCATCGTTGTATATAACACCTGTAGAATTAACTCGTTTTGCAATCTGATTGATATTGTTTGTAGCGTTATAAAGAAGTCCTTGTAAATCTGCAAAGGGTTGTAAATCAACCTGATAAATCTCTTTTTCAAGAACGCATTTCCTAATAAAAAGGTTCATATTTTTACACTTGGCAAGTCTTCGTTTCTCTTCAAAAAGTGCCTTTTCTTTTTCATTTACTCTTACGATTAGCTGAATATTTCTTTCTCTGTTTTCCATAATTTTTTCTCCTTTCAGTGAATTTCGGGGTCTTAGGGTTCTCCCTAACAAGCTAAAAATTGATAAAAAAGAAGCAGTACCATAAAGGTCTGCTTCATCGATTTTTCCGTCTTTGGCTATCCAAAGACTGTGCTTGCTACAAAAGAATGATTTGTAGATTAAGCGTTAAGCGAGTATTGAGTTTTGTTAGTTATTATATCCTGCATAGGATTATTTGTCAGCGTCCTTTGAGAGCTTTTAATAAGTCGAATTATCTCTATCTCTTATGGGGTTATAGTCTTTCAAAAATTCTGATCTCGGTCTTTCGATGTTGTATCTGGGAGAGGAAAGTATGCCCATCTTGTATAGCTCTGATATTTTCAAGTTTACAAGGTTGATTTCCACGCCAAGCTCATTAGCAAGAGAGCGATCCGATACATCTTCATTTTCTAAAAGCCGTATGATTTCTTTATCATCAATCAGAAGATGAGCCGCAAAAATATTCGCTTCTATTTCGTGGCAGCCTAATTCTCTAAAAATAGAAACCTCATGGAAGGCATTTGCCTTTGCGTAATTTCTATGAAGTTGGTCGTGTCCAATCTCATGAGCTAAAACAACTTTCCTGATACTTGGATGTAAATCAGCGGAAAGAAAGATAAAGCGGTTTTTCTGTATGACCTGATACATTCCAAGAAGATGAGTCATATTATTCATTACTTCAAGATGAATATTAAGGTCTTTGGCAAGCTCAAAAGGATCACGAGTAAAATGCTTTCTGACCAAAGCATTGGCTTTTTCGTATATCCAATCGTTTGTCATAGCTCACCTTTATTTATCTTTCTTCTTACCATATTTTTTGTTAATATCTTTTGCTTTCCAGTAGGCTCTTGTGATTGCCTGGAATGCTTCTTCCATATCTTCTTCGGGTAGAGTACCGCCCGCAAACATACTGCTTACTCCCTCGGCTAAAGCTCTGACTTTTGCAACTTCCGTTGTGCCGTATCTGTTAGAAACTTCTTCCAAAAATTCATCTTCCTCAGTCATAAGAAAGTTATAATCGCAGCCCATAACCTCGGCTATTTTTTCATAGACTTCCTTTTGCTTCGGGTATCTTTTGCCCTGCTCATACAAAAGCAGCGTTCTTTTGCTTACGCCGATAAGTTTTGCAAACTCGTCCTGTGTATAGTCGTTTTCGGTTCTAAAGCTTCTCACCTTTTCTCCAAAGTTCATTTTATCCTCCTACTGAACCTAAGTTTACTTATAAAAATAGAAAGTGAATTTAGGTACTTGCTTTTCTCTTTTTCTTTGTGTATAATTAAATAGAACTTGAGTACACTTATTATAACATCTGAAGAACTTAAATGCAACGAATATTTTGCAGTAAGTTTTAAGAAATACATGGGAAACAAAGTGAGGTGAGGGAAGATGGCGAAGGGAAAAATGCTTAGGGAATTGGAAAGGCTCTATGAGAGTCATGAGCTTCCTTTTTTGCCGACCAAGCTGAAAGCAAAAGCCGTACTTTCGATATACAGAAATGTTGTTTGGTCAGTAAAAAATACGGCACAGTGTCTTGTCTGTGAGCAGGAAGTAACCTATGGGAGTGATTTGGGAGAGGCACTTTCATATTTGGAAAATTTTGCTCCCGATAGAGTCCTTGATGATTTTGAAGCGAGGGTCAGATATCTTTTTGAAACTAAATGGCTGATTGATATTATCGACAGTGCATTGATAAGGTTAAAAGAATATCCTGTTCACGGTCAGTGCTACTATACGATAATTCAATACTCTTATCTTAGTCGTGATAAGCATTCAAACGAGGAGATAATGAGAAAGGTTGCATTAGAAAAGACATCATTCTACGAGCGGAAAAATGAAGCGATTGCCATTATGGGCATAGCACTTTGGGGATACGCTCTTCCGACTCTTTTAAAAGAAATCAGTGATGAAAAATCGAAAGGAGAACAGAAATGAAGATAATGCCTATATATGATTTGAGGAATAAAGCTGAAGTAGCTCTTCTTATGAAAAGGTTAGATGATGACACCGTAGACAGTATTGAGGGGTTGCCTGACAGTATGATTTTACTGGTACCTGAAAAAGCTTGTCCGACTATGACTCTACAAGACTTAAAAGAAAAATTATCGGATAAAAGGCGGATAAAAAACGGAGTTGTTGCGGACTAATGACGGAGTACCTACGGACATTCATCGGACAAAGAGGGGACTCTAAGCGAACTTCATATATGTTAAAGTGTATATAGTGGGACGGAACTAATTTAATATCACGGGCAAAGACCATAGGTGAAAAACTTATGGTCTTTTTTTACGCTCATTTTTAGGAGGCTTATGAAAAGAATAAGAAGTCCTCCAGCTTCTTTTGGATTTTAACACGCGAACAAATTCAAAAGAACACGGAGGAAAAAATGGATAAGAAATACTATATTTTCGTTGGAGACGAAAAAATCGAAGTAGACCAAGAAGTCTATAAAAGCTACTGGCAAATTACAAATAGGGAAAGATATTTAGAGCGACTTGATAGACAAAATAAGTTGCTCTTTTTTTCTGACCTCAGCACGGAATATTCCTTTGAGGATACTATTGCCGATGAGAATTACGATTTGGAAAAAATCGTTGAAACCAAGATGCTTATTGACAGGGTTAGAGAAGCGATTGACTCATTAAATGATGAGGAAAGGGAAGTCATAGAAAGACTTTACTATCAGGATGAGTCTACAAGGATAGCGGCTAAAGCTCTTAATCTTCATAAGACATCTCTTATCAGAAAAAGGGACAGGATTTTAGCAAAGCTTAAAAAGATGCTCGAAGGAAATATCTAATCTGACTAACGGGGGAGCGGAGACAATTTGTTTTCGCTTCCTCATTTTTATTTTGAAAAAAGTGTGTCCAGGTGTGGCGAATTTTCACTGTACATAGTGAGAGGGTAATTTGCTTCTTTCGTGATAGAGAAATCTCTATCCCAAAACTTAAAAGCAACTCTCATAGCGAAAGCTATTTGTTCTTTGACAACTGAATAGACCAAGGTAGGACTTTATCCACTTGCTGAGAATTATGACCTACGCCAAGACTTTTCTGCTGATGAAAATCGGTTCAAATGAATACCGGAGCTAACCGAGGATAGAAGAAAACGAGCGACAGATAGGAATACATAAAAGATAAGTGTGGCAACTTATTTCGATGATGCAAGTGGTGATAATGATACTTCAATAGTTTAAGCCGCCTCGTCTTGAACAGGGGGTGGAGGTGAGATTCCTATGTAGCAGCCAATGCACCTACCAATGTCATAAAACTTATTTTGATTAAATGCGAGGTTATTATCATGAAAAATGAAAACAAGAAAAATGAAGATAAAAAGCAAATAGAGAAAAATTATGAGAAGAAGATAACCTACTCAAGCAGCAAGAGCGAAAAGCTTGATTTATTGGATATTATTGAAATGCACCTCTTAAGGTCGGTCATAAAACTATAGGGCTGACATAAAAATCCGGGTGCGGTACAATATAAGCGGTAGAAGCAATCTTCCTAAATGACTATTTGCCAAAATAAAATTTTAGGAGGGTTCTTATGAACAATAATATCGCTTGTATGTATCTTCGTCTTTCAAGAGAGGACGGGGATATTTCAGAAAGCAATTCTATTTCAAATCAAAGACAAATCATCAAGTCTTACGCTAAGGAAAACGGCATTACCATATCGAATGAGTATGTAGATGATGGCTTTAGCGGTTCTAATTTTGACAGACCGAACTTCAAGAATATGATTGAAGACTTAAACGCGGGCAAGTTTAGGATAATTATCGTAAAAGACTTATCCCGTTTCGGCAGAGATTATATCGAGTCCGGCAAATACTTACAAAAGATATTTCCCGAAAAAGGTATACGCTTTATTTCCGTAAATGATAATTACGACAGCGACAATGCTGATGTAAGTGATACCCACCTGATACTTCCTATTAGAAACTTTATCAACGACAGTTACTGCCGTGATATTTCTATGAAAGTAAAATCATCTAAGGAAGTCAAAAGGAAAAACGGAGAATTTATCGGTTCTTTCGCTCCATTCGGTTATAAGAAAGACAGTAAGAATAAGCATAAGCTTGTGGTTGACACGGAGGTTTCTCATATTGTCAGCCGTATTTTTGATATGAAAATTGAGGGATATTCCTCAAAGGCAATCGCCGATTTTCTAAACAGTATAGGTACGGTTACACCGTCAAGACATAAGGAAAATAAAGGCGATAACTTTAATACGGGCTTTATGGTAAAAGATGCCAAGTGGGATGCAAAGATGGTCAACAGGGTCATCACCAATAAGGTATATATTGGCGTGTTGGAGCAAGGCAAGACGGTAAAGCTCAATTACAAATCCAAAAGAGAAGTCGATGTAGCAAAGGATGACTGGATCATAATAGAAAATGCTCACGAAAGCATTGTTTCTAAATCTGTATTTGCACTGGCAAATAAAATGCTGCTTCGAGATGTAAAAGCTTCAAAAGAAAATCCGAGCATTCTGTCTGGAATGCTTTACTGTAAAGATTGTGGCAGCCCGATGATTAGACGAAAAGTCAAGTCAAAAGACGGCTACAACATCTTTTATATATGTTCCGAATATAACATCAAGGGCGAATGCACAAGGCACAGCATTAAAGAAGATTATGTAATAGGTGCTACCATTCACGCTCTTAATGATTATCTTTCAAAATATAATGAGCTTCTTAAAAAGGTAAGTAAGATTGATGTTTCTAAGCTCACAATCAAGGCTGATTTCGACTCCTTAAATGCGGAAAAGAAAAAGTATGAAAGGCTTAGAGGCTCTCTTTATATGGACCTGGAAGAAGAACTTATTACCACAGAAGAATTTGAGAGATTTAGAAAAAACTATCTTCTAAAGATTAGGGAGATTGAGAAACAGATTATTACAAAACAAAAAACGATAGAAGAGTTAACAGAAAAAATCAAAGATAAGGGTAGTTTTGTTTCCGATATTATTCCTAATGTAGAAGATGGTACGCTGAATAGATTATCCTTAGTATCTTTCATTGACCGCATAGAGATTGGCGAAGATAACGCCATAAACTTTGTCTTCAATAATATGGAGACAGTAAATCTAATGCAGGCAATTTTGGACAGTGAAAAATGCGAGTGTAAGGCTTCAGATGAAAATAAGGTGAGAGTATTTACCATAGGCAGAGCTTATGGAGAAACCTTAGAAATGAATATGCCGAAACTTGCGGTGGGAGGTGTTTGCTGATGGCAAGGACTTCCAAAAGATATGTTCCAAAAGCTGAGGATAGCACTGAAAAGATATTCTACAAAGCAGGTATTTACACAAGGCTGTCATCTGAAAGAAAAGAAGAATGGAGAGAGAAATCTTCTTCCATTGAAACGCAGGTGCTTTGCTGTAAAGAATATGCCTTAAAAGAAAATATTAAGGTCTTAAACACATACACGGATTATGAATACAGCGGAACGAATTTTGAAAGACCTCAGTTTCAGGAGATGATGCAGGATATTAAGGATAGAAAGATAAACTGCATTATCATAAGAGATTTATCAAGACTTGGTAGAGAATATCTTGAAATGGGAAGACTGATTGATAAAGTATTTCCGTTTTTAGGTGTTAGATTTATCTCGGTTAATGACAAGGTGGATACCGTAAAGGACTTGGACTCTAAAAAGTCATTTGAGGTAACGCTTAAAAATATCGTCAACGATATGTATGCCAAAGATATTTCTGTCAAGGTCAAATCCAGTAAGATGAACAGGGCAAAAAACGGATATTTTATCGGTACTGTTCCGCCTTACGGATATAAGGTTGTAAAGCTGAAAGAGGGACAGAAATTAGAGGTAGATGAAAAAGTTCGATTCATTGTAGAAGAGATGTACCGCTTAACGCTTGAGGGCAAAAGCCAGTATGAAGTTGCAAGATACCTTAATAAAAAAGGTTATGCCACAGGTATGGTTTACTACAAGACCGGAAGAGTTTACAGGCTTGAGGGAGAACCGCAGTGGCATAAGTCTACAATTTCTAAAATCCTTACAAATAGAGCCTACACCGGCACATTGGTGCAGGGAGTAAGACAGCAAAATCTTGCAAAGGGTGTAAAACAGCATTTTGTAGAGGGAAATGAGCAGATAGTATTTGAAAATGCTCACGAGCCTATTATTTCAAAAGAAGATTTTGAAAAAGTGCTTGAGGGTAGAAAACAAAGACTTGAAAATCATCGTTTCGCTGCCAAAATGCACGACTTTGAAAGAGATTATGAGAATAGATACAAGGGCTTGGTTTTCAACAATAACACAGGCAAGGAACTTTTTAGAAGAACAAGAATATATGGTAAAAATCAGGATAGACTCTACTATTCTTTTCAAAATGATACTTTTACGGGAACACTTGAAAAAGAAAAAAGTCTCTTCGTCATGGAAAGGGATTTAGATAAGGCTATCAGCGATAAAGTAGCCGAGTTTATTACCAAAGCTACAAGTAAGAAAAAGTTTATTGAAAGAGTGTCTTTGAGATTTGATGAGGGGCTTTCCCTTGCCATAAAAGATATTGATAAGCTAAAAGATAAGGTTCTGAAAGAAGAGCTACTCATTCAAAAGGCGTATGAGGAATATAGCCTTGGAAAGATTGACAGGGAACTTTATTCACTGAAAAGAGAAATAGCTCTAAGTCATATAGCCACGATTAACAATGAAGTGATTGCCTTTGAAAATAAGGCAAAAGAGCTTGAAAAAGAAAAGAGAAAATCACTCAAATGGATAAAGGATGTATTCTCGGCAAAGGAAATTGAAAAGCTTTCGGGCGATTTAATTCACAACCTTGTAGAAAAGATAATCGTTTATGCCAATCACAACTTCGAGGTGGTTTTCAAATTTAATATGGATATGCTGATGGGAGGTGCAGAAAATGAGTAAGATAGCCCTTTATATCAGACTTTCCGTAGAAGATCAGATGAAGAAAGACGAGAGCGAAAGCATCATAAATCAAAGGCAATATCTAAATGACTATCTCAATAAAAATGAAGAGTTTAAGTCTTTTCAAAGGGAAGAATATATTGATGACGGGTATACCGGAACAAACGAAAAGCGTCCTTCTTTTCAAAGAATGCTTGAGGAAGTAAAGTCCGGAAGAATTAACGCAATCATCGTAAAAGACCTATCAAGGTTTATGAGAGATTATATTGCTCTTGGCGATTACCTTGAAAATATCTTCCCATTTCTCGGTATCAGATTTATAGCTATCAATGACGGCTATGACAGTGCCAAAGAAAAAGGAAATGGAACAGACCTAGATATTCAGTTTAAGGGACTGCTTTATGACTTCTATACAAAGGATATTTCGCAGAAGATTAAGTCGGTTTCAACGGAACTAAAAAAGCAAGGAAAATTCCTTGCCTGGAGTCCACCACTTGGTTATATGAAAGATCCGACTGATAAGCATAGTATCGTCATTGATGAAAAAACGGCTTGGATAGTCAGAAAAGTATTCGACTTAGCTTTAAGCGGAATGGCTACCAGAAAGATTGCAGCCGTAATGAATGCGGAGAATATTCCAACACCGAATGAGCGTAAAAAAGAGCTCACCAATATGGACTACGAGTATAACATCGTATCTTCTGAAAACAGAAAAAATCCTACTTGGACAAACGGAACTGTAACGGATATGCTCTCAAATGAAAACTACACAGGCACTTATGTCTTCAATATGCAAGAAAAATCAGTGCTGACACCTGGAAGCTTCAAATTTCATCCAAAGGAAGAATGGGGCAGGGTGTATAACCACCATGAAGCGATTATCTCTCAGGAAGAATTTGATAAGGTTCAAGCCATAAAAGAAAGCAGACGCTTTATTAAAGGTAAGAACACCGATTATCCCTGGAGACAGCATTCACCACTTCAAGGCTTTGCTAAATGCCCTACTTGTAATCACGTCTTGGGATTTGTTCAGTCAAAAAGACCAAGACTTGATGGGAGCGTAAGAGTACACAAGTATTTTCATTGCAGAATTTGTAAATGCAACAATGTGGAACATAAGAACTCAAGAGCTGAGAAGCTTGAAGAACAGGTTTTAGCTTTTATCAAAGAAAAATATGGCGATGTTAAATCCGAGCAAAAGGATAAGACAAGCATTAAAGATTTGGAAAAACAAGTCGCAAGACTCGAAGCTAAAAAGACTTCAGACTTTGAAAAATACAAACTCGGTAAGATGACAAAGCTCAAATTCATAGAAAGTAAAAAGAGCATCGACAAAGAACTTGAAAGCCTATCGGAAAGAATAGATGAACTTTCCAAACAAGTTGAAGTTGTCAAAGACAACGAGCTTACAAGGGAGTTAATGGAAAAGTACATCGACTCTGTTCTATGTGAGGGAAGCATCGTTCAGAAAATCATATGGAAATAGACGCATGAGGGAGTGAGAAATCACTCTCTTTTGTTGTCTAAAAATAGACAATATATTTTGTGTCATTCGCTTGACACGAGAGGGGAGTGGCGGTATGTTTGTACAGAGTGAAAAGTTTGTACAGGCTCACAGTGATAACAGAGGAAATATTTCTGTTTATGGACAGGAATCCAATGCAGATACATGGAAAATGGCAAAAATGAATATGGCAATAAGAGGAATTGATGCTAATTTTGGCTCATATCATGCAGATACATTTTTTAATGACATCCATAAGACATTAAAATCTGATTTCATTATGGCAAATCCACCGTTTAACCTTTCTAATTGGGGAGCGGACAAATTAAAAGATGATGTCAGATGGAAATATGGAACACCACCGTCAGGGAATGCAAACTATGCATGGATTCAGCATATGATACACCACTTAGCACCAAATGGGAAAATAGGTTTAGTACTTGCTAATGGCGCATTATCGTCTCAAACTTCTGGAGAAGGGGAAATAAGAAAAAAGATTATAGAAGATGATCTGGTGGAAGGTATTGTAGCTTTACCTACACAGCTATTTTATAGTGTAACTATTCCGGTAACACTGTGGTTTATTACTAAGAATAAAAAGCAAAAAGAAAAGACTCTATTTATTGATGCCAGAAAAATGGGATATATGGTTGATAGGAAACATAGAGACTTTACGGAAGGGATACAAGAAGACGGAAGCCTTGGAGATATTGACTTATTGGCAAAAACATTTGAAGATTTTCAAAACGGAGTGTTGAAGGAGAGAAAAGGATTTTCTGCTGTTGCTACGATAAAAGATATAGCAAAACATGACTATATTTTAACCCCCGGTCGATATGTGGGGATTGAAGAACAGGAAGATGACGGAGAGCCTTTTGAAGAAAAGATGACAAGACTGACCTTGGAGCTTTCGGATATGTTCAAAAAGTCTCATGAGTTGGAAGAGGAAATTAGAAAGAAATTGGGGGCGATTGGGTATGAAGTGTAAGTGGCAAATAAAGAAATTGTCAGAGATTGTAGATTTTAATCCTCGTGAGTCATTGCAAAAAGGAATAATTGCTAAAAAGATTGGAATGGATAAATTACAACCATTTTGCAGAGATATTATGTCATATGAAAATGAAACGTTTACAAGTGGGGCTAAATTTCGTAATGGCGATACTATTATGGCAAGGATAACTCCGTGCTTAGAAAACGGGAAAATTGCCAAGGTTGATATTCTTGATGAAGATGAAATCGGATTTGGTTCTACAGAATATATCGTTTTTCGTGCAAAAGAAGGAATAGATGCAGATTACCTGTATTATTTAGTATGTAGCTCAATTGTAAGAGAGCCGGCAATTAAATCAATGGTTGGTTCATCGGGTAGGCAACGAGTACAAACAGATGTATTAAGGAATTTAGATATTAAAGTTCCTTCCGTTGAAGAACAAAAAGTAATAAGTGGAATTTTACGAAATTTGGATGATAAAATAAAAATTAACAATACAATAAACAATAATTTAGAGGAGCAAGCACAAGCATATTTTGATAAGCTTTTTGTTGTTAATGCTGATCCAAATTGGACGGAATGTACTCTATCCGATATTGGCTCGGTCATTGCAGGTGGTACGCCTTCAAAATCGAAGCTGGAATATTATGCAAATCAAGGTATTGCGTGGATAACACCTAAGGATTTATCGGTTGATAAGTCAAAATTCATCTCTCGCGGAGAGAATGATATCTCTGAGTTAGGATTTTCCAAGAGTAGTGCCACAAAGATGCCTGCTGGAACCATACTTTTCAGTTCGAGAGCTCCAATAGGATATATTGCCATAGCTCAAAACGAGGTCACTACTAATCAGGGGTTTAAATCTGTTATTCCTAATGAGAATATCGGTACAGCTTACGTGTATTTCTTGCTAAAGAATCTTCTTCCTACAATTGAAGGTATGGCTTCTGGATCAACTTTCAAGGAAATATCTGGAACAGTGATGAAATCTGTACCCACTGTTATACCTGATGCCGATACTATCCAGCTTTTTAGTAATTTGTGCGAACCTATATTCCAGGAACAAGAAGTTCTTGAATCAGAGAATAAACATCTTTCTGCACTTAGGGATTCATTACTGCAAAAGCTGATGTCCGGTGAGATTGATGTTTCAGGTCTCGTCTTTTAAGCCACTAAATTATTGTTTACCAGCTATTCAGAGTCCAAACTATCTTATTGACCTACGGTCAATAAGCATCGCAAGTCTGCGA
>ERZ772874.196-NODE-196-length-31823-cov-4.936634_pt1 | contig 31823 bp, 23 predicted proteins | sample MGYA00580586_ERZ772874 | MGnify/ENA primary metagenome ERZ772874 (study PRJEB29015, sample SAMEA2737952) | human oral metagenome | biome: human oral; feature: human-associated habitat; material: dental | place: China | collected 2154 ... | reverse complement strand
AATATTAGAAAATTTAATACGGTCTAAAATTTCCCCATCTGATCCAATCATTGCTCTGCGAGCCCCTTGAGCCAATCCTTCATTTATATACTCAACCGCATTTTTGTTAGTGTTTATGTGATCGTCTAAAACTTTGTTGGTTACATCAATATAACGTACCGGAATATTATTACCCATTGGGGATCCGTATAAAAATTCCCTAGGAGTGAGTTTAACTACCACCTTTGAGGAAAGGGGGATCAAGTATGAAGGCGGTGTCAGACAACCATTTTCATGTGTTAGCCATACCCTGGATCCATTAAGAGATTTATCCTCATGGACAACTTTTTTATCTGCCCTCCAATAGTCGGAAGAGGCGTCAAGAAATGATACCCCCCTGTCTGGAAGGATAAACCCTCCATTTACATCCATAAGAATATCGAGCGAATATACAAGTACATCCAACTTGGCATCTGAGTAAAATACCCTACGATTAAACTGCACTGTTTCAGGCGTTGCCTCTGCTCCTACCAGACTATTCATTCGGGAATTTACCCACTGCCCATACCCTAGATCCCTAACGAACAATGAAGCCACATATGGAACTAATGTTTTTATGTACATCTCCTGAGATAGATGGGATTTGGATTCAAAAGTATCTACTAATTTGGGAAGTTCACTTTCGTACTCCTCCCACAATTTATCCGTAACTCTTTTTCCGAACAAATCGTCTATTGCAGAATCATACTCACCTTTAGCGTATAGAATATTTTCTGCTTTCGTTTCAAAAGTTTCATCTTTTCCTTTTATTTTGACGGTAACCTTATTATTTCTGCCGCCACCAGGAGAACTCCTATAGCTGGAAAAATTTCCAATTATACATGCAGGGATAAAATGGTCTTTTTGTTTTTTAGAAACTTCCCTGTTCATAATTCTCCTTTAAGTGTAGACTATGGTGCCATAATCCATGCTAAGCCGTTGTTAATCCTATGAACAGAGTTGATTTTACCAGATGATACAGCCTATATTAATATCGCCTATCCAATTCTTCACTAGACGCCAGTATATGCTCCGATAGGTAAAAGTGGGCACGTCAAAGACGGCGCGCCCCCATATATAGGGTGTGGAACGTGCCGCCTCACATTCCAAGAATCGAAGAAGGCTACTTCTTCCTCTCTTTCTCTTCACCCGAAGAAAGAGCGGCAATAAACGCCTCTTGCGGCACTTCAACACGGCCGACCATCTTCATGCGTTTCTTGCCTTCCTTCTGCTTTTCCAGCAGCTTGCGTTTACGCGAAATATCGCCGCCGTAGCACTTTGAAAGCACGTCTTTGCGCATCGCACGGATATTCTCACGGGCAATAATGCGGGAGCCAATGGCAGCCTGGATAGGCACCTCAAACTGCTGGCGGGGTATGAGTTCACGCAGCTTACCGGTCATCATCACACCGTATGAGTACGCCTTATCGCGGTGGGTGATGGCCGAGAACGCATCCACTTTCTCGCCCTGAAGAAGGATATCGACCTTCACCAGGTCAGCCTCTTCCTCGCCGTCAAACTTCCAATCCAGCGATGCGTACCCGCGAGTACGGGACTTGAGCTGATCGAAGAAGTCAAAAACGATCTCGGCCAGCGGCAGGCGGTACCGCATCTCAACACGGTCTTCAGACAGGTAGTCCATGCCACCCATCTGCCCGCGGCGTGACTGGCACAGCTCCATAATTGCACCAATGTAATCGCTGGGGGCAATAATCGTACACGCCACCATCGGTTCACGAATGGTAGCGACCTTACCCTCGGGGAATTCGCTCGGGTTCGTCACACGCTTTGCATTACCCGCTTCGTCTACCACATCGTAAATAACGTTAGGGGCGGTCGAAATCAGGTCGAGATTGAACTCGCGTTCCAGGCGCTCCCGCACGATCTCAAGGTGCAGCAGCCCCAAGAACCCGCAGCGGAACCCGAACCCCAGTGCCGCAGAGGTTTCCGGCTCATAGATGAGCGCAGCATCGTTAAGTTTGAGCTTATCGAGAGCATCACGCAGCGCCGGGTAGTCTGAACCGTCGATGGGGAACAGCCCCGAGAACACCATCGGTTTAGGATCCTCATAGCCGCCCAGCGACTCCTCCGCCGGTTTATGGGCACTTGTGACGGTATCACCCACGCGGGACTGGCGCACGTCCTTCACACCCGTGATAAGGTACCCCACCTCCCCCACGCTCAGGCCCTTCGAGGGGATGGGCTCAGGGGAAATGACGCCGATCTCCAATAGGTCATGTTCAGCACCAGTAGACATCATCTTGATTTTCTGGCGCGGCTCCAGTCTGCCATCTACCACACGCACATAGGTGACCACACCGCGGTATGAATCGTACACGGAGTCAAAAATCATGGCGCGGGCAGGCGCGTCCGCCGTACCCTCGGGAGCGGGAATACCCTCAACGATACGGTCCAGCAGGGCCTCAACGCCCTCACCGGTCTTACCGGAGACCCGCAAAACTTCATCGGGCTCACAACCAATAAGGTGCGCCAGTTCTTCGGCATACTTATCGGGCATCGCGGCGGGCAGATCAATTTTATTCAGGACAGGGATGATGGTGAGATCATTTTCCATCGCCAGGTACAGGTTAGCGAGGGTCTGCGCCTCAATACCCTGCGCCGCATCCACCAGAAGCAGCGCACCCTCGCACGCGGCAAGCGAGCGAGAGACCTCATAGGTGAAGTCCACGTGGCCGGGCGTGTCAATCATATTCAGCGCATAGGAGGTGCCCTCCACCTCCCACGGCATGCGCACCGCCTGAGATTTAATGGTGATACCGCGCTCGCGCTCAATGTCCATGCGGTCAAGGTACTGCGCCTTCATATCGCGCGGGGCAACCACACCGGTTGCCTGGAGCATACGGTCAGCGAGAGTGGACTTGCCGTGATCAATATGCGCAATAATGCAGAAGTTGCGAATAATCGTGGGGTCGGTGGCCGCCGGGACGGGCGGGTTCTTCGACAGAGGAGCCACTCGCTTCAATCCTTTCAAGGGTGTTCGCCACAGATAATAGGCATAGCCATCTAACATTTTCCCATGTTTAGAGCGGATGCGCGAACCAACGCCGGGTGGGAGGCGTCCCACCACCCACGCAGCAGTTCCGCGCAGCTGCCCGCTGGCCGGTGGCTGTGCTACTGCGGCTGCGAGCAGGTATTAACCAGCTCCCCAATCCCCTCAATACGGGTTACCAAAGTTTGCCCCGGCTTCAGCCACCGACGCGGGTGATACGACAGCCCCACACCCGCCGGAGTTCCGGTGAGAATCACATCGCCCGGCTCAAGCGTCATAAACGTTGACAGGTAAGAGAGCAGCTGCGCCGGGGTGAACACCATATCGGCGGTGGTGCCGCTCTGGCGGATTTCCCCATCCACCTCACAGCTCATGGCCAGACCAGCCGCAGGATCCACCTCATCCGGGGTGACAATTACCGGGCCGAAAGGGGTCATCCTATCCCAGTTCTTCCCCTGAAACCACTGGCTGGTGCGGCCCTGCCAGTCCCGTACCGAGACGTCATTCGTGACCGTATACCCCAGAAGCCCCTCCAGCGCTTGCTCTTCACTCACACCGCTCATACTCTGACCCACCACCAGCCCAAGCTCAACCTCCCAGTCGATTTTAGTGCTCTGGGCGGGCATACGAATCTCATCACGCGGGCCGATTAAAGCGTTAGCGTATTTAGCGAAAATCGCGGGATACTCAGGGAGCTCAAACCCCATCTCAGCGGCGTGGTCCCGGTAGTTCAGCCCCGCGCAGATCACTTTACCGGGGCGGTCAATCGGTTGCACAAAATTCAGCGATTCCCACAGCTGCATCCCGTGCCCGAGCGTAGTCGCCCCATTTTCACGCATAATAGCGAGCGCATTCTTGGGGTCCCCGAAATTCAGCCGGTAGCGCCCATAAAACTGCAGCAGCGGTCCGAGCTTGGCGGGGAACTCATACACGGTCTGCTCGTGCAGGCAGACGGCGCGGGTGCCTTTCTCATCTTTAATCTGTGCCCAGCGCATGGGTTCCTTCCGGGTTGGTGGTATGTTCAGCGTATGTATCGGAGTCTAGCAGGGTGAGCAGGTTCGTATCAGGTTCCAGTACGCTCTTATCGTTATTTTTAATGTTCCCGATACGGCTGCTAACCTGCCGCACACGCCATTGGGCTGCCTGAGGGTAGGCGGCGTGCTGAAGCTGTTCCAGAGCAGTGCGGGCATCGTGCAGGTCGCTCACGCCCATTGTAGGCATGCGACTATCTTCTGTGGTGCCGGCTACATGCCCCGACCCCAACCACACGTCAAGGGTGCTCGGTTGTCCGTTGACAGCAGCAGGGTTGAGCGGCAGCGGCATTCGCTCGTGAATGTGCCCAAGTTCCCGTAAAAGCGGTGAACCGTCTTGCCCGGTGTAAGAGCGCGGTGAAGCCATCGTGAGGATTGTGAACGTCAAAAGCCACTGGCCGGTTTGCGGCTCATACCCTCCACCGGTTAGCGCTTTTGCTGATACCGGGTTTATCTTATGCCAGGCGTACAGCCCCGCCAGGTACAGGTACTGACCGGGCGGACCGATACGCTGCAGTATTTTATGTTCTTTAACAGTGCCTCGGGCCGTGACGGTGCTGCCTTGTACACCCCATTCGTAGTAGCCACTGGTGGGTATTGCACAGTGCCCGGTGACGGCAGGACGGGCATAGCTTGCTTTCTCAAAAAGGGTTTCACTGCGGGCGTTGAAGGTAAGGGAGGGAGGTTTAGGGTCTTCGTCCCAGGGGTGCCAGTCGGGAATTAGGCCCCACCGGGCACGGTATATTTCCCGGTAGGTTCCGCTTGTGTCTAGGGTGGATACCCCCAGCCGGTGCACGCCGGGGCGGCGCGGAGCATCTGGCAGCTGCCCCTGAGCGGTACGGGTTACGCGGCGGTTCAGCAGGATTGGGACCTGCTGGGTGGGCGCAATATTCCACGAGGTAAAAGGCTCCGTGAGCGGCACCCCACCCAGGGAGGTGCCGTAGTGCGCCTCAAGCCCGTACCGGCCGCACATTAGCGGAACCCGTTCTGCGCGTATACGTCAAGGATGGCGTCTTCCAAATCCTCCATGAGCAGTGCCGGATTGGCTTCTTGTGCGGCGCCGATGGTTGCCGGATCAAGCGGTAGCCCCAGTGCTGCATAGACACGCTCGGTGACAGACCGCAGTGGAGCCGAGTCGGCGACCACGATGCCTGTGCTAAACCACCAGGCGCCAGAGACAACGCGCTGGGCGGTACCGACCAGTTTTATGCGTTCTCCGGCACGTTCGCCTCCTAACCGGGCGTGCACCGAAAATTCGCCGGGGCAGTATTCTCCGGGTATCTCCCCCACGGCTGCGTCCACACCAACATCTTGTAACGCCCGGGCGAAAAGCTCGCCGAAAAGTTTGTAGCGTAGGTTGCTGCCGGTTTTCGCATCGTCAGCTGGCTGAAAATGGTCGATGACCAGGCACCCCGGGTGGTAGGCTGCCGCATGCCCACCAACTTTGCGGACGAGCACGTTAAAACCCATGTTTTTGCAGGCGGTAACGGCTTGGGCAAAGCCGGGGTTGAGTTCGTCACGGCGTCCAAAGGCAACGGTGGCTTCGGGCTGGTAGATGCGCAAAGTGGCGTTTCGGCGCCGGTGCGCAACCTCGCGCAGAATTGTGAGTGTCTCGTCGTAACGGGCAATGATTCCACCGGCTGTTTCACCGGTTTCGCGTAGGATATCCACGGGTTCAAGTGTACCCGTATTCGCTACAGGTAACGGTTCTGTTCAAAGAACCAGTGGGTTTATTGTGTCTCTTTAAGGTCAGCTATAAGGCTCGTGGCGGGTGAACCTTGCCCGCCGGGTAACTCTGTGTGGGTTTTAGTGACATAATGTCAGACACACTAGTGGTTTAGCTACCCCTTTCTCCCTTGACCTGCCAGGGGTATGCTTATAGAGAACAGGAAAAACAGTATCGTAAATTCCCACATAAAACCACCTAAACACATGCATCGAACCGCGTAAACTATAGACCATACTGGTCCGAAGGAGAACGCCATGAGCCAGAAACCGGAGGATTCGCCCAAAGAATCCACGGCTGCACCAGATACAGCAACGGGAGCCTCCGCACCCCCGCCGCCTCACACGACGGGTGGGCCACAAGAACGCACCATTCTTGCACTAAAAGTTGCGGCCATCGTCATCGTCACCTTAGCTATTTGGTTTATTCCCGCCCCGCCCGGGGTAGACCCGCGCGGTATGCACATGGCCGCTATTTTTGTTGGCACCATCCTGGGGCTCATCCTCCAGCCGCTGCCCACCCCATCCATAGCGCTCACTGGTTTAGCCATAGCCATGATTACCGGCACGATGACAGCTAAAAAAGAGGCGCTCGCCGGGTTTGGCAACTCCGCCATATGGATTATTGTTGCGGCATTTTTTATCGCCGACGGGTTCCTTATCACCGGTTTAGGCAAACGCATCGCTCTTCTTTTTGTGTCTCTTCTGGGTAAGTCTTCTTTGGGGCTCTCCTACGGTATGGCTATTACCGATCTGGTGCTTGCCCCAGCCACCCCATCCAATACGGCCCGTGCAGGCGGGGTTATCTACCCCATCATTAAATCCCTTGCTGAGGTGAATGGCTCCACCAATGAGAGCACGGAATCGCGCCGGAAACTTGGTTCTTTCCTGCTCATGACAGAGGCCCAGGTTAACACCATCACTTCAGCAATGTTTCTTACCGCCATGGCTGGCAACCCGCTCGCCGTGAAATTCGCGCAAGATAAAGGCGTGCACCTGGACTGGGGAACATGGGCGTTGGCTGCTATCGTCCCCGGTCTAGCCGCCCTCATCGTGCTGCCGTGGGTGATGTCGAAGATATACCCTCCCACCATTAAGAAAACCCCCGATGCCCCCGCTCACGCTAGGGAAGAGCTTAAAAGCATTGGGCCGATGACCCGGCCCGAATGGATTATGCTTGGCACTTTTATAGTGCTGCTTATCCTGTGGATCGGAGGCTCCAGCCTGGGGGTGGATGCCACGGCGGCCGCATTTTTGGGTATCGCTATTCTGCTCGTTACCAAGGTACTTACCTGGAAAGATATGGCGGCTAACTCAAGCGCCTGGTCCACGCTTATCTTCTTCGCCGTGCTGGTAGGCATGGCCGATCATCTCAAAACCCTCAAAGTGGTTGAATGGATCGGCGCCTCCGTCGCCAGCAGTGTGGGTGGAATGGCGTGGCCTTTAGCGTTTGGTGTCCTGGCGCTCGTATACTTCTACATCCACTATTTCTTCGCGTCTAATACCGCGCAGATTGTGGCGCTTTATGCGGTCTTCCTCGGTGCAGCTATTGCAGCAGGTACCCCGCCCATGTTTGCGGCACTATTCTTAGGTTTCGCTGGTAACCTGATTGGCGGCATCACCCACTACGCTTCCGGGCCTGCCGGGGTGTACTTCGGATCCGGGTACATTAAGACCGGCGAATGGTTCAGGCTGGGCTTTATTGCCTCGGTCGTGAATATTATTATCTGGGGTCTCATCGGTACTGTCTGGATGTTCTCCCTCGGGTACGGACGGTAAGAGCCTACTCTCCCATCGCGCAACTGTGGCGGGCACCTTCAAAGGTGCCCGCCACAGCAGTCTTTGAAGCCCAGACCCTACTTACCAGCAGCCGCTTTCTGAGCTTCTTCAGCCTCAGCGTAGTTCTCAAAAACATAGTCAATATACGCCGTGTCAACAGGCTTAGCACCCAGGGCATCAAGCCCCTGCGTCAAAGCCTGTTCGTATTCCCGCTCATAGCGTGCCTCGCACCGTTCAACCGCCTGTTCTTTCTCAATGGTTAGCCGTACCGCATTAATGCTGTACCCGTTACGGCTCAGATAGTCTACAAGCTGCTGCGCCACAAAGCCCGGGGTGAACGTTGCCTCCAGGATCAGGTTCATCCCCTCATCCGCGAACGTGCTCAGAAGAATACTCCCCAGTTTCGCTGAATCTTCACGGGCGATCGTCGCAATATCCATGGGGAACAGCTTATTCCCCTGCTTCTCAAATTCACGTGCAGGCTCAGGTTTTAGAGCCTCATACCAGCCTTCGGCAAGGTACTGCCGCAAAAATGCCCGGTCAAGAAGCTCGGGGTCAATCACTATATAGTCTTCGTTCCACCCCTCAATAGTGTTCGCAATATACTCGCTTTTACCCGACCCCGGGGCGCCCACCACCACATGCGCTTGCCGCTGCGCACCGGCGGTGGAGAACATCTTGCGATAAATCGCCGTGACGTGCCCGAAAAGCTCTCGTTCCTGCTCCCACTCTTCAATCAAATCAGCAGGCAGCGGTAGACCTCGCGCGGCGAGCGCCTGCAGATCGGTGGGGTCAATGAGGTTCTTATAGAACGCCATCACCAGCTCGTCGTAGCTGCCGGGCATAAAGAACCGGAACTCGTGGTAGGGGTTCCACTGGGCGTGTACGTTGTAGTCCCAGCGGGTCAGCTCGTCGGCCAGCTGCTCGTTGGTCAGGGCGCCAATAGCGTAACGGGTGCAGATCTCCTCGGGGCCAGCACCCGAAAAACCAGGTTTCACAGGTCGCACACCCGGCAGCGCCTGCATATTGGTGTTCAGTTCTTCTTCGCTAAACCCGGCGCTCTCATTCGCCTCCTGCGGAGACATACCCGACTCTATCTTGTTTTTGAGGACGCGGCGGGAGTCCAGCTGTTGCAGATTTTGCCGGTACATGGCAATTTTTTGGGGGTCGAGAGCCACCGTCGGCGCTCCTTTCAGGGTCAAAAAATATCGGCGAAGGTGCGTTTGCCGTGGCCGGTGCCGCACCCGTTGTTAAAGCATAACCGAGGCTCCGAAGTATTACCTACACGCCCGGTGTAGGTGGTCACGAAATCACGCCTGGGGTAGGCTTTAAAGCAAGGCTATTGTCACACGCATCCGCGGGTTCTGCCGCGCTACGATGGTGTTCTTATCGGGTGCGTCTACCGCTGCAGAAGGGCTCCTCTCATGCATCAAGAGCAGAACATTACTCACACCCTTAATACGCAACCTATCCCCATGGTAAAACCTCATGCTGAGTTCCCGCCGGGATTTCTGTGGGGTGGGGCGACCGCCGCTAACCAGTGTGAAGGCGCCTGGGATAAAGACGGGAAAGGCCCCAGCATTCAGGATGTGCTTCCCCGCGGCGGGTTCAACCCGCGTACAGCAACTCCTACACCCGACAATCTAAAGCTTGAGGGTATTGACTTTTACCACCACTATCCAGAAGACATTGCGCTTCTTGCCGAGATGGGGTTTAAAGTATTCAGGTTCTCTATCGCCTGGTCACGGATTTTCCCGCACGGTGATGAAACGGAACCGAATGAGGCTGGTCTAGCGTTCTACGACCGTCTGCTCGATGAGCTCGAAAAATACGGTATTGAGCCTTTAGTGACCATTAGCCACTACGAGACCCCTCTGCACCTTGCCGAGAAATATAACGGGTGGGTGAGCCGTAAGCTGATTAGCTTCTACGAGCGGTACTGCCGGGTGCTGTTTGAACGGTACGGGCACCGGGTAAAGTATTGGCTGACTTTCAACGAGATTAACTCAGTCCTTCATGTGCCGTTTATGTCAGGGGGTATTAACACCCCTAAGGAGCAGCTGACAGAGCAGCAGCTATACCAGGCGATTCACCATGAGCTAGTCGCTTCAGCACGGGCAACCCGGTTAGCACGCGAGCTTGCCCCGGATGCGCGTATTGGATGCATGATTCTGGCAATGCCTACCTATCCGCTCACCCCGAGCCCCGATGATGCGCTCGCAGCCTTACACGCTGAGCAAGCCAACTATATGTTTGGTGATGTGCATGTGCGCGGTGCCTACCCCGGCTATTTTATGCGTCAATTGGCGGATAAGGGTGTGCAGCTTGAGATCACGGAGCAGGACCGGCAGGATCTGAAGAACACAGTTGATTTCGTATCGTTCAGCTACTACATGTCTACCTGCGCCAGCGGCAACCCGGCACGCGGGGAGCGTGAGGCAGGCAATGTGCTCGGCGGGGTCAGTAACCCGCACCTGTCGGCTTCGGAGTGGGGCTGGCAGATTGACCCGGTGGGGTTGCGCATCGTGCTGAACCAGTACTGGGACCGCTGGCAGAAGCCGCTCTTTATCGTGGAGAACGGTTTAGGGGCTCGCGATGAGCTGGTGCAGGCCAACGGCGAGCTGACAGTGCTGGACGACTACCGTATTGAGTATTTGCGTGCACATCTGCTGCAGGTTCGGGAAGCTATTGCAGACGGTGTGCAGCTGCTCGGTTACACGACGTGGGGCTGTATCGACATGATTTCAGCTTCGACGGCACAGATGTCAAAACGCTACGGTTTTGTGTATGTGGACCGCAGCGACGACGGCTCAGGAACCTTGGCCCGGTACCGTAAGAAGTCCTTCGACTGGTACCGCCGTGTGATCGCCTCCAACGGGGCCGAGCTGTAGGGCATCCAACAATACACAAACAATCCCGCATATTTACTCATTAGTCAGGGCTCTTATATTGCCTTCACATTGATTAAGTATGCGGGATTGTGCGCTTATGGGGTGGTTATGCCTCGACGGAGGCAACGATAATGAACGCACCGGCAATCACGGCACCGGGATGCAGGTTTTGCGCCGTCTCCGCGGGAAGAGCAATAGCCATCGGCACTACTGATTCTCCCAGAACATACCAGAATTCCCGCCCGGTCAGCTCATTGGTGCGCAGCTGCGCACTTTGAACAACCGCCGCGAACATTGCTACCGAGCTTGCCTCATCCCCCGTGGCATCCCCGCTGTGCAGCGCCAGAAGCCACGGTGATTTCAGATGTTTCGCGTCTAGGGTAAGGCCATCATGCTCGGACTGGGCCTGCTTATACTCATCCTCCGAAGCATAGACCACAACCTCAGCGCCAAGAGCGGCGGGTCGTACCGTCACCTTATTCGGCTCGGTCAGGGTAAGGGCCGTGGGGTTATCCACATACGCGAGGAAGCGGCCTTCACGGTCTCCGCCCTCCAGAAGGTCAAAGTGCGCCAGGTTATGCGAGACACGGTACCCCTGCGCCGGGTAAGCGTGTGGGCTCTCTAGGTTCGCATCAGTGTATTCCGTGCCGTCTTCCGCCCTGCCAAAAGCCACCTTCGCACCGGACGGATCAGTGTACACGCCCCAGGATGCGCCAGCGGGGTCATCAATCACAGGAACATTTCGTCCCGCTAGGCGTTCACGGGTCTCAGCGACGCTCTCATCAATGCCGATCGCGTGCAAATCTGGTTCTGTGCTCATCTGTTTTCCCCTTCTAGTAGCGGGTTTTCGTGAAAAGTTCCTTGGGCAGCCTCAGCCCATCCGCACCATATAACGCGTGCGCCTAACAAGTATTTCCGTCTCGTTTAGTCTACCTGCATATCGTGCAGGCTGGTTGAGACAAATTCCCACCAGGTGGGGGTTAGGCCAGCTGCCGCTGCGGTGCGTTGCGACAGTATGTGTGATGGGCTTGTCCCGTAAAACGGCAGGTACCCTTCTGCGAGTACAATACGAGCCACCTCGCGGATCATTCGTGAAGCCAACCCGTAGTGCCGAAATTCTGGAAGCACGTCCACACCTATTTGACGCATGAGCGGTGAGTCATCGCTTGCACCTACCAGAGCAATTGGATCGGCTGCCTCCGTCTCCACCCCGTATGCGGCTAGTACTGTTACGTCGGGGCGGCGGCAGCTGAACCCCAGGGCGTTTGCGTACCGGGCATCCCCGCGAAAACGCTCGCACTGTTGCGGGGTTAAAAACTCAAACCGCACCGGCAGCTTGGTGCCCACAGTATCTTCCGGGCTGGTTTCGATAGCTGCCGCTGAAGCATTGGGGGCGGTTACAATAGTGTGCTCCCCCGCGACCTGATCGTATAGTGCATGGCGAAGAGATGCGCTATCAACACGGCGCATCATGCCGATCCCTGGAACAGCACATTTCACTTCCTGCGCGGGAAGATTTTCAGGTACTACTGACTCCAGCAGCACACGCGTGGGCGTGTAGTAGATGCTGGTTCCGCTCACCTGCTGGCTGTAGGGGGTCAGAAGCTCGTTAAGCTGGCGTAGCTGGGCGTAATCACCCAACCAGTTTGGGTTATCCCCCGCCATATACTCGCGGGCTTTTTCAAGCACCCGCGGGTGCTTTGCGCACAATAGCCCCACCCCGGCATAGTTAGCGACTCGTAGTTCCCAAATATCGTCGTTGCGGCGGCGGGATGAGCCCATCTTATCTGCTGGCAGCTGCAGCTGCGCGAGTAACTCTGCCCTCTGTCCGTGAGCCTTAGCGACTGAACCGTGCGGCAAACAAAAATCGGCTTCTAACTGGGCGGCGATCATATGCCGGGCACGGTCACGTGTGGTGACGGCACCACGTGCATGTGCGGCGTTCACAGAACCTCCTGGATAAAACGGCCGGTGTGTGAGGAAGCGACCCCAGCCACAGACTCGGGGGTTCCTTCAGCAATTACGGTACCCCCGCCATCGCCGCCTTCCGGCCCCATATCAATAATCCAGTCAGCGCATTTAATCACATCAAGGTTATGTTCAATAGTGATAACAGTGTTGCCCTTATTGACAAGCGACTGCAGAACCGCCAGCAGCTTCCGGATATCCTCAAAATGCAGCCCGGTAGTCGGCTCATCCAACACATAGATAGAACGACCATTAGAACGTTTCTGCAGCTCGGCCGCCAGTTTTACACGCTGCGCTTCACCGCCTGAGAGCGTAGTGGCGGGCTGCCCCAACCGGATATACCCTAGACCAACATCCACCAGGGTATTTAAATGCCGAGCGATAGGGGTAAAAGCCGCAAAAAACTCGGCGGCCTCCTCTACCGGCATTTCAAGCACATCGGCGATGGTTTTACCCTTGTAGTGCACCTCAAGGGTCTCACGGTTGTAACGTTTGCCGTGGCAGGTCTCACACGGTACGTACACATCCGGCAGGAAGTTCATCTCAATCTTAAGCGTGCCATCGCCTGAACAAGCCTCGCACCTGCCGCCCTTGACATTAAACGAAAAACGCCCAGGGGTATACCCCCGTATTTTTGCTTCGTTCGTTTCGGCAAAAAGCTTACGAATATTATCAAATACGCCCGTATAGGTTGCGGGGTTTGACCGCGGGGTGCGCCCAATCGGGGACTGATCCACATGAATCACTTTATCAAGGTGTTCAAGCCCCTCAATTTTCCTGTGGCGCCCCGGCACTTGTTTCGCGCCATTGAGCTTATTAGCCAGCGAGGTGTACAGGATGTCGTTCACCAGAGTGGATTTCCCCGACCCAGACACCCCAGTGACGGCGGTAAAAACACCCAACGGGAAAACCACATCCACATTCTTGAGGTTATTTTCGCGCGCACCGAACACTTTCACCCGTCGTTTCTTATCCACCGGCCGGCGTGTTGCAGGTACCTCAATCTCACGGCGGCCCGCCATATAGTCACCCGTGATCGAGCTCTTATTCTTGAGAAGCTCATCGTATGTACCCGAGTGCACCACCTGTCCCCCGTGCTCACCTGCGCCGGGGCCAACGTCCACTATCCAGTCTGCCTCACGCATGGTATCTTCATCGTGCTCCACCACAATCAGGGTATTGCCCATATCACGAAGCTTCGTCAGGGTGTCAATCAGGCGCCGGTTATCCCGCTGGTGCAGGCCGATGGACGGCTCATCCAATACGTAGAGCACACCAACCAGTCCGGAACCGATCTGGGTGGCTAAACGGATGCGTTGCGCCTCGCCACCGGAGAGCGTGCCAGCGGCGCGTGAAAGGGTCAGGTAATCAAGGCCCACATCCAGCAGAAACTGCAGACGCGCGTCGATCTCTTTAAGCACCTGCTCAGCGATTTTCATTTCACGTTCGCTAAGGGTCAGTCCGCGCATGAACTCTAGGGCTGTGCGCAGGGGTAGTTCGGTTACTTCCGCAATGGATTTCTGCCCAACTTTTACCCCTAGGATAGTGGGGTTCAGACGCGCCCCGCGGCAGCTGGGGCACGCCACCTGGCGCATGTACTGTTCGTAGCGGTCACGCGCGAAGTCTGACTCAGTCTCTGCATGTTTGCGTTTAATGTAGGCTTTGACCCCTTCAAATCCGCTGGTGTAGCGGCGTTCGCGCCCGAATCGGTTACGGTATGAGACTTCGACTTTAAAATCTTTTCCGCTCAGGATCGCTTTCTGCACTTTGGCGGATAGCTGATTCCATGGGGTGTTAAGGTCAAACCCAAGTTCTTCACCCAGACCGGCGAGCAGACGTAACCAGTATTCGGTGGTTGCTTTGCCCTGTGACCAGGGCGCAATAGCGCCTTCGCCGAGGCTCAGCTCGGGGTTGGGAATCAGCAGCTCTTCATCCACTTCGAGACGGGAGCCGATACCGTCGCACGCTTGGCAGGCACCGAACGGGGAGTTAAACGAGAAGGCGCGCGGCTCAATTGTGTCGATTTGCAGGGGATGGTTATTGGGGCAAGCTAAGTTTTCGCTGAAACTGCGGGTACGTTCGGGGCTGTCTTCCGCCTCATCTACAAAATCGATAAGTAAACGCCCGTCGGCAAGCCGTAGTGCGGTTTCCACCGAGTCAGTCAGGCGCTGGTTAATGCCGTCTTTAATGACGATGCGGTCAACGACCACCTCAATCGTGTGTTTGTACTGTTTAGCCAGTTTCGGGGGGTCGGAAAGCTGCACTGTTTGCCCGTCTACTCGGGCGCGTGAGTACCCTTGGGTTAGCAGGTCTTTGAAAAGATCGACGAACTCCCCTTTGCGTGCAGATACGACGGGGGCAAGCACCTGCACGCGGGTACGCTCAGGGTACCCCATGAGGGTATCAACGATCTGTTGCGGGGTTTGTTTAGTTATTTCTTCACCGCATTCTGGGCAGTGGGCATGCCCTACACGCGCCCACAGCAGACGCATATAGTCGTAGATTTCGGTGATGGTTCCTACAGTAGAACGCGGGTTTTTTGAGGTAGATTTCTGGTCGATAGACACAGCGGGTGAGAGCCCTTCGATGAAGTCTACATCCGGTTTGTCCACCTGCCCTAGGAACATGCGGGCGTATGAAGAGAGCGATTCGACGTATCGGCGTTGTCCCTCTGCGAAGATCGTGTCGAAGGCCAGCGAGGATTTTCCGGACCCTGATAACCCGGTAAAGACGACCATCGCATCGCGTGGAATGGTAAGGTCTACATTTTTAAGGTTGTTCTCGCGTGCTCCCTGCACACGAATACTGCTTAGATCGTTAGCGCGCGGTGCAGCAGGCACGCTGGTGCCGGGGCGAGGGGACATCGGCTATCCTTCCGTTACTATCGAAATAATATTCTATCAGCCTTTGTCCTGGTCACGGGGTATTTCGATACGGGCGGAAGAGCCCGTGAGAAACTCATACGTTCGTAGGTATGTACAGTGATACGTGGTTCTGCCCCAAGCTCAAGAGCCCTCAGTACTTTACACGTACCTCCCCTACACTTAAAAGCATGAGTACTTATCCCGAATCCACACTGCTGTTTGAGAATCCTGAATTCACGGTCCGCGCATTGAGCGTTTCTGAGATGGACAATAGCGTCTACTTACTGACGATGCGCCACTCCGGTGAACAACTGCTCATAGACCCCGCAGATGACGCCGAAGCTCTCTATGCGTTTACCCTAGACGCACTGCTACATGACTGCCCTCATCTTGAGCTGACTGATGCGCAGGATCATCGCGTGCGCGTCATAGAGTCTGAGGCCGATTTTGAGGCGGTGCGACAACGTGCGATTGGCGTAACGAGCATTGTAGTAACCCACGGGCATTGGGACCATATTCGAGCGATTAACGGTCTTGAGAAGTTCACTGGAGCCATCACCTCAGCTGGCGCGGAGGACATTGAAGCGATTCACGAGCTGGAAGGCTTTAAAGTGGAAGAGTCGCTAATGGGTGGTGAGACATTCGATTTTTATGGCAGTGATACTGTGGTTCGGACTATCTCAGTTCCTGGGCACACCCCTGGGTCGATCGTGTATGTTCTTGAAAGTGTGTGGGAAGATGGTTCGCCCGGCACGCTCTTATTTACCGGGGATGCACTTTTTCCAGGTGGTGTTGGCAAGACGGATTCTCGGCAGCAGTTTGGCGAGCTTTTCACAAACGTCCTGGAGAAACTTTTCGGCGCTTTTGATGACGATACGATTGTACTTCCTGGTCATGGACGTTCCACGACTCTTGGGGAGGAACGCCCCCATCTGGAGGAATGGGGCGAACGGGGCTGGTAGGAAGTCGGCAGATAATCTGTTGCGTAGTGCGCGATTAGAGTCTAATGCCTAAGTTCTTCTCTATTGTGCATCATTGCGCTCCTACCGAACACAAAAAGAAACGACCACGCTACCTTAGCGTGGTCGTTTCTCGATGCGTAGAACACATCTATCACTCAGCTCAAACACAAGCAATCCAAAGATCTATTCAAAACCTACGATTACCTGATGACATAAGTGTATATGAATTTTGGGCGCTTTTTTTGGGGTGTTTTGCCCCGATTGGCAAGCTCATGACCCATAGACAGAGTTTGTAACCGTTTCGTTATATTCACCCTGTCCATAACAAGGTTTTTTAAGTACCAATTTGATTATTGGCGATTTTTTAGTGACCTAAATCATGTAAATTTTTTTGGCGTGTATTCGCCTTGTTCGACAGCCTATTGTGATTCCTTCAAGATTTGGAACCACCTCTTTCCACGTCACCATCCCCCGGAAACGCCCAGTATATCGCGGTTTTTGAACCAGCAGTATAAATTGTCAGTATTTTTATCAAGCTAAACACAACCTTTAAAAATTCCGATCCGACAACCTGAAAATCAGCAAATTTAAGGTGCCGCACGGTTACAATTGGTCTGTTTTTAGGGGTCTACCAGAGCATCTGAATCTGCGCCCCAAATCCCCTAGTCAATACATGCCTCAGCCAATCAATACACATTCTCTTTTGACACCCATTTATTCCCCCGAAAACAGCTATTTTTCCCGTGGGGAACATTTCAAAAAACTCATCTGGAAACTACACGTATGTAGTTTTATAGACTGAGCCCCGCATCTGGGGTCATATTCTGACCCAGATGCGGGGCTCACCAGCACGTACGCTGCTGCTACTGCCTCTTAGGAGAGACCAACCATCGTACCGTTTTCATCGAATCCAATACGCTCAGCTGCGGGGCTCTTGCTCAACCCAGGCATGGTGCGCATCGTACCGCAAATTGCGTACACATAACCGGCACCAGCTGCCAAACGAACCTCACGCACCGGCAAAGTCCAGCCGGTGGGTGCGCCCTTCAGAGAAGCATCTGAAGAGATAGACAGGTGGGTCTTGGCAATCACCACGGGCAGGTTACCGTAGCCCAAATCAGCGAAACGCTTAAGCTGCTTAGCGGCGGCGGGAGCAATCGAAATACCGTCAGCACCGTACACCTTGGTAGCGACCTTCTCCAGCTTCGTTTCCAGCGAGTCCTCAAGGTCATAGGTGAACTTCAGCTCCGAAACATCATCACATGCCTCAGCAACCACATTCGCCAAATCGACAGTGCCCTTACCGCCTTCGGCAACGCCACGGTGAATAGCCACACGGGCACCTGCTTCTTCAGCGATACGGCGAATAGCCTCATGCTCGGAGTCGAAGTCGGTGGGGAACGCGTTAATAGCGACCACAGGCTGCACACCAAAGTTACGCACAATCTCAATGTGCTTCTTCAGGTTTGCAGCCCCTGCCTCAACATCTGAGGGGCTTTCCTGCAGCATGCCGTCGGGAAGAGGCTTACCGGGAACAATCTTGTACAGCCCGGAGTGCGACTTCAAGGCACGCACCGTTACAACCAGAACCGCTGCATCAGGCTTCAGTCCGGAGATACGGCATTTGACGTTAAAGAGACGCTCCGCGCCCATATCAGCGCCGAAGCCTGCCTCAGTAATCACGTAATCCGAATATTCGAGACCAACATAGTCCGCCACGATTGATGAGTTACCGGTAGCGATATTACCGAAGGGGCCCGCATGGATAAGCGCCGGAGTGTGCTCGAGAGTCTGCAGCAGGTTCGGGTTAATGGCATCAGCCAGAATGACTGCCAGGGCGCCGTCAGCCTTCAAATCGGCGGCGGTAACAGCCTCACCGTCATAGTTCAGGCCCACAACGATCTTCGCCAGGCGCTCACGCAGATCCTTGAATGAGGTTGTCAGGGAGAGAATCACCATGATTTCGGAGGCGCTGGTAATATCGAACCCGGTCTGGCGGGGTACGCCGTCAATACGTTCACCCAACCCGACTACAACGTTCCGCAGGGAGCGGTCATTAATGTCAATGACCCGGCGCCATTCGATAGCGCGCGGGTCAATGCGTAGGTCGTTCCCCTGGTGCAGGTGGTTGTCGATCATTGCGGCAAGCAAGTTGTGGGCTGCGGTAACAGCGTGGAAGTCGCCGGTCAGGTGCAGGTTCAGCTTCTCCATGGGCACGATCTGAGAGTAGCCACCGCCAGCTGCACCACCCTTAATACCGAAGGTGGGGCCCATGGCGGGCTGACGCAGGGTGAGCATCGCCTTACGTCCGGTCTGTGCGAAGCCCTGAGCCAGTGATACGGAAGTAGCGGTTTTACCTTCACCGAGCGGGGTTGGGGTCACAGCGGTTACAACAATGTATTTGGAGCCGCGCTTACGTGCGGTCTCCGCGTTAGTGGTTTCGTCCAGAAGAACCTTCGCAACATACTTGCCGTAGGGTTCCAGACGATCCGCACTAATCCCGTTTTCGGCGGCGATTTCGGTGATCGGCTCAAGGGTAGCTGCCTGAGCAATTTCAAGGTCGGAAGGGAAAGGCTTGGTCATCATTGTCCTTTGCAGTTGTAGCCAACAGTTCCTTTCCCATTTTATGCTTTAGCTCACGGATTGTCACCCATCTTTGTCTATGTTCGCAGATTCTCAATGTCTTACTTCCAGGCCCAAGAGAGGGCACTTGCGAGCACGTTAGTGCTGTTAGTGTTCACCTGCCTATCTGTCCTAGGAAAGGACGGAACCGCTCGTACAGACCTCGAGTTGCTTTTTCGACACGTTTCTTTGTGCGCGCCCGAAGCACTGAGCAGTGCGTGCTGGTCAGGCATCGGTGATCGCCTCCGCCTGTTTCAGCAGCTGCCCATACTTGTACGGGTCAGTCTCTGAGAGCTTGTTTGCGCTAGCCGCCTGGATCAGCTCACGAACCTGCGCGGTGTGGCCTGCCTGCGACAAGCGCGCCAGCACCATGCGGACCTGCTCCAACGTCACCGGCACAACCTCCGGGGCCGGAGCCGGTACCGGGGCGGGCGTCTGGTGGGCCGCTTCGTACTCTTCCGCTGCAGCTTCCAGTGCTGGTTGGGCGAGCACCCGACATACCTAGGTGATCCTCGAACGATTCTCATGCGGCTTCTTCGATCGCCGAGGCCAGCATCGTGGCACCCTCCGCGATCCGGTTCAGCGCCTAGATGTAGCGGTTAGCTTCGGTGACGTTCACGCGGCATCACCACCGCTCCGGGTGACACCGACCGCATCGGTCAATGCCATGAGGTCATCGTCGGTTTCTGTGATGTCGATCTGCCGGACGCTATCGCCAGGAACCACGAGAGTGACCTGGCGGCGGTTGCCCAGCAGAAACCGGATGAGGCGTTCCCGGATAGGCACCGTCTTCGTAGCCACGATGCCCGGATCTGCCGGAATGTCCTTGGAGATATGGAGCTTGAGCCTGTGCTGGATCCTCTCCGTCACCTGCTTTCCTTAGGTTGGGGACCTGCCCCTGCGGCTGGTCCTTTCACTCCACTGCCGAGCCGGGCTCGACTGTTAAGCCGTGATTCCTCGACCGCATCGATTACTACCGTCTTCACCTCGCGGAATAGCTGCGAGACCCGTGCCCGCGTTACGCCCAGATGCCGAGCCACGTCGGCTTGACTCATGCCTTGCTGGATCATGAGATCGGTGACAAGCCGATGACGCTCACTTAGCTGGGCGATGGCTGCACGCATGGCCGCCAGATCAGCCGCATGACTGCGGGCCTCCTCTGCGGCAATCAGCGCATCTTCTGGTGTGAGCCCCGACGTGGTGGGGTCACGGTCGATCTCGAGCATCTGATCCAACGACCAAGGGTGGGTCGATGGCAGTCGGCACCCGCGACGCTCCCCGCAGCCAGCGCCACAAGTACACTCCTTCCTGCCCTTGCCTCGATCACCGCGAGGGAACTGGTGGTTCATCGCTTCTTCAGCGCGCCATAGTTCATCGAGGATCTGTTGCGGATTGCGAGGTTTGATATCCTCGACTGGTTTTTGCGCCTGCTGGGCTTGTTCGTGGCGATCGGTCTCGATCATGAGCGCTAACTCGCCGGAATCGATATCGAATGTCTTGCTGGTTGATTCGTTACGGGCGTTGAGTGCCTCGTATCGCACAGTCACCTTCACGGTGCTGGTCTCCGTTCTTCGGCATAAAGCCGAGGTCTGGAGACCTGTCGGTGGGTGGGAATCTGTGGCGGTTAGGCGAAAACAAAACGAGCCACCTGACCGGCCCAGCTAAGGGGCGGTCAGGTGACCCGTCGAGCGTTTACCGAACAAGTCCCACTAGCGAAAAGTAGATGTGCCTACAACCAGGAATGTACAAGTCCTGGAGGGTGTCCCACGCGTGAGGTGGGTTCTCTTGAGGTGATTCGGCTGCGTTGGCCACCGCAGTACGTCCGAACTCATCCGTCTTGGTTGACGTCCAAGGTTTTCGAAGGTCAAAAGCAAGAACGGTGCGTTAGGGGCGGCGCACGACCCATTGGTGTACTACTCATGCAACTGAGGATGCTTGATTTTGAACGGCATATCCTGACTTGAAAAGTCGGGATTAAAACCCCAGGCCAGGAGGTTTTGTGTAGCATTTGGGTATGAAAAAAGCCCCTTGCGAGGCTTGATCCTGAATTGCGGAGTTTTCGAGTTTTAACTGGAGCGGGATTTGCTTCCGAGTAGCTCAAGACCATGGGCATCTAGGATGCCGTTGGCCTCGTGAATTGATATGCCCGGGAACCGTTCAAGCATGAATAGATAGACGTTGTCGAGAGAGGTGTCTCGGCTCAGGTGGATTCCAGATTTTTCCATGAGTTTGATTGTTGCGTACGCATTGAGGCCCAAGCCGACAGCGATCGCCATCAGTGTCTCTCGCTTCATTGTGGTCAGTTTGTCGTGCTGAATCTTGTTGAACAGCGCGTCGTAGAGGCCGGTACGTTCGGTGAAGGTCTGCGGGTAGCGGATACCGCGATACTCAAGAAGGTCTGCAATGACCTGGCAGAGAGACGCGCGGCGATTGTTAATGATGTCATCAAGCTTGCCAGCTTCTTCAAAAGCGGCACTTATCGTCTTGGCGGCAGCCGCGTAGACTTTCTCATTCTCGTGATCGTCTGGCGTGGCCTGGTGGGCAGGGTCGATGTAAATGATGCGCTTGTCAACGCCGCACCGGTGTTCTAAGTGGAACAGGGAGTCGAGGTCTCTATTGAGACCTATATAGTCTTTGGTGATTACCGATCGGATGCGCAAGAAGGCTTTCTTGGGGCTCTTCTTCGCAGCTGGCTTGAGCCGGTAAGCGCCGTGGGCATCGACGCGCACATATCTGGTGGTGTTTCTGACGAAGTAGCCTTCAACAAATATGTAGTCGCCTGCTTGCACCCATTGGCGTAAGCGGGGATTTTGACTGAGCAGGACGGCAGCGTCAGTGTGAGTGATTGCTATGAAGTCCTCCGTACCTTCGCCCATGAATCCGTAAACCAAGTCATACTCGGGAAGCTTCGAGATACGGTTCTTTAGCCCCACTTCGAGGAGTCGGTACTTCACAGCAGAACGGGAGACCTGGTAGAGGCTAGCGAGTTGATCCAACAAGGCTCCACAACTCACCTCAGGTGAGGAGTCCATAGCCTCGGTGGCTGCCTTGGTGAACGTGGACTTGGGCATGAGTACCCGCGGCGCAAGACGGTGGGCCTGCCACTCGAGCCATTGCAGCTCAGTTTCCCTTCGCCTTGATTTTTCCGAAGGCTCGAAGAACGTAGTGGACACCCGAGATTTCATCGGTTCTATGGCTTCACCTGCGCTAGCGAGACGCGCATGATGGATTTCGAAGAATATGCGGTCCTTCTCCCAATGCAGGATCTCGTGCATGATAGCGTTACGTCGTGCTCCTTCACCCATCGACCACTCTGACTGAGGATCAACCACAATGGTGCCTGCAGGGTAAAACGTCTGAGTGTACTGACCAGTAGTGGGTTCATAGGTGGTGACCTCACCGTCAACAAGTACACAGCAGGCAAACACATCTGAGCTCGCAGATAGGTAAGCCTTCTTTATCCGAAGGCCACTTTCTTTGATAAGTTCATCCACGGGGATAGCCGTGGGCGCTTCGAGGGCTTGTGGATAATGCTCGGTGAGGTACTTTTCGGCATAGTCATCTAACCGGTTCTTTCCCAGGATTAGAGCACCGGTTCGTGGGTTGATGTCAAATACATCAGAGTGACTACGCGTCGCTGTTGGCAACCGATGTTTCTCCTTCGTTGATGTAGTCCAACGGCATCTCTTTTAACGCCTTTTCAGCTTCTCGCCAAGTAGGGCAGTACTTTTCCACCCACTCATGAAATCGGTGGGTGTGGTTTGCTTCAACCAAGTGAACCAGTTCGTGGATGAGCACGTAATCGAGACATTCAGGTGGTTTCTTCACCAATTGGAGGTTCACCCAGATGCGGCGTTGGGGAATATTACAGGTTCCCCAACGTGTTTTCATGTTCTTAATCCGAAAATCGTCAGCCTCTATACCGGTAGTCTGCATGCAACGCCGAGTAGCAGATTGAAGCACTCGACGAAGCTCACCTCGGTACCATTCCGTCATGACGCGCTCACGTTGTTCGACCGTGTAACCCTGCGGAACTGTCATAACTAGCTTGCTAGCCCGTTTCGTAACCGATGCACGTGTTCCTGCGTAGACCACTTGCAGTCGGTACGGCTTGCCCCAGAGGTAGTGGGCTTCGCCTGAGACGTAGGTTCGTTCTGTTTGTCGCGGTTGTGATCGCATCCGTTCTTGACGCATATAAATGTCGGGGAGCTTTGATAAGAGGAAATTGGAAAGCTCTGCGTTCGTCACGTATGACGGCGCACTCACGGTAACCTGGCCATCTGGAGGCAGAATTCGCAGATACACGTTCTTCAGATTTTGTTTGCGAAGCACCGTCACGGGAACATTCCCGATTTGAAGCTCCTCTTTAGTCATCGAAGTACTCTTCCTGCCTAGTTGCCATTTCGTAGACCTGGTCGACAAGACCGTCGATCTGATCCGCTGGGCACCTATATTCCCTCAAAGTGACGGCGATGGCATGTTTAATGCGCTGTTGTTTTTGCCTGTTTGCCAACCAGCCATCCTCGAGAGATTCGATGATTCCGTAATGAAGGTCAAATGCAAGGTCGCCTAAGTTAGCTCCGCGAAGTGCGTCTTGTTCACAGACGAAGTCATACATTGCTCGACCTGCTTGAGTATCCTGAATTTGTTCTGGGTAGTTCTCGGTTTCCTCCGGGTTATGAACGCGTCGAGCGAGTTCAGTAACTTGACGCAGATATTCGGCATACGACAGTGCGCCAAGACGGCGCTCGTCAATGATCTTCTTCAACAGCTCAGACATTCTGCCGTAATAAGCCTTGTTGATTGGCATTTTACGAATGATTTCGCTGGTCAAGTTCGCATCAATGATCTCTGCTTTGGCATTGCCGTCCCCCGTGACAGCATTCATGATCGAATCGACTGGAGTGGTAGAGGTGTTGTTGAGCAGCAGCTCTACTAACGGGGTGTCGTCCAGCTTGGAGATGAGAGTGCTGTCTTGCGCGGTGACGTATGTGTCCAAGATGAAGCGCATGTCCTCTTGGTAACTACGCAGATCGATCCAGTCTTGGGCGGCCAACATGACAGCATCTTTCAACTGGTTGTAGTTGTGCACATCTGCACGAATCTGCGCGACGTCTCGTGCCGTGTAAGCGAAGTCTTCAACGAGGCGGTCTGAACAATCCGCGAACGAACGTGTCAGTGCTGAGACCAAGCCATAGAAGGTATTGCGCTTACGGGAGTCAGCGTCGGCTTCATCCTCGGCAGCAGGAGGTTCGCAGAAAAACTGAATATGTGCAGCATCGTCACGCGGATCAGGGACTTCAGAGAGGAGCTGTCGTAGCGAGTCTCGTGCACCTTCCATCTTGGCTTTCGCCTCAAGGGCCCGCTGTTTGATCAGCCCTTCCACGTCTTCGGGAGCAAAGCCATCAAAAGCTTCACTCGTGTAGTCTACAAACGCAGACTGCACGGAACGGAACAAGTCCTTGTAGTCCACGATGTAGCCGTAGTCTTTGGACGGGTCATCGGGACGGTTCACGCGGCAGATCGCCTGGAACAGGTCGTGATCACGCATGGACTTGTCGATGTACAAGTAGGTAGCACTAGGTGCATCAAAACCAGTAAGCAGCTTGTCTACAACGATCAACAGCTTCATACGTGCAGGTTCGTCCTTAAACAGGCGCTTTGCCTCGTCTTCAAAATCCTTGACCGACTTGCCATCGAGCATGCGCTCATAGATGCGCTTTTTGTATTCGTCCTCACTTTCCTGATCGGGATCAGTCGCAGCGGTTCGAACAGACGCGTCGGTCGGCTCATATGAGGTAACGACAGCGCAGCGCTTGAAGCCGCTCATCTGGAAAAGCTCCCAGTAACGGCACGCTTGGTAGATACTGCCTGCGACGAGCATGGCAGTGCCGCGATCTTGTTTGAGGCGCGGCTTGGTCTGCATGTCGAAGATGACGTCGGAAACTATCTTCTGCAGGCGCTCCTTTGACGAATAGAGCTTGTTCAGTGTTGACCACGACGCTTTCAGCTTGTCTTTTGCCGTCTCGGTCAGTCCAGCAGTGCGACTGTCGAACCACTGGTCAACCTTTGCTTCATTGGACAGCTCTTGATCAACGTCACGTGCCTCATAGCGTAGGTCGAGAACAACTCCGTCAGCAACACCTTCGTTGAACTTGTAGGTATGAATATAAGGACCGAAGATCTCCAACGTGGTCTTTTTGTCTCGCTTCAACAGTGGCGTGCCCGTAAAACCGATAAGTGTCGCGCCGGGCATGAGCTGCCGAACTGCCTCGTGTAGCTTCCCTGAATTGGTGCGGTGTGCCTCATCGATGAACGCGACGATGTGGCCCTTCGCCTGGTAGTCCGACGGTAGACTATCCAGCAGCTCTCGCCGATATGCCTCAATGTCCGAGTCCTTGCCAGCACTGTGGCCATACTTGTGGATCAGAGAGCACACGACCCTATCCTCTGACTTATTCAGGATCTCTCGCAGATCAGCGCCGCTGGTAGCGCGGCGAATCTTCTCTCCAATGTCAAAGAACAAGTCCCGGATTTGTTTGTCCAGCTCATCGCGGTCAGTGATGATTACCACGCGAGAATCGTCGATGTGTTCGATGATCCACTTGGCCAGCCAGGCCATGATCAGCGATTTTCCCGAGCCCTGTGTGTTCCATATGATGCCGCCTTCACCGCGCCCGATGAAGGGACGAGCTGCCAGGTTGGCAAAGAATTGATTGGGTCGGGGAACCTTCTTGATTCCAGCATCGAAAATGATGAAGTCGTGGATGATTTGAAGCAGGCGGCGCTTCTCGCACAACGAGATAACGCCATGTTGCAGGGGGTTCTTGGTCTGGTCGTGTAGACGGCGTACCTCAATGGACGTTTCGTCAGGAGCCTTGGGGTCCTCACGCCATTGAAGATAGAACTTCTCGGGTGTTTCGATAGTCCCGTAGAAGAGCCCCTGAGCCTCATTACCGGCAAACAAAAGCTGCTGAGTGGTGAAGAATCCGGAGATATATTCCGACTTTTGGTTCGTGATCAGCTGGCGAATGCCTTGGGAAGCCTCTACGCAAGACTTCTTCAACTCGAACATGCCAAGAGCAATCCCGTTCACATACAACACGATGTCAGGTCGTTTAGACTTCTTACCAGTCGTGTAACGAACCGTGACCTCTTCGGCGACCGCGAAATGATTGAGCTCGGGGTGTTCCCAATCGATGTAGTGAAGCCGTTTATCCTTTTCGCCGGGCTCACGATAGGTGATGCCGTAGCGCAGAAGCGAATAAATCTTCTTGTTCAGCTCGTAGAGCGAAGACACCCGATCCTCAGTCAGATCCTTCAGCTCCTTGATGGCCTTAACCACGGCAAGCCTCGGATATCCACGGCTGTAGAGATACTTCTCTAGGTGTTCGTCGTTGACTGGCTTATTGGACTGATCGTGCAAGTTCCCAAGGTACTCGTAGCCCAGATCATGAATTAGGCAATCCTTGATCAACCGCTTCTGCGCGTGAAACTCACTACTCACTACAACGCTCATGCCGCTTCCTCCTCAATCGGTAGGCGCACGCGCCCCGTCAACAAATTATCCATCGCGCCCAACTTCAAGAGCTCAACCTTCGCCCGCTCATCAGAGAGAGCTTCGATTTCATTGTCTAGGGCGGACAGGCTAGTGGCAATCGCATTTTGTTCCCGTATTGATGGGATGCGGAAAACCCGATCCTTCATATGCTGCCAATCAGCTCGGGGCATCTTGGTTCCCATGGTGAGGTTGGCGGCTGAAATGAATTGGTTCGAACGTACTAGATGAAAGAGGAAGAGCGGAACGATTACGTCTCCTGGGACCAGGGCCCAGATCTCACCACTCCTGACACCACTACGGTCTGCTAGCCAGTACTTTCGAAGATACGGGCGCAATCTACCGAATAAAACATCGCCCGAATAGAAAGCCAATGATGCTGCCGTTCGATAGGAGATGTCTCCAGTGAGCCTTCCTTCTCTTGGAAGAAGGTTCTCCAGCTCAATGTCCACGTCTGGAATAGAGGCTTCCAGAACCTCTCTGCGGACGGTTGCAATCTCTCCTAATGAGTAGGATGCCCAATCCTCTGTGAAGCCCTCCAATCGCCGGTTACCCGAGATAAGTTCCTCGATAGAGCCGTCACGGATCGCCTTCTTCTTCGCGATCAGCTCATCCAGGTTCGCCAGATGCTCATCAAACCCAGACAACACCTCAGCAATCGCCCGCTGTTCAGTAAGTAGGGGAGTTGGAATCGTCAACTCCATAAGACGCTGCTTCGGGATATTCTTCATTGACCCCGAAGTTCCTGTTGCGAGTTCACGTATTTGCGATGAAAGTGCAGTGGAAGAGAGCATGTAACCCAACCACTGAAGATTGACACGTTTTCCTTGCACTCTCCAAATACGATCAGGAAGAAAAACACTCTCTGGAGCATGGGAAACGTAACCAACCATCCCGACAAGCGCAGGAGTGTTCATCCTGCTTATGAGAAGTGAGTCAGGCCTCACTTCGGTTCGGGCTCGTGACAGATCCTCTGCAACGATCGACTTTCTTTGTGTGCAGTCGAATCGGCCATTACCGAGTGCAGATGTCTTGAGAACAGCCGGAAGAGCGGTTGATGAATCATAGGATCGCACACTGACGCCAGCTTCTATTGTGTCAATAACTGCTCCAAACTGGCAGTCCGACCAGGAACTTGGGTACGTCACCATGTGTAGCCCATCCTTTCCAAGCTGCTCATCACGCTGGCGCGGGAGCGCTCCACGGCGTCCTCGATCTCGGGCAGAGTCCGCTCGTAGCGTCGGGCGAGGTCGGCGATTCGTGTGGCGTGGGAAGTGACATGCTGATCGAAGATGTTGGAGATCTCCGATTGCAGGTCAGGCATCCATTTACGGTCAAACAACAAGTGCTTGATCTCATCCTCAGTGAGCTTGCCGTACCGGGCGAGCACCTTCTGGCCGAGCTCGTCACGGGCCGCCTTGGCCTGCTTCCTCAAAGCCTTGACTTGATCCAACCTGTCTCGATAACCAGCGAGAGCGTCATACTCGTCTTGGTAGGCTTCCGGCACCGGTGCGGATCTCGCCAGTTCCTGACGTGCCTTCGTGAGCTTCGTCTTAATCGGCTTGCCGGTCTTGCCGTACAGATCCAGTGCGGCAATATCCGGGTGTTGCTCGAGCAGCCAGTCGACGCGAATCATGTTCTTCTGCGTGAACGTGTCAATCAGCTCGTCCAGGACGTCAAGTTGCGGCGACTGCTTCATGTCGTCGAGAGCCTTGAGCCTGGCGTTGAGTTCCTTCTCCACGACCTTGCCAGTGGAGCTGAGGACTTCGGCGAACGAGTTATCTTCTTCGGGCTGCTCCTCCAAGAGGCTCTCCAAGTCAGCCTCAATGCCGAGCAGTGTACGGTCAAGCTCGGCGAGCTGTGCCTGTTCCTGCGGGAAGTATTCAGCCTCGATGATGGTAGCGGGGATCAGCAGCCCCTCGAACCCTTTGACCTGCCCGGTATCAGTTGTCTGCCCGTCTTCGGTCTTCTTCTGCTTGTAGTCGTACTCCACTTCACGGCCAGCTAAGAAACCGGAAGCCTTGATGATGTACACATCATCTTGGAGGCGTGCATTCCAGTAGTTCATGACAACGTCGAACACGTCGTACGGATCAAGAACCTTCGCATCGGCGTAATGGTCTAGGAGTTCTTCACCAACCTCGCGAATCATCAGGCGAGGATGGGTATCACGGTTCACCCCGAGCAGGGCAGGCTTGGCACACGCTTCAGCCCAGGAAGCCAGCATATCGCTGACCTCGACGGTCTCTTGCGCGATGAGCATTTCGTCCGCCATGATTCGTGTTGCCAGTTCGTCCGGAGTGAGTAGCAGCGTGAACCGGCCTGAATCTTGTTGAGCGAACACGCGCTGTTTCAGGTTTGGTGCCACCTGCCAGAGAGCGGCCAGCGAGTCGAGGTCTCCAGCTGGGATGCCTCCTTGCAGATGCGCGGCAATGTCCTGTGGTAGCTCGGTACTCGGGCGTTGAATATAGCGCGGAACGTTGAGATTGCCACCGTTGTCTTTGAGCATCTCCTCGTAGCTGACCATGCGAGAGTAACCGTCGATCTCACGGCGCAGATTATAGGTCTGGACGATCCGTTCGATATCTTGCTCGCGCAGGCGATTCTTGTTGCCGTCCTTCTTGAAGCCTTGGCTGGCATCGATCATGAAGATGCCCTCATGATCGTCAGCGTTCTCCCTGTCGACTACGACGATGCACGCGGGAATGCCGGTACCGTAAAACAGGTTCGCTGGCAGACTAACAATTCCGGTGATGTACTTACGTGCCAGGACTTGCTTGCGGATCGTCTCTTCAGCATTGCCTCGGAACAAGATGCCATGCGGCATGATAATCGCCGCCTTACCATCCTCAGTTAGCGATTTGAGCACGTGCAGGAACCAGGCCCAGTCACCGTTCTTTTCGGGCGGTATCCCATACCCATCGAACCGGTGGAAAACATCGTTCTCAGGCGTAATCCCGTCAGACCAAGACTTATCGGAGAACGGTGGATTCATCACAATAAAGTCGAACTTGCGCAACTGACCGTATTCGTCAAGGTATTGGGGAGACGTCAGCGTCGAGTGCGTTTTAATCTCACCGGTGCCCTTTTGATGAAGCACCAAGTTCATCTTCGCTAAACCCGCCGTCGCATTGTCTTTCTCTTGACCGTAAATCGACACCATTGCATTGCCTTGGCGGTTCACTGGGGCCTCGTCCGCTGCCCGGATCAACAGGGAGCCGCTGCCAGCTGCTGGATCGTACAGCGTCCACGGGCGGCCCTGCCGTGGCTCGATGCGGGAAATGCCCACAAGCCTTGCCATGATCCGTGACACCTCGGAAGGCGTGTAGAACTGGCCTTTACTCTTGCCCGATTCCTGGGCGAACTTCATCATGAAGTACTCGTAGGCGTCGCCGATGATGTCATCGCCACTCGCGCGGTTGGTTTTGAAATCAATCGCCGGGTTTTCAAAGACCGCGATCAGGGCAGTGACCTTATCCACGAGCTCCTTGCCTCGCCCAAGTTCGTCCTCGTTGTTGAACGAAACCTCTGGCAGGGAGCCTTGGAGCTGGTTCTCTTCCATGAAAGCGGACAGGATCTTGTCGACGCGCTCACCGATATCCTTCTTGCCCTTCGCGGCAATCAGGTCATCAAACGATGCGCCTTCTTCCACGATGAAATCGCCGTAGCGTTGGCCCTTGTAGCGGTCGGACACGTACTTGAAGAACAGCAGGGTCAGCACGTAGTCCTTGTAGCGGGCAGGCTCAACACCTCCACGAAGCTTGTTAGCCGCCTCCCATAACAGGGAGTAAAGTTCTGTCTTTTTCACTGCCATCAAAGATCCCTCGGTAGAAAATTTCTAGTACTCGGTGATGTCGATCCCGGTCTCCATCAGCCGTTCGTACCTGTCGATAGAGATGAGCACCGCCATCGGTCTGCCGTTCTTGAGAACGAAAGCCACCTCATCTTCCTCGGATAGCTTCGTGATGATCTTCGACGACTGACCACGCAGGAAATCCGACATGTTATAGAAGTCCATCGTTGTCTTCTCCGCATTGTCGCCCATATCGACCCCTCTCAGCGCAGTTCCACAGTCAGAAGCCAATGCACAATGCAACCCATAAAGTAATTACTAAAGATGGTACCACCGAAGCCGCCCCCTCCACCCGAACTCGCCAACGAGAGAGACGAACCACACCCTCTCCTTGGCTGGAGGCGCGACTCTACAGCGTGGAACAGCCCTATGGGGGCATCCAGATACTGCTGACCAGGAGCTGCAACTCGCCCCAGAAACAACAAACCCCTGGTAAACAGGGGTTAAGCAGCGAGGGTAGGTCTTATCAAATCCGAGGTCTTTGGCTCATAGACACGCCCCACCTGAGTTTTACCATCGGTTGCAATACGCGCTAGCAGCTCGGAGACTTCCTGCGGGGTATAGTACTCCCCACCGCTTTTGCCCGCATTTGCGGCATACATACCCATCAGGTATTCATAAGCGTCACCGAAGGTATCGTTGGCATTTTGCCGATAGCTTGTTTCCAAGTTCATCTCAGCAACAGCGCCCATAAGTTTATATAGGGTCTTATTACGATCTTGAACGCTCGACCCCAATTTCTTGCTATTCACATCGAAGTCGTCAAAAAGACCCGAGAAGTTTCTTTCACTTTGCGTATTCTTTGTAGATTCCTCGACCGCCTGAAAAACTTTCTCCAGAGTCTCGTTCAAGTTCTCATCGGTGCGAGCCTGCGCGTACACATTCTCAAAAAGTTGACTGGGGTAAAGGAAGAAACCACGCTCTTTCACAATCTCCTGAACTACATCAAGGTCGATCTCCAAGTCATCTATCTGCGCGTAGTCGAAGCCTTTGGCACCTGCTTCTTGTTCCTCGTATGTGATGTACTCCGTGAGATTTTCAGAAATAAACCGGTAGAACATCATGCCCAGCACGTACTGTTTAAAGTCCCAGCCGTCTACCGACCCACGAAGATCATTGGCAATACGCCAAATAGTACGGTGCAGCTCTGCACGCTCGTTCGCCGATATTGATGCGGCGCTGTGCTGGGTTACCTTGACGGTAGAACTAGTTTTTGCAGCCCCTCCCCCAGACATTTCTGTGTCGGAGGAAGCGTCCTTCATCTGCTCAGTCATAAGCGGAAGGGTCCTTTTTCTATTGTTTGTGAGAAATTCTACGTGTGGTTAAGGATCTATATAATCTTTCCTATACCAACCCTTCAAGTATACGGGCGTCTTCTACGCAAATCACCCTTGGCTGTCGAAAAGGTCTAGGGAGTGTCACCAACGCTTTATCACGCTGGCGACACTCCCTAGGTTGTCACAGAACTATCGTTCGCATCTGTCTCTCTACATCGTCAGCAGCACCTTGGTCGCGGTACGCTGATCCATTGCCTCATAGCCC
>ERZ772874.193-NODE-193-length-31869-cov-5.405796_pt1 | contig 31869 bp, 29 predicted proteins | sample MGYA00580586_ERZ772874 | MGnify/ENA primary metagenome ERZ772874 (study PRJEB29015, sample SAMEA2737952) | human oral metagenome | biome: human oral; feature: human-associated habitat; material: dental | place: China | collected 2154 ... | reverse complement strand
CCTCAGACCCATCCAACGGGGCAGCAGGGAAGGTCACCAACGCCCCATCCGGGGTCAACATGAGTACTTCATCCGCACAGATTTCAATGCGGCAATCCATCCGCGAGACCCACTGCGGCCCCAACGCACGCCCCAACTCATGACCGGAGTTACTATTCCGGTCAATCACCAACGGCAGGACACCCGGAATAGACACATCGGTTTCATAATCCACCATCGCACCAGTAGCCATATCCACCGGTTCCGCAGCAAAACAAATCTCCCCACCCCGGGTAATCTTCGAATACGCACTTTTCGCGAACTTCTCCCCCGCCACCTTTGACAACCCCTCAGCACCCTTGAGCGCTACCTTACTGGCCACGTTCTTCGCCGCAGACAACGCCTTGGTTCCCATATTAGCGGCCTTGTTAGCCATCGTCGCGGCCTTCGCCCCCATCTTCCCCGCCTTAATCCCCTTAAAAATCGCCCCACCCGGCAACGAGGTTAACAAATCAAAAGCAAACTCACCCCAGGAAGCTTCCCCACAAAGAGCCAACAACCCCTTCAAGGCCACACCAATACCCACCAGGACCGCACCAATAATGTTCAACCCCGGAATAAACAACAAAATAGAACCAATAATCTGCAACGCATCAGCAATAAACGACAACACATCCGCATGCTTCGACACGAAATTCTTGATCTCCGCCCACACTGCGGCCAACCCAGTGGGGTTCTCCTGGAAGCGTTTCCGCGCCTGGGTATCAATCACCCCAACCTGCGTGGTCACATCCGTACCCAACTGATTCTTCAGTACCCCCGCCTGTGAGACATCCCCATCCCAGGTAGCCTTCACCGCCTCATAATGAGACCACGCCGCAGCACGCTCCGCTTCTGCGGTAGCTGCCGCTGTCTCAGCTGTCGCAGCCGTCGCCGCCAACGCGGGCCCCGCAGGGGTCACCGACCCCAACAATGCCGCCCCCTTAGCCACCCCAGCCTTGGTCTTCGCCGCAGCCGCAGCAAGCTCCGCTGTGTTATAGCGGGTCACCGCAGCCTGCACCATCCCATGATCACCCCGAGACTTAGTCACCAACAGCCCCATCTTGGACAAACAATCCGTCAGCGCATGAAAATACTTGTTAATCGCATTGCCCACCGCCTCATGGGCTTTACCAGTAACATCCAAATGCCCCGGCAACTGGGAGTTAACCAGTTCTTTGTATTTCTCGCCTTCGGTGCCGATATAACCACCGTCGTTAATCGCCCGCAATGCGGCCGCTGCGGCGGTGGCTTGTTGGCCGAAGTTCACCCATTTCGTTCCGATCGCTGCAACCGTTTCTGGGGAACCACCCACATGGAAGGTGGTCTGTTCAAACGACGAAAACGGTGCAAGATACGGAACCGGCATGACAAACTCCCTGACACAAAAGCTACAGTGAACAAAATTAAATTATTGAGTACAAAACTAAATCAGAACGTAGCTATCCCGTAAAGAACAGCACTACGTCTACCCCACATGGGTTTTACAAGACACCTCAAAACCTCAGGTGCCCACACAACACACGTATGTCAGCGGACACCAGCACCACACACCTTTACACATTCAATAAAGAGTTCAGTGCCAGCATCCAGCTCAACATCTACGTAACCGGACAGAACTAGCGACCATTCGCCAGTCGGCGTCTGGGTTACGCTTCGCCAGACAGAGTCTGAGTCACGCGCTGGCGGGTCTCACCCACAGACTGCGTATTCTCATCCAGTGCGGCGCGAACCTGCCCCAGAACTTCGCGTGCCTGCTGAGCATTACCGGACCACTTGCGGTGGATGCCAGCGTATTGTTCCTGCTCGCCACCTTCCCAGCTGCCGCCGCTGAGTTTGCCTAGCTCGCCGTCCATATCGTTCAGGGTTCCCTCAATGGACATCATCACCTGGTTTATATCCCCCGATGCGGTTTCAGCCGTGGAATTGTCGTATGCGTATACGCCGTCAGACATAACTACACCCTTTCGGTAAAAAATTTATTTGTTGAACAGTTGGTATGAAGCTTCTAGATGATGTTGCCCTGCGGCATATCCATGCCCGCAAACCGATTTTGCAGAGTCTGGTGCTGCTCATCGTCACCGGATGAGTATGCCTGACCTGCACCTTCCACACGACCGGTCAGATCGGTCAGAGCGGAATTGATTCCTTCCATGCACTCACTCCATGCTTGAGTCATTTGCTGCCAGGACCCCACGGCCATGCCTTTCCATACTGACTCCAGAGGCGCGATAGCTTCCATGAACTTAGAGGAATCCTGCTGCAGGCTCTGGTTGTGCTGCTGTAGGGACTGCACGTGCGAGGTAATCGCAGCGTGCTCAACTGACATCTTGGACGCATCAGCCATGACAAATACTCCTTTGTATTACAAAACAACTGTTGATTGATCGGACATTTTTACACTGCATTACCAACTAGGCTGCATAGCCAGCTTGGGAACGCTAGGCGCTACAACTCTTACTCTGATTTAGAGAGCACTTCCCAGTGTGAATTTCGCAACTCGTCAGTACCTTCTCGGACAGCCTTGAGTGAATCTTCGACCGAGTCCAAGATATCGACGATACCTTTCGCGTTTTCGTTCATTTTCCGGGCAGCTTGGTAGTAGCCATCGGCCTCTGCGGCAATCCAACGCGGCTCCAGTTTTGCCACGCTTGACAGCATCAGATTCAATGTTGAGCGCATTCTGGTCATTGTTGAGATAATGTCTTTTTCCGAGGTCTGCGATGTGGAACGCTTGAATGCGTAATAATCACCACTGCTATCAACCGCACCTCCACCAGTGGCCGCACCGGCGCGAGCGCCAGCGCCTCCACCAGAACCACCTCCGCCTTGAAGCTTTGACGCGAATTCATTGAGCGAAGATGACAGCTTGCCATCAAACTCGGATGTGGAACTCGCAATCTGGCTGGACACATCGCCTAGGCCATCGACGTTATCCAACAAGGTTCTCCTGGAGGTTTTCCATTCAGAGAAGAATGACTCCACGGCAGTGCTCATGCGAGCACCATGAACATCATCGACACCCGAGAGGCTTGTCATGCCGTTTTCCACAGCCTCAAGCTCTGCTTTCACATTTTTAAGGTTGCGGCCAACGGTAGTCAGGTGCGCTACCGGGATTTGGACCTTATCACTCTGAGCCATCACACACTCCCTTCACATCTATTCGGCCGCCACAGTGAGGACAATGTCATCGTCTGCGGCACGGAGGTCACCCAACTGCTCGGGCTCGAGTGCCAGTTCTGGATCCAGCACCCGCCCCGTGAGCTCAGGGAACGTATTGATACTGTTGGTCAGCCGAATAACCATGTCCCGGATTGTGGGTGCGAGACCTTCTTCCGGGGCAACCCCAGAGACCATTGCTACCCAGGAGGTAGAGGGCACGGGTAGTGCCGCCTGGTAGTTCCAGATTGTCCTACGGTCCGTTAAAGGCCCGATTTGGCTACGTCCGCCGAACAGCGCGTAGGCCGCGTCATTGTCGGTGGTGCGATGCTCAAAGCCTTCGCGCCCACTGAAGGCGGTGTCAACAATGGTCATGCTTGCGGATTGGGGCGAGAAACTTTGCCACCGCACAAGAAGAGTACAGGCGGACATTTCTCCATCGTCCAGCGTTCCGGGTAGCACAAATGACAATAGAACTTTATTGTCTTGTGCAGCTTTAACAGCCTCTTCAAGTCGCGCATATATCGCTTTTCGTTGTGCTGATTTTAGTCGCTGCCCAGAATAGAACTGGTCGATGATGCGCTCGGCTTGGCGCTGCCATGATGCTGGGTGTGTATCTAGAAAAGCCCAGCTGGTTGGCAATTGTGCTGTCCACAAAAAGTTGGGCCTAAATGCCTGAGGGTGTAGTGATAACTGCTGCTGCCGAACATCCGCATTATCCTCGCCAGTTACCAAATCGGTCATCACCACATCCTTACGCGTCACTCATGTATCAACTCTGCATATTATGTACAGCAAAAGCTAGTCTACACAAACTTTTAGTTTTTGTGGAGTGATACCCGCACTTTATCCATTAATTTTTGATGAAAATGCTCTTATTCTGGATAAAAAGCCAGTTGTACCAGGTGTTTTTTGCCGGATTTGTCCACCCAATTCGCGCGACCCGCTGGGAGTCGCTGGAGGTAGACTCCTGGCCATACCTGTCCTTCTTGACGGTCGCCGGACAGCAAAATTCCGTTGGCACCAGCGTCCTTAAGCCCTTGCAGTACGGGCTCGTAGCTGGACCGACCGATTCCAGCTGCGCGGCGAGCAATGATCACATGCAGCCCAATATCTGCTGCTTGGGCCAGGAATGGAACGAGGGGCTTGAGGGGGTTGTTATTACCTTCGATCATGTCAAAGTCGTCCACCACGATGTAGATTTCGGGCCCTGACCACCATGAACGGTTGCGGAGCTGTTCCACAGTCACGTCGGAGGGCGGCAGGCGTCGCTCCAGCTCAAGCCGGATGCCTTCAACGAGTGTTTTGGCTGCGCTGGCGGTACCCGCGTAGTCACCCAGGAAGTCTGGGGGCACGAATCCCAGGAGGTTGCGGCGCATATCGAACATGCCGAACATCACTTCGTTAGCTTTCTTGCCAATCAAGGCTTCAGAGATCAACGCCCGCAGCGTGGATGTCTTGCCGGTTTGGGAATCCCCCACCACGATGATGTGGCGTTGCCCACCATCCAGGTCGAATTGCACGGGTCCCAGGTCCGCCTCGGCAATGCCAACAATTGCTGCAGGGGCGCTGTCGTAGTCGGTGCGCATTTGTTCGTAGGTGACCAGTTCTGGCAGCATCCGCACTGCTGGCGCACCGCCACCTTGCCAGGCGTCGGCAATGGCTGCGACGACCCCTTCTATCGTGTTGTCGCGGATAACGTCGGGTTGGTCGAACGTCGGTAAGCATATTTGTGAATAGAGTTCGTCCATGCTGAGTGCCCGGCCAACCGGAGCGCCCTTCATCCCGATCATGGCGCGGCGGCCGATGATCGAGTCAATGGGGTCGTTCAAGTGCATCTCTACCTTGGTGCCGATCACGGCCTGTAGCTGCAGGCGGAAGTCAGCCCACCGCCCGGACACGAAGATCACATGGATGCCAAAGCCCAGGCCGCGTTGTGCAATGGTCTGCACAATCTCGGCGAGCATGTCAAAGTCTTGCCGGAAGCTTGACCAGCCATCAACGACCAGGAAGATATCGGACGCCACCAATTCAGGGATGCGGCCGTTGCGGTGCATTTCCCGCATCTGTTCGGCACCATCAATTTTGTATTGGCTGAACAGTTCCTCGCGCTGATGCAGCCAGTTCTTCATTTCAGCGATGAGCCGACTCAGTTTTTCTTCTTCAAGCCGGGATGCCACACCACCAACGTGCGGCAGTTTTTCCAGGTAGCTGAGCCCGGAGCCGGACATGTCCACAATGAAGAAGTTGACCTCTTCCGGGGTGTGCGTCAGCGCCGCAGAGGTGATCAGGGTGCGCAGCACGGTGGACTTTCCGGACTGTGGCGAGCCGAGGATGGCCATGTTGCCGCCGGATCCGGCGAGGTTGATGGTCATGGGGCCCTGCCACTGTTCCATGGGCTTGTCTTTTATGCCCAGGGGGAATTCCAGGTAGGCTTCGCGCTCTACTTGGAGTCCCTTGTCGGAGGTGAGGTGCGCCCTCCCCAACACTTGCTCTAGGCCCAAGCGCTCTGGGAGCGGCGGCAACCAGATTTGGCGGGTTTTTTCAGCGGCCGTGCGCAGGCGATCCACCACCACTTCCAGGGTGATGCGCTCGTCGTTGTTGCGGCCCGCCATGGCGGCCTGCTTTTCCCGTTCCAGGCGGTATTCCTCTTCCCGCTGCTGCAACCAGTGCTCCGTGGTGTTGAGTAGTTCCAGTGGCATCGCCACAGGCGGGAGCGAGCGGTCTGCTTCGCGGGCCGTGGCCACATACGGGCCGGACACGTAGGCGGCTTTGAAGCGTTCGAAAATGTCCGGGTCCACTTTCAGCAGACCGGAGCCGGGAATGGGCGGTAGTTCGTGGGCATCGGGCGATCCGATGGCGGCGCGGGATTCCTGCGCGGAGAAGGTGCGCAGACCCAGTCGATAAGACAGGTAGGATTCCAGACCACGCAGGCGGCCTTCTTCGAGGCGCTGTGAGGCCAGCATCAGGTGCACACCAATCGAACGGCCGATACGCCCGATCTGCACAAAAAGGTCGATGAATTCAGGCTTGGCCGCCAGGAGCTCGCCGAACTCGTCGATCACCACAAAGAGGTGCGGCAGCGGGTCTGTGACTTCGCCTTTGTTGCGGAGTTTGTTGTATTCGCCCACATTAGGCAGGTTTCCTGCTGCCTGGAGGACACGCTGTCTGCGCTGGATTTCGCCGAGGATGGAGTCGTGCAGGCGGTCCACCAGCCCAGCGCCGTCTTCCAGGTTGTCCACGATGGCGGCGGTGTGCGGCAGGGCTTCCAAGCCCGCGAAAGTCGCGCCACCCTTGTAGTCCACCAACACGAGGGACAGCATGTCCGGGTGGTGGCAGATGGCCTGGCCCAACACGATGGTGCGCAGCACTTCGGATTTACCGGAACCGGTCGCACCAACACACAGGCCGTGCGGTCCCATGCCGTTGAGCGCGGATTCTTTGATGTCCAGGCTCACGGGCCCACCCGTGGAGTCCACACCGTAGGGCACGTTGAGGAAGTCCTCGACGGAACGCGGTGCCCACAGGGCATCAATGTCGTAAGTGTTAAAGTCCGCAATGCCCAGCAGGCGGTCCAGGGTGATGGTTTTCTCCAGAGGCGCGTCGGGAATGGCGTCTTCCACTAGGCGCAACGGCGACAGTTCGCGGGCGGTCGCCTCCGCCAGCCTCGGGTTCACCACGTCGGCGGTGCCTTTGTAGCCGCCGTACAGCAAGCGCTGCGGGAAACCCTTGGCACCTTCCTCCGGCTCCCCCACCACACCGCGGTCGAGGAGTTGAACGCTGAAGGCGAGCGCGGCGTCGTCAAGCGTGCGCTTATCATCTGTGCTTTTCGACGCCCCCTTGCGCCGCTGCTTTTTTCCCTGGCCAAAGCTCACGCGCACATCAACGTGGGAGGGTTCCATGCGCTGCATCGTGGCGGTGGAGATGATGGTGATGCGGGCTTTTTCCAGGTCCTCCACCTCGGCGAGTTTGCTCATCACAAAACGCCCATGGTCGGATTCCATGTCCACCACCACGATCAGGTGCGGGCGCTCCACCTGGATCATGCGGGTTTTGCCTTTGGCGGTCATTTCTTCACGGCGCTCATCCAGCTCGGAGATCAGCGCCTCGGCGGAATCCTCGTCGGTGGAGGCACCGCGCAGGCCGATCGGGCCGTCGAAACGGTGGTCGTCCAGAATGTGCGGGAGCCACAGCGCCCAGCGTCCGGTGTCCTCGCCGCCGGACAGCGGCAGCGCCAGGTGCAGGCGCAGGTCATCAGGGGCGTGCAGCACCGCCACCTGCAGCAACAGGGCGCGGATGGCGTTGGCGGTGACATCGTGCGGGCCGATCAACGACACGGTGCCGTGAAGGGGGACGGCGATGGGCAGGTCGTCGATAGTGCTGCAGCGTTTCAGCATGCGGTCAAGATGTGCTTGGGAGATCGGTTCGGGTACCAACATCGGGTCGCCAGCCGGGCGAACCGTCACCCCGCACGCCAAATCACCCGTGCCCACCCCCAAACGCACCACCAGGAAATCCTCGTCAGACGGGCGGCGCTCCCACAGGCGGTGCGGCTGGCGAATCACATCCGACAACGCGCCCGGCGCGGGGTTACGCAACGCCGACTGCTCGCGCTGCTCTTCGGCGAGGTCGCGGATGGTGTCTTCCTGTTCCTCCAGGTGTTCCAGGAAACGTTCGCGGGAGTCTTCTGCTTGTTTGCGGGGACCAGTCTTGGCTCGCAGCAATGCACCGCCCGCCGTGATGAGCACCACCACCAGCATGGCCACGCCGACGGCCATGCGGATGGGGTTTCCTGAGGAAAACATCATGAGAACCATGCCCATGCCCGCCACCACAGGGAGCACTGCCTTCAACGCGCCACCCCCGCCGCCCCCGCCCGCGCGGATGGTGGGTACCGATGCCAGTTCAACAGGCTTTTCGGGCGTAATTTGCCGATGCAAACGAGCCGGACGGTGAATTAAACGAGTACTCATCAGTCCCCTTCAAACTGCCTACGCAACGCCTCTTATCGTGTGTAAAACTTAATATCACTATTATGGCAGGAGTGTTTATTCGTCTCAGCGTATTCTGGCAAGACCGCCAATTGGACGTGAGCCTACCAGCACAGCGCCCTATTGTGGACATCATCGACGACGTCACTGGCTTGCTCACAGCCACTGATGCCCACGATGCCAACCCCCAGGACAACGTTGTGGACGCTCGCACGTGGGTACTGTCCTCCCCCACCACCGGAATACTCAGTTCTGAGGCGACGCTGGAAAGCTACGACATTGTCGATGGTCACCGGCTGTTTCTGACCCAGCGTGCCGATGCCGCGCACTCCCCCTTCGTCGACGATGTCATGTCCGAAGTGCGCCGCACCATCTCCGACAATCAATGGCGCTGGTCTGACAGCGTACGCAGTGGCGGCCTGCTCATTACAGCCGGTGTGCTCGCACTAGTGCTGTTTATCCCAGCGGTATTGAAAATCTTCAGCGCCCCCGAACACATTGACGCCTGGACTAACGACCATTGGCTTATGGCGGCATTCGCTGTTGTACTGACAATTGCTGCGGTGGGCGTTGCACTATGGCAACCAAAATCCCCTACGCGATGGTTATCTATTTCCCTACCGCTGGTTTCTTTTGTTTGTGCAAGCCCATTTCTCCGGCATTTTCCCGCAGGGATCGAACTTAGCGCCCTTATAGCGATCATCTGCCTCACCAGCATCCCCGTCGCCATCATCGCCGGGAAAAGTAGGGAACGCAACGGTCTCGCAGGCTCCCTCGCCCTCGGCGGAATTGCGCTTGTTGGAGGCATCGTCTGCACCTGCGACTACTTCGGGGTTAGTACCCTAGCGCTCGCCGCCTGGTCCTCCTGGGCACCCATCGCCCTACTGCTGATCACCCCCACCATTGCCGTCAGCTCCTCCGGGCTTGCCACCCTGCTCCGGCAAAGCGACTCTGGGGATGCCATTGACCGCGAACAAATCCGCACCCGCACCCTCCGCTCCGCCGCGCTTTGCGACGCCCTGGTGTGGTTCAGCACTGCACTTGGGTTACTGATTATTCTCACCCTTGCGAGCAGCCCATACTGGCAGCAAGGGATCTGCGCCTTCGTGCTCTCCCTCATTCTCATGCTCCGAAGCAACGGATTCAGCGATGCCCGACTCATCGCGCCACTCATCCTCAGCGGCAGCCTTGGCGTAGCCGTGTGCGCCGGTGCACTCCCCGGCTGGATAGCCCACCGCAACGATATCTCCGTCCCCCACATCCCGTGGTGGACCCAGCTCGGAGCCGACGCCTGGCAGCCCTGGCTCTACTTCGGCATTACGCTACTGCTGATCGGGTTGATCCTGCTTTCACTGATCGGCTACAAGCCCCACGACGTGCAAGAAGCGCGATCCGCCAAAATCATCTCCGGTATTGACACCTTTGTGAGTATCTTGGCCATCCCGTCCATCCTGGTCGCCCAGGGCGTACTCACCTACTACTGGGCGACGATCTAGTTTTTAGGGGTTTGCACTGGGTTCATGCAAGGTAGGTCTATCCCCAAGCACGACAACACCCCTTTTTCGTACCCAGCAATGGACCTACCTGACATAAACAGCCCCCACCTCACAACATTTGAATAATCTTTGCCGCGCCGATGGTCGCAACGAGCAGCACGCAGGCGATAATGAGGGAAATCACCAAGATGCGCATGTGCTTGGGGGTGACCACGGGTTCCTCCATCCCAAAGCACATTGCTTTGGTCGCTAGGCCCATGCGGAGTTTGTTGGCTTGCAGGGCTGCGCGATGGTCGCGCCGGTTGGATGCGCGCGAGGACCGCCGTTTTTCGGCATCTTGCTTGTCGCGGGTGGCTTTTTCATGTCTGGCCATGGTTATCGTGCTACCTGCTTATCTATTGGTTAAAGAATTGCCCAGGCAGCGGGATGGTGATCACCGGCGGCTGGCGTGCTGGCTGCTGCGGCGCGGGCGCTGGCGCTGGCGCTGGAACAGTTTGTGTCACTGTAACAGGCGCCTGAGATGTCACGGGCGCTGGCGGTGGGGCGGGCGGCGGCGTGCTGGACGAGGTCGGCGGCGGCGGGAAGTACGAGGTGGGCAGGGGCGGGAGTTGCCCGGCCGGGGGCTTCATCTGGTTGAGTTCTTCGTCTTTGGCCCAGCCGGCTTCTTTGCAGCCGGTGAGGGTGGCCAGCAGTAAGAGTGTGGTGGCCCCGGTGACCAGCCACGGGCGTCGATAAGCGGGCGTCACCGTGAGTATTCCTTTGCTTTGGCGTGTACTTTTTTCACGAATTCGGGGTCGGCATCAATGTTTTTGATGGCGGTGTCCCAGCCTTCGGAACCGTTGAGGTCACCACCGATACACAGTTGGTGGGCAACGGTGAGCGCGGAGTCGTCGATGCTGTCAGGGTTGGCGGTGGTGCCGGGTTCGACGGCTTTTTCGAACTGTTCCCAGCGGCTAGGCATGATCTGGAAGGGGCCGACGGGGATGTCATGTTCGGGATTGCCGTCGATGCGGCCTTGGTCGGTGTCTGCGACGGGGTTAAGTTTCACCAGGTCAAGGTCGCGAAGCGGGACCGTAGACACACCATTCTCCCCAATTTCAGAGCCGTGGGTGAATCCGTGGTTGCTGAACACCGATCCCAGCGCCGCAAGCGTCGGCCACCCAAGAGTGCAGCCTTCCTGGGACATTTTGCTCGCCGCGTACGCGTAGGCACGCATAGAGCGTTCGGGAATGCTGTACGGGGACGCGTGGCTTTCCGACCACTCCTTCACCTGATCGATTTCCAGGTACGTCTTTGGGTGGGATGGCTCCAACCTGTCCGCGCACCCGGCCGCCCACATCGACAGCCCCACTATTAACGCTACAAACCCAACCGTAGCGTATGAACGTTTTGCCACTATTCTCTTGCTCTATTTCTTCTGTTTCACTAGTCCCAAAGCTGTGCGCAGGCCGCTATTCGGCGTGCCGATGCCAATTAGAAAAGTCCTGTGCCACCAGACCCGCCAATTCCAGGTATGCCATGTAGGTTTTGCGATCAAGGCGCTCAAGGTCAATAATCGCGCCTTCCGACAAATGCCGGTCATACGGAATGAGCTGCACCGCGCGTGTCCGCGCTTTAAAATGCTCCATCAGTTGATCAACATCAATGGTGGCGTTACCCGGATGCGCCGACGACACCACCACAATCGCATTGGACACCAACTGGCCATAACCGTGGTGATTCAACCAATCCAGCGTCGCTGAGGCTGATTGCGCACCGTCCAGGGCTGGCGACGTCACCAAAATCAGCGTATTCGCCAAGTCCAGCACACCGGCCATCGCCGAATGCATCAGCCCAGTACCACAATCGGTGAGAATCACATTGTAATGATGCTGGAGAATATCAATCGCGTGGCGATAATCCTCCTCACTAAACGCCTCCGACACTTCCGGATCGCGGTCAGAACCAATAACCTCCAGGCGGCTTTCCGCCTGCGTGGTATACATTCTGATATTGGAATACCGGGACACATCCTCAGCATTCAGCAAATCACGAATAGTTGGCGACCCTGGAAGGGCCGCACGCTGCGCCAACGTCCCCAAATCAGGGTTCGCGTCAATAGCAATAACGCGATCGCCCCGCAAACTCGCGAAAATGCCACCAAGCATCACCGACGTTGTTGTTTTACCTACGCCGCCCTTCAGCGACAACACAGCAATACGGTAATCACCCTTCAACGGCGACCGCGCTAAATCCACCAAATTCTGATGCCGCGCCACCTTCTCCGAATCACCAAGATTGACGTGCCCGGCCGTCAACGTGTGCACAAACTTCCGCCACCCCGTCTTCGGCGCGGCCTTCACCGGATTCACCAAAATCGTCTGATCCAGCGCGGCAGGCGGTGCCAAATACTGTCCCGATGGCAGATCCTGCGGCGCTTGAGTCGGCGGCCACTGACCTGGGGCCTGCTGCGGCGCGGTCTGCGGGGGTTGCGGCTGCGCCTGAGCTTGCTGAGGTTGTTGGGCTTGCGGCTGCTGCTCTGACTGCGCTGGCAAGGGTTGCTGCGGCTGCGGGGGAACCTGCTTAGGTTGGGCCTGCTGCTTAGGAGCACTTTCCGCCGGTGCCGGTGTGGCTTGCGCTGGTGCCTGCTGCACAGGTTCAGGCTGCTGCGATGTAGTCTCAGCTGGCTCCGCCTTGGCATGCGCACCTCGTGACCGTTCGTCATCATGCGCGGGCTTCTTCGGCTGGGCGCGCTGCGACCGCGCCCTCGGCGCCTGATCAGGTTTATCTGTGGAGTTTTCCGTCGCCTCGCTTGGCGACGCCATGCTTGTCGACGCCGCGCTTGTTGGTGCTGTATTTGTCGGTGCCTCATCACCCCGCACCGTGCGATTGTTCTTCGTCTCAGAGCTGCTTCGCACCGCGTGCGCGCCCGATGCCACGGGTTCCAACGAGGACGTCGAGACAGCGGCATGTGCGGCCGCAGTAACACGGCCGGTTCGCTCTTCCCGTGTGGTGTTCGTGTGCGCACGCTGGGTGGTTGTGGAAGGCTTCGGCATCGAGGCGTCGATACGCGGAGTCAGGGTGTCAGACGCCTGAGTATTTTCGGGTTCAACCTTCCGCCTTTTCCCACCTCCAGTCCGCCGAATTTCAGGTTGGGCGGGTTCCGAGGTAGGGCGCGGCGCTTGCTTCTCGGCAGGCTGCGCCGCAGACTTATGAACATCATGTGGCTCAGATTGCGGCCTTTGAACCTGCAGCCACGGCGGCAGATTATGGGATTGCTCAGGCCCTGAAACCATGAATTCCTCCAATAAACCAAACAGTTTGGCACACGGTACAATTTTCTAACATAGCAGCCACCGAGTGTCGCACGCTTGCTACCATTTCTAAACGGTAAAGAATTTATATAAGGACTGAGACCTAGTGCCTTTACGCAAACCCTCTATCCTTCGCACATTGCAATGGAATAACCGCTTTGCGCACGCCCAGCGAACCCCACCGCATGCGACAGATAACGCGACAATAGTCGCCGTGGCATCCATGGACGACCGACTACTCACCAGCCCAGCAGCCGCCCTTATTTCATTGGTTATTAATGCCGAAGCCGAAGTACCCGTCGTGGCCATAGATGCCGACGGCCTCAACCAGCCCCTCCGCGGGCCACTGCGCGCCGGGAACGGCGGCGACCTCGTCGGACTTTCCGACCACCCCAAGGAATCCCTTGACCGCAGCGAAATAGAACTTTTCGTCGACCAAGAGGGGGCGATGCCGCTTCTCGCCTGCTGGAAAGAAGGCCCAGGGCTCATCCCGCCGGAAGTTCTTGAATCGGCGGTACGACGCGTGCAACACCGATGGCCGACCGTGGTCATGAACCTCCCCTACACCTGCCCACCGGAAACAATCTCCTCTGGCGTGGCCATGGCCAACCATGTGTTCCTCATTGCCGACAGGCACCACGCCGGGCATGAGTGGCTCTACCAGCCTGGACACCAGCTCAGCACCCTCGCCCGTGACAATCGAGTGACAGTTCTGACACTCGGCGGTCAAAGTAAAATCACCACACCAGACACCATCCACCTCCCCCGCACCGGGCAGGGTTCCGACGGCCGCGATCCCATTGACATCCCCACCGACCCGGAATCACTCACCATCTTCCACCGCATACTCAGCAGGGTGTACAAAAGCTGAGAACTTACGGGATTGAGCGATGTTCATTACTGAGCTCGAAAAAAGGGTGTTTTTGTACCTGCGGATAGACCTATCCGACAAGAGGTTTGAAGGGGCTTGCTTTGCGGTTTATCAAAAAGTCAGTTTTCCCTGGTTGCGATGAAGCAGTGCAATTATGATCCAGCTGTAAAATCTGCTTATCTCCAAGCTCGAAAACACCTCATTTTCCGGCTTGGAGATAAGCAAACTTCTATGCAATCGTTTGCACTAACGCCGTTCAAGGCTCTAACCAGCACCATGATCTACCAAACTGCCATCTTTCCAGGTCTTTTACAGCATCATGAGCGGCCCCCTGCAAGATAGGTCCATCCCCAGGTACAAAAACACCCTTTTTTCGAGCTCAGCGGTGGACTTATCTTACCTAAACATCGTTCAATAACCCCCGCAGAAGAAAGATCGGCAGGAATGCCACGAAGAACGCGAGCACTCCGCATCGCGGGTTGCGTCCAAGCCAGGCAACCCGCCCCAGCTTCCCCACCACCTACTGCAAATCGCTTCCCCCACGATACTGTTTCAGGGCGAAGCGCTCGATGTCTTTGCAGAGCTGTTCTTCGGTGTAGAGCACGCTGATGAGCATGCTGATGGCGGCGGCGACGCGGCGGTCGATGATCGGGTCGTCGAAAAGCACATGTGCAGCCTGCGCAACGTTGTGGATTGCCTGGATTGCCACGAGGTCAGGCCCGAGTCGGGCGCTGGATTTTTCCAGCAGGTATGCGTATTTGATGGCGAGTTCTTCGCTGCGCGGGTAGGTGTCGCCATTTTGTACGTCTTTGTAGCTAATGAGTGAAATGAATTCTCGTAGGTCTGCTGCTGTGTAGGGGGTGTCGTCGATGATGTGGACGCAGGTGTCTTTGAAAAAAGGCAGCGCTTCTCCATCGGCGATGAGCCTGTTTATGAGCTCGTTCGCTTTATCGCCAAGCTTATCGATGCGCACAGCCACGTTGTTTCCTTAGGGCTAGGGTTTGTGTCTGTTTTTGTCTGGAAAGTGCCTGCTTATCTACCGCCAGCTTACAGGTTTTTGCACGTTCGGGTATGGCTAGCTGTTGCTTTGTGTGGGTTCATGTGACCTTGAGGTGTTCCTGTACTGCGACATGTGTTTTTTCGTGTGGTTTCTCACACCAGACTGCCCGTCCCCACACGTTCCAACAGTCGTTTTTCTACGTCGCTTATGCTGCCGCCCCTCCCATACCCGGCCGCATCCAACCCCTCGCGATCATCGCTGGTTCTCATCCCCTGGGCGTAGGCGCGAAGATGAATTCTAGGTCACAATGTTCCGCCCGTCGGGTGATTCTTTTAGGCCTCCGAGCAGCGATGATGGTTATCAGACAGTTGTTGTTCTCTACGCAAGGAGGAGTTATGAGTCGCGTTGTTAAGGCCAAGGATGCCGTGGTCGCGCGGGACCTACGGAAGACATACGGTGCTGGGGAGTCACAGGTGACAGCGCTCAACAATGCAAGCATTCGTGTGGGTGTGAGCAAGTTTTTGGCGATCATGGGACCGTCAGGTTCGGGCAAATCCACACTGATGCAATGTTTGGCCGGACTTGACAGCATTGATTCGGGCAATATCAAAATTGGTGGGATTGACATCACAAGTCTGAATGATCGTGATTTAACACGCCTTCGGCGTGAACATGTTGGTTTTATTTTTCAGCATTTCAATTTGGTGTCCACCCTGACCGCAGAGCAGAACATTATGCTGCCCATGAAATTAGCCAAGCGTCAGGTGGATCAAGAATTGTTCAACAATGTGGTGGAGCGACTGGGCATTAAGTCACGCTTGTCGCATAAACCACATGAAATGTCGGGCGGACAGCAACAACGTGTCGCTATTGCCCGCGCGCTTGTTGCTCAGCCGACGGTGATTTTCGCTGACGAGCCGACGGGGAATTTGGATTCCGTATCCAGTTCGGAGGTGCTGCGCTTTTTGCGCGACAGCGTTGATGTGTTTGGTCAGACCGTGATTATGGTGACGCACGATCCCATTGCCGCGACCTACGCGGATGAGACGATTCTGCTTGCCGATGGCCGCATCACCGCCACCCTCGTCTCCCCCACCGTGGAACAGGTTGTGGCTGCATTGCAGGAGGTTGAGTAATGAACTTCCTCGTAGCATCTAGTTTGAGAAACAATCTGCGTAGGCTCATCGCCACCGCCACCGCAGTGGCGCTATCGGTGGCGTTTATGGTGGCCACGCTGCTGATTATGGGCACCTACAACACTGCCCTGTCGAACAGTGTGACGGAGCAGATGAAGAACTCCGATGTCTGGGTGGGCTATGACAGCTCATTACCAGACAATGCAGATGAAGTGCTGGCCAAAACCGCTGACCGCATCCGCGAGCGTCCCGACGTGCAGGCCGCCGATGTGCAGCGCAGCGCATCCGGTGAGGTACGGCACGATTCCCGCAGGGCAAACGCACAGATCCAGGCGATGCCGAGTGAGCCTTTGCGCTGGGCCACGCTGGCGGAAGGCACGTGGCCACAGGCACCGGACGAGGCCGTGCTGAACAAGTCCGCGGCGGACTCTTTGCAGGTATCTGTGGGTGATTCGGTGCGCTTAGACGATAAGAACTCCGTTCGCGTCGCGGGCATTACCTCTCAAGAAGATCAGATGATGTCCATGGGTTTCGCCGAGATTAGTGTGATGCCGGAGCTGCTGGATCGTCTTGAAGCCCAGAAATACGCTACGAGTATTCTGGTTCGCAGCACTGCCCATGACGGCACAAGCAACACCACCCCGGATCAGCTGGCACAACAGATAAAAGACCAGACTCAGGGCACTCCCGACATCACGGTGCGTACTCGCGACGAGCAGGCGCAGCATCAGATCGCGGACCTTTCCGGCAATACCGCGACGCTGACCGCCATGCTGGGTGTGTTTGTGGCTATTTCGATGATTGTGGCGGGCTACGTCATCGCGAATACCTTCCAGGTTCTCGTCGCGCAGCGGACAAAAGAACTGGCGTTGCTGCGCTGCATTGGTGCAGATAAGCGGCAGGTGCATGGCCTGATTCTGGGCGAAGCCGGTATCACGGCATCGGTGGCCGCGCTGGTGGGCTGCCTACTGGGTGTCGTTGCCACGGTGATCTTTGCCCAGTTCATGTCAATGATGAGTGCGTTGACCATCAGTCCGCTGGCGTTGATCGCTGGTTTTGTGGTGGGCGTTGTGGTGACGGTTGCGTGTGCTCTCGGGGCGTCGAAACGCGCGACCCGCGTGCATCCGGTGGAGGCACTTCGCCCGCTTGAGGCAGTGGCTTCGGACAAGCTGCCACTGGGGCGCACGATCGTGGGTTCCGCTCTGACCCTGCTGGGCGCGGCGGGCCTGATTTACGGTGCGACGAGCGGTATGGCTGTGGCTATTGCTGGCGGGTTTATCTGCGGCATGGGCGTGCTACTGGCCGCCACGACGTTGCTACCAAGGCTGGTGTCGCTGGTGGGTCGGGCACTGTCGCGAGTGTCGCTGCCGGTGGAGTTGGCCGCCGCCAATTCAATGAAGAACCCGCTGCGCACAGCAGCGACAGGTATTTCCATGCTGATCGGCGTGGCTGTGCTGGTGTTGATGGCCACGGGCATTCACTCGGTGCAGGAGTCCATTGTTTCTCAGATCAATCGGGAACGCCCCTTTGACCTCATGGTGACCACGAGCAACCCGGCTGGCTTCTCGCCGCAGGAGCTTGAGCAGATTAAGAACAATCCCAAGGTCACGGCCAGCGCTGAATCCCAATCCGCACAGGTGACAGTGACCACCTCTGATGGTCAGGAACATTCAGTGAAGGCCGAGACTGCGGATAGCTCACAGCTCAGCGAAGTGTTCTATGCCAAGGGTGATACATTGTTCCCACAGTCCGGCGTGGGCATGGTAGCCCCGATCACTCAAAATTCGTCACCCATCACCATTCAGGGCGACGCGGGCAGCCTGGTCGTTTCAGCAGATGTGAGCGACAAGGGCGAGGCGGATCATGTGATGATGTCGAAGGATGACTTTTCCAAGGTGGCGCGGAACACCGTCACTCACACCGTGTACCTGCGGCTCACCCCGGGCCTGTCAGGAGACGAGGTTCAGCAGGTCACCAGCGATCTGAACGCTCTGAATGACAGCTACAACACCGGCGGCGGCGCCCAGGAACGCGCCTACTACACCAAAATATTGAACATCATGCTCATGGTGGTGCTGGCGCTGCTGGCCATTACCCTGATCATCGCCTTCGTAGGTATCGGTAACACCACAGCGTTGTCGGTGCTGGAGCGCCGCCGCGAATCCGCGCTGCTACGGGCGGTCGGTTTGGAGCGCCGCCAACTGGTCACCACCATCGTCGTGGAGGCCATGCTCACCGCCGTTGTCGCCGCCGTGTGTGGCTGCGCGCTGGGGATCTTCGCCAGCTGGTCCGGCTTGAACGCGCTGGAACACACCGCCGACAAGCTTGAGCTGGACCTGTACATCCCGTGGTTGCAGGTCGCCCTGATCATCGCAGGTGCAGGCACCGCCGGTGTGCTCGCCGCCCTGCTTCCCGCCATGGGTGCTTCACGACGCCCACCGGTGCAGGACCTCGCGGCAGAGTAACTGCCCCAGTGTGCCTGATGTATCGTGCCTGGCGTAGCCGCTACCGAAGCGTGCTACGTCAGGCACGCGGCGTTCACAACGCCAACCATCACCAGCGACACGGAGGCCACAATGGCACCGGCGCGGAGCTTCTTATCTTCCACAATGTCGCGGAACCTTCCCGGAATGGCCAATTCCATGGCCACCAACGCCGCGGCCTGGAGCACTATTCCCAGAAGGCCAAACACCCCGGCCTCAATAAGCCCCTTGCCTAAGCCCAATTCGGAGGCGGAACTATGCACGGCGGTGGCCACCACAATTCCCGTGGCTATCTGCTGCGCCGCCGCTATGAAACCAGCATTGGGCAGGTGATCCACAAACACCAGGCGATGTAGTTTCCCGGGGGTAAGCAGGTCAAGAACCACAAACCCCAGCACCAGCATCACGCCGGCGAGGGCGAAATAGGCCAGCGTACTCACGACCTCTGCAAATACGTCCATTTTCTCTCCTTTTATTTCACACCGGATCCCGACGATCCACCACTACTGCTGCCACCATTACTTCCCGAGCCAGACGACCCGCCAGAGGAATCACGCGGCGAGGACGGACTGAACCCAGGCCCCAGGAAAATCAAACTGCCATTGTTGTAGCGGTGCAGGTCCTCCACCTCAATCTGGCATTTCCCGTTATTATTGGACACCACAATAAGTCTCTTGTCGTAGCGCAAGTATTCCGACCCCGACGCGGAGTCAAACTGCCTGGCCATCGGCTTAACCTTATTCGCAATATCCGAAGCCGTCTTCTGCACGCTATCGCCAGACTTACACTCGTAGGTATTGCCGCTCTTTCTGGTGTAGTTCTTTGACACATAGCTTTCGGGATTACTCGCGTTAGCGAATCCCGCGGCAGCCGTCACAAAAGTCAGGCCCACGGATGCTGCGCTCACAAGAACCAGCACAATGCCAAGAAGTCTCCAGCGGCCACTATTCATGACGGAAAACCTGCCTTTACTATTGTCGGGAGCGTTGTTGTCGGGGCGTCGAAAAGCATATTAAACCGAGTAATCAGGCGCTGGGGGCGCGGGGTAAATGATCAGCTCACCGGGAAGAATCACCCGCCCCGTGGACACCTCCCAGGAATCATCATTGGACCAGCCCTCAAACCCCAGGCGGAACTGCTCAGACGCATCGGCGTAGTCGATGTAGGCCAGCTCACCCTCCGGCGGCAACCCGGTTGTGCCGTGCGACACATAGCGCGCGTGACCGCGCTCCTGCTCCACGTAATGAACACCCTCAAACTCCAGAACGCTCTGCGGGGTGAGACCCGTTGCCTTCCGCGAGGTCCACCACACCAGCTCAAGCTCGCCGTCGTCGATTTCCACGGCCAGGAAGCTGCTACCGTCACCGCCGTCCAGCAGGTGCTCGTACCAGGTGAACTGCCCCTGGGTCACCACCAGCGTGCCGCGCACCAGGTAGTCCGTCGCCCCATACGTAACGACGGCCCCCGGACCCAAGCGATCCGGTCCGAAATCAGCGGCATCCGGGACCTCGGCAAACAAATTACGTGCTGGCTGCTGCTCATCATCAACCTGACGCGCCTTGCTGAAGCAATATAGCGCTCCTATACCACTCACACCCGCAATAGCGAAGAAAAACAATGACAGAAGTAGCACTACAGTATCCTCAGTCTCAGCTTATTTTTATCCAGCATACAAGCATAGCCCTGGGGAAGCATGTCACAATGGGCCTATGAAGAAGCGAGCATGGATCGGTTATGCGTCCGCTTTTCTCTCCTGGGCGCTTGTTATAGGGGCGCTCATCGCGTTTTTTATGGGGCATTCCGCACTGGCACTCTTTCTGTGCCTGCCGGGAATATTATTGGTCTGGTGCAGTGGCAGCATGTTTGGCGACACCAAGAAACTCCCCAAGGGTGCCCCCATCCCCGATGCGAAACGCGTCAAACGCTACCGACAAGAAAACCCCGGTGCCACCATTGTTGACGCCATCGACGCGATCAACAGGCAGGACGGGGTGTACTAGTTATTTCGGATTAGTGATGCGCGGCGCATTACCTGAACCATCCCAGCCCTCGGCCGACGCGCTCGCATTCCCCACAGTCGCCGAGACCTTAATCGGCTTATCACCAGCGGCAACGCCCTTAGCCGTGTACACGGCACGCGAATATTCCTTCATCCGGCCGCTATCGGTGTCCTGGCCGTGCTGACGATCCTGATCCCCAGAGAACGCAATACTGACATTCACATTCTCTTCCAAGCCCCAGTGACGGCCCTCTTTAACCAAAATCGCACAATTCTGGTTATCCTTCGACGAAAAATACACCTCAATCGTGGCGAAACGCTCCCCCGACGCGTCCTTCACCGGCACACGACCGTCCTTCACCATGCGGTAACTTGTGCCACACGTATTCGCCGCCGCCGCCTCGGGAGCATTCAACACGGAGACAGCGCCCAGACCACCACACGCCAAAGAAAAGGCCATGAACAGCTGAAACACACTCTTACGAGTGATCATCATCTACCTCCAACGGATACTCACCAGGACACTTAGCAGGTTGCGATATCTGCTAATCCTACGCGCAGCACATGTAATATTTTTCCGACGCGCCGCGATAGGGGTAACGCAACGCTAACTTTTTGCGATACTTTTTGGCAAATTCTCATGCGCGTAAGGGTTCATGCAGGTAGAAGCTTTTCGACGCCGCCATGGCTACGGTTGGCAGATAAGATGCGGGTGAGTTGGGGGTGGGTATAAGGGTTAGCGTAGTGGGGTGATTTTATTCAGAGGAAGGTCTGTGTCTTGGGTGTCGGCGTAGCGGGCTTGTGAGGTTGTGGGCGTGAGCTAAGCGCGGGCCGGTACTTTGACGAATCCGCAAGCCACTGTAAGATAACCCCCTGAAGCGCCTGTGGCGGAATTGGCAGACGCGCTGGATTTAGGTTCCAGTGCCTTAGGGCGTGGGAGTTCAAGTCTCCCCAGGCGCACCACGATTCCCTTACTTAAACACGCATTATCATGCACACCACTTGCGGTACTCACCCAAGTGGTGTTTTCTTTACCTCCATCATCCTCGTCCGTGTGAGCCATCCCTTCTGAGCCTGCCTGGGTAAGGTTGTTGGTGGTAGCAACACTGATCTCATCATCAAACTGCCTCAGAACCGAGATAACAGGCTGCAGGTGAGCGGTCGCCGTGCGACTGACCCCACTCGCATCATCCTGCGGGTTAATCGCAACCGCAGTAAAAAACACCCCATTAAGCAACTTCTTCAGACTCGGCGTTGCCTGCATATACAGGCTAAAGCAATCTTCCAGTAGATCCAGCACATACCCAAGGTGCGTCTGGACTACGTGGGACTCCAGGCTCAGCGCAGCACGCTGCTGCTCAATGCTCGCTAGCTGCGCCGCAATCTGGTCTTGCTCTTGCTTCAGTAGATCCAGCGGAATGGCATCAGCGTAATGAGCATCAAGCAGCTTCTGACGCTTACGTAGCAGGCTACGACTCTGCTGCTCAAGCTGGCGAACATGCTCCGTCCGACTGGCATAGATACGCTCTAGTTCCCGCTGGGCATGGGCCGCAATCCGGCTGCGTTGATCTGGGGTTATACGGATCGTGCGGTAAAGCTCTGCTACCTGAGCTTCCACCTCATCAATGAGTACCGCTTTGAAGCGGCACCCATCACGCTGACGTTGCCGGTACGAGCAGACAAAGTATGGGTACACAACCCCGCGCTTGTTCTTGGTGTTCTGGATAATGAGGCGGCTGCCGCACTGACCACAACGCACCGTGGTCTTAAGGTGGTGATGATGAACCCGCCGACGCTCACCGTTGTAGTGGGCACTCAGGACGGTTTGCACCTTATGCCAGGTCTCATCATCAACCAGGGCCTGGTGGCGGCCGGGGTACTCAACGCCCTGGTAGCTCACAACCCCACGGTAGTATGGATTGTGCAGCAAATCGATCAGCCGTGACTGCGTCATAGGCCGCTCTGGGTAGCGACTCGTCGCTGGCTGGGTCAACCCCCGAGCGCTCAGGTGTTCGGTTAGGTGTTTGGCAGTCCATGTATCCGTGGCGTATTCACGGAAGGCTTCAGCGATGAGCGGGCCACGTACTGGGTCAACTTCCACCCAGCTATGGCGCTTACCATGCTCATTTTTGCCCTGTTTATTCACATATCCCAGCGGAGCCTTGCCAATGGTACCGCCATGCTTTACTTTCTCACTCATACCTTTTGATACTTCAGCCGCAAGGTTACGGCTATAGAATTCGGCGATGGAAGACATAATGCCATGGAGTAACATGCCACCAGGGGTTTGATCAATATTTTCGCTGGTCGAGACAAGGCGGACATTATGCTGTTCGAGCACGCGGTTAATATCGACATCATCAGCCCGGTTACGTGCCAGACGGTCGAGTTTGTGCACAATAACATAGTCAATATCATTGTGTTCGGTAATGTAGGCCAGCATCTTTTGCAGTTCTGGACGCTTGGCATTGCGAGCAGATTCACCCCGATCAATAAATTCCTTGACGATAAAGGCACCGAGTGCCGCAGCCTTATTTTTATTGGCCTCACGCTGGGCCGGAATAGAAAAGCCTTCGGCAGCATCACCACGCGCAGCTTGGCCTTTGGTAGAGACACGGATATAGCTGATGGCTCGCTTGGGTGTTAAATCTGCAGCCATAGCCGCAAGCGGATTGGCTGGGGGCGTGGTGCTCATGGGTCTCGCTCCTTATGCGTTCGTTTATGTTGTTTACTGTGTATCCTTGCCACCAGATACTGTCGGTGACGGTCAGACTGGCCTGCTTCTATTGACGCTCGTTTTGCGCTAAGAGTCCAGTCCTTTTGCCTGAAATATGATGTAGAATTCACGTCACGCAGCAGATGCTGTATTGGCAAGCAGTCTGGGCCAATCCTTGAGGGTCGCGACCTGGAACATGCCAGCGGGCAGATCGGTGCGAGCACTGAAGATGTTGACCAGCTGCTCGGCTCGCTGGAGTGTGGAGGTAACCCATACAACGACCGGGAAGACGCCACGGCGTCGCTGCTCTACTCCACTAGTGAGATGGCGCAGGTAGGCATCAGTTTTACGGTTAATGCGTATTGGTCGTTCAGTGCCCATATCTAACTCACACCACCAGTTGTATTCGTAGCCAGCGCAAGCGGTAACAAGGCCAAGGTCTGGTTTAACCCATTCGGGCTGGCCATATGGGCCAAGGTGTTTGGCCCAACAGGTTGGTTCCGGCTCAGCTTTGACAAGTTTTATTTCGCATCTACGGCATGTTTCTTCGCTGACGAGTCGAAGCTCAGTTACTGCCAACGTATGAGCAAGAAACGTCCAAGAGGGTTCAGTGATGCGCCGCCGCGATACTGGCCGTGCAGCAGCACTGTCTTGGAGGCCACATAACTCATCAAGCCGATAGCCAGCTTCGCTGAGGTGCCATACATAACTGCTCGATCCAGCACGAGCACCGCCAACTCGCCGCTGAAGTGTTTTGACAAGTGCGCTTTCTTGGAGCGTTCCCATCAAGCGATTGGTTTGGCGTAATGCCGAAGCGTCACTCTGGAAAGCGGGCCTTAGAAACCGTGCAAGCTGGCGAGTGGTGGCGAAACGTTGATCGGAAAGTATCCGAGTAACGGTGTGCGCATGGTCGCTTAGCTGACTGGCGAGCCATGCCAGGCGCGACCGAGTAATGCGATGAGTCATATTTATGCTCCTACTTCCTGATTAGTTGATGAGATAACCAAGGGCTTAGGTAGGTAACCGAACGGTCAACAGGCTGTTTGGATAGATAGAGTGCGCCCCGGTGTGTAACTCAGTGTGGCTGCTAAGAAGAGGCAGACAGTCACCTCCCTTGTTGGCCAAAATTATGCGACTTAGCGGGGTATATACGGACTAGCTCGTATACGCGACAGGTCTTGCGATTGGTCATTAGGAAGCCACGTAAGTGAGTACTTTTTCTGCGTGGGTTAGGGCGATTTGGTCGTGCGGCCAAAGTGCGTTTCGATTGATGACGTCCCCGATATGCCACTATTACGTGGCGTGGTCTGGTGAACCGTCGGGGTGTCCCACCCCAGGGCGTGGCGCAGCTCTGCCTCAACCTGTTCGGCGGGTTGGCCATAGCGGGCACAACTAGCAGCTGCTATGGCAAGTGGGTCACTGCATATACCTGGCGGCGGCAACGTTGTGCCAGATAGCCAGCCAGTTTTAGCGCCCTCGCACCAATAGCTGGCATAGATACGAAACCGTGGCAACAGCATAAAATCTGCCGGAACAAGGTGTGACGCTGCCATGGCTGCCATGTCCTTTGCATCCGCACCAGAAAGCTCAAAGCAAATCTTGTTCCGGGCATTAGCATCAATGGCGCGCTGCATCGCAAGGCTCAGTTGACTGCGGTACTGGTGAGCCATCGTAAAGCCCACACCAAGTGACCGGCTTTGCGCTAAGGCATCAGCCAAATCGCCAGGAATGCCTTGGATAAAATCGTGAACCTCATCAATGTAGATGCTGGTAATAGCGCGCCGGGTGGGTGGATCGTTCGCGCGGCCAAGTATAAGTGGCCACAGTTGCCCCATTACTAGGGAGCCAAGCAAGCGCGCAGCTTCTGCACCTAAAGTGCCCTTATTGAGGCGGATGAGCACAATTTTACGTTTGGTAAACAGCTCATCCAGCTGAAAGTATGGAGCGGTTTGACCAAGTACGGCACGCATATGTGGACGCACTACTAATTGCTGCAGTTTGTTTAACACTGGCGCAATGACTTGGCGCTGCTGCTCAGGGCTCCAGCTATCGAACTTAGCCCAGAAAGAAGACACTCCCAGAGGATCATCAATCTTACTAGTAATACGGCGGCGTAACTCGGGATTAGTAAGCAAACTTGGAATAGCAACCAACGTCGCCACGTCGGGTAGGGATTGGCTAACGCGCGCTAAGGTCAGCAAGCAGGCTGCTAAGACTTCTTCTGTACGCACACCCCAACTTTCAGCAAATATGCTTTTGAAACTAGCTAGCAGACTATCCGCAACCAAGTCGGGCTGCTGGCGAGCAGCCTGCGACACCAGCGGATTGAGGCCGACTACCTGGGGCATAGTTGGATCAAGCAGTACCACGTCCTTATGGCGGCCGGGTGGGATGCGTTCAAGCAGGCTCGTCACGAGGTCAGACTTGGGATCAATCACAAGCACACCGCGCCCGGCCCGTATATCTGCCAGAATAAGGCGTAGCATAGCAGTCGATTTACCAACTCCAGTCGGGCCAAGTAACACGGTGTGGAGCAGACTATCGGCTGGCGAAATGCCTAAAGAGGTATGCGTATGCCCCGGCGCGTTACTTACCCCAAATACTCGGCCAGCCAGATGGGATTGTGTGCTGCTCAGCCAGTGCGGGGGCGACATGATTCGAGGCGAGATCTGCCCTAGCACAGGCAATTCACCATCACCGATTGGCCAGCCGGTTAAAAGAGCAATTTCGCTTGCAGCCAGTAGGCTCGTTGTATAGAAGGGATACCACGGTACACTCGCCTGGTTAAGCCGCGTTGCTGATTCTGGGGTGAGCCGAAGACGAGTATGGCTAGTCTCCACACTGCGCATAGCGCCAAATATGTTGAGCAGCTGCTGGCGAGCACGGGCGTGGCTCATTCCAGCAACCCCAATACGCACACTTACCTGCACGCAGTGGTACTGGCAGCGATCGGTTTTGTCTAGACGTGTATTCGTGGGTGGCCGATAGCCGTTCATCAGCACATCCCACCATGACTGATACGGCAAATGACGCGGTGGCCTACGCCGTCCCAGCTGAACCTGCACGGTTACACACTCGCCAGGTGAGAGTCCACTACACGCAGCCAGCAGTCTGCGCGTTGCAGCTTCCACCTGCGAAACCGCCAAGAGGCGTTCGCTACGATTGGTGGTAATTCGGGCTGCCTTGTCCATACGCGGCCGAAGATTAGCTAGTGAAGTAGCTTCACCAGAGTCAGCAGGTTGTTCCGTACTGTCCGTATACTGCACTCCTGGCACGAGTTCACGAACAATGTGCGCAATAGTGTCACGCTGGCTTGAACGTACCCCTAGCAAGAAGACAATGCCTTTGACATCTGCCCTGGTTTCAAACACAAGCCGCCCACTATGCGGGTCAGCCACAAGACGCTGAAGAAGCTCACTCACTGTCTGGGTGCTTAACGGTCGTGGCCAAAAAAGCTGCAGCCACACTAACTCTTGGGAGTATGACATAGGTCGTCTCCTCCATGTTGATTTACGACATACAGCGCTAGCACACGAGCAAGTTCCAGTTCAGCGATTGGCTTCCAGCAGGGCACAGCCCGTACATCACAGGAGCGTGAGCGGCGGCTTGTTTTGCCTGTACGTGGGAATTGTTTTGATGATGCTTGCTTCGGTTTCTTTGACATAATTTCTCCTTAGTTATTCTTTGTTAGCTATATCCAGGGCATTTAGCATTACCAATACCGCAGTTCGAGCATCCAACAAACCAGCCTTCGCACAGCGGGAATGAGCAGGATAAGCACAAAAATGATTAGCAGTTTGACCCAAACAGCCGTAAGCAGCATGACAGCTACGTAGAGACACACACTGGCAAGAAGCAATGTGGCAGCTACTCGTAAACAACGGGTAGGGAAAGACGTTGGCGTCGGGCGCATAGCAGCACCTTTCTGTCGTGTTGGTGAGGTGATGGCGTAGCTGGATCATTGTTTTTCCTCCAGCCGCCGTCCTGGGACGGGGTAGCCAGGAATAGCAATGTCTGACTCGACCTCGTTACCCCAAATTGACCAATCGGCATTTGATTCGGGTCGCCTACGGGCAAATAACTCTAGGTATGGGCCGGGCGAAATCCGCTCAATAATGGCGAACTGTTCAGCTGGTTTACGGGAATGCGCCTGCACTGGCGCATTAAACCAGGTCGGCTGGGAGCGATAACGCACTGGTGCTTTACCACGAGTGCAGAACAGTAATTGCTCGGTAGCGTTGCGAAGCTGGTACTGGCTCGCTAACCCAAGGCGGAACTTAACCCAGGTAAGCGGACTGCGAACAGTAAAACCCCACGCTGCCGCGACTGCGTAGGCGTCAACTAAGAGGGCATTTGTTGTCCAAAGCCACAGGTGAGCATTTGGCGTAGCCAAGGCAGAAACTGGTATATCCGCAATGCGGTCTAAGCTCATGGTGGCGTAGTGCCGCTCACCGCTTTGGCCAGGCCATGGCGGGTCAGCCAAAATAGTACAAAAGCGTTGTGTGGCTACAGATTCTGTGTGTATATCGCCATTTTGTTTAGGCATAACACGTCTCCTTATCCTTTGTTACATAGCGCTTTGGCGGGAAGGCTTTATTGAAAAATATTCATCCCCCTTACCTCCATTACGGCCCATTTGTTTCCATACGTAAACTATCTAGACAGCAAGACAGGCGAGCGGTAAGACATTGTCAAACGGTGGTTAAATGGCCTGTTGTGGCACTATATTTCGGCGCTGTGATTTTTGCATCGGCCTGGAAATTGACTCTTTATTTACATCAGCCACAGTCGCGCACTGCCACTCATTACTTCCTAACCCTCCACATCAAACCCATGTTGAGCCTGCTCTAGCTGCACCACTGCCTGCTGAAAAGCTGCTTGGTCAGCTGCAAGGGCTGCATCGAGTTTTGTAGCTTGCTCAGCCAATGTGGTGGTTTGGATCAGTCTCCCTCGGCTATACATGTAGCCATGAGGCTGCAGGAGGTAAGAGCTGTTACCCTGGCAGCGCCACACCGCATATATGGTGCGCATGCGCCGCACCACTTCACGTGTTCCACCAGCTACGTATACGTCGCCCATTACAAGGGTGAAAAATACAGCTGCACACACCCAGCAAAGAAAAGCGTGGCCAATATTTGTATATATAGCGGCCCATATGCCAAGGATAAAGCTAGCTATGCCAGCACAGCCGCCGCATACTATGTTCCTCATAAATCCGCCACCCGCCGGGCTGCGCCACTGGCGTAAGCCGCCACAATCTGGGCGTAGTAGCCCGTCCCAGCAGGCGCGGCTTTGGTGCACGCCTCGGCTTGCTGCACCAAAGCCAACGTATTACCAAGTGCCTGAGAGGTGAGCGCAGCCCGAGCCTGTTCACTGGCGGTGGCTAAGTCTGCCTGTGCCGCCAGGTGGCGGTGGTGCGCACGCTCCTCATAGGTATGCAGCACCGCTTGCACCGTGCGGCCAAAACTGGTGCTCATTATCCCATTGGCATTGGTACGTTCAGGCAGATAGCACGCCTCTTGTGGTGGGTATGTCATCCCACGCTCCTTTCTGGTTATGCCAGGTAGTCCCTGTTGCCATCCCGGCTAACTCTGACGATATGAGTGCCGTCATGATGATTGGGAAAGATGGAAAAAAGTTGGCATAGTGAGCAAAAATGGAACAACCAGGCATGACAAAACCCCAGGAAGATCTGGGGCAATGTGGTAGTACATGAAACTAGGTTTTGGAGGGAACAAAAATGTGCCAGCAGCCTCTCAGTAGCGAAGACCTCCTGACCGACTTGATGTATCTACGCAAAGGTGAGGGCATGACTCCCCGTAGACTTTCCCACGCGGGGTTAGTGGACCAAGTACTGCGCAGCTCGGCAGAAGATAGCTACGAACTCAAAAAGCAGCGGCTAGTTTCCGCCATTCAGTCGCTGCACGAACCCGACGCCGATATACTGATGGCCGCCTTTGGGCTCGATAGCGGCACAGCTGGGCTTAGCAGCCTCAAGCAGCGCCGAGTCGTCTATGGTCAGCGCATTGGGCGCGGTATTGACACGGTGGCAGACCGTGAAGCCAGCGCGCTGAAGCATCTCCGCTTCCAACTCTTGACCGGATGGTACCCTGCCTCTCCCCCAGGCAAACGTCTGCCAGAGTTGCATGGCGGCGCAGTCCACGAATCTACAGGGTTAACCACCATCTTTAGCGACGGCTGCTGGCAAGAAACCCGCCACACTTACCGTCTGCTTGCTGTATTTGACCAGGTAGACTACTACAGCATTACCAGTCTGTTTCCAGCCCCACCACTGCCACGTGGGCCATGGCGGACGACTACCACTGCGACGCAGGGTGGCTACGAACACCGGTTTTGGCCACCAGAGCCACTCGAGCGCGGTGGCAGCTACGAACTTGGTTTTAGTTTCAAGCCAAACACTCCCAGTGTCGCGGATTATGCCGAACCGCACTGCATTTGGGAAGAATCTCTGGCCTTCCACGAGCGCACGCTCCACGGTCACTTCGAAGCCATCTTCCTTGGCCACAAACCACGCTGTATTTGGCAATTCTCTGGCTTAACCCACCTCGAACGCCCTGGCCGTCCAACCTCTCAGAACCAGCTCACTCCTGGCACTGGTTCTGCCGTGCAAGCGCACTTCACCGACCTCTACGGCGGGTTGTTCGCTGGGCTTGCTTGGGAGTGGTAGCAAGGGGCAACACCTACTGGCAACGTCCAGCAAAAACTACATCACCTGGCACGTGCAGATTCATTGAACCACCAGCCTCATCTCGGTATAATTAATAACATAACCTAATAACTAAATAGGGGACCATGCGATGAATACGGACGCCACAAAGCAACTCAACCAACTCACAAGCTCGGTAACAACACTGAATACAAGGGTAGATAGCCTTTCGGAGCGCATGGATACCATGTCGGACCGAGTCGACACACTTTCTACCCGGACGGAAGACTTAAACGCCCGCCTAGATAGTCTGCTCGAGCGCATGGACAAAGAGAGCGCCGAGACAAAAGCGCAGTTCAAGCAGATTGACGAACGCTTCGAGAAAATTGATGAGCGGTTTGAGGAAATAGACGAACACTTCGTCGAAATCTACGAACGCTTCACCAACCAAGAAGAATTTAATACCAAACTCTTCGACCTCGCCTACAAAACTCAGCAAGACCTCGAAGACTTTAAGCAGCAGGCTGCTACCAAAGACGACATCAACCGGATCATGAACCGCTTGGATGACATCATGAACAAGCAATCCGCCGACAGGCTAGAACGCGCTGCCACCAACCACCAGCTCAGCCGCCACGAAGAAGCCAACGCCAAGTTTGGCGAACGCCTGACTCGCCTGGAAACCATGGCCAAGCAGCATGGCTGGGCGGTGTAGGCGGAGAGGACACAATACCACTAATTAGCAACGTCCCAGCCAAGAGCAAATTCACAACGACATCTACAATCTCCAGGTTGACCTCAAAGGCCTGGATAAGCGCATGCAAATTGGCTTCGCCAAAACCAAAAGCCAAATCAGTGCCACCAATGCCAGCATTAACGCCATGAAAGCCGACATCATCACTATTAACTGTAGCCTCTTCTTTAAACCCTACGTCCACGAAACGGCAGTTGGCAGCTTTAGTCAAACTCAAAATGTGACTATTGCGAGCACGAACGCCAACGTTGGCAATGTCGTAACCTTCCTAAGGGGCAAGTCCGGTGAACATGAGCGAAGGACAGCGCAATGACGTAAGTCAGCCAGCTTTCACCCCCGCCCATCACCCCCGACAAGCATTAAGTAGCCAAGAGTCGAGCCACCCGGCTATAAATGCAGAGTTTAGGTTTTGAACGTCCCGCTACGCTGGAGCGCATAGCGCTAATCCCCATAAACGCCCTCTAGCTGCGCTAATAGTGAGCACTTAATCAACTTACCAGAGACGAGCGAGGAAGTCTCCCACGCCGAAGACCCCTGCAGGAAAATCGAGTGTGACATAACTCATATCAGATCATTGAAGCGGAGTTTAGATAGATCTCCCCGACTGTTATGATGACGTTGAGCTTGAGAGATCTTTAGCTTTCATTTAAGGCAAATTTGCCAAAATATGCCTTGACCTGCGTATACATAACTTGCTACACTAGCTTCAGTTATGGAACGCGCCAAATTCAACTACCACACAGAGGAAGCCAACGGAGCTTACAACGAGACACAGGCCAGTGAACTCGGGCGGCAAGCCAAGTTGGAGCTGTCGGAAAATGACAAGGATAACGCGAATACTATGCCAACAAAAGAAGAAGTCATGACTCGTTCCGGAGCTGGGATTATTGAGGTCAGTGTTCAGCGTGTTGATAAAATTCGGCATGCCAAACGAGAAATTTACGAGAAAATGGATGCCAACCCAAGAAACATTTTCCCTTATACGACCTAGTAGTGAGATGGGTGTCCAACCATTTTTGAGCCAATCGCCGCAAATATAGACCCCGCTGAATGGGAGTTCTGTCACGCATTATGCACACAGCGTGGATGGATCAAACGGCGTGTTGACAAAATCACACCTCTAAATGATGACACCACTCGTGTCCACTCTACTTTTGATATTAACGTTGCTAAATTATATAGAATAATAGAAGAATTCCTGCCCCCTGGACAGCGCAAACGACGGATTCCGATACCAATTTTAGCGCGCGCACCTGAGCCCATCCTCAACATCAATGTTCAGCTCA
>ERZ772874.189-NODE-189-length-32216-cov-3.958894_pt1 | contig 32216 bp, 46 predicted proteins | sample MGYA00580586_ERZ772874 | MGnify/ENA primary metagenome ERZ772874 (study PRJEB29015, sample SAMEA2737952) | human oral metagenome | biome: human oral; feature: human-associated habitat; material: dental | place: China | collected 2154 ... | reverse complement strand
CTATTCTCGGGTTACATAGATGAATTGATCTTATCATTGGTTATCACATACTTTGCGGAAATATATTTCCATAAAGGGTTTTTAACGAATGACATCTATAAGTTCATTTTGAATGATGTCAATACCACGGACTACCTCTTGTGAGGCTCATCTATTTATAGGAAAGAACAAATTATAAAGAAATATGTCGCTAATAAACGAGTGTGTTAATAATTTCGAAAAAACAGAACTAGGTCGAGGCAATTTCCTCCATGAATGTTATTCGGAGAAAACCTCAAACAAGGCTAACATGGTCTCTATTGATGAGGCCAACGCGAAGAGCCTTCTTGATAAACATTCCAAGAATGGTTACGTTGTTGTATCTCCATGCCGAGGTTATGCTGACTTCAATCTAGACCCGAATAAGAAGGAAGATAGAGAAAAGCTAAATCATATTAACAATGGTAGAGTAAGGGAACTCATATCAATGTTGAAGAGTTCTAACTTCTCATATACACCAACGTATGGTGGTTTCATTGAGAACTCGGGGACAGATGAAGAAGAACAAGTTTATGAACGTTCATTCATCATTTATAACTACCATAGGGATGGCTCTGTTGGTGATTTCTCTGAGTTGAAGTCTTTCGCTTTGTATATTGCGAACAAGTTTAATCAAGATTCAGTTCTTGTTAAGTCGCCTGAAGGTAAGCCCGAATACGTCACAAAGGACGGGGAAGTTGATTTTGGTTTTGATGATGATGTTACTTTTAACGATATGAAGCAAACGTATTTCACTGATCTACATAAGAATACACATAAGTTCTCGGATATGGGACAGAGAAAGCCAACTAGATTCTCCTTTGTTGAATGCTATATAAATCCTGCTCCTCAGTGCTATGGTGAACGCGTGAGTAGGAGCCGCAACGGAGAAATCTTTCTTTCACGATAAGAGATATTTTAATCTGATACTATGACTATTGGTGGTGCGCATCGAAAGGTGTTGCATCACCATTTTGTTTTCTGAAATAAATTTCGTATCTTTGTCAAGATAAAATAAAGAGAGATAATGAGAGATAATTTCTATACACCATTCAGGGTTGTCGATAAGGATTTTGGTAGACCGTATGTTCTACTGACAGAGAATATGTTTGTCACTAGAAATTACATTTGGTCTCCTAGTATTGGTCTATCTGATAAACTTATTGTACCGGTAACCAAGGGTGAGTTCATAGCAGGTCTTTTTGACTTCTATGTGGATAATGACATTTTGTCCGATGAACTAGTAAAATTGATCACGGATGATTATGTTTCTGTTAGTAAGTGCCTTATCGAGGGTTCGAGTGTGGACTTCTTCGATAACATGCATGACTTTATTAGAAAGTTTGCTCTAGAAGGACTTATTGACCCGAGCAAGATGTATAAGTTACACCTTGATGCTGAACTACTGATCCGTATTGGTCTGTCCAAGTGTTTTTCAGATATTATGTCGAAAGACCTGATTGAACCATATCGTGATACTGTGTCCTATCTTGCTAATCACTTGGAGTTTCACCTAAAGAATAACAATGTTTGTGGTGGGAACGAGTATGGCGAAGAAGAGTACAAAGATGCTTACAACACCTTTATTAAGATTCGTGAGATCATCGGTGAAGATAATAAGCAAGATTACGTTATTGTATCATTGGATAGATACATCAACACCTACGAATCGTTGAACGAGAACAAAGAATAAGATATGAACCTACAGGAACGTAAGGACTACGCTAAGCAGACTTGTATCATTGAACTACAATCACAATACAAGCAACATCGAGATAACAATGAGACATACTCATTTGAGTATAGCGATATATACTACATTGATGGAAAGGAACACGATGTGACTTGTTCTTGCGAAATGAAGTCAGATGGTGAGTTTCTAAAGGTGTATATCATAACAACGGATTCAGAAACAGGTGGTAAGGAGGAAGATGATAAGACCTTCAAGGCCAAGTTTAATAATTAAAACATATAAAATTTCTTCATAGATATGAAAGTGAACAAGGATAACAACAGCATGCTTAAAGAAGCTATTACGAAGATGGTAGTTTCTAAGGAAAAGGTTGCCAAGGCCAATGAAATTCCAAATCCAACACATGACATGCTCGGTGGTGGTATTGGATACGAATTGAGTGATAAGATTCATCTTCTACAGATCCTGAATATGTTCATGTTTAAGGATTCCTATTATAAGAGTGGTGGTGAGTTTCTTTCAACCCTTGAATCTCTAATTGAGCGTATTGGTCTAATTGAACCCAAGTTCTTGGTTAAGGCTATTATTTACTCTCGCTGTGTTGGTTCGGGACTTAGAACTATTAATCAGGTTGCTGCTGTATTGGCACTACCCTACATTCGTGGAACTAAGTACGCAAAGACCTTGTTCACCAAGTGGGACAAGAAAAATGGTGTTGGCGGTATGATTTATCGAGCCGATGATATTTCCTCTATCTATCAGGTTTATAAGAACTTGGGTGGAAAGATGCTTCCAAATTCCATGAAGAAGGGATTCGCAAGCGCTATTGAGAGCTTCGAAACTTACGAAATTCTAAAGTATAAGAAAGATCTTATTGACGTTATTAACTTGGTGCATCCAAACCCTAATAAGTCTAAGGCCACTGTGGTTGTTGAGGATGGTACTAAAATGAGTACCATTAAGGCTATTATGACGGGGGCTAAGGTAAGTGCTAATACTTGGGAGGTTGGCCTTAGTGAAGTTGGTAAGATTGTCTCAGAAGCGGTTAAGGAGAATAACCTTTCAGATGAAGAGAAGGAAGAACTACTCAAAGTTGGTAAGGGTGAGGTCTATAGAGATCTTATAGTAAGTGGTAAGATGGGTTATCTTGCCATGCTTAGAAACATACGAAACATTGAGAATGTGGATGAAACACTTGTTCCAATGGTTTGTGAAGCAATCTCTGATGTTAACAAGATTAGAGCTAGTAAGATTATGCCACATCATTTCGCTATGGCAATTCTTAGCACTAATAGCAAGGGAATTATCAACGCAATCAATAATGTCATTCACGAATCACTCAAGTTGTTTAGTGAAACAATTAGTGGTAATGTGGTTGTGATGCTTGATGTTTCGGGCTCTATGAATGGTGTTCCATCATTATATGGCTCTATTATGGCAGCTATGATTAAGGCTTCACTTGGCGAGCGTGCTGATTTTATCACTTTCAGTAATGATGCTGAATATGTAAACCTTGAAAGTGATAAATTCTCCGATCTGTTCGATGAAATCAAGAGTATTTACGTTGGTGGTGGAACGTCAATATCTTCGGCGTTAAACCTAGTACTTAAAAGTGGTAAGGAATATGATAGAGTAATCATTATTAGTGATAATGAAGCCAATGTTGGTAGAACTTCTGATAGCTATAAGGAATTTCTGAAGAAGACAAAGAAGGATACAAAGTTCTACCTTCTTGATGTGAAACCTTATGGGGAAACATCGTTCCCTCCTCATGAGAATATAAATCGTTACTTTGGTAAGACTTTTGCCTTGTTTGACGATATGATTCTTCATGAGTTTAACGCAAACAATCATATTGATGCTGTTGAGGCTATTGTATTGTAACTTGCAAATCTGAAATAATCATCGTATCTTTGCATTGTCAAAAGGGAGACACCCAAAGACGATAACAACAATTAAACTCTAAAAGATGGACGTACTCAATTTCATTAAGAATCTAGTGGTGGTACCCGAGGAAGAAGCGGAAGAGGTTAAGCCTGTCGAAGTTCCTTCCGTTACACCTAATGCTTCGGTTATTAAGCCGATTACGATAGCCGAACCTGCCGTTGCGGAAGAAGTAAAACTTAATGATGAACTTCTACAAAATCTCATCAATGGTCTTGAGCAATCCCGTTCGGGCAAGATTGGATACTTCGTTGTTAAGAATGCTATCTCCCAAGATAGTATGCAGAGTATCCCATCTGTACGAGACCGAATTGACTTGGCTATTTCCAACTTCAAGATGGTTGATAAGAACCTGACATTTGAATCGGTAATCGATGATATTGATGGGATTATCAACGAGGTGGAAACACCTAAGGTTGAGGCCTTGACTACCATGGAAGACCTATTCAAGAAGAAGGTTGAGCCAATGGAGGCGGAGCTTAAAGAAGTAACAGACAAGATCGAAGAAGCAAAGAGAGTGCTTCAAGAAAACGAAGAACGGGAAAAGGAACTAAAGGCGAATATCGAAGCCGAGGTCAACGAACACGAGAATCTGAAGAAGTCGACAGAGTACACGTTCCAATACCTAAAGAATATTTTTGAAACTGACAAGAACATAATGCTAAAGTAATATGATGCCAACACTACCCTCAATGGATAATGGAAAGAACATTTCCCCGTGGAAGAAGCCCGGTGGAACCCTAGGCATGATTGTAGCGGGTCTAGGTATCGGAGGTGGGATAATACTTCTAGCTAAGATCCTTCCATTCCTCATCGGACTAACAACTAACATCCTCACCCTTTCAATTCTAGTTATCGCACTCTTTGCTCTAGGATATGTTATAACGGATAAGAATTTCCGTTCTATTGTCTCAAATCTTTACTTCATGCTGATGAGGAAGATTACGGGACTTGTCATTGAAATCGACCCTATCGCAATCGTTGAAGCTAAAGTAAAGGAAATGCGAAATAGAATTGTCACGATAGACAAGAATATGGCTGACCTTAATGGTTTCAATCGAAAGAATAAGGATGAAATCGAAAAGAATAAGGTTGAGCTAGAGAAAAGTATTGGAAGATATAAGCATTATAGTAAGGATGCAGACCTGAAGGCAGAGGCTAACGTTGAAGCAAAGAAGGTCGAACTTCTTCAAGAACTAATCGGGCGAAAGGAAAAGCGCCTTGTGGAATCTGAAAAGTGGTATAAAATTCTAAAGGAGCTTAAACGACACGCAGAGCTGACGGTTCAAGATGTTGAAAATGAGGTTACTATTAGGAAGGATGAGTTCGAATCAATCAAGGCTCAGCATAAGGCTTTCTCTTCCATAATGTCCATTATCAAGGGTAATCCTAATGACTTGGATAACTTCAATAAGGCTATGGACTTCATGACCTATGACATTAACAAGCGTCTTGGTGAAATGACCTATGTCATCGAGGAAACCGGTGGTATCATGTCCAAGTTTAATGCCGACCAAGAAATCTCATCTGATAAGGCTAAGGCCATTCTAGCAAAGTATGAATCAGGAGGCATTGAAGCCTTGTTCTCAAATAAGGATATTAAGCCCGAGCCAATCAAGATTTTGGCTCCCATCGAACAGTCAAAGGAACTACGTAAGTTTTAATCAAACAACTAAATAGCAAGAAAGAAATGTCAAATGTAATTGTGCGCCCTTGGGTAAAGGTTGCAGGTATTATTATCGCTGTTGCGGCTATTACGATCGGTCTGTGGAAGATTGGTGAAAATGAAGCCAAGGAAAAGGGAAATGGTGAATCCTTCTTCGGAAATATCTTCAGTGGTTCTTCAAAGGATTATATCACTGTTGGCACAAACACCTATGCGGGCTTCCTACCATTCATGTATCTTAATGATGGGCTTGAGCCGAACGAGGAATCCTATATCTACAAGAACTACGGGATTAAGCTAAAGATTGTTATCCAAGATGATTTCCTTGCGGGTCGTTCAGCGTTCACCAATGATGATATTGATGTAATTTACGGAACGCTTGATTCTTGGCCTATCGAAACGGGTGAAAATAGCACTATGAGCGATGCCCGCTTCTTCAACGTGTCAAACTTCAGTAGAGGTGCTGACGCAATCGTGGTCAATAAGAATATCAATAATGTATCAGACCTCATTGGTAAGGTTATTGCTTGCTCCGAGGGTACGGCTTCACATACGTTACTTCTCAATACCCTTGAAACGAGTGGTATTAGTTATGATAAGGTAAATACTACTGATGTAGTTCTTCCCGATAAGGTGAACCTTCGCATTGTCGGTTCGGGTCTTGATGCTGCTGCCTCGTATAAGGCGGGTTCTTGCCAAGCTGCGGTTGTCTTCTCACCTGACGATCAGGATCTTGTGAAGAGCATGCCCGGTACTAAGGTTCTTGTATCCACAAAGCAGGCTTCTAGTATTATCTGTGATGGTCTTATTGCTAAGCAGTCCTATATTGAAAGTCATAAGGAAGACCTTATTAAGCTGATTTCTGCTCTTTCTGAGGCTAATGTTAAGATGAATACTGACCCCGAAGCTGTTAAAAAGGCGGCAAAGGCATTTGCCAAGGCCTACGGTACGGACGAAGAATTTGCTATCAATGGTTCGAAGAATATCTACTACATGACCATTTCTGACCAAGCTAACTTCTTCGGGTTCAATAGTGGGTTTAACGGGATTAAGGCTGATGAACTCTACTCAAAGATGTGCAACACCTATTCCAAGCTCAATCTAACGAAGAGTCCGAAGTCGTGGAGAAAGGTATCTGATATGTCGATCATTGAACATCTTATTGAGAATATCTCGGAAGTAAAGGGGGATCAGTCTGCTGAAAAAGGGAAATCTTTCACCCCTGTCACGAAAGAGATTGAAACGAAGGAAGCATTTTCTGATAAGAAGATTACTATTGAATTCCCAATCAATGGGTTCACTCTAGATAATGACGCTCGAAGTATTATCGACATGGAATTTGGTAGCATTGCCAAGCAGTTCAGTGGTGCTCGAATCAGAATTGAAGGTAACACTGACGCTACGGGAGATAACAACAAGAACATTGAACTCTCAAGACTTCGCGCTCAGTCTGTAGCGGAATACATTATCTCAAACTATGGTGTGGACAAGAATCGTATCATCGTAATTGGTAATGGTTCAAAGCACGCAATCGCTGATGGTGTTATCGGTTCAAATCAGAAGTATCGCACGACTGACTTCCAACTGATTTCTGAATAGTAAAAATGTAAATAGATGGTTGCGGTTTGGTGATATCACCAAACCGCAACCATTACAAATCTAAAAGATGAAAGAATTATTCAAGTTCGGTGGAACAAATAAGCTAGGTAGTTTTGGTACGGCCTTGGTTACAATAATTGGGGCTTTGGTATTGCTCTTCCTTTGGTTTCTTCTTGCTAAGAGTGGATTTATCTCTCCGAAGATTCTACCAAACCCAATTGATGTAATTGCGTCAATCTCCGAAATGCTCACAAAGTACAACCTTGTAGGTAACGCTTTATTCTCGATAAAGATGAACCTTGTGAGTTATATCTACGCGATACTTCTTGCTGTTCCTCTAGGCTTCTTTATTGGATTGTTCCCAATCAATGATATTCTTGTTGGTAAGTATGTTAATACGGTTAGATACCTACCAATCCCTGCTATAACAGGTATTTTTATCTCAATCTTTGGTCTTACCTTCGCAACAAAGGTTTCATTCTTGACATTCGGTCTTTTCATCTATATCCTTCCCGCGGTTGTTAGTAAGATACATGTGTTACACAATCAAAGCAATGCAGATAATATCTACGTTCAGACCATTAACTCGCTTAACGCAACAGCATGGCAGAAATTCAGATACCTGTATTTTCCTTATGTGATGAAGGAGATAAGTCAGGAAATCATTAACCTTACAGCAATCTCTTGGAGCTATGTTGTTATCAGTGAACTTATTTACCGCTCAAGTTCTAGTGTGAATGGTATTGGTAGTATGATTTATAACCTCACAAGAATGGGCCGAATTGATGCTGTATTCCTTTGTCTTTTCGTGGTCATATGTATTGGTCTTGCACAAGACTTCATTCTAAAGAAGCTAGATAAGTTTATTTTCCCTCATAAGTACATTAAGTAATGGAAGCTATTCAGTACGAAGATATTGACATCATCAACATTAAATCCCTTCAAAAGTCCTTTGATACCCCAAACGGAAAGAAGTTTACACTATTCAATGACTTCAATCTTGATATTAAGGATTATAAGGATAAGAATCAATTTATCTCTATCTTGGGTGAGAGTGGGTGTGGTAAGTCAATGCTTATCAAGATGATCTCAGGTTTGGAGGATTACGATGGTGGTAGTATCCTTATCAAAGGAGAAGAACGTAAGGAGAATGAACATATTCCAATGGTGATGCAGCAGTATTCATCTTTCTCTTGGATGAGCGTTTATGACAATGTTGCCCTTCCACTTAAACTTAAAGGTAAGAGTAATAAGAAAATTAAGCCTGTTGTTATGGAACTACTGAAGATTGTAGGCCTTGAAGGTATGGAGAAGAAGTATGCTTCAACATCTGTTCTCTCGGGAGGTCAGCTTCAAAGAGTCGCCATTGCGAGAACATTGGCCACAAATTCTCCAATCATTCTCCTTGATGAAATTACCTCAGCCTTGGATATTAAGATGAAGCAACAGATTCAAGAGCTTCTACTTTCCATATACTATGGGTCTAAGGAAGATAGAACGTTCATCAATGTAACACACGATATTAGAGAGGCTGTACTACTAAGCGATAGGGTTATTGTTCTTGCTCCAAATCCTGCGCGTATTGTTGGTGATATTACTATCAATATGAGTGGAAATAGACTTGACCCAAACATAAAGAAGATGCAAGTCTTCCAAACGTATGTTGAACAGATTGAACAACTTATAAGAAACAATAAGTAATACTTGAAAATCAGCTTTATTAACGATAAATTATATTTGTGATTATGAATCAGAATTTTAATATGGATGACCCGTTCGTTTTTGGTTTTTCTGTTAGTCGAAGGGATTTAGAGCTACATGGCATAAAGGGTGCTCATACAATATCTGATGAAAGTATGAAGCTGCTTGCTCAGAACATGGAAGAAATGCTTCTTGAAGGTGCATTTTGGGATACGATTCTATTGGCTTGGAACAATGTTCGAAAACATAATAGGGCGAAGTCTGACGCTGAAGATGCAATGTTAGACATGGATATGTAGAAAGATATTAAAGAGATAAGATAAGTTTTGTTACATTATGATGGGAAGATTGTAACATGTGAGGGGCTTAATCTTATCTTGGTTGGTCCTCGGTTCGGGAGAATAGAGACTAACCTAACTTAAACAAAGATTTGGTAGAATGAAATAATTTCCGTATCTTTGTGGTGTGAATAAGTAAGTACACCTCCTTAATGATTGAAATAATTAAAAAATTAATTTAAGTGACTTAGCGTCCACAATGGCAAAATTGGTAACCGCGCTAGAGCTAGGTTCTAGTGGCTATAACAGCCTTGTGAGTTCGAATCTCACTTGTGGACATGGTTATTAGGTTGGTATTTTACGAAAATGTTGTTAAAAGAAAACCTAGGAAAAATTAACTATAAGTTGCTTTTGAAGTTGGAACCATGAATGGTGGTGGGAAGATGTTTGAGAATTATTTCAATAAACTCTATGGCTTGTGAGGGTTTTTTATTTTGGAACAAGTCAAATGCTCTGATGGCGGAATAGGTAGACGCACTAGATTTAGGATCTAGTACCGCAAGGTTTGTGGGTTCGAGTCCCACTCGGAGTACAAAAGATACCTTTTTGTGGAATCTTTAAGTTTTTTCATATGTAGAATATAATTTAAATTTTTAAGAGCGCTTGCCCGGAAGGGTGGGCGTTTCTTCTTTTATTTGGTTTCTTGAAATATTCATCGTATATTTGTATCATAAATCACGTGGCGATATGGCCACAAAAGAAATGTTTAAATGATAGAAAATGCAATCTTCATTGATGGTATCGGATTAAACTTGAAGACTAGTTCCATCAACAAACTAGTAAGCGATAATAAACATATACTAAGCATACCATCAGATAGCTCTTTCTTCATGAATCATGGTGATTATCCTTACGATGATTGTAAGTTGAGAGGTTACACGAGAGGTCAACAGATTTACGTTCTTTCAAGATCAAACTCAGTTATTGATAACGTAATCTTTGACAGAGGATGTGTAAATCACGCAGCTTGGTTGTATGTCTACGGAAAGGAGGATGAAGCCTACCGACTATTGGATGATTTCATCACCTTCCAATCTTTCCCAAACAATTCAAGGGCGATTTTGGTTGTTAATGAATCCACATCAATGGTTTCGGAAATGCTATCCAAGGAGAGTGTGGATAGTCCGAGGTTGAAGGAGTTTGTGGATGTGAACACTTATATGAACATGCAAGATAGATACGTTAGTTTCTACTATAAGAATCTAGATCAATTAGGTAACTTTGTTACACATACCATAAAGGGTAACAATATAGAAACCGAAGTAAATAATCTAAAGAAAACAATTGAAAAGTATGTCATTTAAAAATATAATGGATCGTTTTAGCACATCTGTATTGGTACTTATTCTTTCGGGTCTTTGCGCTTGGTTAAGTTGGAAGGGCTTGAATGATGTTAACACTAAGATGGCTAACTATATGAAGAAGGAAAAGAAGACCTTTGTAATAGTTGGACGTGACAGCTATGACTCCATCAACGATAAAGGTTATTCTGTGAATGTGAAGACCCTACACCTCAAGTCTAATGATTCGGTTGGTGAGTTGACCATATTCGTATCGGATGATGTCTATGTAGCCAATCTTAATAAGAGTACATATACAACACGACTATCCAAGAAAGACATTGATGGAAGCAAAGGTGTAGAAAGCCCTTATTACATGACGATTTCGGTCATTTTGTCGATTTGTCTTATACTATCCTCTATCGTTTTCTTCAAGATGGTATTTAACTTGGTGGATGATGCTATTGAGTATTTCTTTGAATAAGGTAAAGACATGTTTATACGCAACGTGAACAATATGATTCCTTTGGTTAGTTCAAGTGGTATTGGTTCGAGGAATGAAGATGAAGAACCCGTAGATCCACAGAAAGAAAAACGCAATAAAACCTTTACGGCGATAATAATGCTTGTAATCCTTTCTGTTTGTTTATGGTTGTACCTAATGCTTAATAGAAGCGCTGAAAAATATAATAAGGAAGAGATACGAACCTTTACCATTGTAGGCAGGAATCGTTATAATTCAGTAGATGCCAACGGGAATGTTATAAACATAAAGGCGATTCGTCTTAAAACAGGTGAGCCCGTTCGTGAGTTTCCATTATATGTCTCAGATAAGGTTTATAAGGAAAATCTAACTAGTGAAACCTTTGTTACATCAATATCCGAACGTGACATTGACAAATTATCTCATACCTTTGGCCCTGAATACTGCATGATAGTTCTATTACTTTTATTGGTTAGTATATTTGCATTCTCCGTTCTTATATCAATACTTTTGGAACATTGAAATAAACATCGTATCTTTGTGTTGTGAATAAGAAATGACTGTTGAACATTACACAACACCTAGGAAGAAAGTAGTCTCACCTAGCACTTGAACATTATGGTGATTTTGTTTAGTTTTATAAGTGTGTGATTTGGAAAACTGAAATAAATTCCTTATCTTTGTAATGTGAGAGGAGACAAGTCTCACGACATTGTCAAAGTAAATATGATTTAATTACCACTTCAAGTCCTCAGTTGGTTGAGTTGGGCTGTTAACCCGTAATATTAGGTTCGATTCCTTCTTGAAGTTCACAGGCACTCGGAACACTTGTAGGTGTTAAGCGGTAATAAGTCACACTTCGATAGTGTGATGATGATCCGAGGGAGATTGGACTACTACAATAGTCACGAATCTTAGGTGGGAATAAGCTAGCCCCAATGCAAGGCACCTAAAGGAAGAAGACCTTGAATTACACTTCGTAGCTCAGTAGGTAGAGCAACGGGCTTTTAACCCGTGGGCCGTGGGTTCGAACCCCACCGGAGTGACAAAAATGGAGGGTTGGCAGAGTGGCTTAATGCGGTGGCTTGCTAAGCCGTTGGGGTGTAAAAGCCCCCGGGAGTTCGAATCTCTCACCCTCCACTTGTGATGACTATATTTGTTTGGTTCAGTTGAAATAAATTTTCAGTTCGATTTGGAACATTGAAATAAATTCCGTATCTTTGTATATGAAATGAGAAAGGTGGTTCAAGTGAGAACACATTGTTTGAAATAGTTGATAATCAAGTATATATGCCCTGATGATGAAATGGGAGACATTAAGCACTTAAACTGCTTTGGCCAATGGGCCGTGTGGGTTCGAGTCCCACTCAGGGTACGAAAAATATAAATTTTCCTTCGAGTAGTTATTATAGAGTTACATCATTTAGGTTATTTTTAAGGACTTTGTTTTCGACAGAGCTTATTTTATACTCTATAAGGTTTTCTCTTGGAGGAATAATATATGTGATGGTGGGTTAGTATAAGAGGTTAGTACGCTAGATTTTCAATCTAGAAAAACGGGTTCGATCCCCGTATCCACTACAAATTGTTCTTTAAAAGTGTAGTTAATTTTGTGTTCCATCGGGTCATATGAATGTAAAAACACAAAATATTTTCTCACCAAAAGAACTTTTTACATCTGAAAGGAAAGTCCTTGCGGTTAAATGTTAGAAATAAATAAGATTAAAATGTCAAGTCTGAAACACGCAGTTGTCAACATCAAGAAGATTGATGGTAATATGGTAACTTGCACTATTGTTAAATACCGTTACACCATTGATAAGAATGGGAACGAGGTCATTACGTCAATCATCAAGTACCTAGAGGATTCCATTGAATTGACGGAAAGACAGATGAACTCTTTCATTGACCTAAGCTGCGAAGATCAGATGAGGGCATTTATGACAAATGTTTACACCTTGATTGTGTAATTTGTCATAACCATACTACCTAGTTAACAATTATTTAATTCGGTGGTATGTGATAAACATAAAATTTATACACGTAGATGTTGATGTGCCACGTACTTGGATGGCATTATGGTACCTTACCATCACTTACGGAACTGATCATCTGCGTGTTAATTGGAGAGTTGGCAGAGTGGCTTAATGCGGCGGTCTTGAAAACCGTTGGGGTATAAAAGCCCCCGGGAGTTCGAATCTCTCACTCTCCGCTTGTGGTTGTTCGTTTAAGCAAAAAACATTATTTCCATAGTTTGTGTTATACAGCTCGCTTGGACACACCACATAAATGGAATGATAGCTCAATAGGTTAGAGCAGCGGACTGTTAATCCGCAGGTTGTAGGTTCAATCCCTACTCATTCCGCGAAAATTTGATACACAAGTATTCACATCGCTCCTGTGTTTCATTTTCATGTTATTTTATATAATTAAAAATTATTGTCCATCAAGTTTCTTGCTTGGTGGTCAAACGGGGAAGTCGCATAGTGGTCAATTGCAGTGGACTGTAAATCCATCACCTTAATCGGTTTCGTAGGTTCGAATCCTGCCTGCCCCACAATCATTTTTGGTTGTTTTGGTTTTCTGAAATATTCATCATATCTTTGTATTGTCAGAGGGAAAGACCCCGAGGCAAAAAACAACAAACAGGAACAAAAAGAAATGGGACAAATTAAGTCTTGGGGTGGTAGCGTCGAGTTTTACCTTACTGCAAGTGTTTATCTTGGCGTAAACGAGAAACATGACAAGGAGGCAAGATTAACATACCATGCAATCTACGATGAAGGTTCTTATCTTGCTCAGATTGCTAACCCTGATGGCGGTGTTTGTACAACTATTGCCAAGTGCCCTACGATGAGAGAGGCGTTGAAGGTGTGTTCTGAACATGTTGATGAAATTGCAGAACGAATTAAGACTTGCGATATTCTCATGTGGCGTAATCCATTCGATGAAGGTATTGGTCGATTCTATATTTCTTACTTTAAGGATGAAAATGGACATATTTATTCACTAGAATACGATGTATCTAAACGCGAAGGAGGCTATATCATTTCCCTCTACCTTATGGGAGGTACTACCTCTATCGTAGACAGACCTTACAAGGTCAAGACGTTTGACGATATTGTTAAGTTTATTACTGAAAGTCGAAACGAAATTTATGAAACTATTAAGTCACAGCTTGCATAAGGTAATAGTAGCATATTCGATAATGAAGGCTAAGTTCGGAAAGTTGTATGATGAGTTCCAAGAAGCCTTGGGAAGGTTGCTATATGACCATTTCTTCATCTTCTGTTGGATATTTCTCGCAATGAACATTGCTAGAGATCGTTATAATGATGTTTTTGTTGGGCTTAGTTTTATCATATTTTTGATATACTACGAGGTTCAGCTTGGTATGACAAGTAAACTTCAACCTAATAAGGAACGATATCGGTGGCCTTGGTACAACTTTATTTGGATATAATATATGTTAAGCTCCTATAATTTAATGGTAAAATAACTGATTTGTAATCAGTCATTCTCGGTTCGAGTCCGAGTAGGAGCTCAGGTATTCAGAGTACGATAAGATACCTCTTTGTGGAATTTATTTTCACACTTTTGTATCATAAAATTACAGTGATAACGCTTGCCCGTGGAGGGTAGGCGTTATCTATTTTTATACCATTTGGTACAGTGAAATAAAAGTCGTATCTTTGTATTGTCAGAGGGAGAGACCCCGAGACGATAACAACTAAACAAAACAAACAAATTATGAAGGCTAATCCAACTGTTTATCGTACGCTTGATGTATGTGGTCGCAACATTGTTGTTAACAATCTAGCGTTTCAGGAAGGAAGACTTGGGTCTTACATCTATGATTCTTTTGTAAGAATTAACAATGAAGATGCAATGGGTAGACTATACGAAGCTGTAAGCTATCTCTATGATGACCTTATGAACCACTCATCTGATATTACTTGTATGAGTGGTGAAAGAAGTGACTTCATCATGTTCGGTGTAGAGGATGAAAAGGGTTTTAAGTCGAACTTCAGAATCAATCCAAACGGAACCTTAAATAAAACAAGAGGTCGCGCAAGTGATGAAGTTGTTGAGATTATCTTCAACAAACTGAGAGAATATGACAATATGTCTCACCTAAAGTTTAATAAATAATGGCAAATTCTATTGACAAATCAATCAAGGATGTAAAGGATTATTGTGGTTCTATCGCAAGAGGTCTAAAGAACTCTGAAATCAATATCTTGAAGAGTGTTGATGATAAGAATATCATTGTCCTCATTTGTCCCGAGCGAAATCAGTATATGGACATTGAGCTCGACCTATTGGATGGTTTGCTTTACGATATGGATGTGACGACTAGAAATCATGTAAATGTCGAAGTCCGTTATACCAATGAACGTAATGTTAAGACAATCGAAGGTTATGAGTTCGTAGATACCATTAAGAACATCTAGAAAAATAGCACCTTTGAGTTATTGGTATGGTTCTTGCTCTACTGATAACTCAAAGTTTTTTGTTAAACATTTAATACATTTATGGATGTAAAAATCACACCTGAACATTATCAAATCGTTAAGAATGTGGCGTTTTATTTCGCTAGAAACAACGATTCGGTTATTTATGAGTTATATCTTAATATTGGTTTAGATGGTCTTTGTGCTGCATATCTAACATATAAGAATGATATGGGCACCAAGTTCACAACGTACGCGCATACATGTGTTATACGGGCAATAAATAACTTAAAGAAGAAATATTACCATAACCTACCAACCAATGTGGATGGTTATGATATGGAAGCATATACCCAAAGCATGGAGCCTGAACCAAGCATTGATACCTTGGAAACGGAGTTGACAAATATGATTAAATGCGTTAACAAGGGTAGGACAAGGGATGTGGATATTGTTCTAAGAAACCTAGGTTATTCGGGCTATGAACCAATGCCGACAAAGGATATAGCTGTGGTATATGATCTTGGGGTGGAGCGCGTTCGCCAAGTAATTAAAAACACCAAGAAATCAATACGAGAGAATAAAGAATTTGTCAACACCTTAAAAGAATATATCTGATGTCCATGAATAAATACGAGATCATTCTGTCGTCCCTTTACGTTGCTCAGAACGTACTACAGAATGACTATAAGGAAGAGAATGATAGGATGATAAATGATATGTTGGATAATCTTATAAATGAGGTTGAAGAATCCGTATCACATTTGTGATTATGAAATAATTGTCGTATCTTTGTACCGTTTCGAAAACTAAATACTTTATTAAAAAATGGAAGTAAAGAGCAATAAGGGGGGTCAACTGACCAAAGAATTTGTTAAGTGTTGGAATGATTCTCCTATAAGTGATAAGATTAACATTCACAATATCTTCACATCTGAAATGGAGTATGTTTATGACATCCTTCCAAACAACGAGCATTCAATTCGAACACTAGCTCTGAGTGATGAACTAATGACTATCCTTTTGCGTACTTCGCATGGTAAGTATAACGTTGATGATGCTTACGTTTGGTGTGATGATGATGGTATGATTATCTCGGGCACCCGTTTCGATGAACTTCCGTTCTTTAGCGTATCTAAAATGGTTAAGTATTTCATTAGTGGTGTTGACAGGCTAATGTTGCTCAACGATGTTGAATCTATGACCTCGTTTGTATCTAACTCAATTAAGGAATAACTATGTCCACATTTTACTACGCAAGAATTAAACCTTCTGAAGAAGATAGGAATAAGCTCATTGAGGCTATCAAGACAGATAATTTCTCTCTTATTCAAAATCGTTACTTCCGAATGTATTGTGGTGTTTCGGGACGATTACCTGACGATGATAACGACTATGGAGTTTCTGAAGGTGGTATCATTGAGTTAGGGGTACGAAGAGGTAATTCTCCATTTGTTTGGTATGCCAATCTTGATCATTACAAATATTGTGATGACAAGCCAAAGTACTATGAACTTACACGCTCAGGAATTGAGAATTTCATTGAAAGGGATGACGTGTGTATATATGACGAGTACTTCGAGGAATTGGACAAGAATGAGTTTATGGAAATGGCTTTTTCTTGGGAGGAAGGGTGTGAACGTGAGAATGTTAGTGAACACAATTTCTATCGCAATGACCTCTTGTTCTTCGACAATGATTATTAAATGAAAACATGGGCATACTCATTTGAGTATAAACAATGGTTAATACTATGAAAAAGTATAAATTGTTGAAGGACCAACAAATAGAACACAATGGTAGAACGCTTTATCGAATAGAAGCTATAATAGACTTCTCTGACGTTAAATGTGGGGACCTTGGTGGCTATGTGGAGAATGAGTACATTCTATCCCATCGTGGTGACTGTTGGCTATATGATAATGCTAAAGCGTATAACCTGTCACTAATTGAGTGTAGTGCTAAGATTTACGATGATTCCGAGATTAGTTCTTCTATTGTCACAGGTAATATTAAGGTTAGAGGGGTCTCAGTCATTAAGAATACTTCGTTCTTGGTTGGTGATGTCACCATTAAGGATGAAGTATTAGATAATGTCTACGTGACAATGTAAGGTTTATTTTGCAAATTGAAATATTTGTTGTACCTTTACATAATGAACTTGTAAAAATAAAAACACATGTATAGAAATTTTAAAGTAGATGATTCTAAGGATAGGTTTAAGGTCTTGATTGAAAAGAAGAATTTCCCCGATTATGAAACTATTCTCGATGTTATAGAGAGACATGAATTTGATTTCTCACCAATAACAAAGGAATATAAGGAAACCATATCACTTAATGAAAGTGAGAATGTTAGTGATTTGATTAATCGTCTAAAAGAACTACCAAAGGATGCTAAGATTTCGTATGATGACGCTAATAAGATTACGGTCTTGCGTACTTGGGTTGAAGACGAACTCACTTGGTTTTACCGAATTTTATCTCATGTCCTTAAAGCCTATTCTGATGAGAAACATTGGAACTACAAGTCTGATTGGAAGGCTTTCAGTGGCATAGAAAAGATGAAGCCTTCACAGGATCTTATATGTAATGCAAAGAAGCGTGCTAACACTTCCACTTGTAGTGAAAGTAGTTATACCGCAAAGGAAAGTAGAGTTGGAGAGGATACTGCCTTGCGGAATTTTCTACGGAATGCTCGTATTTTAAGTGAATTTAAAAAATAAAATATGGAAACCTTCGTCATTATTCTACTAATAATAAACCTAATTTTAATTCTTTATTACACTTGGTATGTGTATGGTAAGTCTAAGATTTCCGATGGTGTATATACTGTTCATGGGTGTAATGGTGAGACATTAACATATTTCTTACAGGACAAGCTAGGTAATGTTTACGTGCACAAAGTTAGGAGAAACAAATTCAAATTTTACGAGTCAGGTATTGAGGTAAAGATTATTAACGGTGATCTACACTCTTTTGAGTATGATTTGGAGGATGTTGAACCTCACATTAAGGCACAATAATTGATGTTGACTTTTAACTTACTTTTGAGCATATTCGTATGCTACATGATACTTTCTGCCATTGCTAATATGATACTATATGGCATCAAGAAGTATAGTGCGGATGATCCTGATGATGTTGAATCGAAACTTCCATTCTATGTTCATAGTCTGATTTTCATACTTTCTTGTTATGTTATGACACAATATCATAGCATTAAGTATTACTCTGATGGGCCGTCTGATGGTAAATACGTTATCGTTGGTTCTAACAAAGACAGGTATAAATCGGGAGACAATAATAAGGTAATATCTACCTATAAGTTTACCATGGTTAATGAAGATGGTGGGAAAGTAGATATGAATGTTGGTTCGTATTCTTATGATCGTTTTGATGTTGGTGACACAGTGGAATGTGAATATGGAAAGTTGAAATGACGTATTTAATATTTACCTTTAGTTTATGATTTTAGTGAATAATTAGTCTAATCATAAGATATAGTAGTTGCGCAGTTGGTAGCGTTCCACATTTGGGATGTGGGGGTCGCGGGTTCAAATCCCGCCTACTATACGAATTTTAACATAAACATAATATTCTTAGTTGCTCGGTGGTTCTGTTATCTTATACAAGATATGTTGAATCACTGAGTTATTTTTTATATAGAATTGTTTGGTAAACTGAAATAGTTGTTGTACATTTGCATTGTGTTTAAGGTGGTTGCTTAATTACATACCATCTTATTTCTTATGTGTTAATTGTTTTCGTTAATAAAATATATCAGAATATGTTTGGTAAGATCACCAAGGAATTGAGTAAGATTTGGAATAGGGGGCTGTTTCGTTACATAACGGAAATGGGTCAGAGGGAAATTAAAGATAGTTTTAAACCTGTGGCTTATCGTCTAATGGAGTTGGAAAATACAACACCCACTGAACTAAGTTATGCTCTAAACGATTGTAAGAAACTAGCCTTGGTTAACAAGGAATTTATGATCGATCTTATCCTGTTCATGTATAAACGAATGCACGCACTTAGCGGGTGGGAGCCATACCATTATGCGCTTTGTTACCAACATTGTCTTAAAGTTTTACTATCCATATATTTCAGGAGAGTTAGAAACAATCCTGAAGAAAAGAAATATTTGTTGGATGCCTTCTATTGGGTGAATCCCGCCAAGGAACTTAATGTCCCATCAGTTCATAATACACCTGACATTAATTTGGGTCCTCCAACTGAAGAAGAACTTAGGAGAGTTAATGACATTTTCAGACCGAACATAAAGTATAGTAGGAGATACTATTAAACCACAAACCCAATTAAAATATTTACGATTATGTTTAAAAACCTATTCGGCAAAGTAAAGATGAAGTTGTTCCTTGAGAAGGATAAGTCATCTATTAATAAGGCTATGTCACTTACAAAGGTGACTCGTTTCGATATGTACGAAAAGTACATGTTGGAGTTCCATCCGCATATAAAGAACATTTCAAAGAATCTTAGGGAGTTGGCTTTGACGGTTTCACAATCCACTAGAATCAAGAATTATAAGGATTTGGATTTTGATCTACCAAAGTTTGATAACCTAAAAGGTGTTAAGGGCATGTTCGGCAATGAGGCAATCTTCATTGATGCCAAGCGTGGAAGTAGATATTTAACTCTTCTGATAACTGATGATTCGTTTTCACTTAATCTAGAAGAAAACGGTGAGTTTATTGTTCGTGTAACATTCTTCGACGGGGAAGAATTTAACCCATCCTCAAACGTTGATTCTATTACTAGTGAAGGTGTCTCTTTCAATAACCCTCTTTATGGAATATGTACAGTTACACCATCACAAATGAAGGATTTCAATGAAATGATTAAAATGGTTGGTTATTACGCTAGGAAGATTGACCATGGCTTTGGGAAGTATGTTATTCATGGTGTTGTAAAGAACTCTTAATACTAAAGGGTTATGGAAAAGATAGAGAAATACCTAGACAATAATATAGGTAAGGATCATTACGCCATAGTCTTTCCCGATGAATACCCAAAGGAATATGTTGATGATTATTTTTATTTGGCCTACGAAGTCGAACTTCTTTACAAAGAGATAAAATACAAATTCAGTAAGTTATATAGTATCAAGGTTAATTACACTAATTCCTTAAAAACATTAACGGGTAAGTATTCACAAATGCCATTATCTTTCAATATAAAGTATGATGGCAAGAAATATAAAATGGTGGATGATTGGATAACTCTTACTGATAGCGATGAGTTCTTCATCTATGAAATATCTCTAAGTCCTAGTAATGGGAAACTTGTCTTGAGAACGAACGATGATTTAAAACAAATAAAATACCAATTAACCTTAGATAACTTATCTGAAAAATTTTGGTATATATTCTCTGAGGGGATTATTGTTAAAGATTATAACACACTAAGAGAAGAACCAATCTCGATGGATGAAATGAAACAAATAAACAGTATCTTCTGCAAGATGATTCAAGGTTTACAGTATTTCAATGGTGAGTTTGAATATATCTTCTATTACGGTATTGTTAATTGGTTGGATAATATAAAAAACGAAAGCAATGGATTTAAAGTATGAATTACTAAAGGATGATACCTGTGAGGCAACAAAGAAAAATGGTGTAAAGATAACTTTATATCGCATAAAGTCTCTACGTTCATTCGGGGATGTCATTAAAGGTGATTTGGGAGGCTATATTGAATCTGAAAAGAACCTTTCCCACGAAGGAGATTGTTGGGTCTATGATAACTCAGAAGTTTACGGTGAAGCTGTAGTTTATGAGGATGCTAAGGTTTCTGATTATTCATATGTTTATGACGAGGCTAAAATTTTCGTTGAAGCTATTGTTAAACGATCATATATAACCGATAAATCTGAGATTTTTGATAGAGTTATCTTAAACAAAGTTCGCACAGAAGGGAATACGAAGGTTTATGGAAGATGTGAAGTAGAAAATTTTGAACTTCTTGAATGTATCGTTGAAAACACCCGCAATCGTCTTGGTGAATTTGATAATCATTGGACATTGTTCTTGATAAACAATCTTATTCCAAGAATGGAAGTACGACTATACTTTTGTAATGTAAATAGTAGCTATGATATTGAGATATTCACTTCGAAGATGGAAGATCTATGGGTTGTATTTTCTAGAAAGTGTGTTATGAAAGATAGATGTAATTCCTTCTTGATGTCGGCAAATTATCCTACTCTTGATGGTAGAAATAATGGTCGAAGTGGATATATCCCAATTATTTATGATCCTATTCAATGGCTTAAAAATTCAGAAACTTATGAATATATTGATAAGCCAATCCATGATTTTATCAAGGCTTGTGTTGGGATAATGGAATATAAGTGGTTAACAACAAACAAAAAAGAAGAGTAAAATATGTGCAATGAGAATTTGAAGTATGAGCTTATTGAAGAAGAAAGCAATATTTACGGTTACGATAAAGTTTATCGTGTGAAAGCTCTGAAGGATTTTGGTGATGTTAAGATTGGTGAGTTAGGTGGAATTGTAACGGATAGATGGAATCTATCTCAGGAAGGTGATTGTTGGATTGGGGAATACGTGAAATTGGTTGGATCATCAACTCGTGTAAAAGATAATGCTGTTATTAAAGGTGCTATAACTGTTGAACAATCTGAAATAAGTGGGAACGTTAAAATACATGGTAGAGGCCTTATAGATAAATCCGTAATCACTAATAACGCAACAATAATAGTTAGAAAGCATTTGTATATTGGAACAGACGTACATATTGGTGGTAGTTCAATAATTGAAGGTAATACTTGTTATTTAAGCGATGGCGTTGAAATTAGCGGATTGGCTCATATTTGTGCGAATATTGATTTAAGAGGTAATATATGTATTGGTGGTAATGCGAAGATTTTTGATAATCTAAACTTAACTTTTGATAAGAAACTTAGAATCAATAATGTACGTGACATTATTTCCACATCTACAAATCTCTTTGGTTTTTGTGGTATAAATCAAGAAGAGTCCCATATAACTTGGTTTAGGGATGGCAATATTTGGTATTACAATTATTCATATTACACCAAGGGTGAACTTATAGAAAAGATAAGGGAAAAGAATAGGTATGGTGCCACCTTGTTCGAGGATTATGCTAATATTGTGGAAAAACTAATAGAATCTTAGGTTTTCTGAAATAAGATTTTATATCTTTGTGGGGTCGTTGTATGGTGAGTTTAATATTCACTTATATGGTGGCTTCACAAGTTTTTTTAAACTGTTATGCTTATGAATTTAGATGAAATAACGTATGGAGAATGGCTTGTGATGTGTCAGTACGAAGCTGTAAAGAAATGGATAAAGAGTGCTGTTAAACGCAAAGATATTAAGACGATAATTGAATTAAGCGATAAAATTGTTTCGAGCTATCAATACGGTTTTGATACTTCCCTTGAACTACTTAAAGAATTTGAGACGCTAATAAACAAAACCAACGATGAAAAGTTTATTCAAGATGCGCGTAAGGTACTACTGAACAAATTTCTTTGGTTGGGTTCATGTGGTTATGAACGAGAAGCAAAGAAATATCTTATTAAGAATGGTTATATTTCCAATTCAAGCGAGAAAGCCTTCTTGAAATTCAATCGTGATATGTTCAAGTATCTGTATCCTGATAGAGAGAGAGATTGAAGTATATTGTTAAACTTTGCTAATGTATATTTTATGGATTACGTTTTGGTTAAGGTTGGTCCTATAAATAACCCAAAATTAAAGTTGGGTTTTAACGGGTCATTATTCACTTTTGGGAAATATTCGGGTGAATATAATGAAGAATATGTTGGGATTGAATTAGTTAAAGAGTTCAATGCGGAAAACAGAATTGGTGTGAGAAAGGGTTCCATTGATTTATTTTATGCTATACCTTGTGATATGCTCGATTCGAGTGTGCGTAATATAAGCCCAAAAACATTCAATCATTTAAATCGCATTTATAAGTCTAAGGAACTGAAAGTCTATAGGGATAATATTAATCTGATAGAGAGTCTATTCCTAAACGCATGTTATGATGTTGTTACGTTTTATAAGTACCTCCATAAAGTTGGAAATACTGAGTACTTAGCACGGAGCTTGTATCTAAATTACCATAATCTTAGACCACTCTGCGATGATATAATATCAAATGGTGATATTACTACTCTGATGATGGTGTATGAAACTATATTTTCGGATGTTCATGTAAACTATTATTCTTTGCGCTCAGCTTTGTCATCTGTTAAAGATTCAATTTTGAGTAATCGCCATCGAATTTCAGATATAGAGATAGTTGATAGTTTGGTTGAAAGAATTGACAATGAGCTAAATATTTCCGACTCACTCGGTATGAGGGTGATATATGATAGATTGGCCAATATTGATCTTAAACTCACAGAAATTAAGGAATTTTTGGAAAGGATGGATCTCACCATACAACTAAAATAAATTCTAAAATGATTAAGGAATCCGAAGAAACCATAAACGAATATAAATTTGAGTATTCCGTATTCAAAGATAAGATAAACAGTTCAATCGGAGAGAAGGATTATGTAAGTTTTAAACTAACGCTAATTGATATTATCTACACGGTTAAGTTTGGCGTTTATATTATTCTCAACCTCTTGGATATAGCCAAGAATACTCTAGCCGAAGACGAAACAATAGACTCTTCAAACAAGGAAAATCTGCTTGATTTCATTTCGGATAAGAAGAACTTTGTTGAATCTGATGAGTTCAAAGGAATTTATACCTCATTCTTATGTAATAATGGTTACATCCTTGGAGGTGATGATGATATAAAATCTTACCTTGACACATATTCTGTAAGTGGTTGTAGAACACTTGAACCTGAAACAAGTGTTTCATTGATTCTAAGCTATTCGGGAATCTTCAATAAAGAATTGGAAGTTAATATTGTAAAGAAAGTACACAAAATTAGGGATAAAGTTCTCCCATTGGTACACGCTGTTGACACGAGGAAATTGGAGAATTTAAAAGATGAAATTAGTAATCAATTATTTCTTGGTAAGCATGTCATTAAAGATTTATTGGTTGAGCTTAGGCTGTTTCTTGTGGGTCTACCAAATTCATACATGTTTTCTAGTGTAGTTGACTCAATTGGCGCAAGAATAGATGCTAAATTTGGTCGTTGTGGTTACTATAATGATGACGTTAAAAAAGAACTAAACAAGTTATATCCAACACTCTATCCGTTCGATTCGGGCATGATTGAGGCCTACGAAAATAGACTTCTTGACATATATAATAGTTTGAATATTAAACGACTTAGAGATTATGATGGTTCAGATAAAGCGGGGTTATTTTGTAGGGTAAGAAAATTTGTATTGAGTGTTGATAGATCTTTATCAACCATTGATTTACTGAAAGAATATCAAGAGAAGTATGAGACCTCATTGATTAGTTCGTTTAAAGAGTTCTTAAATGCAATAATCAAATCGTTTGAAGGAAGTGAAGATACTTTATTGGAAGTATTGAACCGTGAAAATAAGATACCATATTTCGGCAAGAAGGTAACTTTTTACATATTTGATAACCTACTTAAAAACGATTTGTCCGTTTATCCAAACCATGAATTTGTTGATAAAGTAATCCACACTTTGAACAAGGGAATCAAATTTAACCCAAACCTTTATAAAGAATTGTTGGAAGAAACGGGTTACATGGAACATGAATTAGATGATATTCTATATAAATCATTAATCGTTCCGTTCATTAAATAAACATCTGTTTGGTATTCTGAAATTTTCATAGTATCTTTGTGGTATGAAACGGTGTGTGTTATCTATTAACAACACATTGATAAGTTTTAATTAGTTACATACACAATTGAAAATTCTTCCTTATGAATGAAATTGAAAATGTCATTAAAAATCATCTAGGTAGTATTGCGTTTCTAGATGACCACGATCCACTTCTAGTACTTGAAGGAGAAAGGTATAATAAGATTTCGAGTGAGATAAACCGATTATCAATTGATTTGATTGGTAAGCTATATAACTTTTATAGCATTCTAAGGAAAAATAACTATTTCAAGATTTACGTAGGCCGACCAACAAAGCCATTTGAATATAAGAATAATCCTTACTTTAACAAAGATTTAACTATAACATATACCAATAAGGAAATTTATTTTTCTTATTGTGAAGGGTACTATATGTACAAATTTTTCTTGAAATATGACTACTATAATTTTTACGTTAAGCGGATTGTTGGTGATGTTGGAATAGTTCAATATAATAGTGAAACAACTAACCCAAATAAGATGTTCCACGTGATAGATAATCATTTATATGATACTGATAACAAGTATGATAAGTATGCGATATCATTCAGTATTGAAGAAATAAAAGAACTGAATAAGGGACTAAACAAGATTACCATGATACTGTCCTATATTCTCGATCATTCTGATTCAATATTTGCAACTGCACTAGAATATTATCATAATGAATGTTTTGGTGAAGCCAACTAACCCAACAAATTATGGTCATGAATATGATTGAACAATGGACTTTCCGAAATTAATGAATCCTTGAAGAAGATAATTCGTGACCACGAAGCATTGCTTGTGGATACTCTTGAAAGAATGCACAATGAATATGTTATCAATGTAAATAAAACTAAGAATGGAAAAGATTTGTAAGACCATAATAAAGCATTTTAATAAGCCGACAGGGATAGACTACATTGATCCTGCAATATTTTCTTTGGTTAATACTTACATGAGCTTCAGAAATGAAATTAACATAGTTTCATTTGATTTAATACAATTGTTAACATATTTGGGTAATTTTATGACTAAATGGGGTTATCTGAGTATGTATGAGCTTTCTGATGGATTGCGTTTTGATATTGAACCAAAGAACAATTACGGACTCAAGATTACATATTCTGACGATGAAATAAGGATTGAATGTGTCAAGGAAAAGTTTAAATATAATTTTTGGGTTGATCCGTATGGTTACCAACTTTCAGTTTCAAGAAACAATAAGGTTGAAGATGAAATACTTTTAATGGGAAATGAATATTGTCCTATTTCAAGATACAGTTTTGAAACTGATGGTTCCTTACGCGTGCCTAGTCCTAATTCATATTGTGTAAAATTATCTTCGGATGATCTTCTTGACTTGAACAGTTCACTTCGAATAATTCTTGATGAGCTAAACAACCTAAAAGAAAATTTCGACACGATAATCTCTGATGGTTTTGAAAGAACTTATAATGAACAAATTTTAAATAATGAGTAATATGGTGTATTTGATGATTCCCCTCTTGGTTATCCTTGGCATGTTTCTTTTGGCCTACATTGGTATAAGGGTTGTCATTTCAATCTTCCGTTATCTCCTGTTTCTAAACGCAAGGGTTGGTAACTATGATGCTATTTTAAGTGTTATAAAAGATTTTAAAGATAGACATAATATAGGCATTAGACTCAGACTAATTACCCTAGAGAAGGTGCTTACCATAATCAAGAATAATGAAGACGATAAATCGGCTGTAAACAAGACTAGAACCATCAACATTATCGAAAAGAGTATTTCTCACCTGAATAGTAATGGGGTTAGGAATGAAGTACTAAAGATTGTAAATAAGAAAGGTAGGGAAGACTTCAATCTTGATTTGAATGATAGGCTTTTCGCTTTCATATTTGCCGGTATTAGTCCATTCAAGTAATGGTTAGTTAAATATGGAATTACAAGAAAGATTGACGGGTATCTGCGAGAAGTATCTTAATAGAGATAATCTAAGGTATAATTTAAGCGAAGAAGAAAAGATTTCCTTATATATGGAGCCTTATCGTTCGGTTATGCGAGATCTTGGTATTACAAAATCAAGAATTGGCGGTAAGCTGCGCGAATATATAGACGTAATTGATTCATATAAAAACAAGACAAACAAACTCGAGGGTTTGAAATTAAAACTTGTAAAGAACGATTCATATTCGGTCTTTATAGATGGAGATTTTTTAAAGGTTTATTTACATGGAGAAGAACACGAACCAATAATTTCGGTTTGTTATGTCTATTTGAAATTAACAGTTGGTGGTGAAGATTGTTATCCAACAATGGACTATGATAAGTGTTTGGAGAACATAGTAAATGGGTGGGCAATTTTCATTAATTTTTGTGGAACTTATTCACTTAAAAGTGGTGACAAATTTGAATTTTTCTTCAACACATTCTCCAAAGCAAATGAAATTTTGACTTATGTGTATAATAACTTCGATGATTTGGTAAGCTCAGCTTTTGAACAATTCATCCTTGATGAAGTTGTTCCTTGTTAAATGAACATTTTGATATAACAGATTATGAGTATAGAAAATATATCCAAGATGATTGATGAAAAGATTGGTATGAAAGTTGAAACCACTGAGAATACGGTTAACACCAAACCAATTGTCAAAGATGATATTTCTTCCAAGGACCACTTGACTCTATGGTATTGTGAGTATCGTGACGCTCTCATTGAAACGTGTACTTCTCTACAGAAGAAACTAAACGAATTCCTTGATATGCTTAATGAAAAGGATTTCTTAAAGCATTATCCCGAGTTTAAGGAACATGTTGCCTCATTATACCAATGGGTTGATCTTCGAGGAAAAAAGATTGTATCCATGGTTCATTACGATTACCAACTCATTGGAGAAGTTAACATTGAGAGTGATAAGATTTACATATATGTACGCGTTGAAAAATGTGGGCCACTTGGTGTAGAAGAATCCACATTTAATATACCACTGAATGTTGGCTCAGGCCTCACAGAATATGAAGAAGGACTTCTTGAAGAGTCTAATGATGGTGGTTTTTCAAACTCTTTGCGTATTCTAGGTATGCTCAAATGGATAACTATGATTCAACAAAGCGAGCTTAACAATGCACTAGAAGTATTTGACGAACGTATTGAAACCATCGTTAAGGAATTTCTGAACAATTGAAGGTTGATTGGCTAATCCAACTATTTCCAAAATGGAAAGAGTACACACAGAATAAGATATTAACAACATGAATTGGAAACCAATTCTTAAACATAAGAACGGGGTTAAGTGTTCCCTCGATGGTATATGTTTTAACAAGGATGAACTTATAGCTTCCTTATGCGGCCTACAACGAGAGGGTATCCTACTTATGGAATCTTTAACTGCTAAGGTTGAGCAGTTCATAGCATTAACGAAGAAAGAACCTGACAAATACGTACCATTTCACAAATATCCTTGCAAGATACATCCAAAGGACCATATATTATTTTCTCTTTGTGGGATTGAATTTAAGTATGGGAATGAATTGGTTGATTTGATTTGTGAGGTTTCCTCATTGCCCGCTTTTAGGGTTCATTTCAAAGAAATTGATGACTATTTCCATATTTACACATATTCCGTTGAATTGTTTGAGGGTTGTTTAAAAAGGATGTTTAATTCACAAATCGGAATCTATAAGGTAGATGTTTTGAATAACCTTATAAAGGTTCATTCTTTAATGCGTCAATTGTTGAAGGATTTGGAAATAATTGATTCTAATTTTGAATATTATTCGGGTATGTTAAAGAAGGTTTTAATAAAGAATAAGAAACGTGGATGATAAGATACAAAACCAAATCAATGTAATAACAGAAAAGTTAGATGAGGTTGTTGCACTCATGGATTCATTACAAAACAAGTTTTACTTTCCATTAAAAGATTTTCATTATTGGGCTAACGCATATGGTTATAAAGGATTTAAATTTAATGGTCATGTGGTTAAAGAGAATGTGACTTGCGATCTATATTCATTTGATTTTATGTACGATGGTGAAGTTAAAATTAAATGTATTATCGGAATTTTGAAAACTCTTAAATTTGAATCGAAAATATTTGATGGTGAAACAAATGTTTATCACCACACTAAAAAGTATTATCCAAAAGACATGAAAAACACACTTACCGATCTTTGTAATGAATCGGTTGGTATAAACAAGATTTACGTATTTAATCTATTACATAATATATCGGATACCTTGTCAAAGTTGATTTCTGACATTCACTACGTTGATGAGAATTACGATAAAGAGCTGTTAAGGTTCAAAAACAATTTCAAACTTAACTGTGAAAGGTATTAAGTGTTTGGTTTCTTGAAATGTTTGTTGTATCTTTGTCCTAGAAAAAGAAACGTATAGAAATATAAGGGTATATGAATTTGACAATTTTGAACGAACTCATTGATTGGTATGAGGAGTGCAAGGAATATGAACCAAGGTTCTTGAATATAGAAAATGAAATGGCAGCAATAAATTCCAAGCTGTCATTGGTTAACAATCTATCGAACGAAATAAAAGATAAGTTCACAGAGTTCAGTAGGCTTATCTCGAAGAGATATTTCTTCAACAATAGTAAGACTATTGAGTACTACAAATATAAGCCAACTCCAAACACCACATATTCATTCTTCAATATCAACGTTGAGTTCGAAAACGGAATTGTAACATGTTCCTTGTTTGTATGTGATTCCATATTATATTTCAGTGTAAAGAATGCAAAACATGGTGAGATTCTTGTTTCAAATAACTATGAGATAAAACCATTTCAATATGAAATTTTAGACCCGGGTGAAAACAAACTCTTGAATATTAATGGTATTCATAATAAAGTTTACAGTAGGTCAATGTTCATTGCATCTGATCAACTCGATTTAATGATAAAGGAATTAGAATATATAAACATCAATTTTGAAAAGGAAATTCATAAACTCACAAGAGAGTTCTTGAAGGATCATTGGGAAGAAGGAAAGCCCGTAATTAAAAAGTAATGAAACTCTATGCAAAGACTAATAGACACTCTAGATAAGCATTTCAAGAAGAAGGAAGAAGGGATTACCTATTCCTCAAATAACCTACTTAATTCTCTCAACGATTATTATGTAAATTTGGCTCGTTTGAAGGGTGAGGCTATTAAACTAAAGAATAAGTTCTACGAGATTGATAAGATCTTTGATAACTATAAGCCTTATGTTAGACACCTAGAGAAATATGATTTTGAATTTCTATTGAAGTGTTCTAGCCATAAGGTTGATGACTTTCTAGGTGGAAGTGGGTTTATGGTTACTGAGAAAGTTAATGGTTGGGAATCTAGGGTTAGTTTCTCGGATAAGTGGATTACTATTGGTTTTTCAAGTTGCACTAATGAATTTAACCCAAAGGTGTTGAAATATTCTGAAAGATTAGACAGTCAAAGTGCGCTAATCCCAATAGTTTTTGAGGACAGAGTTGTATGTTTTAATGACCCGTTCAACTCATTTGAAATTACTATGAATGATTTCAATGATTTGTATCTATTGATTCTTAGGACTATTAAGAAACTGAAGAACGTATCGGGTGTCATTGAGGATTATACCATTGATGCGGTTAATGAATGGGTTGATGGGCTTAAAAGTGAGAATTTGTACGGTTATAACTTGTACGATACGAAACCAAACAAGTCCGAGTTTTAAGTTTCATAATGAATAAACCGAGTAATGGATAATAAGGTAAGCCATATAAAATATAGTTTTAAGATTTAATTGTTAATAATGAGTTTCACTTCCATAGAACGAGTTCTTCTTGAACACATTCCAAATAAGGTAAAGAATGTAAGTAAGAACAAGTCTCACTATTATGAAATCCTAAAACACCATAACCGTTTGGATGATGAACTTTCAAAATTAAGGTTGAATCTTAGACTATTAAGAAACCTCGTAAATGAAAGGTGTATTGGGTATGGTGTTGATGACCCGATTTGCAAAAAGTTGGAACACCTTCATCTAGATACCAAGTTTGGTGAGTCTAATGGAAGTATATCTCATTATACTTTAACAGGCCATTATACAATTGAGCGTTTCCAATTTGTTTGTGCTACAAATGTACTTACTGAATCGTTTGATTTTTATCTATTGGGTTATAAGTACGAAGACTTATATACATTCAGGCGGTTGGGCATTAGGAATATAAGATATTGTGAAGTGTCCAATGATATTGAATTGGATACGAATGAAGGTTATATAACACTAACAAATAAAGAAATAGCTGAACTCATAATCGCGATGGATATGTTCAGAGAACAAGCAAAATATATAAACGATAATTTCGATGGGCTTATCTCAAAGGCTATAAAGGAGAGGTTTTAAACTTTGTTAATGATAAAATGATAAACACAATACCAACATTAATTGAAAAACTGAAGGTTCGAGAGCCACTTAACCAACACAAAAATGTTAGCATAGCCTTTAGGTTTTTAAATAGGTATCAAACCTTCGTAGAAAAATACAATCAGTTCCATAATTCTCTTAAAAGAGAAATTAATTTCATAAATTTATATTCGAAGTATGAACTAAATAAGGACTTGGACATAGAAGATATTATCTCTATATTGCAATTCAAAGATTATACTATGGGCTTTATTTCAGGCGTTCATACGGAACGGTATAAAGATGAAACTGACAAGTTTTTGATAAGGTTGAATTACCCTGAATTTCTAACAATAGAAAGGGTATTATTCAAGGATATGGAAAGGCCCGATGAGATAGATTTGGATGAAGAAAATAAGAAATACCAAGTAAGGTTCGATAATCTAACATTAACAGTTCCAAATAAAGATGGTGAGCTCTTAACGTTTGAAGAGTATAATATGACGGGACTATTTTTCTGTGATACCATTCTTACAAATGAAGATTATGAAACCTTGATTACGCTACTCGAAGAACCAATCCATTACTTGGATACCTTAACCCTTAACCTTGACAATATACTTAAAGAATCTGTTGAATATTATTTTGATAATCTCCCACAGAGACTCGAATTAATAAAATGGAAAATGGAATAATTTGTATCGGTACATATATAAATTGATGAATAAAATGTCAAAAGATGGTGTAATATATACCAAATATAGATTATAACCAATTGATCCAATTAAATATTTTGACCGTTCCAAACTTGATAAGTATATGGTTGAGTTGGACTTAAATGTGGAGATCTTTAATGT
>ERZ772874.186-NODE-186-length-32363-cov-18.794478_pt1 | contig 32363 bp, 29 predicted proteins | sample MGYA00580586_ERZ772874 | MGnify/ENA primary metagenome ERZ772874 (study PRJEB29015, sample SAMEA2737952) | human oral metagenome | biome: human oral; feature: human-associated habitat; material: dental | place: China | collected 2154 ... | reverse complement strand
GGAGGAGGCGCAGGGCCAAGGCCAGCGCCTGACCCAAGGCCGGCATTAATTGGCGTGGGTTATACTAGATTCTGGAAATGCGGGAGGCATGAATAGAAGTCTTGCAATAGCACAGCTGAACATGCATTTATGACAAGCATCATTGCACGCTAATCGAGGGAGTATCACAGCCACTCTTGTATGGGTCAAGCACAGGAGATTCAAATGGACGCATCACCACGCAGGATAGTCGAGCTCATGACGGGTGCCGGGACGTGCTTCGTCATCCCGGTGTTCCAGAGGCCGTACTCCTGGGACGAGGACAACTGCAACCAGCTCTGGGAGGACATCCTCGCTGTTGGCCGAGGCGCAGGGGCACCGCACTTCACTGGCTCGGTTGTGTGGATCCAGCATGGCACGATGTCTGCGGGCGGTATCACCCCGCTCATGCTCATCGACGGCCAGCAGCGCATCACCACCATCACACTGCTCGTCATCGCGCTCGCGAGGTACGCGAAGGCGCACCCGGAGCGCCCGCTCGCGTTCTCCTTCAAGGAGATCATGGGGCGCGGCTACCTCGTCGACGAGTACAAGGCGGGCGACGACCACTACAAGCTCTCGCTCTCGCAGGGCGACCGGGCCACCCTGCGTACGCTCGAGGACAACCTCGAGAACCCCGACGTCGAGGTCGACCAGGGATCCGAGCGCCTGCTGCACAACCTGAGGTTCTTCGAGGGGCTCGTCGCCGGCATCGACGACCCGAACGTGGTCTGGGCAGGCATCCAGCGGCTCGAGGTGGTCTCGATCTCGCTCACCCAGGGCCAGGACAACCCGCAGCTCATCTTCGAGTCCATGAACTCCACGGGAAAGGACCTCTCCTCGGCCGACCTCATTCGCAACTTCGTGCTCATGGGCCACCCCAGGCAGGACGAGCTCTACCAGACGTACTGGCGCCCCATCGAGGTGGCACTCGGCGCGTCCACCTACGACTCGGTCTTCGACGAGTTCGTGCGAGACTGGCTCACCGTGCTCTACGCTCCGGAGCCGCTCACGCGGCGCGACGTCTACCAGGCATTCAAGCGCCACTTCGAAGCCCAGGGCTACGGGCGAACCGTTCCCGTCGAGAACCTCCTCAAGGAGCTCAGGCGCTTCGCCTGCTACTACGCCGACATCACGGGCGGCAGGTCCGACGACCTCGATGTCGCGAGGCTCCTCAAGCGTATCAGGTGCCTCGACATCTCGGTCGTGGACCCGCTCCTCATGTCCATGCTCGACGACATGCGCAGCAACGCGTTCGGCAGGGAGGGCCTCCTCTCCATGCTCTCCACCGTGGAGAGCTACCTCTTCCGCCGAACGGTCTGCGACTGCCCGACCAACAGCCTCCAGAAGTTCTTCTCTTCGCTCATCGGACGCCTCGACCGCGTGCAGGAGGACGAGGGGTCGAGCTACGTGGAGGCATTCGAGGCGTTCCTGCTGAACGAGGCTGGCACGGCCAGGCGCTTCCCGACGGACGCGGAGTTCTCGGACCACCTCCGCACCCGCGATGCCTACCACTTCCGCCGCTCCCTCTACCTGCTCTCGCGCCTGGAAAACAGCTACCACCCCAAGGACGAGCGGGACTTCACCACCGGCTCGTACACGATCGAGCACATCATGCCCCAGAACGCGCGGGCGCACGAGGGGTGGCTCCAGATGCTGGGCGACGTCGACGACGAAGGGTTCGAGCACCTCCTGCACAACCTGGGCAACCTCACGCTCACGGCGTACAACTCCGAGCTATCCGACGGCACGTTCGAGGAGAAGAAGGCCCGTGCCATCGGCGGCTACGACAACGAGTACATCACCATCTCGAGCGCCCTGCACGACGCTACGGAGTGGACGCCGGCCTCGATCGAGGACCGGGCGAGCCTCCTCACGAAGAGGGCACTCGAGGTCTGGCCCATCCCAGCCATGGACGAGGCGACGAGGAAGGCGTACCTTCTGGAGCGCAAGGGCGACCCCCAGCGCAAGACAGTCACGTTCAGAGACCTGTTCAACGCGGGCCTCATCAGGGAGGGGGACGTGCTCACGAGCGCTCACCCGCGCTGGGGAGGATCGGCCACCGTGACCGCCGACGGGGCAATCCTGCTGCCCAACGGGCAGGAGTTCTCGAGCCCATCACCCGCGCTCGTGAGGCTCTTCGCACTCGAGGGGTCCTCGCTCAACGCTGCGAATGGCTGGTGGTACATGCGGCTCGGCGAGGACGGCCCGAGGCTGCACGACCTCAGGACCCAGCTGCAGGAGACGAAGGCCGAGACCGAGCGGGAGCGCTTCAGGCTGGCGTACTGGGACGGATACTACGAGCTCTGCGCTGAGTCGCAGGCGTTCGTCGACGCCTTCGGCGACCCGACGGAGCGCATGCAGAACAGCGACTGGTGGGCGTCCTTCGGCATCGGCCTCGGGAACTGCCACCTCGAGAACCGTGCCGGGAGGCGCGATCACAACGCCGACTCCGGGATCTACTTCCCATCCGGCGAGGGTTACGACAGGCTCTACGCGAGGAGGGCGGAGGTTGAGTCTCTGCTTTCCGACCCGGGTTCCGAGATGATGTGGTCGGAGCTCGACGCGTCGACCAAGTACCGGGCGCTCTGGTTGAGGCGGGACTTCGACTACGACGAGCAGGATTGGTCGGAGGCGCAGGCATGGATGCGCGACATGCTGCTGAGGCTCAGGGCGATCGCGCTGGAGATGTTCTCATAGCATGCGGAGGCACCAGTCGCTATTCTGGGGGAAGGACCTTCAGCAGGTCCTGTCTTTCAGGCTCAGGGACCTTCACGACGACATCGACTCGCTCACGGATGACGAAGCCCTAGCCAACGACGAGGACCTGCTCGTCGAGAACTACTACGCGAAGTACGAGATGGAGCCGCTCGTCATCGATGACGAGGACGTGACCAAGAGGAGCCTGGGAAGGGCTATTGTAACCATCACGGACACCTTCCGATACAACATCGATGGCCCCACGGAGGTCGACGGCTTCGAGGCGTCGTTCTCCTATCCGTTCAGCGGTGACCCGTCGCTCTTCGAGTGCCGGGCCTCGACCTTCTCGACCTCGGGGTATCCAGACGCGGAGATCCTCGGCTCCTTCATTCGCCTCTCGTATGCGTACCCAGTTGACGAGCTCAGAGGCGCTGACGCGGTCGACAAGTTCCTCAAGAGGGCGCAGGGGGACCTTGCGACGCTCAGGTGTGGCGCAAGCTACGTGAATGCTGACCTAGAGCGTTTCAACTCCGAGCTTCGCGGATGGACTGAAAAGTGGGTGAAGGAGAGAAGGGACAAGGCGGATCTCTTTGGATGCTTGGCACGGACCATGGAGATTCCCATTAAGCCCTCGTCCTATCGGGAGCATGCCGTGCGGATGGAGCGCAGGATAATGCCGATTGCCCATTCGTACGACAACGAGGACTACTGGCAGATATCGGATCGCCAGTACGAGGACATCCTGTCAGTGATTCGACATACATCCGCGACCTTCGAGAGGACGCCCGACACGTATGCGGGGTTTGGCGAGGAGGACTACCGGAATGTGTTGCTTGCAGGACTCAATGGGAACTTCCATGGTGCGGCGGGCGGCGAGTGCTTCAGGGGGAACGGGAAGACCGATATCTGCATCGAGCAGGAGAACAGGGCCGCCTTCGTGGCTGAGTGCAAGATTTGGAAAGGACCGGCCAAGCTGAGAAAGGCAATTCGCCAGCTTGACGGCTACCTGACTTGGAGAGACAGCAAGGCCTCGTTGATAGTCTTCTCCAAGAACAAAGATTTCCATAGCGTCGTCAGCTCGGTGAGGGCCTGCCTAGAGAAGGACGAGCTGTTTCGTAGCTTGCAAGAGATTACTAAGAACGAGTTCGATTGCGTCTTCGCTTCTGAAACGAACGTGGGACAGCTCTTGAGGATGAGAGTTTTTGCGTTCGATGTGCACGGAAGGCCACAGGCGAGATAGGAGAGATCCCTTCCCGTCTCCACAGGCGTTAGGGGTGCCTGCGCGTGCGGGACGGGCGGCGGAGGGGCTTGGCCTCCGCCGTGGCTCGGCTCCTGCCATGTGCCTTCACGGTGCCTGACCTGCATAAACTCCACACAAAGGAGGAGCGCCCGCTGGTGGCGAGCGCTCCCGGGTGGTGCCTGTGGCGGTCACGGCTACCCCTGCCAGACCCCGCGGACGTGGTGGACGCGCATGCGCCCAGCGCCGAGGTTGAGGCACACGCTCATCACGTCGAAGCGCGCGTGCTCTGGGAGGGGGACGTCCGCCATGACGGCGGAGCACACGCACATGGCGGCGCCGCGCGCGGCGACCTCACCGTCACACATCCCCTGGACGTCATCGAGCGTGAGCTCCCACCCCTCGGTGGGCACGGGCAGGACGCAGACGGTCACGGGCAGATCGCCCTCCATGCAGGACAGCACGTCCTCCCACGGGGTGGCGTCGACGTGGGAGAAGCCGACGTGCTCGAGCGTCTCGGCGGCGACGGCCATGCAGTCGCGGGCATAGTCTCCCGTGACGAGGGACTCGGACTCCCACCTCTCGCGGATGGCGGCGGTCGGCGCTGCGGTTGTGCTGGTGCTCATGGCGTGCCCCTTTCGGGTCGGGTTGAGGGTCGGCCCTTCCTTCTCTCGGACGGGGGCGACAAGGCAAGCGTCATGTTCGGAGCGCGCCCGTTTGCGGGCGGGGCGCGGCGCGCGCAGGGCATGTCGCGCCAGGCGACGGGAGGCGGCGCTAGGGGTGCCTGCCGCCTAAAAGGAGCCTGTGCCATGCTGCCCCGGTCCGAGGGCCAGGAGTCGTTCTCATGACTTGTGTGCCTGCGGGCTTTCGACGGTCCGGCGAGGATAGGGGACATGACACGATCCCCGGCGCAGCCGGGGTGTAGGAAGACCGCGAGACCCGGCCCGCGAAGCGGGCCGCGCCGGGATTGATGTCCCGAGGTAGCTGTAGAATGTATCTTCACACCAACAGGAGGCACCATGCAGCAGCCCATCGGCCAGAACGACCCGGCGACCTTCGCCAAGGCGAGGGAGAACCAGTACTTCGACCGCAAGAGCGCGCGCATCAAACCGAACGACGCGGTGAGGCACATCGTCGCGTTCGCCAACGCGGCTGGCGGGAAGCTCGCCATCGGCATCGAGGACGACGGCGAGGTAACGGGCTTCAGGCGGAGCAACTCCCGCGACATAGAGGACTTCAGGCACGCCCCGCTCGCATGCTGCGAGCCTGTGCCCGTAGTGAGGGCCGAGGAGGTCGCCGTCACCAACTCGCGCGGAGAGGACGACCTCATCCTCGTCCTGGATATCAGGCCCTCCACCGACCACGTAATCGCCAGGCGGAGCGACGGAGCCGTGTTCCTCCGCCAGGGCGACAGGAGCGTCGTGCTCGGGCACGACCAGATCACCGCGCTCGAGTACGACAAGAACCAGCGCAGGTTCGAGGGCGAGGTGGCGGACCGCTCCAGCATCGACGACGTGGACCCCGAGGTCATGGCTCGCTACAAGGAGGAGCTCGGCACCGATGTCCCCGACGAGCAGGTCCTGCGCAGCCGCAGCATGCTCGTGGACGGGCACCTGACCAACGCGGGTGTCCTGCTCTTCGCGAAACATCCGACGCAGTTCATCCCTTGTGCCAGGGTGCGCGTCGTGCGCCTCGATGGCAGCAAGATGGAGACCGGCCGCAGGCTCAACATCGTGAAGGACCGGACCTTCGACGGCCCCCTGCCCAAGGTCATCGAGGGTGCCAAGGCGATGATCTCCGAGTAGCTGCGCGAGTTCCAGTACCTCGGTGACGACGGCCGCTTCAGGGTCATCCCCGAGTACCCGGAGTTCGCCTGGTTCGAGGGCCTGGTCAACGCGGTGACGCACCGCAACTACGCGCACAGCGGGGACCACATCCGCGTGATGATGTACGACGACCGAATGGAGATCCTGAGCCCTGGGAAGCTTCCCACCGCGTGTGACGCTCGAGAACATGCGCCACACGCGGTGGGCGCGCAACCCCATCATCGTGAGGACGCTCACGGAGTTTGGCTGGGTGAGGGAGCTCAACGAGGGCGTGCAGCGCATCTACGACGAGATGGCGAGCTTCTTCCTGAACGAGCCCATTTTCGAGGAGCCCAACGACGCCTCGGTCCAGCTGACCCTGGAGAACAGCATCACGTCGCGCGTGCTGAGGCGCGAGGACGCCCTCATGGACGGCATCGGGCAGACGGCCTTCGAGGCCCTGAACGAGTACGAGCTCGCGGCCATGCAGTACGTGCACGCTAGGGAACGCGTGACCGTGAGCGAGCTGGCCGGCCACCTGAGGCGCAGCGTCAAGGTCTCCAGGCAGACCCTCCGGGCGCTCGTGGACAAGAGACTGCTTGCCTGGCACGGCTCCAACCCGCTCGACCCGTCTCAGTACTATGACCTTCGCAGGTAAGAGTAGGTCAGAGCAGGTAAGAGTAAGGTTAGGGTATCCGCGCGCCCCCGAGGACCGGTGGTGCGCTGCGCTCTGCCCCTCTGGTAAGGGTTGGTAAGAGTAGGTCAGAGTAAGGTTCGAGTGGCCGACGACCTACCATGTTTTGACGAGGCCTTGCGGAGTACGCGACACCTTGGTTGCTGCCGACAAGGAAGTTGTAGAACCGGCAGCCAGCGCCGGCAGAAATGTATGTGCGACTACCGCTCGCGGGAGCGACTCGGTCGCAGCGTGTCCAGGCTACCATGACGGCGGGCATTCTTCGCCCGGGACGTGGTATTCCGCCGTCGCGCCCATGGCGAGCCCCCCACGAGCCATGCGGCGGCGGTGCGCGCAGGGGCATGGCCTGCGCGCCGCCCTCGCGGCTCCGTCTCCATGAAAACTGCACGTCGGGAGGGGTGTCGCGCCCCTCCCCACCGCGCCGTGTTGGTCTTCCGCGCTACGCCCCCAGCGCGCGCATCCTCCCTCCTGTCGGCATGCGGCAGCCCATGGTCTCGCACCAGTCTTTGAGGACTCGGCGCTGTGCGGCGGTGACCTGCCTGTTGTGGCTCTGGAACGCCTGACGGACCGCTCCGTTGCGCATCTCGACGGTCACGAGCGGGGAGTCGGGGTCGCTGACCCTCCGCATGAGCCAGAGGTCGGTCTGGCCTTGCGCGTGCTTGTCGATGCAGGACGCCACGCAGCTGTGCTGCGCGTTGGCCTCCTCGAGAATCTCGCGCACGGTGGCGGCGGGGCGGATGATGTAGCCGTCGGACTCGAAGCCGTTGCCGTCAAGCCCCGCTGCCCTGCGGGCGATGGCCTCGTCGCTCGCCTCATGGCGGCGCAGCTCGCGCTCGCGCTCAAGTTCGGCGAGCAGCGCGGCGGGGCCTGTGGGGTACCTGTCCTCGACGCTGCCTCTAATACGCTGCTGCATGTCGATGGCGTCGGCCCACAGCTGCACGTTGTGGGAACGCGTGCGGCGGCGCTGGGCGGGCAGGTCGAGCAGGGAGAGGGCGTATTCGCAGGCTCGGCGGGGGGGCGTAGGCGATGCCGCGCCACTCCATGGAGTGCAGGGCGCACGCGAGACGGGGGAGGAAGTCCGCGGTGCCTCCCCTCGGGTGCTCGGTGCTCTTGTCGAGGTACCCCCTGAGCAGGTTGCATGTCACGTCGCGTCCCATGGACTCCACGAACCGCGAGACGTAGAGCCTGTCGCGGAAGCACTCGGCGGCCGCCTCGTCGCGCCCCTCGCCGTAGAGGGACGTGAGCCTCAGCGCCGCGCGGAGCGCCTCGCGGCAGTGGTTGTGCCCCATGGTCGGCTCGACCAGCTTCCAGACGAGGCTCACCTGCTCCCATGTGCCGCTCAGGTTCCACCTCGCGTTCGCGCCCATGCGGCTCACCGTCCACGCCTCGACGCGCGCCATGTCGCGCTTGCACATCTCGCGGAAGTCGCCGCTGTTGAGCAGGGCGACCACGGCGGCGCGCCCCTTGGAGTCGTAGGCCTGGAGGGCGCTTCGGCTCCATGGAGGGGTGAGGGCGTCGCCCGTGGTGCCCTTGCAAAAGGAGCCGAGCCTCGCGGTTGTCAGCTCGTGGCGGCTCCCCGTGCGCTCGTCGGTCACGTAGTACTGCCCCTGCGTGACGAGCAGCACGAGCATCTGGGAGCGGTTGCCGCACCTGCGCCTGAACGCGCAGTCCGCGCCGTCCGCGAGCACGCGCTCGAACTCGGGCGCAGGCTGCTCCCTCTTGGCCTTGGGTGCCTCGCGCTCGATGTCCCCGTGGACTATGAGGCTCCTCACGTCCACCCTCTCCTCGATGCCGAGGTCAAGCGTCATCTGGGTATGCATGTCGTGTCCTCCCGTCTGGTCAGGCGGGGGAATCCCTTTCGGTCCCCTTGGGGGCGGGCCATGCAAGTCGGCGCGACACGGGTGGGCTGGGCAGTCGCGCCGACGTCACCGGGAGCGGGATGTGGGAGGGGCCTGCGACGGTGTGCGAGGCTTGCCCGCAGGGGGACCGAAGGGGATCGAAGAATTGCCCTTGGGCGGGGTGACGGGGCGCCGATCGATGCTCGGCGGGGCGTCTCGGTCACGAAGATGCAAATTATGTCCGGTCACGGTGCTATGGTCATGTTGCTAAAGGTACCTACAGACAAGGAGCCATCATGCGTTTCCTGTGCGAATGCGGTCACCTCATAACGGATACTTCGGACTTCCTGCCGTATAAGGCGTACATGATCTCGGACGTCGACTGGGAGGACTACTGGGAGGCGCATGAGAGGGAGGCCCTCGGCAAACCTCTGGGCCCGTACCAGGAGCCTATGTTCTACGAGCAGTCCTTCTACCAGTGCGAGGAGTGCGGGAGGCTCTACTTCGATGACCCGGACGACCCGAGAAGGTTCATCTCCTTCACTCCGGAAGACAAGGCAGTCATGGTCACGGGACCCTCCGAGGGCGAGAGGTGGAAAGGCTTCCTGAGGGGGTACTTCTATGGTGGGCACGGCCACGTGTGCTGGCACCACGCTACGGGTGAGGAGTACCACGAGTTCGATGACTATGGGGAGCTCAAGGCCTTCTTTGATGGAGAGTTCGAGAGGTTGCGTCGTGAAGGTGCGATTAGGAGTGCCTGGATCAACAAGGACGGAGAGACAGCGGTCTTCAAGTGGGACCTCGAGACCGCCGAGCCAGCCCCATTGAAGTTCGAGATCTATCTCACCGAGCCTGAGAGGGAGGCGCTCGAGCGCTTCAAGGCGCAGCACGCAGAGTGCCATAGGAGGTACCCGCGCGGCCCGCGCGGGTGGAACTTCTCCTATGAGGTACTGCCCGGCATCTGCGGCGCGGATGACCGCAACCTCAAGTGCACCTGCCTGAGGTGCGGCGCCTCCGTCGAGTCCGTCGACAAGCGCATCGTCTGGCATGACGCGAGCGAACCCTGCGGGCGCACGGCTGGCGACGTCACCATGCGTGCGCTCGACCTCCTCCACGGGAGAATGGACCACAAGGTGCGGTCAGAGACCCTCAGTATGCCCGCTAGGTACTATGACGTCGCTGCTGCGATTGGCTATGTCCGCGGGGTCGTCGACGCGGTGAGGCTCGTCGAGCAAGACACCCCGCTTACGGAGATTGCACAGCGAGTCTTCGCGTCCCTTGTAGACCCGAGCCGTTCCGGGAGTAGCCCGGAGCTTCGGAATCTCATCACCAACGAGAGCGGTGGCGAGATGTTCGACTGGGCGCTTGAGGAGGCGCTTCCCGATCTCCTGTTGCTTCTAAGGAGGAGCTATCCCAAAGTGCGTCCCGATTGGATAGACGAGAAGCCGAGGGAGAGAAAGGCCTCCCCCTTTGACAGACATCTGGGCAAGCCCGGCACGGCGACCCCAGAGTGATCGAGTTGTTGTTGGAGACGGTTCATTAGTTTGACATCCCGACAGTGTCGAACGCATGGACCGAGCGCGAGCTTTGAATCGTACTCCTAAGGCAACCTCCCTTTCTCTATGAGTTCCTTCGCGATGGTCTTCTTGTTGACGCGGATTGAGCGTCCGATGTAGATGTGGGGGAGGGCGTTGCACACGTTGAATGCCTTCGACCTGCCGATGCCGAAGACCTCCTGCAGGTCCTTCGGGCTGAGCCACTCGGGCCTGTCGGCAAGGGGAGAGTTGTCTCTCAGCGATGCCACCTTTGCGACTCGTTCATATAGTTCTCACCAGCCTTGCTCGACCGCTCAGTTCAGATGGTCGGAGCATATGGCAAGAGAAGGGGTGGGTTCTACTTCGAGCGACAAACAACTTGCTCTAAGTTGCTCTAAGCTGCTCGACCACAGAACCCACACCGTTCGCTATCGCTGGGACATGAGGTTTTGCCACTATGGCGCCTGCCGCTGCCCTTGCCTGCGGGTCGGTGCTGGCATAGACGTTGAGCGTCATGGCTACGCTCGAGTGGCCCATAAGGCTTGCGACGGTCTTGGCATCGACGCCCGCGCGAAGAAGCATCGTGGCATATGTGTGCCTCAGTGAGTAGAAGGTCGCCAGCTCTCCGTTGGTCCCGTAGAGTTCATGCTCCCTGGCGAGTCTTCTGAACGCGCGGGTGAGGTCGGCGGGGCGTAGGAAGACTCCGTCCTTATCTCCTACTACATAGAAACCCTGCAGGTCAGAAGGACTCTCTGCTTCAAAGACCTCCTTAGCCCTCGTCTTGAGCTTCTACACCAGAACGGGATCTATGGGTACGTCCCTCCTTCCGGCTGCGGTCTTGGGCCCCTTCTCTATTGCCTTCCCTCCGGCGGACGAGATGACACTACGTATCTTGATCATGCCTGCGTCCAAATCGACGTTCTCCCACTTGAGGCCGATGGCCTCCTCGTTCCTGAGCCCGGCGCCAAGGCCGAGCCTTATCTCGGGCGTGATCTGGTCGTCGGGCATCTCGTCGAGGATACTCAACAGCCTCTTGCGGGTCTCATTATCCAAGGCGTTGGGTCTTTGCGCTCCACGCGAGGAGGCTTGACAGTCCTCGTGATAGGAACGGCGATGATGAGCCCTTTCTCCAGCGCCTCATAGAGATAGCGCTTCAGCGCGTTGTGGGCTCGCGCGACCGTCTCCCTTGCGTATCCCTTGGCGAGCATGTCCTGGTCCATCTTCCTGACCATTGCAGCGGTGACCTTGTGAACGAGCACGTCTTCGATGAAGCGCAGGATAAGATTGGCCTCGCTCTTGTACTTGGCATAGGTCGTCTCCTCTATGAGACCTGACTTCAACATGCCGTCAATCTGCTCGAAGATGAATTTGGAGAGCTTGGGGTTCTTTTTTGGCAGGGGAGCATATCCTCGAGGAGCGCCTCTCGCTCGAGCTGCTCTCTGATTCTGGCCTTCTCGAGCACAGCCTCCTTCTGCGATGCGGCATGGAAGTTGCGAGCGACTTGCTTCTTAATGACGCGCCCCTCCTCATTGACCATCTGATGGCAGTAGCGTGCTTGATACAGGTCATCGTGAAGGAGTCTGAGTGAGCCTTCGGAGTATCTCATGTCGTTCCAATCTGCATTACCTTTTTCAGTATTTCGGCTCTAGAGCCCACCTAACAATCCACCTGTGGGCGTGGATTTAGGTTAGCGTTGTGGACTGGGTGGACTGTGCCCATCCTGTCGAGATGGACTCCATGGACGAGAAAGACGGTAGGAAACTCGGTGGCTTTCATGCCCTTCTACCAGCTGCCTTGTCTCCCGGTCCACCTCTGCTATAATGGAAACACACGGGGAGCTGGGGATTTGGCCCGGCTGAGAGGAATGACCCAATCATTCGACCCAAGAACCTGATCTGGGTAATGCCAGCGTAGGGACTGCGGCCTCATACGGCTACGCGAGCTCTCGTCCAAGCGGGCACACCTAGGGAGGGTGCGTCCGCTTGTTCTGTGAGAGGAGCCTGAGGCCATGTTTTCTGATCGATTGTGCAATGTACGTAAGACAACGCCGCTCGTGCATAACATCACCAACTACGTTACCATCAACGACGTCGCAAATGCGGTGCTCGCCTGCGGCGGGAGTCCCATCATGGCCGATGAGCCCGAGGACGTCGAGGACATCACCACCATCTGCGGCGGTCTCAACATCAACATAGGCAACCTCAACAGCCAGACGATAGAGGCCATGCGCATTGCGGGTAGGCGCTCGCGCGAGCTCGGCCACGCCAGGGTGCTCGACCCCGTGGCGGCTGGCGCGAGCGAGCTGCGCACGCGCATCTCCTCTGAGCTGGTGGACACCGTCGGCTTCGATGCCATTCGAGGCAACGTCTCCGAGCTCAAGGCTCTGGCCCTCGGCAGTGCCACGACACGGGGCGTCGACGCCAGCGCCGCCGACGCCGTGACCGACGCCAGGCTCGACGAGATGGTGTCCTTCTCCAAGGGCTATGCCCGTGAGGTGGGAGGTATCGTCGCAATCACGGGGGCGATCGACCTTGTGGCAGACGAGGAGACCTGCTATGTCATCCGTAACGGACGTGCCGAGATGGGCAGGGTTACGGGCACGGGCTGCATGCTCTCGGGGGTCCTGTGCGCCCATCTTATCGCCAACCCCAAGGACAAGCTCGAGGCAGCTGCGGCCGCCGTCTGCCTGATGGGTCTTGCCGGTGAGGTCGGCTGGTCTCGCATGCAGGAAGGCGACGGCAACGCCACCTATCGCAACCGCATCATCGACGCCATCTACAACATCGACGGCGAGCAGCTTGACAGGGAGGCGCGCTATGAGCTCCGATAGACGTTCGGGCACGGCGACGGCCGCAGGAGGGCCCACTGGCCGCCTGGACAGGGAGAAGCTCGCACACTCGCTCGCGCTCTATGCGGTGACGGATCGCCACTGGCTGGGCGAGCGCACGCTCGACTCGTGTGTGAGGGAGGCCCTGCGAGGTGGTGCGACCTTCATACAGGTCCGCGAGAAGGATGACATGGCTCTTCCCCATGACGAGTACCTTGCCGAGGCCCGTGAGCTGCGAGGACTCTGCCGCTCCCAGGCCGTGCCGTTCGTGGTGGACGACGACGTGGCGCTCGCCCTCGCGTGCGAGGCGGACGGCGTGCACGTAGGGCAGGGCGATATGGAGGCAGCTGCGGTCAGGCGGCACATCGGCGAGGGTAGGATCCTGGGTGTCTCGGCAAACACGGTGGGAGAGGCCCGCGCTGCCGAGCGAGCCGGAGCTGACTACCTCGGCGTGGGAGCTGTCTTTCCCACCGACTCTAAGGCGGACGCCGACGTCATCAGTCGCGAGGAGCTCGCAGCCATCTGCGAGGCGGTCAGCATTCCCGTCGTCGCCATTGGAGGCATCACGGCCGCCAACGTGGGGGAGCTTGCGGGAACGGGCATCTGTGGTGTGGCCGTCATATCGGCCATCTTTGCCCAGCCGGACGTCGAGGCGGCGACGCGCGAGTTCAGGGCCAGGGTCAGAGAGGTGCTGGGCGTATGATCCGCGAGGCTCGCGAGGTATGCGCCGTTCGCGGGGCCCACGAGGCCTTTGGGGTTCGCAAGGTTCGCGGGGCCGCCTTTGACATCGACGGCACGCTGCTCGATTCCACGGGCATCTGGGACGGTCTTGCCGGGCGCTACCTCGCCTCCATCGGCGTGAGGGCTGGTCCAGACCTTGCAGAGCGACTCTTTACGCTGACCCTCGACGAGGGAGTTGCGTACATGAGGAAGCGCTACGGCCTCTCTCAGTCGCCCGAGCAGATGCGCCAGGGAATCTCTGCCATCCTGGAGGGCTTCTACCGCGAGGAGGTCCGCCTCAAGCCAGGTGCAAGAGAGTTCGTCTTGGGCCTTCGGGAGGCGGGGGTGCGCATGCTGCTCACGACTGCAGGTGACCCCGCGCTGGGGCGTCTCGCCCTCGAGCGCCTGGGCGTCTGGGATTGCTTTGAGTGCCTGCTCTCCTGTGATGACTACGCGACCACCAAGGCGCAGCCAAAGATCTACCGCATGGCCGCCGAGCATCTGGGTCTTCCTGCCCAAGACGTGCTTGTCGTCGAGGACACGCTCTTGGCGCTGCGCTGCGCCCACGAGGCGGGCTTTCCGACCTGTGCCATCCAAGACGAGGCGAGCGCGGCGGACCAGGACGCCATCAGGGCGACGGTCAACGTCTATCTCGACGACTTTCGAGAAGGTGCGGCCGTCGTCTCTGCAATCGGGAAGAACTTACGCAAGGGAGGTACCAGATGAAAACAGCGCTGACCATCGCCGGGAGCGACTCCAGTGGGGGAGCCGGCATCCAGGCGGACATCAAGACGATGACCCTGAACGGGGTCTTTGCCATGAGTGCCATCACGGCGCTAACTGCCCAGAACACGATGGGCGTGACGGCCATTATGGATGTCACGCCCGAGTTTCTGGCGGCACAGATAGACGCGGTGTTTGCGGACATCAGGCCCGACGCGGTAAAGATTGGCATGGTGAGCTCGCCTTCCCTCGTCTTTACCATCGCCGATCGCCTGCGCCATCACGAGGCGAGAAACGTGGTCCTCGACCCCGTGATGGTCGCGACGAGCGGGGCGAGGCTCATCGATGATGCCGCCGTTGCCGTCCTTGAGGAGAGACTCATCCCACTCGCAGACGTTATCACCCCCAACATCCCCGAGGCCGAGGTCCTCTCGGGCCTTCGCATCAAGACCGCCGCAGACCTGCTTGCCGCAGCCGAGGGCATCGCCACGCGCTTCGGCTGCGCTGTGCTCTGCAAGGGTGGGCATGGCCTGAGCGACACCGATGCCGACGACCTGCTCTGGTCGTGCGGCAGCGCTCACTGGCTCAAGGCTCGGCGCATCGACAATCCAAACACGCATGGCACTGGCTGCACGCTCTCGAGCGCCATCGCCTCGAACCTCGCCAAGGGCTTCGATCTCACGCAGGCCACCCGCCGCGCCAAGTCCTACGTCACGGACGCCCTCTTGGCGATGCTCGACCTCGGGCAAGGAAGTGGTCCCATGAACCACGCCTTTGCCCTTACGGGTGGCTACGCCGAGGGACCGGTCGGCGGCTGACGTCCGCTTACGTGATGCATAACGGAAAGGAAAGGGAGCTATGGATGAGCTAGACACCCAGATGGGAGCGGCTCGCAAGGGCACTATCACGCCTCAGATGGAGGTGGTGGCAAAGAAGGAGCGCAGGACAGCCGAGGAGATTCGCGCCTGGGTCGCCGAGGGTAAGGTGATCATCCCGGCCAACCACGCGCACGCGTGCCTGGACCCAAACGGCGTTGGGAGCATGCTCAGGACCAAGATCAACGTCAACCTTGGTGTCAGTCGTGACGTCAAAGACTACGACATCGAGATGGAAAAGGTCAGAAGCGCCGTCAAGCTCGGCGCACAGGCTATCATGGACCTCTCCTGCCACGGCGACACGCAACCTTTCAGGCGCAAGCTCTGCCGCGAGTGCCCCACGATGGTGGGCACCGTCCCCGTCTACGACGCGGTCATTCACTACCAGCGCGATCTCGCCACGCTCAGCGCCGACGACTTCGTTGACGTGGTCCGCCTGCACGCAGAGGATGGCGTCGACTTCGTCACCCTGCACTGCGGCATCACCAAAAAGACCATCGACGAGATTCGCGCGGGAGGGCGCAAGATGAACGTCGTGAGTCGTGGAGGGAGCCTCGTGTTCGCGTGGATGGCCATGACCGGAGAGGAGAACCCCTTCCTTGAGCGCTACGACGATATTCTTACGATCTGCCACGAGCACGACGTGACCATAAGCCTCGGCGACGCGTGTCGACCGGGCTGTCTCGCCGACGCCACGGACGGCTGCCAGATGGGGGAGCTCCTGAGGCTCGGTGAGTTGACGCAGCGCGCCTGGGACAGGGACGTCCAGGTGATGGTGGAGGGTCCGGGACACGTGCCGATGGACCAGATAGCCGCCAATATGAAGGTGCAGCAGACCATCTGCAAGGGCGCCCCCTTCTACGTGCTCGGACCTCTCGTGACTGACATCGCGCCAGGCTACGACCACATCACGGCGGCCATCGGAGGCGCCATCGCCGCCTGGGCGGGCGCGGCGTTTCTGTGCTACGTGACGCCAGCCGAGCACCTTGCCCTGCCAAACGTGGATGACGTGCGCCAAGGCATCATCGCCAGCAGGATAGCCGCCCATGCGGCAGACATCGCCAAGGGGATCCCGGGGTCGCAGGAGCGCGATGAGCGCATGGCGGACGCCCGCCGCGTCCTTGACTGGGACGCACAGTTTAAGGAGGCCCTCGACCCCAAGGTTGCGAGGGCGATACGTGACAGCCGCGCCCCCGAGGACGATCACAGCGAGACCTGCTCCATGTGCGGGAAGTTCTGTGCCGTGAGAAGCATGAACAAGGTGCTTGCCGGGGAGTACATCGACATCCTGTAATCCTGCCGGCGGTGACGCAAATGGCGCCGTCGGTGCGCGGGCCACTTGCCTGGGCACCCGAGTCGGGTTGCCCATCCGACTCGGGCGCCGCGCCCATGGAGCATCGCGCCTCGCAATGCCGTGCGCCGCGAGGCGCGATCCTGCGGTCCTATCCCTTCTCTGTCCGCCGTGCGGTCCTGCGTTCCGTCGCGACCCTGCGCCTTAGACCGGCAGCACGTCTTTCCCATAGGCGTCTGAGAGATACTTCTTGAAGTCATCCGAGGTGAGTACCTTCACGAGCGCGGCGATGCGCTCGTCGTCCTTCTTGTCGGGCGTAGTCACGATGTAGTTGGCATACTGTTGCACCGCGACGCCCTGGGCGGACTCGACGGCCAAGGCGTCAGACGCGTGCATGCCGGCCTCTATGGCGTAGTTGCCGTTGATCACGGCAAAGTTGACATCCTGCAGCTGACGTGGGACGGCGGCTGCCTCGACCTCGACGAGCCGTACATTGTGGGGGTTGTCGGCAACGCTGGTCGCCGTAGCCTCAAGGTCGTTGGGATTACTCAGGCGGATGATCTTCTCCTGCTGCAGGAGCAGCAGCGCGCGACCCTCGTTGGTGGGGTCGTTGGGGACGGCGATCTGAGCGCCGTCTGCGACGCTCAAGAGGTCGGATGACGTGCCGGCGTAGATGCCGAACGGCTCATAGTGGATGGCGGCGACGCCCACGAGGTCGGTGCCGTTCTTCTCGTTGTAATTGTCGAGGTAGTTGATATGCTGGAAGTAGTTGGCGTCTACCTCTCCTGAGCTGGTGACCTGGTTGGGGATGATGTAGTCGGTGTACTCCTTGACCGTAAGCTCGATGCCCTGGTCCTTGAGCTTGGGTGCCGCGAACTCGCTGAGGATCTTGGCGTGTGGCGTGGGTGATGCCGCCACGGTGAGCCTCTTAGCAGCCCCCGGGCCATTGGCGCCGGTGGAGCCACAGCCCGTGAGCGCGCTCCCGAGCAGGATGGCGGAGGAAGCGGCAGCGGCGGTAAGGATGAAGCCCCTTCTGGTGATGTCTGGCATGGCAGTTCCTTTCTATCGAATGGTGGTGATGATTCGCTTGGGTATTTGGATATGCGCTCGTGCGGATCCTTGTGGCTACCTGTGATCGATGTGCCTGGCGATGAGGTCGCAGCTCGTCTGGATGAGCTGGACCAACGCGATCAGTAGGACGATGGTGACGAGCATCACCTCGTCTTGGTAGCGGTAGTAGCCATAGCGGATGGCGATGTCTCCCAGGCCGCCTGCGCCGACAGCGCCCGCGATGGCCGTGTAACCCAAGACCGAGATGAGCGTGACTGCCACGCCGCGCACGATGGAGGGCAACGCCTCGGGCAGAAGTGCCGAGAACACGACGCGCGGAAGTGACGCACCGCAGGCCTCTGCTGCCTCGATGGAGTTGTGCGGCACCTCGGCAAGGGACTGTTCGATCATGCGTGCCACGAAGGGCGCGGCAGAGAGCACGAGCGGAAAGATGACGCCCCGGACGCCGACCGTGGTGCCTGCGATGGCCTTAGTCATGGGGATGACCGAGACGATCAGGATGATGAACGGGATGGAGCGCGCCATGTTGACGATCCACCCGAGCACGGAGTACAGCGCGCGCATGGGCCTTAGGCTGCCCGGCGCGCTTACGTAGAGGACAACACCCAAGGCGATGCCCAACATGTAGGCAATGGCAGTCGAGACGAAGAGCATCGCCAGGGTGTCTGCGATGCCCTGTCCCAAAAGCGTCCCAAAGTTCCGCAAGAATGAGAGGATGGCGTCAGTCATTCCAGCTCACCCTTCCAAGCAGTGCTTTCGTGGTCTCGTTCTGGGGGTTCGAGAAGACCTCGTCCACGCTTCCCCTTTCGACCAGCTTGCCGTGCGACAGCACGGCGACACTCTTGCACACCTGGCGGACGACGTCCATGGAGTGCGTGATGATTACGATGGTGACACCCGCCGTATCGTTGATCCGCTTGAGAAGCGAGAGGACCGACGCGGTGCTCGCAGGATCCAACGCGCTCGTTGCCTCGTCACAGAGGATGTACTCGGGTTCGCAGGCGAGCGCGCGGGCGATGGCGACGCGCTGTTGCTGGCCACCGGAAAGCTGGGCGGGCCACGACAACGCCTTGTCGGCGAGTCCCACCTGGTCGAGCAGCTCCAGCGCGCGCCTGCGGTTGTCGGCCGTGACGCGTCCTGTACTCGCCTTGAAGGGAAAGCAGACGTTTTCGAGGGCGGTCTTCTGGGCAAGCAGGCCAAAGTCCTGGAAGATCATGGCCACGCGGCGGCGATAGCGGCGAAGCTCGGCGCCCTCAAGCTCCGTCACGTCGCTCCCATCGACCACGATGCGACCTGACGTGGGGCGTTCGAGCAGGTTGATGCAGCGGACGAGTGTCGACTTCCCTGCGCCCGAGATGCCTATGACGCCAAAGACGTCGCCATCAGGGATGTCTAAGGACACGTCCCTCAAGGCGTGGTCGCCACTCGCGTTCGCGTCGTAGGTTTTTGTGAGGTGCTGCAAGGAAATCATGACGTGCCTGGCTCCGCTCAATGCCGACTGCGCTTGACGGGAGAAACTCGCATCGCTGGCAAAAGTGCTTTGTCAGTGCTTCGTTCCTGCCCCGGACAGGGAGGTCGCCCTCTGCTGAGGGCTAACTCAAAGAGACGCCCGGTCCTCCTTCGGCAGAGGCCAAGAGGAGGTGCCCGGGCCTGGGCATCTGCATGGCTCTGGCAGCCATCAAACGCGTGGTATGTTCCCTTACGTCAAACATGAGGCTAAGTGTAGCGGCACCCTATCTCTGAGGTCAACCTGACATGTCCCACATGTTTTAGGTGACTGGCTATAGCTGGGATCGATAGGGTGGGCCTCACGGGTCGCCCTACCAGCCGAAAGGGGGTACGGGGGGACGAGGCAGTGCCCCCAGGCCCCCTCACCCGTGGCGAGGCAGGACCTTCAAGTCCCCTTACCCTGTGGCGAGGCAGAACTCCCCAAATCTCCTCACCCTCTGGCAAGACGGGAGTTTTTTGTAGCGGGACGGGAGCTTTTCGCGGCGAAAGGGGGAGCTGCGGGTCCCGATACTTGACTCGCCGTCGTAAAGTGCACGTTTTCGTCGCCTTGGAAAATGCTCAACTGGTGTTTTATCAATCGACATGACGAAAACGTACACTTTGATGGGACCCCTCATGTATGAGGCTCGCCGCGTTCCATCGCATCCCGTCGCGTGATCGCCCTCGTCCTAGCTCCAAGAGAGGACTGCGTTATTGAAGACGACGAACGCCACGAGCAGGAGCAGGATGACTGCCACGATGATGGTGATACGCTTCTTCATGGCGCTACCTCCATTCGAAGGTGACCTTGGTGTCGGGGCCGAGGGCCGCCTGGAACATGCCCTCTATGTTCTTCTCGATGTTTTTCTTCGCCTCGTCGTACAGTCCGTTGCTGACCGACTCGGACTCGCTCTTCTCCACGCACTGCTTCATGAAGGCATCGATGTCCTCGATGTGAATGGGGTTGAGGATGTTGTTGTTCTCCTCAAGTACCCCCGACGCGTCCTTGTCGGGTGTGTTCGAGATGATGTAGGGTGCAGGCAGGGACGCGACGATCGTGCCGTCATCCTTCTTGCTAAAATTCGCATCTGCCAAGTTTACGCCAGCCTTGATGGTGCCCACGTAGCGATACCAGAAGCTGTTCTCGGTGAAAGGCACATGGATGCGTCCGAGGAACGTGTCCATCGTGTTGTCGTTGCTCGCCTTCTCCGTGATGTTGTAGCGCTGAGAGGCGCCGACCATCTCGTTTTGCGCTTGGATCCGCTCGAAGATGGTGGATGCCTCCACTATCTTCGGACCGTCTGACGTGTTTTTTGGGCTGAGGTTCTGGATGGCGAGAACTCCTGCGCCACCAATCACCAGGCAGATAAGGCCGATAAACACCTTGCTCTTCAGCAACTTGAGACCACCCATGGGGACCTCCCGATTCAGCGTGCCGTAGCTATGACGTAATCCTGATACCCCGACTCGTCTGCGGTATGCACAGGGATTGAGGGTTCGTTAAGCGTTACGAGCTTGCGGCTTACCATGTCACGATCGATAGCGGTATGCGGGTTGTCTTGCTGTGAGACTCGTGATATTGCGGTGTACGCCAGCACGGCCGAGTCAGAATACATCATAGCTGAACATCGTAGCTGAACTTACCCTGTTATCTGGAGCACACGACTGCGCGTTGTGAGTGAATCACTCACTTCGTCAACGCGATGTGAGTGATTTTTGCGCCCTCAGACGGTGTATGCCATAGGTAACAAATTACATATCCGCTGCTCAGAGAGTTGCTGAACATACTCTCGATGTGAGTGAATCACTCACTTCGTCAACGTGATGTGAGTGATTCACTCACTTCGCGATGGGCACGCCGCGCCCGCATCGCCCTCGTGCTCGCAGCACACTTGCAGCGCCTTAGATGAAGTCGTAGGGCATCTGTCGACGGAGAAGCCAGCTGATGGCCATGATGGGGATGACGACGGGTGCGAGGGCGAGTGCCGATATCAGGGTGATCAGGCGCGCCGCGTAGAACGCGAGGCGGCGCCCAGGCGTGCGGTCCGTCGTCTGGCAGCTCATGCGCACCACGGCGCCTGCGGGGGTCGATCCGTCGTGCAGCCACGGTACGATACCCTCGACTGCGAGAAAGACGAGGCTGGCGGCCGCGATCGCAGCGAGATCGGCGGCGACCGGCCTTGCCCCCACCAAAGACAGGGCTGCCCGAGCGGCTATATACGTACCCACAGTCGCGACGCCCACGAGCGCCATGTCCAGGCAGAAGGCCACGGTGCGGCGAAGCAGGCTGGGCATGTGCGTGACATTGGCAAACTCGACCCTGCGGGAGGGCAGCGCACGCTCCAGGGCCTGCGCGCAGCTCCAGCCGATGGCCGTGCCCGAGACGTTCCAGAGCAGATCGTCCACATCGAAGGTGCGGTATGCGTGTGGATACAGGAAGAAGAGTCCCGTGAGCTGCGCCGTCTCTATAAGCAGCGAGACGAGGAGTCCAAGTGCCATGGACCTTTTCATGCTCCAGCCAAACCCACGGCCAAAGACGAGGCCAAGAGGCACGAAGAAGCCTATGTTCGCCACTATCTGCGGGATGGCCGAGACCCCGTCCTTCTGCAGGTCACCCACAAACCCCAGGGGGTTCAGCTGCGGCGCGATGCCGTAGCTGATGCCCAGCCCGGAGTTTCCCGTGGGAAGGGGGAGGAGCGTGAAGCACACGAGCGACAGCGCGTAGAGGACCGAGAGGTAGGCCCCCGCCGTCGCCCGAAGGTGCAGGCGACCGTCGCGGTGATACAGGAAGGCTAGGATAGGCACGGTCAGGATGAGAGAGGCGAGGGGCCAGAGGCTCAGCGCGGTCGCGAAGCTGCTCGAGTAGCTCATGAGGAAACGCATGGTTGCACATCCTTACGATGTCGAGGTGGGCAAGCAGTGCGCCACAGGTCCCAAGGTCGCTGGTGCCCTGGCGCGCGTTCGTTGCATACCATGTTCCATCTTGTGAGGTGGGGCTGCCATCGATATGGCTTACCCTTGCCTTACGCTTTTGCAAGCATGGGAAGGCCGAAAGACGTTGACAGCTTGAATTTCAAGTTAGATACTACAAACCAAGGTGTGGCTAACCATTTGCCAGGCAGTAAACGAAGGGGTCCATGACCTATGACCAAGCTCGTTGCGTGCGCCAAGACAGTCGTGATCCTTCTGCTCTCCCTCTCGGTGTCAGCACTGCTCACCTTCCGCTGTTCCGACGCATATCTTGATGCGGCCTCCAGCTACCCCGAAGAGGGCGTGAGCCTAGACCTCTCTGGCGTCAAACGTGACGTGCAGGACCAGACTTGGCAGACGCTTTCGGACTACATCGGCACGAGGCATGCGGTCATCGTGAGGGTTGACAGGGGCATCGGGAATCGTGGGGCGGACGCGGATACGCTGTCGTTCGGCTATGTCAAGATAGGCATCTATGGTGACGTGGCCGCGCAGGCCGACGGTCTTACGCTCTCCTTCATGGGGGAGCGCGTCTTGGATGCCGAACGGCTCGGGAGGCTGCTTGGGAGCCCCTCGCCCACCGCTACCTTGGGGCTCGATGTCTCGCAGGTGGACGAGGTGGAGGGGCTGCCCACCATCATGGGCGATAAGGTCGTCGTCACGAGGCTCGATAACCTCATCGAGCAGACGGGCACCATAAATGGCAGCTACCGCGTGCTGGGGCTGAGCCCCGGGGAGTTTCGCGAGCTGAGCGCGGCTGTGGCGGAGGCGTCTGGCATCTCGGTGGAGTCGATGTCAAGCCCGCTGCACGGGGAAAGGGTGGATCTTGGGTTGGCTCCCATCCTTGCCCTCGGCCTTGCCGTGGCGAGTTCGGCGCTGCTGTTTGCCCTCTTTGTGGTCTCGGACCTCATGGGCCTGCGCGCCATGGGCACTCACCTCCTCTGCGGATGGTCTCGCTTGGAGTTCTGGGTGCAGGAGAGCCTTGGCTGGCTGCTGCTTGCCTGCGTCGCGGCCCCCCTGGGGGTAGCCGTTGGGCTTGTCGCCAGCGAAGGCACGCTCGGCTCGCCCGCGTACCTCTCCTTCATGGCGAGCGCGGGGCTGCTCGTGCTGCTCGCCGTGCTCCTGCTCTCTGCTGTGGCGGGACTCATCACGCTGTGTGCGGCCCCGGTCGCGGCGATACGAAACCAGGTCTCCCGGCGGGTGGCCATCGTCGTGCTGCTGCTGTTCTACCTTGCGTGCACCTGTGTGGCCGACTGGAGCGGCAACTACCTGGATGGCGTGATGGGCGGCATCGAGAAGAACGCCCAGATTGCCACCCAGTGGGCACGGGTGTCAGACCTGTATATCCTTAAGACGAGGAAGGTAGGGAACGACGCCAGCAGCGTCACGGGACAGTCGAGCTACTTGAGTCAGTGCTTCTATAACTGGTACGCCTCCCAGGCGGGCGAGGATGGCGTCTATGCGGTAAACACGGATTTATTTACCCAGGAGATACTGGACGGCCTCCGGGAGGAGGGAACATACGAGAACGTGCCCTCCTCGCCGTACCGCATGTATGCGGCGTCGCCCAACTACCTGAGAAGCCAGGGGTTTGCCTTAGATGACGAGCTGGTGCGCGAGGCGCATGACGGGGTGCGCGTCTACCTTGTGCCGAGCACGCTCGACGCCGGGCTCGCGGGAGAGATCGAGTCATACGAGACCAGGCTCTCGGTGGAGACCAGGGGCAAGAGTGACATTCACACGAAGTTTGATGACGTCGGGCAGTGCAAGTTCGTGCGCTACGATCCTTCCGTCAGCCTCTTCAACTGGGACACCGACCCCACCGCGCCCCAGAGCTCCAATGACTCCGTCATCCTCATCTGCACGCCCGAGAACATGACGTACGTGGAGAGCATGAGCCTGGGTGCCGGCGACCTGAACAACAGCTGGGTCAAACTGAGGCAGGACAGGCTGTCCACCGCGCTTTCCGAGGAGACGCTTGAGCGCTTTGACCTCAAGGACAACGAGCCTGAGTTCGTGAGCACGGCGGAGTTCGTCAAGGGCCTCACCAAGACGCTGTGGCTCACGTTCAGGCTGTTCGGAGGCGTCTGCCTCTTCACCTCCGTGCTACTCGTGGCTCTCGTGCTGGGGCTCATAGCTGCCTACCAGTACATCTACGGGGAGGATGTTGCCGTCAAGCGCCTCATGGGCTACCCGGTGCTGCGCATCTACCCGCTGCCGTTTTTGCTGGTGTGCCTGGCGTCTGCCTGTGGCTTTGCCGTCATGCTCGTCCAGCGCTCGACGCTCGGCGTGGTCTACGTGTCGTTCATGCTCGTGACGCAGCTGCTCGCCCTCGCCATCTACGTGCGCGCGAACAGCCTGAAGCAGCTCAACCTCATGCTAAAGGAGTAGAGTATGGCTACCACCGCTACCACCCCCATCGCCGCTGCCAGCGCCGCCGCTACTGCCCGAGGCGGGACTGCTGCCGCCACCAACGCCACCAAGGCGGCCCCGCTTGTCGCAAGGAAGCTGGGGAAGAACTTCGGCTCTCGCATTGTGCTCAGCGACCTTGACCTTACGCTCGCCCAGGCGGCGGTCATGGCCGTCATGGGTCCCTCGGGCTCGGGCAAGTCTACGCTGCTGAACATCCTCGGCTTGCTCGAGGAGCCCACGTCTGGCACACTGACCATCAACGGGGAGCCTGCGCCGCGCATCAACTCGGGTCGCGCCACGCACATGCGAAGGGATTACATCAACTACCTGTTCCAGACCAACGCGCTCGTCACCAACCGCACCGTTGCCGACAACCTCCTGATTGGTATGCACTATGCCAAGGCGAGCCGCGCCGAGCAGGCAGAGCAGATCCGCCGTGCCCTTGAGGCGGTGGGCCTCAAGGGCAGCGAGAGGACCAGGGTCAACGTCCTCTCTGGGGGCGAGCAGCAGCGTGTCGCCATTGCCCGCTGCATGCTCAAGCCGGGAAACGTCGTCCTTGCCGACGAGCCGACCGGCTCCCTTGACAGGAGGCTCGCCCATGAGGTGTTTGGCCTCATCCTCTCGATGCGCGAGCACCTGGGGAAGTCCATCGTGGTCGTGACCCATGACCTGGAGATAGCGCGGCGCTGTGACGAGGTGCTGGACATCGCGCGCCCGCGCTGAGGGCGTCTTGGCCTCGCCCCTCTGCCTGGTCATACGTCGCCCCGCCGCCTGACGTTGCCGGGCGGCGGAGTAGCGTTGCGCGCGGACTTGGCGCTAAGTGCCCCGCAATCTGCGGGGCACTATCCTTTGGACGTTTGCCCAGTTGAGCCCATGCCGTTAGTGCCTCGCAGCCTGCGGGGCACTAACGGCGTGGTAGACTGCCTGCAGGGCGGGTTGCGAGATCGGTGTCGCATGGGAGGTGCGGAGGAGCGGATGGTCGGCATAGGGGGTGGCGGACGGGGCGTCGCGAACACGCGAGATGCCATCGTCGCCGCCGCGCGGCGAGAGTTTCTCTCCAAGGGATTCCATGAGGCGTCGCTGAGGTCCATCGCTTCAGAGGCGGGTGTCACGACCGGCGCCATCTACGGGTACTTCTCCAGTAAGGAGGCCCTTCTTGGCGCGGCGGTCGGCAACGTGGGCGAGGGACTTTGCAGGCTGTGCCAGCAGGCCTTCGTCGAGTTCGAGTCACGCTCCATAGAGGAGCGCAGCTTTTCCAACATGGGTGCCTACGAGGAACATGTCCAGCTGCGTATCATCGATTACATTTATGACCATCACGACGAGTTCTCCCTCATAGCCCAACATCCCGTCGCGACCAGGTGGGAGCGCGACCTCGATTGCCTTGTCGAGCTTGAGGTAAGGAGTACGCGGGCATATGGATCTGAGCTGCGCGCGGCGGGCTGGGATGTACGAGACCCAAATCCCCTCGTGCTGGAGGTCATTGCGCGTCAGTTTTTTCAAGCGCTCCTCCAACCCATCGTGCGGGGTGTGGGGCGAGAGGAGGCGCGCGCCTTCATGACGGAGTACGGTCGATTCTACTATGAGGGGGCCCGTGCGCTGATGGAGCCGCAGGAGCCGCAGGGATCGGCAGCTGGTGCCGTGCAGGCGTCACAAGACTCGTGAGGGTCTCTTTTGCCCCTGCAGTAGGCGCGGTCGTACCCGTCCAGTTGCTATCCCTCGCCACAAGCCACTTCTGCAGCGCTTCGCTGCCCACGTGCAGCCCCCACGCGCCTCTTTGCGCCACCCGCCCAAGACCGAAAATATCGCGAGCGCCAAAAAACATTCCCGCGCACCCTTGCCTTCTTGTGTAACACTGTTATATTGCTAAGTGATATTACCCGTAACTAACTTATGGGAGGCTTCATGGAAGCGTCTGTCAACACGAATGCGCCGGATGGATCGCAAAAGGCCAAGCGGAGGAACCCCGCAGGACGCCTCTTCGAGTGGGCTGGTCCGAGTAGGGGGCTCTACGTCGTCTCGGTCATATGTGCCGTCATCGGTGTCGTGGGAAACGTTCTGCCCTATTACGCGGTCGGGCAGATGGTCGTGGGCGTGCTCTCCAACAACCGCGACTTCTCGTTCTATGTGGGCTGGTGTTCCTTTGCCGCGGCGTGCTATGTCGTCTACATCGTCTTTCACTACGTGTCCACGTCCATCTCGCACATGGCAACGTTCAGGACCATCTCCGAGATACGTCGCCTCTTGGCGCGCAAGCTCACCCGCGTGCCCATGGGCTACGTGCTCGACACGCCGTCGGGCACGCTCAAGAACATCATGGTCGAGAAGGCCGACAGCATCGAGACGACCCTGGCTCATGTCGTTCCAGAGATGACGAGCGATCTGCTCGTGCCTGTGGTCGTCGTCGTGTACATGCTGACGCTCAACTGGGCACTCACGCTCGTCTCCCTCGTTACCATTCCGGTTGCGGTGCTTGCCTACAGCCAGATGATGAGGGACTTTGAGCAGTGGTACGGCCGCACGATCACGGCCTCCAACGACATGGCGCAGACCTCGGTCGAATACGTGAACGGCATCGAGGTCATCAAGGCCTTCGGTCGCTCGGCGAGCTCCTACGAGAGATTCGCCCGCGCGGTTGACAACTACGCCCACTCCTTCATTGATTGGATGGCTCATTGCCAGGTCTGGCAGGACCTCGCGCTCTCCGTCGCGCCGGCAACCCTCGTCGCGGTGCTTCCCGTGGGTTGCCTCATGCTTGCCCAGGGTTGGATAGACCCTGCGACCTTCGTGCTCGTGGCCATACTCTCGGTGGGCGTGTTCCCGCCGTTGTACGCCGCCATCAGTTTCCTTGATGCGCTTGCTCAGGTGGGCACCACCGTTGACCAGATCTCCGAGGTGCTCGACCAGAGGGAGCAGACGCGCGCCGAGGGTGCCACGACCCCAGCCACACCAGGAGGAGACGTCCCGGGCATCGAGCTTTCGGGCGTGCACTTCTCCTACGGGCATGGCGAGGTCATCCACGGCATCGACCTCTCTGTGAGGCCGGGGACGGTGACCGCGCTCGTGGGACCCTCTGGCTCAGGCAAGTCCACTTTGGCCAGGCTCATGGCGGGCTTCTGGGACCCCGATGAGGGAGAGGTCCGCTTAGGCGGCGTGCCGCTCAAACGCATGTCTGCCGGGCAGCTGAGCGATCTTGTCGCCTACGTGTCCCAAGACAACTATCTCTTTGACGAAACGGTCATGGAAAACATCCGCATGGGGCGTCCCCAGGCGAGCGACGAAGAGGTCATCGAGGCCGCGCGTCAGAGCGGCTGTCACGAGTTCATCGAGGGGCTTGATCATGGGTACCAGACGGTGGTCGGGGGAGGCGGCGGTCACCTCTCTGGCGGCGAGCGCCAGCGCATCGCCATCGCGCGCGCTATGTTGCACGACGCACCTATCGTGATCTTGGACGAAGCCACGGCCTATACGGACCCCGAGAGTGAGGCGCAGGTAGAAGCTGCCGTCTCGAAGCTAGTGGCAGGCAGGACCCTCATCGTGATCGCACACCGCCTCTCCACCGTGACGGACGCCGACAGGATAGTCGTGGTCAGCGACGGCCGCATCGAGGCAGCGGGGACTCACGGCGAGCTCATGGAGGGCTGTGGGCTCTATCGCGCGATGTACCTGGCCCACATAGGTGCTCGCGACGCGGCCGACACGGCCGACAGGTCCGGCACCCGCGACGGGGCCGACGAGACCGGCGCCCGTGACGCTTCCGACGCCTGTGTTCTCTCATCTGACCCCAACTCGACCAGCGGTGAGGAGTAGCCATGATCTCCACCATCATCAAGTACTTTCGCTTTGGCGGCACGAATGCCCCCAAGCTCATGCGTGGCATGGGCTGGACCCTGCTCACCTCCTTCTTCGAGTCATGGCAGATGATGGCGCTGGCCGTCGTGCTCTCGTCGCTCGCCGCGAATGCAAGCGCAGGCCCCGCCGGAAATGCGGACATGGGCCAGACGGCGCTTCCCGCCTTGGTCATCATGCTTGTCTCCATCGCAGGAACCTTCGTGGCGTCCCACTTCAGGAGTGCATGTTTCTGCGACGGCAACTTCTCCATGACCGCCGAGAAGCGCACGCGCATCGGTGACAACATGCGCTACCTGCCCATGGGCTACTTCAACAAGAACAGCCTAGGCGAGATATCGAGCACCATGACCAACACCCTCGACGACGTGCAGAACGTCGGAGGCCTCGTGTACTCCAATGTCATCTCGGGCCTGGTCTTCTCCGCCATCGTCGCCGTCATGCTCAGCGTGATGGACTGGCGCTGCGGCTTGGTTGTCGTGGCGACCATTGTCTGCGTGCTCGCCATCAACGCCCTCATGCAGCACAGCTCCCATGCCATCTCGAGCCATCGTGTTGCCGCACAGCGCGCCATCGTGGGGGCGATCCTCGAGTACGTGCAGGGCATCGCCGTCGTGCGCGCCTTCAACCTCGTGGACAGCGCCGAGGGCAGGCTCTCGCGGGCCATCGACGAATGTGAGCGTATGAACCTGTCGATGGAGCTGCACTTCATCGGCTACATGATCGTCGAGACGCTCGTGACTAAGTTCGCCTCGATTGCCCTCTGCCTGCTCGCCGTCTTCAGCTGGGTTAGTCAGACCATGGAGACGGGCACCTGCCTGCTGATGATAGTCGCTGCGTTCATGGTCTACACGAAGCTCGAGCTTGCCGGGTCCTATGCGAGTCTCCTGCGTCAGATAGACATCTGCATGGACAAGGTCAACGACCTGATCGCAACCCCAAAGATGGGTGAGGGGGCGGGCATCGAGGGCACCGGAAGCTTCGACATCGAGCTGGATGATGTGTCCTTCTCGTACGGCGAGAGGGACGTCATCAGGCACGTGTCGCTCTCGATACCCCAGGGAAGCTCCTGTGCCATCGTCGGCCCGAGCGGTGGCGGCAAGACGACCCTCGCGCATCTCATGGCGAGGTTCTGGGACGTCAGCGAGGGCAGGGTGAGCGTGGGCGGACGCGACGTGCGCGACTGGAAGGTCGACGCCCTGCTCTCGAACTTCTCCATGGTGTTCCAGGGGGTCTACCTCTTCGACGACACCATCGAGAACAACATCAAGTTCGGCCGTCCTGACGCCACGCACGAGGAGGTGGTCGCGGCGGCACGCCGTGCCTGCTGCGCGGACTTTATCGATTCTCTGGAGAAGGGCTATGACACCGTCATCGGTGAGGGGGGAGACATGCTCTCTGGTGGCGAGCGGCAGCGGCTCTCCATCGCTCGAGCCATCCTCAAGGACGCTCCCATCGTGATCCTGGACGAGGCCACGGCCAACGTCGATCCCGAGAACGAGCAGGACCTGCAGGGGGCCATCGCCGAGCTGGAGCGAGGCAAGACGGTCATCATGATCGCGCACCGCCTCAAGACCGTACGCGACGCGGACCAGATAGTCGTGCTCGATGGCGGGAGCATCGTTCAGCAGGGAACTCACGAGCAGCTCATGGCAAAAGACGGACTTTACCGCAGCTTCGTGGACATGCGCGAGCGCTCCATAGGCTGGAAGCTCGCCAAGGCGTAGGCAGGCGAGCAGGGCGAGCACTGGTGCCCTCGCCGGCGGCCACACCCCGGTGAGGGTGACTCGCCTGCCAACAACCCCACCCGGCGAGGCCGACCCGCCTGTCGAGGCAGAACCACCCGCCAATCTGGCGGGTACCTTCCCCCAGACGTTTGCCCAGTTGGCAAATTTTTTTCGGTACCCGCCAGTCTGCGGGGCACTTTCCTCACTGCCCCCCGCCCCCGCCGTCCTCCGCCACTTACACCCCCTGCCCACTTACCCAACAGATGGCGAAATCGGCTATAGTGAGAGGCCGCACGTCAGCGTCACAAGGCGTGGGGCTGCACGAGCGCGCACGGGTGGACGAGGCAGACGGGGGCGGCGAAGGTGTCGCAGGACAGGTGAGGTAAGACGTATGGCAAGGATAGCGGTCATCGAGGATGACGAGGCCATCCGCAGCTCCCTTTCTGAGCTGCTCAGCAAGAACGGGCACGAGCCCCTTGTGCTTCACTCGTTTGACAACGTGGTCGAGGACGTGCTCGCAAGCTCTCCCGATCTGGTCCTGCTCGACCTTGGTCTTCCGGGCCTTGACGGCACGGCTGTCTGCCGAGAGCTGCGCTCGCGGGCGAGCGTGCCCATAATTGTCGTTACGAGTCGCTCGACGGAGATGGACGAGGTCATGTGCATGACGCTTGGTGCTGACGACTTCGTGCCAAAGCCCTACAGCAGCTATGTCCTGCTCGCCCACGTGGAGGCGCTGCTCCGACGCGTCGGGGGCGCTACCAGCGCCATCCTCACGCACAAGGGCCTCAGCTTGGACGCGTCGCGCTCCGTCGCCTCTGCCGATGGGAAGACGGTCGAGCTCACCAAGAACGAGCTTCGCATACTGTCGCTTCTCATGCGCAATGCGGGTACCATCGTCCCGCGCGAGACCATCATGTGCGAGCTGTGGGACTCCGACGCGTTCGTGGACGACAACACACTTACCGTGAATGTGAACCGCCTGCGCCAGACGCTCGCCAAGATTGGCAAGGGCGATCTGCTCGTGACGCGGCGCGGGCAGGGGTACTCGGTATAGGCCGTGGGCATGAGCTTTTTTCGCTACCTCAGGGACCGTGCCGTCGCCATCTACATCACCGCGCTCTCGCTGCTTGTCGTGATCCTGGTGCTGCGGGGCGTGGGCACGGAGGACTCTATCGTTGCGCTCGTCTCGGGCATCCTGCTTGCGGCCGCCGCCCTGAGGCTGCTCGTGGGCTACGTGCCCCGGAGCGAGTTCTGGAATCTTTTGGTTGCCTCTGCCTTGGTCCCGCACGAGGCGAGTCCCCTTGCCGTGGCCGACCTCGTCGATGAGCCGCGCTTCCTCGAGGGCCAGCTCGCGTGGGAGGTCATGGATGCCCTCGCGCAGGACTATCGTGCACGGGTCGATGCCATACGCGCGGAGGGCGCTGACTACCGCGACTTCGTCGAGGCGTGGGTGCACGAGGTGAAGACCCCCATCGCTGCCGCACGTCTGGTGTGCGATAACAACCCGGGTCAGGCCTCCTCCACAGTCTCACGAGAGCTGGGGCGCATAGACGGCTACGTGGAGCAGGCCCTTTACTATGCCCGCTCCGGCAGCCTCGACCGCGACTACGTGATCCGGAGGGTGGAGGTCTCGGCCCTCGTGCATGGTGCGGTAAGGGCGCACGCGCGCTCCCTCATCGACCAGCAGGTGAGCGTCAGGACAGACGGTCTGGACATGATGGTCTTCGCCGACGCGAAGTGGGTCGCTTTCGTGCTGGGTCAACTCATAGAGAACGCGGCAAAGTACCGTGCGCCCAGGGAGTGGGGTCGCGACGAGGCGCTTCTGTGCTTTGCCGCAGTGCGCTATGACGAGGGCCTTGCAAACGAGCGCGTCGTGCTCGAGGTGACGGACAACGGCCGGGGTATCCCGGCCTCGGACCTGCCCCGCGTCTTCGACAAGGGCTTCGTGGGGGAGAACGGCAGGCTGACGAGCCTGGGCAAGTCTACGGGCATCGGGCTGTTTTTGGTCAAGCGGCTCTGCGACAAGATGGGCCTCTCCGTAGGTATGGAGTCCGTTGAGGGGAGCTGGACGCGCGTGAGCATCACGTTTCCCACTAACCGCATGCACTATGTGGACCGCCTAGACTAGTAGACCGTTCTAGAATTATATGATGCGTATTCATATCACGCCGCATCCTCTTTGCCGTCTCCGCTGGGTCCGATTCCCCACCTCCACCTGTGGGGCACGGGGCTCGCGTCGGCCTCCCCGGGGCACGGCTCGATGCGCTCCCTCAGCTCGTCTAGCGACCTCACGCGGATGTGACGCAGCACCTGCCTGGCCATCTTGCCGAAGAAGCCCCCTGTCACGTCGGGCCAGCTGCCGTGCCTCGGCGCGGACACCATCTCGAACCTGCCGGGATGCCCCTCGAGCCAGGCCCGGGTCTCCCCCGGCCTGTGCACGGAGTGGTTGTCGAGCACGAGCCTTATGACGTGCCCCTCGGGGTACTTGGCGTCGAGGGCCCCAGGCAGCCCGACGAACTCGCGGCTCCTGTGGCGCTCCCACACGATGCCCCCCGCCGTGCCGTCCCGCGGGCCTGTGCCGGC
>ERZ772874.185-NODE-185-length-32377-cov-29.690737_pt1 | contig 32377 bp, 41 predicted proteins | sample MGYA00580586_ERZ772874 | MGnify/ENA primary metagenome ERZ772874 (study PRJEB29015, sample SAMEA2737952) | human oral metagenome | biome: human oral; feature: human-associated habitat; material: dental | place: China | collected 2154 ... | reverse complement strand
CCAAAAAAGGCGCTCTAATCGGAATTACTGGTCGCATTCAGACTCGTAACTACGACAATCAGCAAGGCCAGCGTGTCTATGTCACAGAAGTCGTTGCAGACAACTTCCAGCTTCTGGAAAGTCGTGCAAGCCGTGAAGGGCAGTCTTCAGCTGGCTCATCCAATCAAGCAACGAATTTTTCCCGTGATGAAAGTCCTTTTGGAAATTCAAACCCAATGGACATCTCAGACGATGATTTACCGTTTTAAGGAGGAAATGTGAAATACGAGTTATTCAATGATCATTTTGAAAACGCTAAGCGATATAACATACCAAGAGCACAGCTAATCATAGCCGATATTCCTTACAATCTAGGTAATAATGCCTATGCCTCTGACCCTAGATGGTACAAAGATGGAGATAATGCCAACGGAGAAAGCCAGTTAGCAGGTAAATCATTCTTTGACACAGATAATGATTTCAAAATCAATAATTTTTTTGATTTTTGTAGTCGGTTATTGAAGAAAGAACCCAAGGAAAAGGGCAAAGCACCAGCTATGATCGTTTTTCACGCATGGCAGCAGAGAGACATGGTTATTGAATGTGGCAAAAAGCATGGATTTAATAACGCCTATCCGCTATATTTTACCAAGAAAAGCAGTCCGCAAGTGTTGAAGGCTAATATGAAAATTGTCGGAGCAGTTGAAGAAGCAACGGTATTGTATCGTGACAAGCTCCCTAAATTTAACAACAGCGGAGCTATGATACTTAATCATGCTCCTTGGGAAAAAGACAGCTCTTATCCTATTATTCACCCAACTCAGAAGCCAATACCAGTTTTGAAAAGATTGATTGAAATCTTTACTGATCCAGAAGATGTTGTCGTCGATCCAGTAGCTGGCAGTGGCTCGACTTTGAGGGCTGCAATCGAGATGGGGCGCTCTGCCTATGGTTTTGAAATCAAGAAAGATTTTTATAAAGCAGCCAAGGAGCAAATGTTATCAAACTACCAGCCCAGTTTATTTTAAAACCGATGAATATCAAACAACAATTTTTGATTTTTTGGAGGAGAAATGAAGAAAAATCATACTAAAGCTCAGAAAGGATACTATATGACTAAACTGATCGGCTTCGGCCGTTGTCTTGGAAAAACGACAATGGCTATTTTAGAGAGTCATGCGACTGGCAGCAGGATTTTAGTTGCCAATCAAAAAATGGCAGAAAGCACCTTTGGGATGGCTCAGGAATTGGGCTATACGATACCTTATCCAATATGTCCTAGCGATTTGGTTCGTACTCCTCATGCGTACTCAAAAGAAGAGCATTTTATCATTGATAATGTTGAGATGGTCTTGCAGAATATGCTTTACAACAAGGTTGATACAATCACCTTTGACAATCGCACTATCGACCCAGAAGATCGCTATCTCGAAGAAATCAGGACCTTAAAGCAAGAAGTAGAAGCTTGCTATAGGGAGAAAGCTGAACTTTATCAGGATATACATGATAAGGATGAGCACATTGAGCGGCTCAAGCGTAGCAATATCGAGCTCACGCAAGCTCTCTCAGATACTATCTATACTGATATGCGAGCTAAAGCACGATATAGGCAGCAGGGACGCAAATGGCGAGCTAGGTAGACAGGGGGATACAAAATGAAACTAAAATACAGGGACTTACATATTATCAAGCATGCTTTGCAGCACTACGTCTGTCGAGATAATCCTCAAGAAGGAGATTTGATACAGGAAGAAAATTTATTAAACAAAGTCAAGGAAGAAATCAACTGGTTTAAAGAAAATATCATCAAATCAGGAGGAAATAATGGCACAACGGAGGATGTTTAGTAAAAAAATAACAGATACGGACAAATTTTTGGAAATGCCATTGTCAACTCAAGCTCTATACTTTCACTTAAACATGGGTGCTGATGATGATGGATTTGTTGATCGTCCCAAAACAATCCAGAGGATTGTTGGCGCAAGTGATGATGATTTGAAGCTTTTATTAGCTAAAAATTTCATTATCTCTTCTGACACCGGGATTGTGGTTATTAAAGATTGGCGCATCCACAATTATATTCGCAAGGATACCTACCAACCCACGATTTACCAAGCTGAAAAGCTGGCTCTTGAGTCTCAGATGGCTCAACTTCCGAAGCCGTCCACGAGCCGTCCACGAAAAGTTGACGCAGGTAAGGATAGGATAGGTAAGGATAGGATAGGTAAGGATAGGGAAGATAAGGATAATATATCAGATCCTCCTGATGTAAATATTTTAAAATTATTTCAGGATGAATTTCAACGGATGCTATCAGGTTTTGAAATCGAAGAAATCAATCATCTGATAGCAGAAAACAATCAAGACTTAGTGATTGAAGCTTTAAAGTTGGCAATCCAAAACGGGAAGCCAAACATCAAATATATATCTGGCATCTTGCGAAATTGGGAAAATGCAAATGTGACCACAGTAGAGCAAGCTAGAAATATAAGCAAGACATCCAAAAAACAACGACAAAAGAAGGAGACTGAAGAAGAATGGGGATTTTAGAAATGATTGCTGCGTTTGAGCACTTATACTACCCTTTATCAGACCAGATGAGGGAGCTTTTGCAAAAAGCGAGCTTGGAAGTGGTTAGTCAAAAGCTAGCAGATATGGCTAGCTGGTATGATGCTGGGGGAGTCTTAACATGGTAGTCAATCCTTTTGCTGCTCTGCTGGCTTTGCAAGCAGAAAACACCTCAGAAATCTGCGAGAAGCACAATATCGCGAAAATCAGAATCTTTAGGAGCGGAAATATCGTCTGCTCGGCTTGTGAGAGTGAGAAAATCGGAGCTGAAAACCAAAAGCTGGTAGATGACTTTGCAGTTGCAGACAAGGAAAACAAGCGACAGTTTTACTTAAACAAGTTTTCTTTGTTTGACGAGGTACTGGCCAATGCTACATTGGATAATTTTGATACACCAACAACTGCAGAAGCTCAGAAACTTTCTGCGGCAGAGGGTTTCTGCTCGGAGTGGATTGATGGCAAACGAAATAATATCATTTTTGTTGGCAATCCAGGCACTGGGAAAAGTCATTTGGCTTTCGGAATTATTAAACGTGCGTCTGAAATGACCAAAGAATTTGCCATTTTCATGAATGTGGCTGACTTATTTAGCATCTTGAAGAAGGATTTCTCGCAAGAGTTCTATATCCTTGAGCAGATTTCTAAATCTAAATTTTTGGTTTTGGATGATTTGGGAATGGAAAATAATACTGAGTGGACTTATCGCGTCCTGTATTCGATTCTCAACAATCGCTCAAATACCCTTGTCACAACAAATATGAGCGCGGATAAAATCGAAGAGCGGTACGGTAGACCTTTCCTCGACCGAATCATGAAAGGCGTGGACAAAGAACACGTCCTGAAATTTGAGGATTTGAAGAGTAAGAGGAGGGTTTATTTTTAAGAATGTTTGTTTTAAAACAGGCAAATCGTAAGACAAAACCTTATCTGATGACTGTGATCTTTGACTCAACTGGAATCAAAGCCTCATTTTCGGAAGAAGATAAGGCTATGCGATTTGTCAGTCGTGGGGCCGCTGTGCAGGTTTCGCATGCGCTATTTACTGCTTATGGGCAGTTTTATCCAGTGAAAATGGATAGATGAGGAAAGGTGGTAGGTTATATTAGTGAATTTTTAAATATGGACTGCTTGCCTGCTATGAAAGAATATCCTGATAATTTTTTCGACTTAGCAATTGTTGATCCACCATATTTTTCAGGACCTGAGAAAAGGAGATACTACGGAAGAAAGACCAGTCCAATAGGTGTCAAAAGATTGTATGGCGAAACTTCTGAATGGGAAGTGCCTGATAATGAATATTTTGATGAATTATTTAGAATATCTAAACATCAAATTATTTGGGGAGTGAATTATTTCGACTATTCTTTCGGGGCTGGACGTATTGTCTGGGATAAAGTAAATGGAGAGTCTAGCTTCTCTGATTGTGAGATAGCATATTGCAGTTTTCACGATAGCGTGAGACTCTTCAGCTATATGTGGAATGGCATGATGCAAGGAAAATCAATATCGGAGGGTCACATTCAGCAAGGCAATAAAAGGCTAAACGAAAAGAGGATACATCCAACCCAAAAACCAGTGAATTTATATCGCTGGCTTATTCAAAGATATGCAAAAGAGAGCTACAAGATACTGGACACACACGTTGGTTCGGCAAGTAGCTTAATAGCATTCGAAGAAGCTGGATTGGAGTATATTGGATTTGAAAAAGATGAACAAATCTTTAAATCTGCACTAGCTAGATTAGAAAGTTACAAATCGCAGCTAAAATTATTTTGAAAATCGAGGTAGAAAAATGAAATTTAAAAAATTGATTGCAATTGTATTTATGGCAATGGCTTTGATTGGCTTGGTTGCCTGCCGGGAAAGCAAGAAAGTTTCACACAACATTAGTCAGGAGGCAGATAACTTTAATGTTGTGCGGCGGGTGGCAGTGATCAACACTCGAACTGACAAAGTTGAATTTGAAGTAATTGGTCGTATTTCTGTTGAGACTGAAGCGAATGATGGCAAGCGGCTTGAAATTTTGGTTGAAACGGCAAAAGGGGTGTATAAGAAGCACATGGTAAATTTGACTGGTTGGAATATGTATGTCGTTGAGGATCTTGAGGGCGCAGAAGTCAACCAGTATAAATACGAGGTCAACTATATGCCAGAAAGCATTATTCCGTTTGAAATTACAAGTAAAAAGTAGGGGAGTTTTATGAAGAAAAGAAATGCTGAAAATTTTAGTGAGAGTGCAGCTGGTTGTTTTGTTGGGTTGGCAGCAGGCATCACTCTAATATTTACCTCGGCTTGTATCGTGCAGTATGGCTGGAATGAGATTGTGACTACAATTGTTTCAGTTGATAAGATTACTATCTGGCAGGCACTTGGTCTAGATGTACTCATGACTTTTATAACTGCTAACTCAAGAGATGATAATCGAACTTTCAAGGAAAAAGTGATTTCTGTTATTAGTTATCAAATCATTGTACTTGTGCTTCTGCTCTTGGCCAGTTATTTTATATAATGACAAAAATGAAAGGATATAAAAGTGCGTATAACAGAAACAGACTTAAATGCCCTAGATAACAAATTGTTTAGATACTCTGGTATCAATCGTGAAATTGCTTTAAGACGTGAAGAGTTGACCTTTCCTCACAAAGAGGACATGAGCGTTGGCAGCAAGGGTAATACTGTCTCTAGACCAACAGAGACAGCGGTTATCAAACTTGATAGCGATGTAAAACTAAGAAACCTAATCTTGTTTAAGGACACGGTTGAAGCATTGCTTGAAGGGCTTGACGAAGAGCAAAAGAAGATTTTTCATCTGCGCTGGATGAACGCAGCCTCTATCTTTTACTACACTTGGGAAGAAATTGGTGAGCAACTGCATTTTAGCAGAAAAACCATTTACAGAAAGCGCAGAGTGATTTTAGAAAAATTTGCTCAGCTTCAATAAAAAAATTAAGATGACACAAAAAACGCTTTTTGTGTCACGAATTTGATGATATTATGATAGCATGCGAATTGTGAGTGATTCGCAAAGCTGAAATTTCATAGAATCTCCTCAGAAATGGGCGCAGTGATGCGTTCCTTTTTGTTTGCAAAAATAGAAAGGCGGTGAGGTTATGTGGCAGTTGTAGAACCGATTAGAAATCGGGACGATGTTAGATTGATGATGGAGTGGTTGACGCTGCATAGTGCGGTCAAAGAGTCGGATCGACAGCGTAACCTCATGCTGTTTCTGTCTGGTGTTAATCTTGGTTTTCGTATTGGCGATATTGTCAAGCTCAAGGTCAAGCATGTCAAAGGTTGGCATGTCCAGATCGTGGACGAAAAGACTGACAAACCAACCAAAAGAAAGATGCCAAAAAAATTTAAAGTCGCAATGCGAAAGTATATCGAGGACAAGAAAGATGAAGACTACCTTTTCCCGAGCAGAAACGGCAAGCACCAGCATATCAAGCCTAACACAGCCTATAAGATTATCAAGCGAGCCGCTGAAGAAGTTGGTCTAGAAAATATAGCGACTCACTCGATGAGAAAGACCTTTGGTTTATTTATGTATGAGCAAACCAAGGATGTCGCTTTAATAATGGACCTACTCAATCATTCAAGCCAGAGTATATCACTGAGATATATCGGGAAAAATCAGGATTCACAAGACAGAGCCATGACGAAGTTTCAAGGCTTTTAAATTTCTATTTGCTATCTAATTCATTATTTTGAGGTTATGATGATTTCATTTCACGCATGCAAGATAAACGCTTGATAAATCTGGATTAAAACTCATGTAGCGAATTCATTAGAATATGTAAAACAAGGAATTAGAACTATAAAAATAAAGGAGCTTACAAATTTATGAAAAGTATTCTCAAAAGACTATTTGCTAAAAGAAACATCAAGAAAAGACCAGTAGGAAATATTAGTCTTTTTATTGAAATAGAAAATAATTCAGAACTTAAAGAACTAACTCAAGAATGTTGTAAAGCTATTGAACACTTGAACAATTGCATTGATAAGCTAAACAATTTTGAAATCAAAACATCAACATCTTTGAAATCAAAACATCAACATCATTGACTGATGATTGATGTGTCTACTCGCGAAGAACGCAGAGAGTTTTATAATTCCAGCGATTGGAAAAGACTTCGTAAGCAAGCGCTCGAACGAGACCATCACGAATGTGTTTGGTGCAGAGACGAAGGTCGAGTCACGATTGATAGTCTAGAGGTTGACCACATCAAGGAGCTAGAGTTCTATCCAGAGCTAGCTCTGGATCTTGATAACCTCAGGACACTGTGCAAGGAATGCCATAACAAGCGCCATGGAAGATTTCAATTTCGAAAATCTCAAAAAATGCAAGAGAAAAATTTTCGCTCTGATGAATGGTGGGGAAATTAAATACCCCCCGGTCAAAAAAATCGCAATAAAATCTCGTTTTGGGAACCGGTGGATGGGGTCAACTGTCCAAATTTTTAGCAAAATTTCAAAGGGGGTGGGGGGTAATGGAGGAATACTCAGAAAAAAATATAAAAGAATTAGAAAATCAGCTACTTTCTAAAATTGGTTATTTTAGTCCGAGGAAAAAAGATGCGGTGGCATACGAAAAAGTGAATCGTTATATTTATCTCGTCAGACTACTCTATGAGCTGAAGGCTCGTCTCAAAGAGGACGGTTTGGTTATCACTGTTCATAATGGCCAGCAAAGATTTCAAAAAGCGAACTCGCTCATCAAGGAAATCAATTCGACCAGCAATCAGCTTCTGGCTATTGAGCGGTCATTTGATTTTGATGTGGAAAATTCGCCGGTCGAGAAGAAATCTGCTGGAAGTGACTTGCTATGATCTCTCATCCGCTTATTGATGAATACATCGGAATGGCTGAGCGTGGAAAAATTATTGTCAACCAAGAGAGAAAGCTGCTGTTTAAAATCATCAGGGAGAAGATTTATCCTCGGGATGATCTTTATTTTGATAATGACTTGATTGAAAAGTTCATTCGGTTTGCGGAAAAGAACTTTTTCCCTCTAGCTAAGTATCAGCTTTTCTTGACTCCGTTTATTTTTCTTTTTCGGAAAGAGGATGGGGAGCCCCAGTTTGATGAAATTCTGCTGACTTTGGCTCGTGGTGGTGGTAAGAATGGTTTTATGTCTGTGAGAGACGCTTTTTTTATCAGTCCTATCTATCCAATCAGAGATTATGATGTGACTATCACTGCGAACTCTGAAAAGCAAGGTAAGGTTTCCTTTGAGGAAGTGTATGAGACGGTTCAGCGTCGTGGTCTTGAGGATCATTTTTATCTGACGAAAATGTCTATTACAGGTCGGGCGAACAACTCGGTCTTTTCTTTTCGGACGAACAATCCGAAGACTATGGACTCAGCTCGTGATGGCTGTCTTGAGTTTGATGAAATTCACCAATTTGAAGATGATAAGGCTGTGAAGGTTCAACGGTCTGGTCTCGGTAAGATTGCTCATGCTCGGACTTTCTACAACGGGACGAATGGATATGTCCGTGAGGGATTTTATGACAAGATGATTGATAAATCCATGCAAATCCTGAATGGAGAGCTTGATGATTTTCGGCTCTTTCCTTTTATCTGCAAGCTGGATAGTGCGGATGAAGTGGATGATATGAGGAACTGGTCAAAAGCCAATCCGATATTGGATGAAAGCACTCCTTACGCTAAAAGGTTACTTGCAAGAACCAAGGCTGACTATGATGACCTTGAGCTGGAGCCTTCCGGGCGTCAGGAATTTATGACAAAACGGATGAATCTACCTGAAGCAGACCTTGAAAAGGATGTGACGACTCGCGAGAAGCTGCTGGCTTGTCTGCGGTCACCGGGCATCGACTTAAAGGGTCGGTCTTGTGTGGCTGGGTTTGACTATGCGAGCATCCGAGACTTTGCGAGTGTTGGCTTGCTATTTAAGCATGGCGATGATTTCATCTGGAAGCAGCACTCGTTTGCTCGTAAGGCATTTTTAAAAGCATTTAAGCTAAAAGCTCCCATCAATGAATGGGCGGACAAAGGGCTATTTACGATTGTGGACGGTCCTAGTATTGATCCTCGCTTGCTGGTCGCAAAGCTGACTGAATGGAGTGAGGTCTATAATATCGAGCTTGTCTGTGCAGATGGTTTTCGGATGGATTTGCTGAAACCGCTATTGGAAGAGGCTGGCTTTGAGCATGAGTTTCTGAGAAATCCCGGAGCGATTCAATCGAAAGTGGCTCCATTCATCGAGGATGGCTTCGCAAATGAGCGCTTTATCTTTGAAGACGACCACTCTATGCTTTGGTACACGGATAATACTTATGTCAAAGAGGATAGGGATGGCAATAAGCGATTCTTAAAGAAAGAGCCTGTACGTCGGAAAACGGATGGCTTCCATGCCTTTATCGCTGCGCTCTATAAGCGGGAATTAGTACAAGAAACAAACGTTGGTGAGTTTCTTGATGTGATTAGCAATTGGGAATTTTAAAGAGGTGATAAAGATGAACAAACGAATTAAGAAGAAAAAGCGTTTTGAACTGGAAATCCAGAAACTTCAAACAGATTTTTGTGTGCTGAGTCGTGAAAATATGGATTTGGATAAAAAATTGGCGGAGTACAAGACTGAACTGAACACATTGCGTCAGGCTCAGCAACGGCACGAAACTATATGCGGTGAAAATGTCCAGACGACAAATGAAAAATTTAGCAGTATCAGACAAGAGCTGGAGCAGCTAAAGAAGCCGTTTTGGAAACGGTAATCATTTGGGTGGGTGGTTGGCAAAATAATTTAGAAAGGAGGGGAGATTGTGGGCTGGCTTGATATTTTTAAGGCTCGCAAGGAAATCATCACTGGCTTTGACTTTGATGATTTAGAGCGGATTTTCGGGAGCTTGTATCTCAAAAGCTTGGCCGTGGACAAATCGGCAGAGTTTGTGGCTCGTATCTTTGCGAAGTCTGAATTTCGCTACATGGTCCAAGGGAAACATGTGCATTCCAACTGGGACTATCTTTTAAATGTCCGACCAAATCGGAATGAGTCCGCTTCAGAGTTTTGGCAAAAGGTGATTTATCGCCTATTGACTAAAAATGAAGTGCTTATCTTTTTGTCAGATGACGATCAGCTGCTAGTTGCGGATAGCTTTAGTCGGAAACGATATGCGGTCTATGATGATACGTTTGAAATGGTATCTGTGCGAGACTATACGTTTCAGCGTAAGTTTCCTATGAGCGATGTGATTTTCCTGCAGTACAACAACAACCGACTGCAAGAATACATTAGTGACTTATTCGCTGACTATGAGAAACTACATAGTCGCTTGGTCGAGGCCTTGGGTCGTAACAATCAGATTCGGGGGATTCTCAATAGCAAATCAAATGGAACCTTTAGTGAGGAAAGGCTAAAGCAGATGCAAGAGTATGCTGATGGTCTTTTTAAGTCTTTTACCACAAAAACTGTGGCTATCGTTCCAGCTCAAAATGGGCTGGACTACACCGAGTTGACAAACACAGTTGGTACATCGAACTTGTCTGTGGATGAGATAAAAAAACTCCGAAGGCAATTTGATGATGAGGTTGCCGATATACTGGGTATTCCTACGGCGCTATTGCATGGAGATATGGCCAACCTGGCCAACAGTCAGAAGATGTTTACTAGCTATTGCTTTGAATCGCTGGTAAAGAAAGTATCTGATGGACTCAATCATGCCATAGTCGGTCGTGACGGCTATTCTGGCCAGCGGTCATTTGCGATTGTCGGCGAAGGTCAGCGGGATAAGTTCGCTTTGGCGGAAAACATTGATAAGCTAATCTCCTCTGGTGCAATGCTAATCAATGAAGTTCGGGAAGAGTTAGGGCTCGAGGCTGTGCCTTGGGGCAATAAACCTGTCATGACGAAGAACTATCAGATTGGTGAGGAAATAGAGGAAGGAGGTGAGAAAGAAGATGAAGGTAATTCCGATTAAGGGTACGATTGTATCAAACAATGACAGATGGCTTTACGATTGGCTTGAGTGGGATGCAACTGCTCCGAAAGATGTCGTCCTTCCTGAAAGTGGTGAACCGATTGAGGTTCATATCAATTCGGGTGGAGGAGATGTTTATGCTGGTAGTGAAATCTATACTGCTCTACGCTCGTATTCTGGTACCGTGACTGTGAAGATTGTCGGTATTGCAGCAAGCGCAGCAAGTGTGATTGCAATGGCAGGAGATACGGTTGAAATCAGTCCGACTGCCCAAATCATGATCCACAATGTTTCAACACAAGTGAATGGTGACCATAACACTCTGCTTCATGAGGCCGGGGTATTAGAAGGTTTTAACAAATCTATTGCTAGTGCTTATGTTCATAAGACTGGTAAGGCTCTTGATGACTTGCTTGGATTAATGAACAAGACTATTTGGTTTGATGCTGAATCAGCTTTGAACCATGGATTTGTAGACAAGATTATGTTTACAAACGAAGTCGCTCCGACTTTGGTTGCGAGTGAAACTCCTATGATCCCAAGTGATTTTATCGAGAAAATGAGGTCAGCAATGACACCGGATATTGATAAAATCGCTAAACTGGTAGCTGAAAAGCTAGAAGCTAAACTGCCAGATGTACAAATCGACAAAGAGGGTTTCGAAAATAGTGAATTTCTACAGAAGAGATTCAATCTTCAAGAAAGCCTAGAAAATAACACAGACAAGGCTGTTCCTAAAGGGTTCGGTCGTTTTGCATTTTAAGAAAGGAAATTTTAAAAATGGGAATGAAATTATCAGATGAATTTAAAACAGCTCGTCAGAACTTTCTGGATGCTGTTACAAACAATGAACCTGCTGAAAAGCAAGGGGAACTTTACGAAAAGATGCTTGATGCCATTATGGATGAAGCCAAGAAAACAGCTCGTGAGGAAGTTGATGGTCTAGTGGCAGCAAGTCCACTTGATGAAAAATTATCGCTTCGTGAGCGGGAATATTTTAACAACTTAGAAAAGAAAGCCCCAGACAAGATCGAAAAATTCTTTCCACAGGAAACTGTTGACCGTATCTTTGAAGATATGGTGCAAGCCCATCCTTTGCTTGAGCATATCGGACTTCGCAACGGTGGCCCTCGTCTTAAATTCCTGACCTCAAATACGACAGGTGTGGCAGCTTGGGGCAAAATCAATGACGAAATCAAGGGTCAATTGACTGCTGAATTTAGCGAAGAAGAAGCAATCCAGAACAAACTGACGGCCTTTGTGGTACTTCCAAAGGATACGGAAAAGTTTGGTCCCGGCTGGCTCTATTCTTTCGTCTCTACTCAGCTAACAGAAGCTTTTGCAACTGCGCTTGAAGCTGCTTTCTTGAATGGTGATGGAGATGAGAAACCAATTGGCTTGTCTCGCACCTTGACAGGAACGGTTGCGGCAGGAAAAACAACCTATAGTGCTAAGGCTTCATCTGGTGATGTAACTCTCGGCTCTAAAGGTAAGACTACCGAAGAAAAGGCTAATATCACGCTTAAGGAGTTCAAAGATATCTACAAGTACCATGCGACTAAGTCAAATGGCAAGCCAGTCGTGACCCGTGGCAACATGGTCATCGTAGTGAATACCAGTGACGAGCTTGATTTCACCACACAATTTACCACTTTGAACAGCCTCGGGGTATTTGTCACCAACTTGCCATTTAACCCTATCGTCGTGCCCTCAGTAGCGCAGGAAGCTGGTAAAATCACTACTTTTGTCAAGGGTCGTTATGATGCCATCCTTGGAGGAGGTATTGAATTTGGTAAATTTGACCAAACTTTGGCACTTGATGACTTAATTCTCTATACAGGGAAGCAGTTCGCCTACGGGAAACCACATGATGAGAAAACGGCTGCTGTCTGGGAATTGAAACTGAAATAGGCGGTGATGGCCTATGGAAGAGGCAAAAGAACTTCATCGACTCCTCAATGTTTTTAAGGAGCGGATGAGGATTTTTCACAGCGGAGAGGATGCAAACCTCTCACGAATGCTCGAAAGCTCTGAGGCGGCCATCCATAGCTTGGTGGGAAGCAAGGACACTAGCGACCCACGAGTAAGAGAGTTGGTGATAGAGCGTGCACGATATGCCTATAATGACCAAGTTGAATTTTTCTACGGAAACTTTCAAGGGGATTTGATGGCATTGTCACTAGAAAATTACAAACCGGAGGAAAAAAATGATTAAGGTCTTAGAAGAATTTTATGACTTAGAAACTGGGGATCTTCGTCAAGCGGGGACAGAATTTGAAGCGACAAAAGAGCGCTTCGACGCATTGAACGAAGCTTTACCTGACTATGTCGAATGGAGTGAGCCAAAAGAAGATGGCACTAAGTCGAAAGCAAAAGGGAAAAAGGATGAAGTAGCTACTAAGGATGAGCTATCAATCTAATCGCCCACACTATCGCTACAAGAAGCCTGAAACGACAAATGGCGACCTGAGAACCCCCGTTACTTTCTATACTTCAAAAGTGGCGGAGGGGCTTGACGGTCGTGATGTCAGCCATGAAAAGGTATTTCATACGATGGGGCAGGTCTACTCTCCTAGTATGAAAGATATCGAAATCGCAACAGGTAAAGCGATGAAAGCTAAGATGACCGTTAAAATCCGCGATCCGTTATCTGACTACCAGCCAGATAATCGACACTTCGTCGAAGTAGGCGATATTCGCCTGAAAGACAAGAAGTGGCAAATCATTGATGTGCGTCCTGATTTTGACAATCGGGACATTTTGATTGTCATTATCGGAGGTGGTCGCGATGTCTAGCGGGGCTAATGTGAGAGGTCTTGAAGAAGTCCTGCGGAATATGGAGGCTAAGCTGGGACCTGAAAAAGTAAGGCGGGTGACCAGTCGAGCCTTGAAAGGTGCTGCTGAAGAGACTCTGGAAGATTTCAAGGAGGCTTTAGCGGTCTACAAGCGTACTGGAGAGACTATCGAGAGTGCGACTGTTGGGCGAGTCACTGGTGCGATGGAAGGTGTACCGACTGTCAAATTAGGTTTTGGCGCTGGCTCTCGCTGGCGCTTGGTGCACTTGAATGAGCTAGGGTATGCTAAAAACCCTCATCCTCGAGGCTTTGGCGTGATTCGTCGCTTTTCGGAGGCTAACGGTCAAAAATATAAATATCGTGTAGCGAGCAGATTGAAGATAGAAGGATTTAGATAGTGGTCAAAGATAAACTTGATGAACTCTACAATGCCTTACAGGCAGACGAGGAACTGGCTGGTGTCTGTATCAAGTCCTTTAATAGACCAGAGTCCTTGGCAGAGGATGAGACGAGTATCGTTATCATCCCGCTGGGACCACCGATACAGACTGCTCACGGGAGCAATACGAGCCTAGCAAAGGTCTTTCTCTATCAGGTCAATGTAGAGTCGGTGGATCGTGTGGAGTGCAAGAAACTCCAAAGAAAAATTGAAAAGATTTTTGAGGAAGAAGGCTTTTACCAGACCGCAGGTGATCTGGATAGCTGGCTTCCTGAAATTAAGCGCTATGTCGATGTTCGCACCTATCGAGGTGTGAGCAGACTGTATGAAGAATATTAGAAAGAAGAGGTGCTGTAATGGCATTAGTTGGTTTTAAACGTATGACGATTCGTATCTTGGACGGGGCTGCTACTCCAACTTTGGGTACGAATCTTTTTGTAATCGAAGGGAAAACAGATAAAGGTGCGACCCGTACGGCAAAAATCACTGGTTTGGCCAGTGACCCTGTGAAAACCTACGGCAGTGATATTGCTTATCATGTCTCTAATCGCGGAGTCGGTGATGTCAAAATGGAGCTGACAGCTGTAGATATCCCTGTGACTGTACTTGCCAAAATCCTTGGCCATACAATAAAAGACGACATCATCAGTGTAGGAGCTGATACTGTCTCTCCTTACTGCTCTGTCATGTTGGAATCAAAAACAGCTGCTGGCGAAATGGCAAATGTCGGCTTTTTCAAGGGTCAATTCTCAATGGATGGGGAAGACCTAGAGACGCTAAAAGACAAGCAGGAGGAGCTGGCAGAAGACAGCTTGAGCTTTGCTGCTATTGCTAGTGATGACGCTACGACAGAAGGTCAATACTACTGCAAGTACATTGGCAAAGATGACACTAAGCTCAAAAAATTCAAGGGACAGCTCAAAATGGGAGCAGCTGCGTAAGGAAGGGGCGAGAGCCCTTTTCTCTTTTTTAGAAAGGAAAATCTATGTCGAAAGTGCAATTTACAATCAAAAATGAAAAAGGTGAAGATGTCCTGAAAACGAGTAAGGAAATCACCACCAAAGATTATCGTGATTATCTGGTCTTAAACGACTCATTAACTGATGACTTGAGCGATGTTGAGAAATTGGATAAGCAGTTAAACTTTATTGCTTCGCTGTTTGAAGATGTGGAAGTAGAGCAGTTGCTTGAGTTTACAGACTTTGGTCAAATCGTTGCCATCTTTGCTGATATCTACACTCATTTGGTGGGTGATGTGGACCCAAAGGGGAAAGCTTAAAGCCCGGTGAAGCTTTAAAGCGGTTTTATAGCTTTGTCAAAAAAGCCACAGAAGGCCCTTACGGTATGAGTGTCCGTGATGTCATGGAGACAAGCTGGGAGGACTTGATGGGCGTGCTAGACACTACAGAAACCGCTGATAAAGAAGAAGTCATGGATCTGGCGGATTTTTTAGGAACAATATAGCAGGAGGAAACTAAATGGCAGGTGGGACACCTTTAGGCCAAATGTATGTGGAGCTAGGGTTGGACGTGTCTAAGTTTAATCCTACTCTAAATGGGGCAAAAAATGCCGTAAAGTATTTCCAAAGCAACGTCCGAGCCTTGGATAGCTCTCTGAAAAACAATGGGAAAAATGCTGACCTACTCCAGGCGAAGTACAAGACTTTAGGGCAGGCGATTGATGCTCAACGCAAGGTCTTGGACGAGATGAAGAAAGGCTTTGATAAGCTAGAACCCGGCACGGCGCGATTTGACAAGGCGGCCGCAGAGATTGAACGTGAAAATGCAAAACTAGCCGCAATGGAAGGTCAACTCCGAAATGTGGAGCAGGCTTTGATTGCTGTTGGCCGAGAGAATAGCTTTGCTGGTCGGCTTAACAAAATAGGCGACAGCCTACTAACAAACGGCGAGCGTATCAAAACGTTTGGTAAGAATGTATCTGATGTTGGCGGCAAGCTGACGACAGGGGTCACTGCTCCTTTAGTAGCTGGTGCAGGGCTTGTAGTCAAAGCAGCAATGGACTATGAGTCAGCTTTTGCTGGTGTTAAAAAGACGGTAGATGAGACGGCCACAGTGTCGTATGCGAAACTGTCTAGTGGTATTCGGCAGATGGCTAAGGAATTGCCTGCAAGCGCAGTCCAAATCGCTAACGTAGCGGAAGTAGCAGGTCAGCTGGGAATCAAGACGGAAGATATTTTGAAGTTCTCTCGTACTATGATCGATATGGGGGAGTCAACCAACTTGAGTGCTGAAGAGGCGGCAACTGCTATCGCTAAGGTCGCTAATATCATGGGCTTGAGCTCAGATGATTATTCCCGATTCGGAGCTTCCGTTGTTGACCTCGGGAATAACTTTGCGACAACTGAAAAGGACATCGTCGAGATGACCAATCGTTTAGCGGCGGGTGGTCGTTTGGCTGGTCTAACAGCTCCTGATATCCTTGGTCTTGCTACGGCTATGAGCTCAGTAGGTATCGAGGCCGAGGCAGGTGGTACTGCCATGACGCAAACGCTGACTGCCATTGGTAACGCTGTGTCTCTGACTGGAAAAGGCGCAGCTGAAAAACTAGAGCTGATTGCCAATACGGCAGGCATGACCTCAGAGCAATTCCAGCAAGCATGGAAAGAAAAGCCTGTCCAAGCGCTGCAAGCATTTATCAAAGGTCTAGAAAATGCTCACAAGAGCGGAGAGAATGTCAATGGCATTCTTGATGATCTGGATATGAAGGGCATTCGTCAAAGTAACATGCTGAAATCTCTGGCTTTAGCCTCAGATAAGATGACATCAGCAGTTGATCGCTCAAATAGTGCTTGGAAGAAAAATACAACTTTGACTGAAGAAGCAAGCAAGCGCTACGCGACCACTGAATCTCAATTTAAAATGTTTAAGAATCAAATCACGGACATTGCGATTGAGTTTGGCGGGCCTTTGCTTAAAGCGATGCGGGATGGATTGCAAGCCTCTAAACCATGGATTCAAAATTTGGCGGATATGGCTAAAGCCTTTAGCAATATGAGTACCGAACAGCAGCAGAACATTATCAAATGGGGCTTGCTTGCTGCTGGTGCTGGTCCAGCTCTCACCATTTTTGGTAAGGGAATTGGACTTGTCGGTAGTTTTACTAAAGGGCTTGGCTGGCTGACAAAAGGACTCAGCAAGGCAGCAGGCGGGGCATCTATCCTGCATAAGACTTTCCAAGCTTTTCGGACTACTGGCAACTTAACGGAGGCTTTTCAATCTGCGACCAGTGGAGCAACTGCTTTGAGTAGTGCGACAGCTACAGCAACTACTGGAGCTACAGCCTTGAGCGGAGCCACTACTTCGGCATCTGGCTCGGCTGGGATCCTTGGAAAGGCTATGGTTGCTCTAGGGGGACCAGTAGGTCTTATGATTGGAGGCATCGGCTTAGCGGCGGCGGGCTTGGTCTATCTCGGAAATGAGAAAGACAAGGCTCGTATCAAAGCGGAAGAATTTGGCACGCAACTGAGTGAAACGGCTCGTAGTGACTTGCGTAGCTTCCAGAAAGTGGTTGACGAAACTAGCAACACAGTCGCTAACTTTGGAACTCATGCTGGTGATGCTGACAAAGTCGCAGGGTCTTTTAAAAAGCTTTACGAAGAAGTGGTTAGCTCTGCTGACAAAGCCAATAAACGCCTCCAAGAACTGGCCGATAAATGGGGAATAAGCCCTGAACAAGTGGCAAAAGCTCAGGAACGAAATAACCAGATGGTAGCTAATACCGAGACGATGATGAATCAAATCAATGATATCTATCAACGCCACAACGGGGATGCGAGCAAGTTTTCGAAGGAAGAAAAAGAAATCATCCTTAATAATCAAAGAGAGATGATTTCTGCGAAACTAGAACTCATGAATTTATCTGCTAAAGAGCAGAAAGCAGTATTGCAGGCTCTAAATGGGGATATTATCGCTCTAAATGAGACTCAGCTCAAACACTCTAGAGAGAGTCTAGAAAAGGCTATGAAAGAAGAAAATAGCCTCTACAAAGAGTCTAAAGCAGAGTTGAAGGAGATGCTCAGCTCTAAATTGCTCACAAGGCAGGAATACAATGCCAAGATGAAGCAACTCGAGAGCGAGCACAATCAGACTATGGAGGGTTTGGCAACGAAATATCTGGAAGTCATGAATACTCTGGATGATAAGGTCAAACTGCGGACGGGACAAAGCTGGAATTACTGGGAGGAAGCAAAGAAACTTCTCGAAGAGTACGGCTTGTCCTATGAAGAAATCGGAGAGAAAGCCTCTAAAGCTGCTAGGGAAGCAGGAAACTCACACAGTATTCTTGCTAAATATAGTAGTGAGATGTCAGCTACGACCAGGGAGGCGAATGATGCCTGGTCTCTTCTAGTCGGGAACATCAATAAAAACAACCAATTTGAGGTTAAATCAAACGTTAAAGAGATTATTGGTGAAGCTGTGAAGTCTGCTGAGGGCTGGGAACAATTGAAGTTTATTGCTAAGGAAGCGGAGTTGAACTCTAACGCTCGGGCGACTATTGCTGAAGCTTTGGTCGAGTCTGGCAAGTGGGCAGAGATGTCCCTGGAAGAGAAGAAAATCATCGTCCAAAATCAAGCTGGCTTGCAGGCCATCTTTGATAGCCAGCAACACCTAGCAATCTGGAATAGTCTACCTGCCGAAACCAAGCAACTCCTGATGAATAATCAGGATGTGATGAACAAGGCAGATGTGGCTAAGCAGGCTTTGGAAAACTACAATAAACTAACTCCGCAGCAGAAAGAACTGCTGGCCAGAGATGATGAGTTTCAAAAGGCGGTCTCTCGCTCTACGGAGACTTTAAAAAACTGGGATATGGCCAATCCATTCCCTAAAGACCTTCTGGTCAATGGTGATAATGCTCTTTTAAATACTGGGCTAAGTATCGCCAAGCTGGATATGTGGAATCAGGCTGCCACTCCGACAAAGGAGCTGAAGGGTGACTCAACCTCTGCTGTGACAGAAATTGGTAAGGCGATTGGGGCGGCTTGGAATTTCAACGATCTAATCGTACCTACAAAGAGTCTGAATGGAGACTCTACTTCGGCAGTAGTAGAGGTCGGCAAGGCTATCGGTGCCGTTAATAACTTTAATGGTACAGAAGCCCCAACTAAACCGCTGCCGTCTGACGCAACGCCGACTCAAAATGCGTCAAGTCAAGCGATAGTAGCAGTTGACAGCTTTAACAGCACAGCAGCTCCGACAAAGCTCCTTACAGGAGATCCAAGCTCTGTCCTTGGCGCATCCAGTCAGGGTGTAGATGGTTTGAATAGCTTTAACAGCACGCCTACGCCGACTAAGCACCTTAACGCTGTTGACAATGCGTCTTGGGTTGCTCGGGGAGTTATCAATACGCTCGGAAATATCCCAAGTGTCGTCACAACAGTCATTGAAACTGTAAAGAGATGGGTAAATCACGAAGACGGGACCAATTATCATCGCGGCGGCCCTGCCATGGTCAACGACCAGCGAGGTGGTACTTATCGAGAGTTGATTCGCTTTCCAACTGGCGAAACCTTTATCCCAGAAGGGCGTAACGTCTTAATGGACTTGCCACGAGGGACAAAGGTCTTCCCAGCCTACAAGACCAAACGTCTGATGCGTAACATGGGAATCCCTAAGTATGCTGCTGGTGTCGGGATTCCGAGTGATGCGAAATTTATCCGAGAAATGGAGCAGGCAAGCAAGTCTATCGTGGTGCAGTCTTCTACGACTCAAAATGTGGTAGATATGGATAAGGTGGTGTCTGAGATTGCCATTTTGAGGGCAAGTTTGGAAAGTCTTTTGACGGCTATTCTCGAAAAGCCGTCAGAAATCACGCTAGATGGCGAGTCTATCGCACAAAACAGTTACAGAAGACAAGCTAGAATCATGGCAAGGGAGGGAATCTGATGTACTACATGATTATCAATAATTTTAATACTTCGACGCTCTCAAATTGCTATGTGACTGACTTCGGTAAGGCACAGACGGCGACACCGAGAGCGACAGAGAAGGTGGTTATCCATGGAGCTAACGGCTCTGAATCTATCCTTGACGGAGCCTACGAGAGCTATGAGCGGACATTTACTTTCTATGTACCTAAAATACTAGACATTTCAACGATTGTGGAGAAATTTCAGCCAAAATTTAATGTGATTGAGCTTGGATATCAGTCTGGTTCATTTTTTTATGCGGACTTTTTAGAGGCTTCCTACAGCCCTAACGGCCCGCATGCTTGGACGCTTGAAATCAAGCTTGAAATGCAGCCTTTTCGGTACGAAAAAAATGCGCAGGATGTGGTATTGACTGGTAATGGTACGGTGACCAATCCGGGAACCGTCTACTCTGAGCCTGTCATTACATTAGAAGGCTCGGGTGATGTCTCTCTGACTATCGGTCAACAGACTATGCACTTGACGTTAGATACAAAGGCGACGATTGTATGCCAGCACAAGCGGCAGAATGTCTATGATAAAAATGGGAATATCAAGAATACTCTACGAAAACGAGGACCATTTTTTGAAATCCCTGTCGGGCGGTCTGGGGTGTCTGTGTCAGGCAATATCCGAAAAATCACAATTAAAGGGAATTGGAGGTATAAGGTTTGATTTATTTAAAAGAGGGGAATACCCCTCTAAATGAAGCTCGGGCTGATGAAATCTACCAAGAAGACAACTATACCTATCAGCTGACCTTTAAATTTCCGCTTAATAACGATAAATGGAAGTTGCTGAAAGAAGAGACTAAGCTTATAGCGGACGACTTGCATGGCGAGCAAGAGTTTACCATCTTTGAAGTAGTTAAAGAACAAGGCTATATCACAGTCTATGCTAATCAAGTAGCTACACTACTCAACTATCACTCTATCAGCTCTATCAATGTTGATAGGGTGGCTGGGAATGTAGTGATGACCGCACTAGCTGGGGCAACCCTGAGGGATTGTCCTTTTAGCTTTTACTCTGATATCACTGATAAGCATACTTTTAATGCAGCTAATATCTCAGTGATGGACGCTCTAATCAAAGAGAAACACTCTATCGTTGGTCAATGGGGCGGTGACTTGGTGCGCGACAAGTATCAAGTGAGTCTGCTAAAAAATGGAGGTTCTGAGACTGAGGCTCTCTTTATGTACAAAAAGAACATGAGAAGTCCTCAACAGACTACCTCGACCAAAGAGCTGCGGACACGCATTCATTTTCGGAAGAAAATTGAGGTCAGAGAGGGAGATAATAGGAAAGAGCAGTGGCTGAGAGTCACTGTAGACAGCCCTCTTATCAACAAGTACAAGCATATCTACGAGGATGATATGGAGGTCACTGACGAAGATGTCAAGGACCTTTCTAGCCTGACTAAGTATGGTGAGCAATACTATCGGACGACCTTGTGCGACATGATCGAGGATAGCTTGGAGCTTGATGTGGCAGGTATCGGTGATGTGCCAGTCAAGATATTTGACATTGTAAGTGTCTATCATGAGCAGTTTGGCATGGATGTCCGCAAGAAAATCACCAAGTATCGCTACTCTCCGATGGGTAAAAAGCTGAAATCGGTAGGATTTGGAACTATCCAGCAAACGCTGGGAGGGGCTTTAAATGCTATGGTCAGCGACTCGGTCAAGGCTGAAACTGCAATCATTGAGCAGGACTTTGAGGTCAAGCTCGAGAAAGAGTTGAAAAATGCTGACAAAGTCTTTGACCAGAAGATGAAACAGATGGAGCAGAGTCTATCTGATGAAATCGAACAAGCAAGAGCCAAGGCTGAAGAAGTCAAAGCAGCAATGACCGAGCAGCTGAATCTGAAAATCAACCAGAATAAGAGCGAGGTTACGGAGCAACTGAAGTCAGACTTTGATAGGAAGCTGTCCAATGCTCAAAATGAATTAGCTGGTGTCAGGGCAAACCTGACTCAAGCTCAGAGTCAGTTATCTGGCGACATTGGTCAAATCAGGTCTGATGTAGGGATTATCCGCGCCAAACAAGGAGAAGCTGAAAGCGAGCTTACCAAGCAAGTGCAGGCGCTCAATCAAACCAAGGCTGAGCTAGCGGGCGTCAAAACGAACTTGACGCAGGCTCAGAGTCAACTAACTAGCAACATTGCCCAAATCCGTTCAGATGTCGGGAATATCCGCACCAAACAGTCTCAAGCTGAAGCTGATCTTGCCAAGCAAGTCTCAGCGCTCAACCAGACCAAAACAGAGCTTGCGGGTGTCAAATCTGCTCAAGCTAATTACGAGCAGACGACTACACGCAGACTGGCTGAGCTGGACAATGTGGCAGATGGCAAGGCCAGCAAGTCTGAGCTGGTGCAGACTGCTGAGGAGTTGAAAAGTCGGATTGCGAGCGTGCAAGCCTCTGGTCGAAACCTCTTTTTAAACTCGCTTTTTAAGCAAGATATCAGGAAAACTGGTATTTTGACGACAAGCACCTACACGGCTACCATCGATAGCGAAAGTAAGTATCTTGGCCACAACGCTTTGAAAATCGTTGGTCAAGACCCGACGGGTCGAGATGGTAACAACCCTAAAATCACTTATCCAGCTACTGGTCAGTATGGCAAAGTAGCGCCCGGAAGCATGACTAATCAGGATGTGACCATCAGCTTTTATGCTAAAGCTGAGAAAGCTGGCACAATTTTACGGTCTAGACTTGGGTATATTGGTTTTAAAGACGGAAATGTGACCTTGACCACAGAAGTCAAGCGGTATGTGGTTAAATTTTCGATGGCTTGGACTGGGTTGTCCAACCTAACGACAAACGAATGGCTGTTTAATCTCAACAGAGCAGATACGGTCTGGATTTGGATGCCGAAGTTTGAAGTAAGCGACACAGATACGCCTTACTCAGAAGCCCCTGAAGACATTGAGAACCAAATCTCAGCGGTCGAGTCATCCTTTAAACAAAAGGCCGACTCGCTCGAAGCTGGTGTGAACCGCTTGACTGAGGGGCTCAAGACCAAAGCGGACTCAAGCGCTCTAAACTTGCTCTCAGATAGCATCAAGCAGTCAGTCAAGTCTTTGGAGACTGACACGCAGAACAAGCTCAGCCAAAAGCTCAGCACGGCCGAGTTTGAGGTACAGGCGTCTGGAATCCGTCAGGAAATCCTGAATGCGACCAAGGACAAGGCTGATAAGACCTTGGTCACGGCTGAGGCTGGGAAGCTGCGTGAGGAGCTGGCAAGCCTGCAGGTCGGTGGACGGAATCTGTTAAAAGGCTCGAAAGGCCCGTTTAAACCAAACAGAAACCCTTCGAATTTTGATAATAATGTACTTTATCACAACGAGACATCTATCTACATGGTTAATGGACAAAGATATCGAATATCTGCTAAAACTGATGGAACCTTTACCTCTCATCATGACGGATTTAAAGAGTCAGATAATGTTGTGCTTTGGATCATGGATAAAGCTGTAACAAACTACCAAATCGTGTCAGATGCCAAAACTGGCACAACTGGCACAGAATTTGTTTGGAGCCGTCCGACTGGAACCTACCATCTGCGAGTCAATACCTATCGAAAAGACCCTCAAAAGCTGAAAAGCGTTTGGGAAGCCAAAGTTGAGCAAGGCTCATTTAAGACAGATTGGTCGCCCGCTCCCGAAGACACAGACGGCCTCATCACAGAGGCAAAGGCAGTCTTTGAGCGCACGGCTCAAGGCTTGCGGGTAGACTTAGCAGCTGTCCAAGCTTATGTCAACGCTGACGGCACACGCTCAGAAGCCTTGCGTACTTATTCTCGTGAGGAGACGGCCCGTCAGCTGACTGCCGAGCGCAAGCTTATTGATGCTAGCTATGTGGGCAAAGCTCAGCACACAGAGGATGTAAAAGGCATCAGCAGGCGCTTTGAGGAGCTAAACTCAGGCGGACCGAACCTTGTCTCAAACGGTGCTACAGAGCTTGGCCTGAAGTATTGGCCTGCAAATGGCAAGCTTACAGCAGACCGAAAGCACCCGTTTTTTAAAAACAGCACGGCTACAATGTTTGTCTTGGACACGACCGAAGCGGCTATCGCATTTATGCAACAAAACCAGTACAACGTGCTGAAGCGGAATACAGATTACACATTATCATTTACTGCATTTGCATCAAGCAACGTATCAGGTTTTCGGGCGCTAGTCGGTCTATTATCCAACACAGACCACGCTTGGAAGAAGACCCTGCATACATACACCAAAAGTCTATCACCAACCCAAGCTGAGCGCATCACGGTCCAGTTTAATAGCGGTGATTATGATGGGTTCGCTTTGCGGTTTGATAACATGGGCTCTAGCAACGGTCGCAGTGCAACCGTCTGGATCAGCGAGATTGATGTCTATGAGGGCGCGATGAAGCGGCCCTATCAGCCGTCTCCTGTGAATGGCCAAAGCTACGCAGATACCAAGCTAGCCGAATACAAGCAGGGCATAGACGGCCAACTGGCCAACGTGCAATCTGCCCTTAATACGGCCAATAGCTCGCTGACGAGCTTTAATACGTGGAAGCAGTCAGCTCAGGAAACCCTGAACAAAGTCGGCAGAGTCGAAACTGGTCTTAACGAGACTAAGACTAGTCTGGCTGAGTTTAAGCAGACAGCTCAAGGCTTGCGGGTAGACTTAGCAGCTGTCCAAGCTTATGTCAACGCTGACGGCACACGCTCAGAAGCCTTGCGTACTTACAGTCGCGAAGAGACAGCCCGTCAATTGACTGTCGAGCGCAAGGCTATCGAGTCTGGCTATGTGGGCAAAGCTACATATGCGGAGGATGTAAAAGGTATTAGCAGACGGTTTGAGGAGTTGAAAACCAGCTCTGAGACTAAGCTCGCTGAGTATCGTCAGACAGTTGATGGTCAATTTGCTACTATGTCCAGTCAGATCGGGGAAAGCCTCAAGAAGACCGACATCAGTATCACACCCGGTCAGATCGTTCTTGGGACTGGGAAAGTTGTCAACGGGCAGACTTTGGCTAGTCTTTTTGTCCAAAATCCTGAGAGCATGCAGGCCATCACAAAGCTCATGCGGATAACGGGCGATCTAATCGTGGATGGCTCCATCACTGGCCGTGACTTGGCCGCAGGAGCTATCACGACACCTCATCTGGCCGCAGGCGCAGTGACAGCAGAAGTGTTAGGAGCTAATGCCGTGACGGCTGATAAAGTCAAGGCGGATGATGCCCTGCTCGAAAAGCTAACGGCGGGCGAGGCTCTGCTTAGAAAGTTGATGGCAAAGGATGCCTTTATCAACAGGCTACAATCAATCGACTTTACAGCTGAGCAGATTAAGGGTGGACTACTGAGGTCAATTGACGGGTCGCTAATTTTTGACTTAAACAAAAATACGCTGACTATGTCATCCAATACCGCAGCTATTAAGCGGGTTCTACCTGGTCACCCGACGCAGTTTATGCGTTACGAGACCGAGCGAAAAGGCAACGTGGACTACACTCGGACCATCATCGGTAGCAACCGAAACGGAAGCGAGAAGTTTGACTCTGTGACATTTGCAGGTCTGGTTGTCGAGAACTCGAACAAGGCAGGCATTGAGGATTCCTTGAGGTTATACGGAGATAATACTTATTTTCGTCATGCTCAGGGAGAGGTCGGCTGGAATATCAATGCGGTTACACAGCGAATGAGTCCAGCGACTTGGCAAAAAGAGTCAGCATTCTGGGCACGAAGCTTTGTCGTGCCAAAACATCGGAATCCCAACGGCCGTGACTGGGTCAAGCTGGAGGAGACTGTGGCAGCATTGTGGCGACTTTGGGAGCACGCAGCAGGTAACCAAGTAACCATGACGGGAGCTATGAGGGATAAAGTCAGAGAGCTTTTTCAAAATTACGGCTATAACTATGGAATCTCGTAGAAGGAGAAAATATGAACGAAAATGTGTATGCTTACATGCTGGCTGAATACCAAAATCAGCTAACGAATAAGACTCAATCAGAAATTGAACTGCAAGCTTTGCTCATTGTAGAGCGAAGCAAAAGCTCGCTCTTGCAGCAAGAACTCAATAGCTTTAATGCTGTGTTAGCTTCGGACGCAGCATTAAAAGAACTTTTTGACGAAGCAAAAGAAAAATTGCAAGAAGAAACATTGGAGGAAGCAAAATGACACTGGAAATCGTAAAAACTACAAAACTTGTCGGAAGCGTGAAGGTTAACGATGCGGTCGTTAAGACCATCACCGCCGACATCGATGATAAAGGGGTGACTACGTTGACCGAATGGATCAACGATAGTGAGGCATACGCTGCTAATCGTCGCGAAGTGCGGAAACAAGAGCAGGCATTCCAAGATGCGGTCTATGCTGCTGAAGATGCGATTATCGCTGAGCTGGAAGTTGGAGCTAAGGAGAAAAAGGGGTGATGAATGCAGGCTAACGTTTTGGAATGGTCACACAGCTTGCGTACCTTAATTGATACGCAGGATGAACTGATTGTGTTTACTTTAGCACTCATCATGGGTGCTATGGCTATTGACTTCCTCACAGGAACTCTGGCTGCTAAGCTCAACCCAAACATTGAATTTCGTAGCAAAGAAGGAATCAACGGAATTATTCGCAAGATTGCTAGTATCGCTTTGCTAGCCTTCTGCATTCCGCTGTCTATCTTGCTGCCTGAAGGAATTGGGCTGGGAGCTCTACAGATACTTTATTTCGGGTATCTGTTTTTTGAGCTAAAATCTATTCTGGAAAATTTTGACAAGCTCGGGATTAACACAACATTTTTTCGAGAGTTTATTGAAAAAATCTCAAATTCGGGGAAAAATGATAAAAAATAGAATAAAAGAGCAAGCGCTGAAGCTTGCTCTGTTTGCTTTTGCTGCAACCTATTTTTGGTTTGCAGCGTTTGAATTAAAAAGGAGAAAATAATATGCGTAAGTATAAATTATTTCAGGACGAAGTTCTTGGGTATGGCTTTGATATTGACGGCTGGTTTAGCTGGCAGTGTTGGGATGGATATGCTAAATACTGCCTTTGGTTAGGCGTGCCGTTTGCTAACTGTACAGTCTCTGGCTTTGTTAAAGACATTTGGGAGCAACGGCATACAAACGGTATGCTAGACTACTTTGACGAAGTAGAAGAAATGGAAGAAGGCGATGTCGCCGTCTTTATGGAAACAGACCTCACACCTGTTTCCCATATCGCTATTTTCGCTGGGGATATAGATGGCACTCAAGGTTGGTTCCTTGGTCAAAACCAAGGAGGAGCTGCTGGGCCTGAAGGCATCGGGGGTGTGTTTAACCTCGTTGCTTTTCCATACTCTATCTTGTATCCAACAGCATTTCGTCCAAAAGGCGAGTCTTTACCTAAAGCTGAGCTAAAAGAAGCGATTACCGAAGTCATGGAAAATCACGAGGCGCCTTTCTTCCCAGAAGATGCCACTTTTACGGTCGGCGACTCTCCAATCAATGTCCGCCGAGCACCTAGCTTGGACAGTGAAATCGTGGCAGTTTATCAGCCGGGCGAAAAAGTCCATTACGACTCTAAAGGCTCAAACGATGGCTATCGCTGGATTTCTTATGTCGGAGATTCCGGCAATCGTAACTACCTAGCTATTGGTCAAACTGACGAAGCTGGGAACCGCATTGATCTGTGGGGTCAATTGTCGTAAATAAAAAAACGCAGCGGAAACTGCGACAAACAAAAAAATATAATTTCTTAAATTTTAATCTACCCCCGGCCGAAAAGGCTGGGGCTTTTTTATATGATGTTAGATAAATAATTTTCTATAAAACGGAAAATTTTAAAAATTTCCTCAATAATAGACTTAAAATTTTTAAAAAATAATAAAAAAATCAACAAAAAGTGTTGACTAGTGCATTATAATGTAGTATAATAAATAATGTAAGGAGGTGATACAAATGGACAGCATAGACGAGTGGCTAGCACGGGTCACGGTCATGATTGGAATTGCAGTAGCAATTTCAAAGGAAAGTCGCTCTTGGTACAAGGTACTAAAAGAGCAAAATAAAAAAGCGAAAATCGCTCCTAAGTTTGGTAGACCACGGAAGAGATAATCGCTTGAAGGTGAGAGAGCGCAAGCTCTCCTTGCCTTTCATTGTATATGAAAGTGAGAGAAAAATCAAGATGAAAATTATATTATTTATAGCAATTTTAGCAGTAGCAATCGCTTGGTATTCAGGAGATAATAATAAATGAGTAAAGCAGATTTTAAAAAAATTCAAAAATTATTAAAAAAATTGACGGCCTACAAAATTTCTAAAGCTACTGGAATAGGTAGCACGACAATTAGTAGATGGGTTACAGGTAAAACCCCAATCGAAAAAATGAGTTTAGAAAATGCCATCAAATTAACAGATTATGCGGAGGAATTGGAAATGGAAAAAGCAAAACAACTACTTGAAGCAATCAAAAACAATGATGTAGCGTATGCTATTGTAAATGAAGAAGGGGCAGTATATTGCAATCTTGGTACAAGTAATATCATGGATATTTACGGTCACGATGGTGAAGACGGCCATTTCTATGGTGTTTATGGCGACGCAGTCGGTGGGCAGCTCGATAGCCGCAACGTCTCTGATGATGTCATTTTGAAAGCTATTCACTTGATGTTAGGTTTAGGAGAACCTGTGAAACGTTCAGAATTATCTATGGGTTCTGATTTCAAACAGACATTTGTAGATGGATATTTCGAGGTGGTCGAATTGATGAAACAATCTGGTCTTTTACAAGATCAGGAAGAAAATGAGAAAGTTAAAAATTGGATTGAGTCTCACAAAGATGTTGTAGGTTCAACGGTCAAACACTCATCATTTGGAATTGGGAAAGTAACAGAAATCAAAGACAATACAATTGTTATTGATTTTGAAAATAAAGGAAGAAAATCTTTAGCGCTTGAAGCAATTGTAGAAAATGATTTGTTAGATTTTGAATAAAGTAGGAGCAGGCCGACCGCGATGTCGGTCTGTTTTAATAAAAAAAGACTTTCAAAAAGTCATTGTCTCAACTATGCGGGCAAAAAATTGACTACGTTTTGACTACGTTAGATTTATTTTATCCAGCTATTATCCAGATATCAATAATCAAAAAAAGTTGATTTTATTAACCATTTGACTTTATTTGAGTATCATCTTCATATCATCAATAATTTATGCTACAATATTAGCAATAAAGATGATTGGAGCAAACGATGAAAGCGATTATTACGGTTGTTGGAAAAGATAAGGCAGGGATTGTGGCTGGTGTAGCTACTAAAATTGCCGAGCTAGGGCTCAATATTGACGATATTTCTCAAACTGTTTTGGATGAATTTTTTACCATGATGGCCGTTGTTTCTAGCGACGAAAAGCAGGATTTTGCAGCGCTTCGTAGTGAATTTGAGGCCTTTGGTCAGACCCTTAATGTCAAAATCAATATTCAAAGCGCAGCCATTTTTGACGCTATGTACAATATCTAAGGAGAGGGCACATGGATATTAGACAAGTTACAGAAACTATTGCCATGATTGAGGAGCAGAATTTTGATATTCGGACCATCACCATGGGCATTTCACTCTTAGATTGTATTGACTCAAATATTGAGAGGGCGGCGGATAAGGTTTACAAAAAAATCACGACCAAGGCTAAAGATTTGGTGGCAGTCGGGAATGAGATTGCAGCTGAGCTGGGGATTCCTATCGTCAACAAGCGGGTCTCCGTGACTCCGATTTCTCTGATCGGAGCGGCTACGGATGCTACAGATTATATTCCTTTGGCCAAGGCTTTGGATCGGGCAGCAAAAGAAATCGGTGTGGACTTTATCGGTGGCTTCTCTGCCTTGGTGCAAAAGGGTTATCAAAAAGGGGACGAAATCCTCATTAATTCCATTCCGCGGGCTTTGGCTGAGACGGACAAGGTCTGTTCTTCTGTCAATATCGGTTCAACCAAGACTGGCATCAACATGACGGCAGTTGCGGATATGGGGCGTATCATCAAGGAAACAGCGAACTTATCAGATATGGGGGCAGCCAAGTTGGTCGTCTTTGCCAATGCGGTCGAGGACAATCCTTTCATGGCGGGCGCTTTTCATGGTGTCGGTGAAGCAGATGTGGTCATCAATGTTGGTGTTTCTGGGCCGGGTGTTGTCAAGCGGGCCTTGGAAAAGGTCCGTGGTGAGAGCTTTGACGTGGTGGCTGAAACGGTCAAGAAAACAGCCTTCAAAATCACCCGTATCGGTCAGTTGGTCGGTCAGATGGCCAGCGAGCGTCTGGGCGTCAAGTTCGGGATTGTTGACTTGAGTCTGGCTCCGACACCGGCAGTCGGAGACTCGGTGGCTCGTGTCTTGGAAGAAATGGGCTTGGAAACAGTTGGTACTCACGGTACGACAGCGGCGCTTGCCCTGCTCAATGACCAAGTCAAAAAAGGCGGTGTCATGGCCTGCAATCAGGTTGGTGGTCTGTCTGGTGCTTTCATTCCTGTGTCAGAAGATAAGGGCATGATTGTGGCTGTGCAAAATGGCTCGCTCAATTTAGAAAAGCTAGAAGCTATGACGGCTATCTGCTCGGTCGGTTTGGATATGATTGCCATTCCAGAGGCGACACCTGCTGAGACCATCGCAGCCATGATTGCGGATGAAGCGGCGATTGGTGTTATCAATCAAAAGACGACAGCTGTGCGGATTATTCCGAAGGGCAAGGAAGGCGATATGATTGAATTTGGCGGGCTCTTGGGAACAGCTCCGGTCATGAAGGTCAATCAGGCTTCGTCAGCCGCCTTTATCGCGCGGGGCGGTCAAATTCCAGCACCGATTCACAGTTTTAAAAACTAAGTATATAGGGGTCTGTCTAAACAGACCCTTTCCCTCTGTCTTGCTCAGTCAAGTGTGAGACAAATAAGCCACTCTTAGACGAGTGGCCTTGATGAGAAAAGGAGATATTCATGGCAAAAACGAAATTATACATCATCCGACATGGTAAGACTATGTTTAATACCATTGGTCGAGCTCAGGGCTGGTCGGACACTCCCTTAACTGAAGAAGGCGAACGTGGTATCCGTGAGCTAGGGATTGGGCTGAGAGAGTCTGGCTTGGAATTTACCAAGGCTTTCTCGAGCGACTCTGGCCGAACCATTCAGACCATGGGGATTATCCTAGAAGAGCTGGATTTGGTTGGGAAGATTCCTTATAAGTTTGATAAGCGCATCCGAGAGTGGTGCTTCGGGAGCTTTGACGGGGCTTATGGTGGCGATCTTTTCCGTGGAGTGATTCCAAGGGTGCGTGACACCGATAATTATAAAGAGCTGACTTTCCCAGAATTGGCAGACGGCTTGGTTGAAGTGGATACGGCTGGCTGGGCTGAGCCCTGGGAGCAACTGAGCGGGCGGATTTTAGCTGGATTTACAGCTATTGCCCAAGAAGTGGAGGCCGCTGGTGGAGGCAATGCTTTGGTTGTCAGCCATAGTATGACCATCGGGACTTTTGCCTACCTGCTGGACAAATCCATTAGCAAAAATCCTGAGGTTGACAATGGCAGTGTGACAGTCGTTGAATATGAAAAAGGGCAATTTACGATTCAGATCTTGGGAGATGTGTCCTACCGTGAATTTGGTGCCAAAATTTTGGACGCTGAATAAACGGTTAAAAGAAAGCATGGCAATAATTCAGCTTTATTGAGCTGTCTTCTCTCAATGTTAGAAACTGCTTTTTTTCAGAAACGTGATATAATGAGAGGAGAATAAGGGGGTAAGTGTATGGCAAAAACGAGATTATACCTAATCCGGCATGGTAAGACCATGTTTAATACAATCGGACGAGCTCAGGGCTGGAGTGATAGTCCATTGACAGCAGAAGGTGAACGTGGCATCCATGAATTAGGGATTGGCCTGCGACAAGCAGGAATTGACTTTAAGATTGCTAGATCTAGTGATTCGGGTCGGACCATTCAGACCATGGGAATTATTCTGGAAGAGCTGGGCTTGACTGGAAAGATTCCTTACCGGTTTGACAAGCGCATTCGAGAGTGGTGTTTTGGCAGCTTTGATGGTGGCTATGATGGTGATCTTTTTATGGGAGTCATGCCTAGGGTCTTTAATATCGATCATGTCCATCAACTCAGCTATGCCGAGCTGGCAGAAGGTTTGGTGGAAGTCGACACGGCTGGCTGGGCTGAAAATTGGGAAAAACTCAGCGGCCGAATTTGGCAAGGCTTCTCAGAGATTGCTGAGGAGCTGGAGGCTGCGGGTGGTGGCAATGCTTTGGTAGTTAGTCATGGCATGACCATCGGAACCTTTGTCTATCTAATTAATCGCATGCAACCTCATGGCCTAGGCAATGGTAGTGTGACCATCGTAGACTATGAAGATGGACAATTTTCAGTTGTTTCCATCGGTGATATGTCCTATCGTGAAGTTGGAGCGAAAGAGCTGGAGGACAAGTCTTGAGACGAGGTCGCCATGAAAGAAAGAGAAAACTCTCTGTTTCGACTAATAAATAGGCTCTTATTTTTAGGAATTGGGATCAGTTTGCTGTTTGCTCTATTGCGAGCGCAAGACATGGATGAAGACTTGCCAACTTTTATGAATCATTGTCTTAAAGCCCAGAGTTCTGACTTACCCAAGGTCTCAGTTGATGATTGGGAATTGACTTTAATCAATCGTAACCATTTACAGGAAGAGTCTCATCCTAAGTTGACCCAAATCGATGATATTCAGGTAGATAGTCGGATTGCTGAAAATACTAGACAATTTTTAGCTG